>Ga0182018_10000470_pt1 | contig 53102 bp, 44 predicted proteins | sample 812P2MmetaG_FD_120490 | JGI IMG/M metagenome (GOLD analysis project Ga0182018, IMG submission 120490) | Permafrost microbial communities from Stordalen Mire, Sweden - 812P2M metaG | ecosystem: Environmental > Terrestrial > Soil > Wetlands > Permafrost | place: Sweden: Stordalen | collected... | reverse complement strand
TCCAGGCGAGATTGCGGTCGGCGCGGGCGAACTGATTGAGTTGCGTTTGCTGGCCGACCCAGAAGATGCCATTGGTCATTACGCTCATCAAAAAGTTGAACCTCTCCGCCCTTAAGGGCGAAGTTTTACGCCGCTCCCCGATAAGCAGGCGGGGCGAGAGCGCGACCAGGATGTGCCACAGATCGCGCTCGGCGTGCACCGCATCGTTAGCGGGAACGCGAAGATCGAGTACGAGCAGAGTCATGGCCACGGCGAAGATGCCGTCGCTGAGGGCGGCCAGGCGTTCAACACTTTGTCCGGCAACGCGGTTGTAAACAGAGTGCATCCAAACACAGTTTAGTGGGTTGCCGGGAAGCGGGCAAAGTGGGCAATGACGCCCCGCGCAAAAGGCCGCAAAGAACGACGTAAAGCGGAAGGGGACGGCTCGTGGGGACTGGGCGTTGCGAGTGCGGTAGACTCTGCCGAATTGTTCTGTTGGTTGGTTTTCTGGCAGTCGCCTCCCGCGGCACGCTGGCGCAGCAGGAACCTGCCCAGCAACCCCCTCCTCCGCCTTCGCAAGCGAACTCCCCGCCCCAGCCAGCCCAGCCGGAACAACCTCCCACGGATGAGAAGAAGGACGAAGCTCCGAATCCGGCTCAAGCCGCCGCGGAAAAGACGAAAGAAGTGACCATTCAGGCTGCGGAGGCCACGAAAAATCTGGGACAGGCTGCGCTGGTTAAAGCGCGCGATTGGGAGAGAGGCTGGCTCACCGGCGTTTACGTGGGAGAAGGCCACACCATGATTCCTCTAACCATGAAGCAGCGGCGAGAGATTTACCTGGAACAGACGCTCACGACTCCGGGTGCGTATCTGAAACGCATGTTCGCGGCGGGAATCGATCAGGCGCGCGGAACGCCATCGCAGTGGGACGACGGTTGGGGAGGATATGCGGAGCGGTTCGCGTCGCGCGAAGGCCAGTTCATCACGGCCAACACGCTGGCCTACATGGGAAATGTCGCGCTGAAATATGAACCGCGTTATGATCAATGCCGCTGCAGCGGATTCTGGCCGCGGACGCGGCATGCGATTATGCGTAACTTTCTTACCTACAATGAAAGTGAGCGGCAACTGCGTCCGCAATGGGCGTTGTATGGGGGCTCGTTTGGTGGGGGACTGCTCTCGACCGCGTGGAAACCGAAGCCGCGCAACGCATTTGCCGAGGGCAGTCGCGCCATGGCGGGGCAGGCCGGATACGGCTCGCTGCTGAATTTCTTCATTGAATTCTCGCCCGAGATCAACCGCGCGATCGGCGCAACAACCAAAAGAAGAAGGAAGTAACCATCTCTCCATTCCGGCGGCCGGAACAGGTCCCGTTGTTACGGCGATTGTCTTAGGCAGGCGACAGCTTGTGGACGAACTGCGCGACGACGGTTCCGAGCGTGAGCAGGGACATCAGAGAAATAATTCCCAACGAAATGACGCAATAGACACACCACACGCCGAGCACATGCGCTTCAATGTCGGCAAGGTGAAGCGAAAAAGCGAATCCTGCGAATGTCGGGACCAGCAACAGGCGGTAGGAGCGCAGCCATGCCAAAGCGGCCATGAGAATGTATCCGGCAATGCCCAGCGTTGCCACGGGAATGCCGGCGAGCATCGCGTATCGACTGTGATTGACCACGCCGCAGTCCCAGCGTTCATTGATGCTGCAGGGAGAATCGCCATAGGTGCGGTAATGTTCGCGCAGGGCGAGGGAGGAAACGATCACACCTAGGACGGCAAGAATCAGGAGCAGATATTTCATGAAACCTTCTTTAGTTCTTTGGCACGCTCGCGCCAGCTGCGTCCTTTATTAAATCAGAAGCTTGCCAATCGCTGCCGTGATACCACTTCACGATCCTGCCGTCGGGGCCAATGACGGCAGTGCTCAGATTGTGGGTGATCGTTCCGCCCTCGGGGTGGACGGTGAGTGCGAAAAAATCCTCAATACGGGGCAAGTCGGCGGCGTTTGGCGCGGCGAATTCCCAGCGCCGGAAAAGCGCGGGGTCGCGCGCGTGCGCCACGGAGAAGCCGTAATCGCGCAGAATCTCGGGCGTGTCGTGCTCGGGATCGAAGCTGACGCTCAATAAGTGAGTGCCAGCAACCGCCGGATTCTTGCCCGTCTGCTTGTAGATTTCCGCGAAGTTGTTGCTCACCCGCGGACAGAAGTCGGGAAAAGGACAGCGTGTGTAAATAAAAGTGACAAGCAGAACCTGCCCACGATATTGCTTCAGAGAAATGTGCTTGCCGCTCTGATTGGTGAATGAAAAATCGGGGACTTCTTCTCCGGCAGCGGGCATGTGCAATGAGTTTGCGGCTAGGGCCGCGGCGGGCGCGGAATGGCCGCTGACTCTTATGTTTTCGAGCCAGGAGTCGGAGGCGCCCTTATCGTCAGTGCCTTCCTGTTCGATGTCCACCAACTCGGCGGAGATGGAATCACCTGCGGACAGCTGGCTCAACATGGAGGGCGGCTTGATCCGGTAATTCATGGTCATGGCGTCCATGAATCCGGGGATGGTGTCGCCGTCGATGGCCGCAGTCTGATTCTGCAAATCGATGGTCAAGATGCGACCGGTGAAGGGATAACGTTTTGCGGTTCCAGTTTTGGCGCGAGGGCACGAAGAAAAAAAGAGAGCGCCGGCGAGGATGAGAGCGATCAACGAAATACGGCGAGTATGGTTGTTCACGCTATACATACTTTAACTCGGACAAAGAGAGCCTAGCCATGGCGGTTGTTTGCAGCCTGGTTTTTGTGAAATCCTCAGGGCCATTGGACGCGATCCAGATTCCGCACTGCGAGGAAATTCCATGGCATGCAACCCAGAAGTATTAAAACACGTTCCGCTTTTCGCCTTGCTCGACAAAGAAGAAACAGCGGTACTGGCCGGGCAGGTGGAGTTGAAGACGTTCGCGCCCCGGCAGCGGATCTACAAGATCGGCGATAGCAGCGGCCGGGCATACGTGGTGGTATCCGGGCGCGTGCGGGTCTCGACGGTTGACCAGGAGCACCAGGAAGTCGTGGTCGACGAACCCTCGCACGGAGAATTCTTCGGGTTCGCTTCGATGCTGGAACAGACTCCGCATCAAACCGAGGCGGTCGCGATCGACGAAGCGGTGTGCATCGAAGTGGAGCAGGAAGATATTGCCGTGCTCCTCGAGCGCAAGCCGCTCGCCGGGATGGACATGCTCCGCGTGCTCGGCCGGCAATTTCATGCTTCGCAGCAGCTGGTGCGGCTGCGAGCCAGCAGACATCCCAATGAAATGATCGATAAGGAGGCTACTATCGGCGAGCGCATCGCCGATAGGGTTGCGGGCTTTGGCGGGTCATGGACGTTCATCATCTCGTTCGGTTTGGCGCTCACAGTCTATATGACCCTCGACTCCACGCTGGGCAAGAAAGCCTGGGATCCGTATCCGTTTATTCTGCTGAATCTGTTTCTGTCAATGCTGGCCGCGGTGCAGGCGCCGGTCATCATGATGAGTCAGAACCGCCAGGACACGAAGGATCGTCTGCGCGGCGAACTCGATTACGACGTTAACCGCAGGGCCGAAACTGAAATTCAGGGACTGGCGCGCAAGCTGAATGTGCTGGGAGAAAAAATTGGCGATGTGGAAGATATGCTGAGGGCGAGGCTGGCGCGGGAATGAGAATCGAGGCCGGTGTGAGCAAATGTCGAAGCGCTGCGCTGGCCCGACAGCCGAGGCGGCTGAGACTACGCATTCTTTCCTAGTAATGAAAGCGGTAACGGAGTTCTACGTAGATTTCGCGAGGGTTGTTCCAGTGATACCCGCCGAAAGTGAGGCTGTTGTCAAACTCGACGCGGCGGTTGGCTACGTTTAATGCAGTGAGAGACGCGGTGAAGCGTTCCCCGAAGTCCTCGCCCAGCGATAAATCGACGCTGGTGTGCGCCGGCAGATAATTGCCCGGATAGGGCGCCCCGGGGAAAGCGTTGTGGAAGCCGGAGCCGTAGTAAACGTTGGTCGAGGCATAGGCACGCCACGGCAGAGTGACGTCACCGCCGACGTTGAGCGTGTTGCGCTGGTCGTGGTCGAGGGGAGTGAGTTCCGGAGAGAACGAAAAATCGGTGAGACCACCGACGATTGTGCCCGCACCCTCCGCGATCTGGTTGGAGTAGGCGAGGTGCATTTGTCCGCGGTGGGCGAAGCGCGGAGAACGCAGCGTAAGTTCCCATCCGCGAATCATCGCTTGGGAAACGGCGATGGGGAAATAGATGCTGGATGCGCCGATGTTGTTGTGGTCGAGAAAATCCCGGGCGTTGGTCTTGAAGTTATCGGCATCAAGCACCCATCCGCGGAAAGGAATGGCTACGCCAAACTGATGTTCTTCATCGCGCTCGCCCGGCAGGGTGCCGAAGCCCAAGCCTTGCTGCTGGGTGTAGTTGAGCAGAGCAGGACCGGAGACGGTTTCGAGCGGCGGCGCCTGATAGTAGTGTCCGTAGAAAGCGCGGAAGGTCAAACGAAGCTTAGGAATAGTCAGGGTGGCGCCAAAGCGTGGTTGGATGGCGGACTCATCCGCAGGCCGTGCAATCGAGCCAACGGCAAAATTGCCTTCGGCAAAATGCGTGGGGCGCATGCCGGCAGAAAGCGTCAGCCAGGGGAAAGGCGTGAATTTGTCGTCGATGTAAAAAGCCTGGAGATTTCCGCTGGGGTGCTCGGTGTCGGCAACGGCTGGGATTCCACTGCCGTCATTAAAGGTGGCTCCAAAGAACTGGGTATCGCTTTGGTAGAAGCTAAGGAAGCCAACCTGGAGATCGTTCCTTTTGTAGTTGGCGGCGAAGCTAGCCTGGCCTCCAACATAGGTGGAACTGCGGTCTTCCGTGTTGGCGATGGGAACGTCGTCGGGACTGCTGTTGTAGTCGCCGCTATTGCGGTGGTAAAACGGCGAAACCGTGGTCATGAGATGCGAGTTGAAAGTGTGCAGCCAGGTGAACAGGATTCCGGCATCGGCTTCGTGCTCGTGGTCCCGCAGACCGATGCTGGGAGTGTACTGACCGCTCCCTGGATTATTTTCGATGTCGTCGGGAACGGGATCATAAGGGATCTGGAAATAGTCGCGGCGCAGCGAAGTCATCAGGCGGAGTTGGTTGGAAGGATCGACGTTGAAAATGAAGGAACCGAAACCGCCGAGACCATTGACGGCGTCGTGCACAACCTGCGGCACCGGCGGCTGCAGGCCGAGGTCGCTGCGGTTGCCGTTGATGCTGGCGTAGTAGGCGAAGCGTTCGCTGTGGCTGCCAAAGCTCAGGGCGTCATTGGTCTGGTAGAAGTTGCCTGCGCTCAGGACTAACTCAGCCTGGTTGTTGCGCTCAAAGCCGGTGCGCGGTACCACATTGAAGACTCCGTAGGTGCGGTCGCCGAACTCGGCGCCATAGCTGCCGCGATCGACCTCGACGTATTCCAGATCTTTGGGATCAAACTGCGGGCCGACATTTTGCGCGATGGCGGTGTTGATGACGGGAATGCCATCCAGCAGCCAGGTAGTTTGGTGACCGCCACGTATGTGCAGCATGTCGTGGGTGACATAGGAACCGGGAACGTAATCGGTGATCAGGGCCAAGCTGTTGGATCGGTCGGCGCCGGGGGTGCGGGCGATATCGAGCTGATCGACCAGCGTGATCGGTGTTGCCGAGTCAGTAGATACAACTTCGGATGTGGCTGCGACCGTGACCTTTGAGTTTTCGGTTGCGATTTGCAATTGAAAATGAACCGCGGGTACGGTTCCCGAGACGACGGTGACGTCCAGCGCTGTCTGCGCAAAGCCGGGACTGGCGATGGCAACAGAATAATCGCCGAGAGGCACGGCAATGATTTGGAATTCTCCGTCGGCGTCGGTGGTGGCGGTTTTGGTCCAGTCCGACGATTTCGCTTTGAGCATCACCATGGCTCCCTGCACGGGACGATGCTGCGGGTCGTGAACCACGCCGCGGACGGCACCATAGACATTCGCCAAGGCAGCCAGAGACGAGATCGAGATAATCAATGCCAGCGAAAACAGAGTGCGGACGAAGCGCATAAAATCTCCGACGGGCTAAAAGGGCTGCAATTGCAGAGAACGAACCAGGCTTTGCCCGGCCGAACCCCTCGGCTTGGCCTGGGGCAGGCTCTCGGGGGCGGCTTGTCCCCACAGGAATCGTGATCCTAATCGTGTCGCGAGCTATGTCAGGCGATGGAGACTTGCGGAGGGGCGCGGGGAGATTGTGATGCCAGGAGGTCTGCGGCCGAAGCTTCTGCATGGAAATCGAGGATTCGAGCCTTGAGATGCCGCGCCAATACTGACGCCAACGTCGGTTGCAGATGCGCTGAATAGGATGTCCTGACGGCTCGGCAGCAATCTTGTCTGCAGCAGGATGTGTCGCGGACGGCGCGCTGGTTGGTTTCCGCGAAAGAGCCGTGGCACTGGTGTGCTGCCTGGCGAATACAGCAGGCGTGCGGCGGGGCGGCGGCGGCCGCTAACACGAGCGGAACGAAGGCTCCGACGACGGCGAACAACAGCAAGAATCTGGCGGTCAGGCGCTGCATGCTTTTTTCGTAAAGCAGAATCAGAGCTGGGGCCAGCATAGAACAGAATCTCGAATGAGCGCAAGCAGCGGAGGCGTGACAACTGCCGTTAACATCCCCACGCTTCGGCTTCGCTCAGGGCAGGCATAACGTTCACGCTTTGCCGTGGATCTTCGCCCACCACCAGCGGACGCCCACGAACAGGAATCGCCAGTCGCTGAAGAATTCGGGCGGCTTGCCCTCAAAGGCATGGCCGATGAACTGGAGAATCCATCCTGTGACGAACAGTGCCAGCGCGTAGATCCAAAGGCGGTGCGAGAAAAAGCCGCCGAGGAAGACCACACCCGAGACCAGAATCGTGGGAATGCCGAGGGTGTGGCACACGCGGTTGATCGGGTGCTGATGGCTGCTCGAGTATTGGGCGATCCATTGCTCGCTGCTGCGTCCGCCTAGCATGCGGATAGGATACACCCGCCACAAATCGTGTTCAGTTCCGGACATCGACTTCTTGAATCTGAACACAGTCGAGCACTCTCGAGGTGACTACGGCTTGATTTTCAAGGAGTTGTGCCCAGTACGATTGGCGACAACATTGCTTTTCATGAGGTTGGACGATTCGCGCTCGAAGAGGCAGGCGAATGCAGATTTGGGTTCAGGACTTTCATTACGCGCTGCGGCAACTGCGAAAAAATCCGGGCTTCGCCTGCACGGCCATTTTGATTCTGGGACTGGGCATCGGCGCCACGACGGCGATTTTCAGCGCGGTAAATCCGATCCTGTTCGAGCCTCTGCCGTATCCGCACGCCAGCCGGATCATGATGATCTGGTACGCCGCGGCGGACGGCTCTCGCATTCCGCAAACCTTCCATACCTATCGCGAACTGGCGGAGCGGAATCGGTCGTTCGACACGATTGCGGTGATGAAGCCATGGCAGCCTACCTTCACCGGCGCCGATCAGCCGGAACGAGTCGATGGCCAGAGAGTAAGCGGCAGCTACTTCCGCTTGCTGGGTGTGGCGCCTGCGCTGGGAAGAGACTTTCAGGCGGCTGACGACATTCTTCACGGTCCAAAAGTCGTAATCGTCAGCAACGGGGTGTGGCGCCGACGGTTCGGCGCGGATAACACGATTATTGGTCGAGACATAAAGCTCGACGACGACCCCTACACCGTCATTGGCATAATGCCGGCCGGCTTCGACAATGTCCTGGCACCTTCAGCTGAATTCTGGTCGCCATTGCAGTACGACAATGGAAACATTGTTTCGCAACAGACGCGAGAGTGGGGGCATCACCTGCGTATGGTGGGGCGGCTAAAGACAGGCGTCAGTATGCTCCAGGCGCGGAATGATCTTGCCCGCATCGCGCACACACCGGTGTCCGAGTTTCCCCGTCCGCCGTGGGCGTCACTGGACCACGGCTTCATTGCGAACTCGCTACGCAGCGACCTCGCGAGTGGCGTGAAACCGGCGCTAGTCGCCATTTCTGGGGCGGTGCTCCTGGTGCTCCTCATTGCGTGCGTGAACGTGACGAACCTGTTGCTGGCTCGCGGCGCGCAACGGCGAGGCGAATTCGCCATGCGGGCCGCGCTGGGCGCAGGGCGATGGCGACTGGTCCGTCAGCTGCTCGCGGAAAGTTTGCTGCTGGCCACGCTGGGCGGCGCCTTAGGAATGATGGTGGCCCAGTTTGGGGTACGCGCTCTGGTCGCTCTTAGTCCACCGGAACTGCCGCGGGTGGACGCGATCCGTCTGGACGGCACAGTATTTGTCTTTGCGCTTGGCATCAGCGCGTTGATCGGCCTCGTGGGGGGACTGATTCCGGCGCGACAGGCCTCACGCGGCGACCTGCACATGGGACTCCAACAGAGCTCGGCGCGTACGGCGGGTGGTCAGCAACTCACGCGACGCACACTCGTCGTCACTGAGTTCGCGATTGCCCTGGTGCTGCTGGTGAGCGCGGGCTTGCTGTTGCGCAGCCTGCAGCGTTTGTTCGCGATCGATCCTGGATTCGATGCTGCCCATGTGCTTACCATGCAAGTGCAGGAATCCGGTCACCGATTTGATGACGACAGTGCCCGGGCGCGGTTTTTCACACAGGCGCTCGAAGCGGTACGCCAAGTTCCCGGCGTCGCGTCGGCGGCATTCACCAGCCAGTTGCCACTGAGCGGAGACTACGAGTCTTTTGGCGTGCAGTTCGCGGCGGATCCCAACGACAATAGCGAGGTCGGGCTTCGCTATGCGGTGAGCCCCGGCTATTTCGAAGCGATGCGCATACCGCTTCGGCGCGGCCGAGTGCTCGACGAGCACGATGGAGTGGGGGCTCCGCTGGCGGTTCTGCTCAGTGAATCGTTCGCCAGACGCAAGTTCCCCGGTCAAGACCCGCTCGGGCAACGGCTTCGCGTCGGCCCTGACATCGGCCGCGCCGACCGGCCATGGGGAACCGTCGTTGGCGTGGTGGGCGACGTAAAACAGGCGTCCCTGGCACTGAGCGATTCGGATGCGTTCTACACTTCGACCACGCAGTACGCCTGGGTTGACAGCGTGCAATCGCTGGTGGCGCGCATGCGCGGGGATGCGGCGGCGAACACTCGCGCAATCAAGAACGCGATCTGGTCGGTCGACCGAGACCAGCCGGTCGTGCGCGTTGCCACGATGGACAGCTTGCTTGCGAAGTCTGAGGCCGAACGGCATTTCGTGCTGATCCTGTTCGAGGCATTTGGCCTGGTAGCGCTGGTGCTGGCGGCGACGGGAATTTATGGCGTGTTATCCGGCAGCGTTACCGAGCGCATGCGCGAAATCGGAGTACGGGTGGCAGTGGGCGCCACCCGCGGCGACATTCTCGCTCTGGTGATTCGCCAAGGCCTGATGCTGACTGCTTTCGGTATCGTGATCGGACTGGCTGGAGCGATGGCCGCGAGCCAGGCTCTCATCACGCTGCTGTTCGGAGTTTCAGGCCTCGATCCGGCGACCTATTTCGGCGTCATAGTGCTGTTGACGGGCGTGTCGTTGATCGCCTGCGGCTTCCCGGCATGGCGTGCGGCGCAAATCGATCCGGCAAACACCTTGCGCGCAGAATAACCTTGCGATACGACCCTAAAGGCCTTATCCCGAAGGCCGGAGCCGTTCAGCCGGTCGAGGGATCCTAGGTTTATCGACGCCCGGGGACGCTCGGCGCGCGAGATCCTTCGCTCCGCCGGAAAAGCGGCTGCGCTCAGGATGACGTCTTCCGACGAGATGCAAATCGCCTCACCGGGTTCCGGTAGTGTCTTCAACGCTTATTCAGCCACTCCCTGGGTTCTTCGTGTATGGGTTCTTCCCGTATTGAGGCGCTTGCTTCCGGCGTGGTAGCATCCTTAAGTTTTGGCAGGGATGCTGGGTTGGCCTGTTCTGTCCTTATCTTCTTCAGGGGCCGTTTCCCGCTTCTTTCACGCGCCTGCCAAAGGAGCCCAACTTGAAAGTCTATTCGGGAGCAAACATCCGTAATGTAGCGATGGTAGGGCACGGGCATGCGGGGAAAACCTCATTGGTTTCGGCGATGTTGTATACCGCGGGCGCAACCCAGCGACTGGGGCGCGTCGACGACGGCTCGGCCACAACCGACTACGACGAGGAAGAAATCGCGCGCAAGATGTCGATTGCGACCGGCGTCGCTGTGGTCGAGTGGGGGACTACGAAGATCAATATTCTTGACACGCCCGGGTTCAGCATGTTCGTCCACGAAGCAAAGATGGTGCTGCCCGTGGTGGATGCGGCGATCGTGGTCGTCGACGGCGTGGCCGGAGTCGAAGTCGTCACCCAACGCGTGTGGAATTACTGCGAAGAGTACAAGACCCCGCGGCTGATTGTGGTGAACCGCATGGACCGCGACCGCGCCAATGCCGAGCGCGTACTGGAATCGCTGACCAACGCTTTTGGCCGCGACGTGATACCCATCGAGCTGCCCATCGGTAGTGAAAAGAGTTTGAGCGGCGTCGTCGATCTGGTGCGCATGAAGGCATATACGTACGAACTGGGCGGAAACGGCAAGGGGAAAGAAGCAGAGATTCCCGGCAACATGCGGGGACAGGTGCAGGAAGCGCACGAGATGCTGGTGGAATTGGTTGCCGAGGGCGACGACAAATTGATGGAAAAATTCTTCGAAGCCGGAACCCTGGGCGAAGAAGACTTGATCCCGGCGCTGCACAATGCGATCCGCGAAGACAGAATTTTTCCCGTCATCTTCAGCTCGGGCTTAGGCAACGTGGGCGCGGACCGGGTTATGGATTTCATCATCGATTACACCCCCGCGCCCTCCGAACACGAGTGGGTGCAGGGAGAAGCGGGCGGAAATGGCGACGCGCCCAAGCGGCATGAGTCGGATGAAGAGCCGGTATCGCTGTATGTCTTCCGCACCGTATCGGACGCGTTTGCGGGACGGATTTCGTACTTCAAAGCCTTTTCCGGTGTGCTGAAAAACGATGCCACCTTGCAAAACTTCAGCCGCGGAGGCACAGAAAAGTTCGCGCACATCTCCACGATGCAGGGGAAGACCGCGATTCCGGTGCCGGAACTTCACGCCGGCGACATTGGCGCGGTCCCGAAACTGAAAGACACACTCACTGGCGATACGCTGGGCGACAAGTCTGCGCCCATTCAATATCCGCGCGTAAAACTGCCGGAGCCGGCGATCACTTTTGCGATCGAACCCAAGAGCCGCGCCGATGAAGACAAGCTGGGGCCTGGCCTCCACAAATTGATGGAAGAGGATGCGATGCTGCGCTTCTTCCGGGACCCGCAGACGCAGGAGTTTCTGATCGCGGGCACCGGACAGCAGCACATTGAGGTGGTGGTGGCGAAGCTGAAGAAGCGCTACCACACAGAGGTGATTCTCAAAGCGCCCAAGGTGCCTTACCGGGAGACGATCCGCGGCCGGGCCGATGTGCAGGGCCGGCACAAGAAGCAGACCGGCGGCCACGGCCAGTACGGCGATTGCAAGATCAAGATGGAACCGCTAGCGCGAGGCGCCCAGTTTGAGTTTGTGAACGACATTTTTGGCGGCGCGATTCCGAAAAACTATATCCCCGCCATCGAAAAGGGAATCAAGGACGCGGCGGCGCGCGGATATCTCGCCGGATTTCCTGTGGTCGACTTCAAAGTGATTCTGTATGACGGTTCGTATCACGACGTCGATTCGAACGATATGTCGTTCCAGATGGCGGGCCGCATCGCGTTCAAAAAAGCGATCGAGCAGGCCAAGCCGACGATCCTGGAGCCGGTCATGGCAGTCGAAATCACGGTGCCCGACGACTTCGCCGGCTCGATCATGGGCGACCTCAACAGCCGCCGCGGCCGCATTCAGGGCATGGACAACAAGGCCGGCAACACCGTGGTGAAAGCGGAAGTGCCCATGGCCGAAATGCTGACTTACGGCGTGGAACTGACTTCGATGACGCAGGGTCGCGGCAGCTTCAACATGGAAATGCATCACTACGACGTGGTGCCGGGGCAGTTGCAAGAGAAGATTATCGAGAAAGCGAAGGCCGAACGGGGCGAGGTGAAGGAAGAGGAAGAATGATCGTGGGGAGGGAGAAGGCCTGGCAGCGCCAGGGGAGCGGATGAGCTGTAGGGATCCTTCGACTGCGCACGACCATTTTTCACCCGAGCATGCTTCGCTCAGCAGGACAGTCGCAAATCTCGAAGATCAGTGGGGTTCCTATGAAAATAATCCTGTTTGTTCGGTGCTCTGTTTTTGCTTTTCTTCTCGCGCTGGCGCCACTGGCGTGCGCAGCCGCCGAGCCGCAAGTCTTTTCCACCTCGGCTGGGCCGGTCAAGATCACTCCTCTGTACCACGCCAGCACCCTGATCGAGGCGGGAGGAAAAACGATCTACCTCGATCCCGCCAAGCCCGCGAAGTTTTCCGGACTTCCCAAGGCAGACCTCATCCTGATTACCGACATTCACGGGGACCACATGGACCCCGATTCGATGAAAGAAATCAGCAAGGCGGATACGGAGGTTCTGGCGGCGCCGGCGGTCGTCCAGACCGTTACCAGCGCCAAGCCTATCGCCAACGGAGAAACGAGAACCTGGCAGGACTGGACGATTGAGGCAATCCCCGCATACAACCTGAAGCGCGGGCCAGCTCCGGGAAAATTATTTCACGACAAGGGACGCGGCAACGGCTACGTTCTCACCTACGGCGGTAAGCGCTTCTACTTTTCCGGAGATACGGAAGGCGTTCCTGAAATGCGGGCGCTCCAAAACATCGATGTGGCATTCGTCTGCATGAATCTGCCGTACACGATGCCACCCGAAGAAGCGGCGGACGCGGTCAAAGCCTTCCACCCAAAGATTGTCATCCCTTACCACTACCGCGGCTCGGACCTTTCGGTCTTTCAAAAGGCGCTGGAAGGCACTGGCATTGAGCTGCGCTTGCTCGATTGGTATCCAAAATAGACCGACCGGCTAGCACGATTCCAGTTTCCCGCAGGAAAGACAGCCGCCCTTGCGTGTCCGTTGCCCCAGAGGCGACGGTTGTCGCCGTCACTGCTAACATTGAAATCGTGCAGCCCCTGCTCGAGATCCGCCGGTTAAACATCGAATTTCCCGTGCAGAATTCCGCAGCCGCTGCCCAGCGGGCAGCCGGACCGGCGGGGGCGGCTGTCCCCCCCCAAACTCTTTCTGCCGTCCGCGATCTTAGTTTCGCCGTTGCTCCTGGCGAAGTTCTGGGTCTGGTCGGCGAATCCGGCTCGGGCAAGTCGATTACCTCTCTCGCTATCATGCGCTTGCTGCCGCCGCAGGCCCGAGTCTCGGGCGAAATCCTGTTCGCGGGAAACGCCACTCCGCGAAACTTACCGGGCCTTGAGGACGAGGCCATGCGTCAGTTGCGCGGCTCGCGCATTGCGATGATTTTTCAGGAGCCAATGACCGCGCTGAACCCGGTCATGCGCGTCGGAGATCAGATCGCCGAAGCGGTCGTCGCCCACAACTCCATTGCGAAGAACGACGCCTGGCAGCGCGCCATCGACGCCATGAACGACGTTGCCATCCCCGATGCAACCCGCCGTGCCCGCGACTATCCTCACCAACTCTCGGGCGGCCTGCGCCAGCGCATCATGATCGCCATGGCCATCGTCAACCGCCCGCAGCTGTTGATCGCCGACGAACCAACGACCGCGCTCGACGTCACCATTCAGGCGCAGATTCTTGATCTTCTCGCCCAACTGCGCGTCAAGTTCGGACTGGCGATGCTTTTCATTTCCCACGACCTGGCAGTGGTCTCGCAGATCGCGGACCGCGTGGCCGTCATGTACGCCGGAAGCCTGGTGGAACTCGGCCAGAAACCAGATATTTTCCAGGCGCCGGCGCACCCCTACACTCGCGGCTTGCTGCGCGCGGTACCCAACCTCAAGACGGACCGCGCCCGCCCGCTACAGACGATTGAAGGAACCGTCCCTGCGCTGCAAGCCATGCCCGCGGGCTGCGCCTTCGAGCCGCGCTGCGAATTCCGCATTCCCGAGTGCGCGCGAGATTTTCCGCCGCTGGTTCAGGTTTCGACGGGCCACTGGGCCCGCTGTCCAGTCGTGAATTCACAGGCTGGGTAAGCTCGCCGTTCCTGCTCGACTCCTATCCTGTTCAACGGCCGCTCAACTTGAGAAATCGAGTTCAGAGAAACACCTGACTCCATATTCGCGCCGCTGAGTCTATAATCGGCAGTTTGTCCGGTGAGCCTGATCCTTGCGAATACTGCTGGTAAGCGACATCCACGCGAATCTCGAAGCACTCGACGCCACCCTCGCCGCCGCTCCGTCGTTTGACATGGTCGTGAACCTGGGGGACATCGTGGGCTACGGAGCCAGTCCGAATGACGTGACTGCCCGTGCCCGTGACTTAGGGAAAATCTTCGTGCGGGGGAATCATGACAAAGCCGCCACCGGCGTCATGGATATAGACGATTTCAACCCTATGGCCGCTTCTGCCGCCATCTGGACTCGCAACCAATTGACGCCCGAAAATCTCGAGTGGCTCCGCGCCCTACCGCGGGGTCCTGTTTCCCTGCCCGACTTTCCCCAGGTGCAATTGGTTCACGGTTCTCCCCACGATGAGGACGAGTATGTTGTTTCGCTGGGGGATGCACTGGCTCCTCTGATCACTCTGAGCACTCCCTTAACCTTCTTTGGACATACGCATCTGCAGGGCGGATTTTTTGTCAGTGACTCCTCCGCCGACGGCTTGCGTCCGGAGTACCAGACGGTAGGGCGAGCCGAATCGGTCGCACTGCAACTGAAGCCCGGCGCGCGATATTTGATCAATCCCGGCTCTGTGGGACAACCCCGCGACGGCGACTGGCGCGCCGCTTTCGCTGTTTTCGACACGGACGCGCAACTCGTCCACTTTCATCGCACGCCCTACAATCTGAAAGCAGCGCAGGATCGAATCTTCGCCGCTAAACTGCCACCGCGTCTGGCCACGCGCCTCGCTGCCGGGCGATAACGAGAGGCCACTCGCGGCTCTGTTCTCCTTCGCCGTTGTAAACTCGAATGATGTACCGCTCCCGCAGCGCCGGAACCAAGCCGCTCTTTGAAGCCCGGGAGAACCCTCCTGAGCATTATCTGATTGCGCACAGTGACGGCGGTGCCCGCGGCAACCCCGGCCCAGCCGGTTACGGTGTGGTCGTCCAGGACGAATCTGGGCGCAAGGTCGCAGCTCTGAGCGAATATCTCGGGCACCAGACCAATAATTTCGCCGAGTATCAGGGACTGATCGCCGCCTTGGAATATGCGATCAAGCACGGGCCCAAAGCGATCAAGGTGATCAGTGATTCGGAACTGCTGGTGCGGCAGATCAAAGGCATCTACAAGGTGAAAAACGCGACTCTGCAGGAACTGCACGGCCGCGCTAAGGAATTGATCGCGCAACTCGACTGGTTCTCGATCGGCCACGCGCTGCGCGAACACAATCAGGACGCGGACCGCCTGGCGAATGAGGCCATGGACAAAGGCGCGGGGCGAAGCGTGATGCCCTCGCCCGTGCAGACTTCGGTCCAGTCGCAGCAGGAATTCGAAGGTATCGTGCGCAATGGAACAGTGCAACTGTTGAATGGGACTTTGCCGGAAGGAACGCGAGTGCAATTGCGTGTGAAGAAATGAGTGGAACGAGAACTAGTCTGATCTCTAATCAATGGTTCGCGGGGCAAAACAGGCGGCTAGAAGCCGCGTCCTTGCAAAACAAACGCAAAGGCGGACTTTTTCCGCAGTGCCCAAATCCTGTCTAGCGAGGCCGCAGCTCGTGCCCGGGCCGCGATGTCCTGCCTCCTTCAAATGGATAAGAGTGACTTGGCGATTACCCGGAAAATTGCCAGTCCGATGCTACTCGAGGCCGTCGCGAAAGCAAAGGACTCTCCCGATCAAGGAGCAGACCAGACCGCTAGACAGACCATATTGAGCGATCTTCACGATCCAGACGACGGCGTACGGGCTTCTACTGTGGATGCATTAGATAATTTTGGTGGGACGGACATGATTCCTGCGCTTAAAGAGCTCGCTGCTAACGACCGATCGCCTGAGGTTGAGGGTCATTCGATTCGGAAATCAGCGGCGCCATCGCCGCGATTCAGAAGAGAGCAGAGCAACACTAAAATCGTGAATTCGACATGAGCACACGCGGCTCCAACGTCGTTCTTCTTGCAGCCTTGGCCTCATCTCTTTTTGGACAGACACCCGCCTACCGGCCTCATGTCTTAGGCCTCGCTCACGTGCGTTCCGAGTCACGGACTTGGGCAAAACAGATGCTATCTACGTGGTTTCATCCCCTCCAGGCACCGACAGGTTGCCGGACGGCGATGTTGAGGCGGTTCCAGACGTTGATGTTGGCGATGGCGAGAATCAAAGACGCCAGAGCCTTTTCGTCGTAATGCTGTGCGGCTTCTTCCCAGATCTGATCGGGCACCGGGTCGGGCCTGTCGCTGACGCGAGTGAGCGCTTCGGCGAGCGTCAGTGCGGCACGCTCAGCCTCATCAAAGCTGGGGTTGTCCCGCCGAGCCGCTACTCCGAAAATGCGCTCATCGCTCTCACCCGCTTTCTTCAGATCGCGAGAATGCATATCAACGCAGACGCTGCAGCCGTTGATCTGACTGGCACGCAGCTCGACAAGTTGTAGCGTCGTTATCGACACGCCGCTTTTCCTCGTTGACGTCCCCAGGGCCATCAGCGCCTGCATGGCTTCAGGAATCATCATCGCGGGGGTGCTCATCCGTGCTTTCAAGGCTTCTTTCTCTTGTACTGGCATAATCTTCATCTCCATGACGTACACGTCCGTAGTCGTGCGCAGTCCCGGTGCTGGGCACGGTAAGGAAGTTGTGATAAAGTAAGGAACTGGAGTGAATATGCAGAAGCGGGCAACGATCACCAGCAAGGGACAGATTACCGTACCTCGGGAAGTACGACGAATGCTAGGAGTTCGAAGCGGAGACAAACTGCTGTTCGAGAGCGACGGCAAAGGAGTGCGTATCCGACCGATTAAAAACAGGAGCGCATTCTCAAAATATCGCGGCATCGGTAACCCAGAAATTCCGTCTGGCAGAAAGAATATTGGAAAGTGGCTGCGCGGGATGAGGGGCGAATGACCACTGCTGTCGATACGAACGTGGTCATCGCGTTGTGGGACAAAGACTCGACCCTAAGTTTGGCCGCTCAAAACGCCTTGGACGCGGCTTTCAATCGTGGCACACTAGTTGCCACTGCTCCCGTGTTCGCGGAGTTGATCGCCGCTCCCGGGCGCAGCGAAAAATTCGTCGGGTCCTTTTTTGAGGAGACAGGAATCGGGGTTGATTGGGAGCTGAGCGAGCAAATTTGGCGATTGGCGGGACGGGCATTTCAAGCCTATGCAGAGCGGCGTCGGAAGCAGCGCGATAAGGGTGCGCGCCGTATCCTTGCGGACTTCATCATTGGCGCGCATGCATTTGCAAACGGATTCCGCCTTCTGACCCTCGACGAAGGCCTATATCGAGCAGCCTTCCCAAGCCTTGCTATTGAGACCTTCTGAGATCCTAAGTCCGAGCGGTCTGGAAACGCTCTCCGGATTCGGTAGAGCTTCGGTCCACGCCGCTAGCGTTGCCCCGAGTGCACAAGTCAAGAAGTGCTGCGAAGATGATCTGTTAGGTCGGCTGACGGCCGATCACACATCTTTGCCTCCAATTGATTGAGAAATCCCGCACTGCGGCCCACGCTGTGTGCGAAGAGAGTGTCTCTCTTGCGAGCCAAGGAGGAAACTCTGTGGCTCGCAAAGTTGGCCAAATCATCGCACGAGGCGACCGCAGATGGCTCATTCGGGTTTATCTGGGACCCGATCAGGAAACCAACAAACGCAAATACCACAATCGAACAATCCAGGGTCCCATGCGCGAAGCGCACGCACACCTAACTAACTGGCTGCTAGGCGTGGATCCTGCAAGACCATGAACCTTCATTCCGCCGCCGAGGTGTGATCGTGCACAATCCTCCACCCTTCCGGCAACTTGCGGAATACTAACGTGAACAACCCGTGCGGAGTCTTGCCATCTGGCAGGGTCAGATGCCATTGGCCGCGAACGAATGCGGCGTCTGGTCCTAGCATCTCGATGCGCAATCCCGAGAATTCCAGCGTTCCCATTTCATGGCCCGGGCTGGCATACGTTGTCCGGTAGCGATCCAGCGTCGCCTGCCAGCCTGCGGTCTGCTTGCCGCCCGAAAAGAAAGTCAGGTCTGGAGAGTTCCAGTAGCCCGCCATGAAGCCGTCCAGGTCGTGATGGTTCCACGCGTCCTGCTGCGTGCGCAGAACGTGCTCAATGACGCCTTTGTTATCGTTGGGCGCAGGCTCGCCAGGTTCTCGAGCGAGCGAAACGGTCGCGATCATCGATAGTACGACCAGGATGGGGAGAATCGGTTTCTTTCTCATAGTTTTTCTCGTTCGCAGAGACGTCTTTGACAACGTCCTTCTTGGCGCCGCGGGCAAAACGGAGCCAGCTACGGGTCTAGGATGGCGCTGCTAATGTGCTTCTTCCGTCGCCGGGGCCGCGTCCGGCGTATCTACTTTCTGCGCGATCGCATGCAGCGCCTGCGGCGGTGGCTGAAAGTCGCCCGAGTCTTTGCCCGCCATGGCCACCGTCATGAAATTCATCCAGATGGGCAAGGCCGCATGTGCTCCTGTTTCCTTGGCGCCCAAAGATCTCTTTTCGTCGTAGCCTACCCAGACTCCACAAGTCATGGTCGGCGAAAATCCCATAAACCAGGCATCGGTAAAATCGTTGGTGGTCCCGGTCTTGCCTGCCACCGGAAAAGGCAACTTCGCGGCGGCAATCCCGGTGCCGTGCAACACCACTTCGCGCAACATCGCTGTCATGACGCGGGCCGTGCGCTCGCTGATCACATCTTTCACGTCAGGAAAATCTTCCTCCAGGACACGGCCTTCGTAATCGGTCACGCGCGTGATGTAGCGCGGGATCACCCGCACCCCGTCGTTGGGAAAAACGCTATAGGCTGACGTCTGCTCCATCAAGGTAATCTCGGCTGCTCCCAGAGCCACCGGCAAATACGGCGGCAACCTGGCAGTGATGCCGAAACGCTCCGCGTATTCGATGACGCTCTTGATGCCAACTTTGTTCGCCAGTTTCAGTGCCGGGATATTGCGAGACTGGGCCAGCGCTCGCCTCAGTGTAATGATTCCTTCAAATTTTTCGTCGTAGTTGTGCGGAGTGTAAGGCCCGGAAGGCGTCTCAAAGCTGACCGGCTCATCGAGAATCGTGTCGTCGGGGCTGGCACCCTGGTCGATCACCGTGGTGTAAACATAGGGCTTGAACGAAGAGCCTACCTGACGCATGGATTGGGTGACGCGGTCAAATTTCGACTCGTTGAAATCGCGCCCGCCCATCATTGCCTTGATGCCGCCGGTGGCGTTGTCGATCGCGAGCAGAGAGCCTTGGGCGCCGGAGTCCTGCTCCAGGCTGACGCGGGCCGCGCCGTTTGCGCTGAGCGCAAGAATCTTGACATAGCAGACGTCGCCGGTTTTGAGAATGTTCGCCAGTTTTTGCCCGGTCCAGGCAACGTCGGTTTGTCCCAGAGCAGCCAGGTATCTTCCAAACTTCACCGTGGCAATTCCAGTTCCGGCCGAGGTCACGAGCGCGTGGATGTATCCGTTCACTTCCGGTTCGTCGTCCCAATCCGGATGAAAATATTTGTCGAGGACCACACCGTCGGCCACCACATTCTCCACATGCCCCTTCCACCCATGTCTGCGTTCATAAGCAGCCAAGCCGTCGAGGACCGCCTGGTTCGCGGCTTTCTGCAGATCCACGTCGAGCGAGGTGTAAACCTTCAAGCCGCCCTCGTGGACCTGGTCGGCGCCATATTTGTTCTCCAGGTAGCGGCGGATTTCCTCCACAAAATAAGGAGCCAGCGAATTCGGATCGTGGCCTAGGTGCAGTACCAGGAGAGCGGAGCGCGCGTCGGCTGCCTGCGCGGCCGTAATCTTGCCGTCCTCCAGCATGGCATTGATCACCAGATTCCGCCGCCTCTGCGCGCGGTCGGGATGATTGATCGGCGAATATACCGTTGGCCCCTTCGGCAGTCCCGCGAGCAACGCCGCTTCCTCCAGAGTCAGCTGCTTGGCCGGCTTGCTGAAATAAAATTCCGACGCGGCCTCAAAGCCGTATGTACCGTGCCCCAGAGCAATCTGGTTCGCGTACAGCGTGAAGATCTGCGGCTTGGTGAAGCGCCGCTCGATCTGGATGGCCAACATCGTTTCCTGCACTTTGCGATGGAACGACCGGTCCGGCGAGAGGAAAAGATTGCGCGCCAACTGCATGGTCAGCGTCGAGGCTCCTTGCAGCCGGCCGCCCGAGGTAAGGTCGCGATAAGCCGCGCCCATGATCCGCCAGAAGTTAATTCCGGAGTGCCGGTAGAAATCTTTGTCTTCGATGGAGACCAACGCGTCGCGTAGGATCGGAGGGAAGTCTTCGTAGCTGGCGACCACGCGCCGTTGCAGCGCGAACGAGCCAATCACCCGCTCGTGATCGTCGTAAAGTTCGGTGATGGAACTGGGCCGATACGCTTCCAGCGCATCTACTTGCGGCAGGTCTGTCGTATACACCAGCAAGAGGCCGGCCGTCGCTCCGACCAGGATTGCAACCAGCACCAGCAGACCGAAGAGCACGCGACCGACCAGCCTGCGCCCGCCGATCTCCACCGGTGGCAGAGTTTCGTAGAGAGACTTCATCGGAGTCGAGGTCAGGATAGCATTCGCGCTGTCTTCCCCGGCACTCGTTTTGTACCAGAAAGAAATCGCGCGCCGGGTGGCGCGCGATCGGCTTAACAACTCGAAGCGCGGAGTTAACTGGCTCGGCTCTTCAGCACTTCCACGGCCTTGTTCAGCTGATCGTCCACCGTCTTTTTGGGAGCGGTTTCCTGATCCGGCGCAGGCGTGCTGTCTTCATCGTCTGGACCGACGGAGTCATCTACCGCGTCCGCCACCAGAACGTTGGGCGTGATCGCCGTGTCTTGAATGGCTTTGCCGCTGGGCGAATAGTACTTCGCGATCGAGAGAATCAACGCGCCGCCATCGGGCAGGTCAATTGTTTTCTGCACCGAGCCGTCGCCAAATGTCTTATCGCCGACAACGTCGCCGCGAGCGTTCTCCAGAATCGCAGCCGCCACAATCTCAGCCCCGCCCGAAGTTCCCCGGTTTACCAGCACAGCCACCGGAAGAGCCGTGATCGCCTTCGCGGGATCGGCATTGAAGGCCTCTCGCGGAAACTTCTGTCCCTGCAAATAGGTAATCGTCCCGTGATTGAGGAAGAGATTTGCCACAGCGACGCCCTCATTCTCTTCTCCCTCGGCGCAGTTCCGCACATCGAGCAGAATCTTCTTCGCTCCCGATTTCTCCAGGGATTTGATTTTTGCAGCAATCTCTTGCGACTTGCCTTTGGTCAAGGCCTCGACTTTTACATAGCCGATACCATCGTCCATCATCCTGTCGGCGACTGCTGGAATGCTGACTACATCGCGAGTAATCACAACTTTCTGCGGCTCCGCCTTCCGCGCCCGAACCACTTCAACATTCAGCGTGGATCCTGGCGTGCCGGCCAGCAGGTTGCGAATCTCGGGCAGCGACATTTCCCGCGTGCTTTGCCCCTCAATCGATTCGAAGATGTCGGTCTGCTCGACCCCTGCTTTCTCGGCGGGCGAGCCGGGCAACACGTCGACCACCGCCGCATACCCAAAGCGCTTCGAGATCACGGCGCCAATTCCGGCCTTGGATTCTGTCTTGTGCGCCTTGTACGCCTTGTAGGCGTCGGCCGTCATGTAGCTGGAGTTTGAATCGAGCGACTCCAGAAGTCCATGCAGCGCACCGTCTGTCACCTTCGGGATGTTCGGCTCTTCCACGTACTCACTGCGCACCCGCGAGAGCACTTCACTGTAAACCTGCAGTTGACGGTAAGAGCCGTCGTTCGAGGAGGCGTGCACGCCTCCCAGCGAACCCACGACGACGAACAGTAATACGGCAAAGGAGGTGACGAGAATCGCTGCTTTGGTTTTCATCGACATCAGTTTTGGTCTTCTTCTGGAAGGAGTACTTCCCCGAGAAACTCTGCTAATTATATCTCTCTAGATGCAGTTTGCCATCCCTCGGCTGCTTGATTCTAAGCCTCTTCGGTAACTCGGGCAGCTTTTAACGAGCGGACGTCGCAGTGAGGCGGGCCGGCGCCTGATCCTTAAGGGAAATAGGGCAACGAACCAGTCCTGGCCGTCTTAAACAAAACAAACAACTTACTTTCAGGGCGCCGGCTTAAAGCTCATAGTTAGCACCGTCTGGACCGATACCGGTCGCCCATTCATGGAATAGGGCTTGAACTTCCATTGCTTTACGCCGTCAATGGCGGTGCGCGCGAACGCCAGCGAACCCTGCTGGAACTTGGCATCCTGGACCGTGCCGTCGCGGCCAATCCAAACCTGCAGAATCACGGTTCCTTGCTGTCCCTTGGCGTTGGCGGGATAGTCGATGGCGGGCTGGTCGGTCAGCAGCGCACGCTCTGCGGCTTCAGCAATAGCGACCGGTTCAATCGAATCCATGGCAGTCTCCGGTGCTCTGTTGCCGCTCCCGTCTGGACTCATCGAAGCTAGTTGAGATTTCAGGCTCGAGGGCACATTTCCCGGAGGCGTTGCCTCGTGCGCTGGCCGCTTCTTCGGCGGCGCGGGTTGCGCGGGCACAGACTCGGAGGGTAACGACCCGGGAACGGCCACCGGTGAATCGGCGCGTAGCGGAGCAACGGACGCCGTCGGACCGGACGCTCCGCCTGCAACGGGCCCGCTGGCAGACAGGGCCGGCTCGGAGGGCGACGAGGAAGGTTGTTTTTCCTGAGGTTTTTCCTGGCCTGGCACTGCCGAAGCAGGCGTCGGACTGTTGGGAGTGGTGTCGGCCTGGCCCGCAGGCTGCTCTGGATTCGTCGTGTCGTTGTTGGGCTTCTTAGCCGTCGGATCAACCGCAGGCACCACTTGAATGTGCGAAGGATCGGTAGTGGCATCCGGAATATTTTCTTCGACTGGCAACTTATACTCATCGCCGGCGCGGCCAAAGTTTTCGTGAGCCACCGGGGCTTGCGCCGGAGTGACCGGCTGAGGATTCAGCCAGCCGTGCATCGCCCGCTGGCCGTGAGCCCAGAACCCCCGCAACTGCGAATGCCAGGGCGCTTGCGGCGCGGCCAGAATGGCGCAGCCGGCCAGAAGAAAGGCCCCCATGATTGCACCTTTGCCGAGTTTTACTTTTGGCCGGGGAACCTCCTCGGAGTGGGCTGTTTCCCCGTCCATGTAGGCGAATAGTTCCGCTTCTTTTTTCCGCTCGTGGACGCCTTGCTCCGGGATGCTGGGCTGGTTCGGCTGGGGCTCGGGAACGGGCTTGCGCACGAAGTGGTCCGGCTTCGGCGGAGTCGCCGCCGAGGAGAGCAATGGCGTCTGGTCGAAGCCGAGCAATTCGGGATTGGCGGTCGTCGGAGGAACGGCTGCACTCGGTGGCGCTGAAATCGTGGGGTGCGTTCCCGCTCGCGTCTTTAAGTACCACTCCAGGCCGCGAGGCCCGTCCGGCGGCGGTACGGAGGCCGGAGCCGGTGAAGGCCGAGTGGGTTTGTCTGCCCCTGGGCTGGTTTCGGCTGGCTTCTGTTCCAGTGGCTTGGCTTCCGTCACCGACGCGGCAACCGGTTCCAAGTCTTTTCGTGGATGAATTGCCTCGATCGATGACGACTCCAGAGACGCATGCGTGCCCGACTCGATAACGAACTGTGCTCCTGGAGCCGAAGGGGAAGAATGCAAAAACTCTCCCGGCCGAAGCGGTCTTTCTTTGTCCTGCCCCGCTTTGTTCTGCCCGGCTTGGCCCGGTCCCGCTTGGCGCTTGCCGGCGCCAGCCGTCAAGGTTGCTGACGAACCCGCAGAGGCCGCGGCTGCCGCAGCTTGCCGCGTGGCTGTCGCCGATTCCTGCTTCGCCCGCAGCAGATCGCGGGCCGTTGCTAAAACATCTTTGACTTGGTTGCCCTGCAGCGGTTTGCGCAAAATCGAGTTTGCGCCCGCCTGCAGCGCCTTGGGAACGCTGGCATCATCACTCACAATCGCCAGCGTAAGCGGCCGTTCGGCAGCCTTGCGTTCGCGGGCTGAGGTCAGCAGCAGTCCCGCTTCCGGTTGCTTGTCCCAATCGATAATAACGATCTGATAATTCTGCTGTTTGACTTTCTCGACCGCAGCCACCGCATCGGAGCAGTACTCTCCCTCGACTCCGAGTCCAGCCAGTACCTGGCGAATAGGCTCGGCCGTTCCTTCATCCGAGGAAAACAACAGGCAACGAAGGGCCATACTCCTTCAGACTAGGTTGAGTCGGTAACCGGGGCAAGATTACCGAGGGGGGAGGGAATTCCAGAAAACAGGTTACCGTAGGTCCATGTACTGTCGCGCGATGGGTTAGAATTTTGGGGCTCATCCGGTCTCAGCGGTTGCCTCGGTGTTCCCCAGCGCCGAGTGCAGTGAGAGTCTTTTGTTTCCAGGTTCGTACCCGCGCCATGCCTCTGCGAGAACATAACTACTGGCTCACCACAGCCGAATTTCCGAACCTTGACGCTTCACGTTCGCTTCCCGAAATCGTGGATGTAGCGGTGATCGGGGCAGGTTTCACCGGGCTCTCTGCCGCGCGCACGCTCGCCAAGCGTGGGGCGAAAGTTGCCGTGCTGGAGTCCGAAACCATCGGCTGGGGCGCCAGTTCCCGCAATGGCGGAATGGTCCTCACCGGGATGAAACTGGGCGTGAACAAGCTCATCGCCAGGTATGGCCGCGAGCGGACCCGGCGCATGTATGCCGCCTCGCTCGAGTCTCTCGACTGCGTCGAAGAGATCATCCGGGAAGAAGCCATGGATTGCGACTTCTCCCGCTGCGGACATCTCGAAGTCGCCTGCAAGCAGAACCACTTCGACGATTCCGCTCGCCAGGCTGAAGTCATCGCACGCGAGTTCAACCACACCCTGCGAGTTGTTCAGAAGCAGGAATTGAGTTCGGAAATCGGCTCAACTATTTATTACGGCGGCATGGTCGATGAGGTCAGTGCCGGCTGCAATCCCGCTCGCTACGTTGCCGGACTGGCTCGCGCCGCTATGAAAGCCGGAGCCGAAGTCTTCGAGCATACTCGCGTCGAGCATCTTCTGCGCCAGTCGCGCCAGGGCGAAGCGGGATGGAAACTCGTCACCTCCCGGGGGCCGCTCTGGGCGCGCGAAGTCTTCGTCGGCACCAGCGGATACACGGGTAAGGCCACGCCTGCGCTGCGGAAGAAACTCATTCCCATCGGGTCGTTCATCATCACTACGGAAGTTCTTCCGGAAGCGCTGGCCCGCGCACTCAGCCCGCGGAACCGCATGATCTACGATTCGAAAAACTATCTTTACTACTACCGCCTGACGCCCGATTGCCGCTTGCTCTTCGGCGGCCGCGCCGCATTCTTCCCCGAGACTGATCGGACGATCCGCCAGAGCGCCGAAATCCTGCGCCGCGGCATGATCGAGGTTTATCCGCAGCTCAGGGAAACCAAGATCGATTATGTCTGGGGCGGCACACTCGACTTCGCCTTCGACATCATGCCGCATGCCGGACAGCTCGACCGCTTGTACTATGCGGTCGGCTATGCGGGACACGGCGTCGCCATGGCCACATATCAGGGCCAAAAGATTGCCGAACTCATGGCCGGTGACAAGCCTGAGAATCCGTTCGTCGACATTCCTTTTCCGGGGGCGCCGCTAGGCCTGTACAACGGCAAACCGTGGTTCCTGCCCTTGGCAGGGGCGTGGTATAAGGTTTTGGATTGGGTGAGCTGAACAGGCTTCCACGCAATCATGCACCACAACGGTGTGTAATGATGCCATGGCGGCCACGAAACAAGTTCGCAGGAGCGTAACCCTGCCCACACGGTTGGCCGAACAGGTCGAGCGGATTGCCAAGAAATGACGTCTCAGCGACAATCGCGTGCTGGTCGAACTGGTCGAGCAGGGGCTCGAAACGCAGAAAGAAAAAAAGAAAAAGCCTTTTTCGCTCTGGCGGAGCGCTTTCGAACCGCGGCCGATGCAAAACAGGTAAAGCAGCTAGGCGATGAGATGGGGCGTTTCATCTTCGGTGAGTGACGCCGCAGATCGAGAGCTGGGTTTGGCATCAAGACTTCGGTTCGTCCAAACTCTGCGGCGAAGGCAAATATCCGAAGCCGTTTCTTTTCGCCGGTCAATCCGCTTTGAGTCGCAAACTCTAGGTTCGGAGAACGGGAAGCGAGTTTCGTGTGTGATCGCGGGCTCTACGTTCGGTCACCGAAATGGCTTTCGAATCAGCTTGCCTTCCACGATCTGAGCGTGCTGCAGATCTTCTGAATAAAGAATCGCGCATCCAGCCTCGAGCGTTGCGGCGACGTTCAACGCCTCACATATATTTCGTATCCGTGTTCCCCTGCGATCTTCAGAGCCGTCTCATGCGTGAAATCCAAATGGGAACCGGGCGAGGGGCAGAGTATCCGAAACGCATCCAGCGCTTCGATCACATCCTTGCCGGGCAGGCGCATCTTGCGGACAGGTTTAAGCAACTCTCGCCGTATGTCTAACAATCCCGTAAACCACCGGCCCCAGCGCCAGCGCAATCGCACCGCCGATCAGGCCAAAGCGGTCGCTGCCAAGCAACGCCATAACTGCCATCACCACCGGCGCGACGACCACGTAGAGCAATCCCGCACGTCCGCCGGGAATCGTGAACAAGCGCTTCAACTGGGGGTGGGTGCGCCGGAGTTTCCACGCCGAATGCACGGTCAAAACCGTCGTCGCCGACCGCAGCCAGATGTACACAGAAATCAGTTCCGCCAGACTCTGCCACGCCAGCAGTACGTAGATTGCCGCCGAGACCAGAATCGCCAGCCACGGTGTTCCATAGCGCGCATGCTTCCGTGCGAGCACCTCTGGCAAGTAGCCGTCTTCCGCCATGGCGAAGGGCATGCGCGTTGCGGTCAGCACGGTGCTGTTGAGCAGCGCGACGTTGCCGACCATCGCGGCCAGTGTCATCCATGTACCCAGCCAAGGTCTTGCTTGAAATGGTCGACCTCCGAATGACCCGCCGATCATGGCTGCGGCATCAGAAAAAAATCCGGTGTGCCACTGTTCCCAATGGCCGGCAGAAGCCAATGCCGCTAATGTCGGCAGAAAGTATGCCGCAATCGACAGCGGCACGACCAGCGCCAGCGCCCGGGGATAAGCCCGCTGCGGGTTCTCAATTTCTTCCGCCACGGTCGAGAGTTGTTCGTAACCCGAGTACAGCCACAAGCCCAGCGCCAGCCCCACGCCAAATACCTTGAAGGGCGCCTGATGCGGAGGCACCCATGGCAAGAACGGATTGCGATGCCAGTGGAGGAGCCCGAGGGCGATCATGATCAGTACGGGCACGAAAATAAAAATCTCCAGCGCGGTCGCGACCTGCCCCACCATCTGGATGCCGCGCAGGTTGACCCATGTCAGCACCGCGATTAGAGCCACCGAGACGAGGTAGTGCTCCCACCACGTCGTCTTCAGGCTGGGAAAGTAATAGACCAGATAATCGGCGAATAGTACGGCATACGCTCCGCCCAGCAGGAACGATGCGGACCAATTCCACCATCCGGCGAGAAATCCCCAGAAGTCGCCAAAGGCGGCGCGCGTCCAGCGATAGAAGCCGCCCTCGACCGGCATGGCGGTGGTGAGCTCCGCCGAGACCAGCGATACCGGAATACACCAGAAAAACGGCAGCACCAGAAGATAGATCAGCGTCATCCCCGGCCCCGAGGTCGTAACCATGTCCTCGAGTCCGAAGGGGCCGCCCGTGGTGTAGGAGAACATCACGAAGACGAGATAGAACAGGCCAGCCTTGCGCAGCGCGGAGGATTTGCTTGCAGTGGTCAAGGGTCGCGTGGGGGAGGCGATTGATTATTCTTGTTGGCTGATTGTTGATTGAAAATCAACCAGCATGCGCGTCCACCTTTTCGTCTTTTTCGTCTTTCAATCAACAATCAAATTCAACGATCAGCAATGCTAAGCCGCTAACGTACCACTCAGCGCGCCCTCCAACTCCAGCAGCTTCCGCTTCACGTCGAGGCCGCCGCCGTACCCGCACAGCGTTCCATCCGACGCAATCACGCGATGGCACGGGACGACAATCGCCACGGGGTTCCGATGGTTGGCCATTCCCACCGCACGAAACCCCTGAGGTTTCCCCACGGCGCGCGCGATGTCGCCGTAGCTGCGAGTCTCGCCATAGGGAATCGCCAGCAGCGCCCGCCAGCACGCCTTCTGAAAGTCTGTTCCGCGCAGATCGAGTGCGAAGCTGAACTCGCGCCTTCCGCTCTCGAAATACTCTTCCAGTTGCTGGACGTACGCCCCCATCGCAGTTGCGGATTCCTCGAACCGAACTCGCTGGCCTTTCGCGGGCTCGGCCTCGGACCGTAGATCGCGTGGGTTCGGACGAATGGTTTGCTGACCCGGAAGGCGGACATCAAACTCCAGCGCCACCAGACCGCGGCTGGATGCGGCCAGGAATAATGGTCCGACTGGCGACCTAACTATTGTAGAATGAACCGTTTCCATAAAATCACGACTTTCGCAACGTGGTCGGCTGCGCCCATAACCATAGCACGGATGGCGAATCCAGGCTGTCCCGCGGGGCCCGCGGAGCCCCGCGGGTTGACAGAACGGCCTTTTTCGACGAGAGTGTCTCGTTGCAATTTGCGCTTGGGGAAAATTGAGCGTTGAAAAAATCCCTCATTGTTCTTGGGGCCGTCGTACTGGCGCCGATGCTGGTGGTCAGCCTGGTCGTCTTCGCCGCCGGAGACTGGCGCACGATCGGCCAGACCGAAGCTGGCGACCAAGTATCGGTCAGCTCCATCCGCATTCTCAAGAACAATCAGCGCATCGCCCTGGTCCGGGTTGAATTCAAGGAACCGGCAGAACTTCCGCAAGGCGGGCCGTTCGTCGAAATGCGCGCGCGCGTGCGCTTCAACTGCTCCAACGGGGCCGCCGCCCCTACGACGGAATGGTTTTATTCCCGCGACCGCAGCGGGCGGTTCGTCGTCAGCAAAAAAGCAACACACGACGATCAGTTCGGCAAGAATCCCGAAGGCGGGTTCGTCGCCCTGGTCAGCAAGAGCGTCTGCGGCCAAACCAAGTAGACTCCGCCGAATTATTTCTTTAGGGCAAACGCAGCGTAAACTCCGCCCGACTTCGACTTCAGATCTTTGCCGCCTCCTGCCGCAATCACTACAAATTGTCGTCCATGCACCTCATAGGTTACCGGAGTGGCATTTCCTGAAAACGGCAGCGTCGTCTCCCAAAGCAGCGCTCCGGTGGTTTTATCGAACGCGCGAAATTTTTTGTCAAAGTTGGTCGCTCCGATGAATACCAGTCCGCCGGCAGTCACGACCGGACCCCCATAATTTTCCGTACCCGTATTCTTGAGCCCTTGAGCGGCCAGTTCCGGATATTCTCCCAGCGGAATCTTCCACACGTACTCGCCGGTGTTGAGATCGATGGCGCTCAAGGTTCCCCAGGGCGGCGCCACCGCAGGATATCCATCCCGGTCCAGAAACTTGCGGTATCCAGTGAAGTGATATTTGATGGCGGGAGGTTCCGGCTCTGCGCTCACAATTTCCTTGCCGGCGTTTTTGCTTGCCGGGTTTTCTTTTGCCGCACTTTCAGTAGAACTTCCGCTCGTCAAATACGCCAGCAGTCCGGTGATCTGATCGTCGGCCAGATTGGAAAAACCGGGCATCCGCCCCTTGCCGTTCTTGATCGTCATTGTGATCTGGGCCGCTGACCTGCGACGGCTCACACCCTGGAGCGAAGGAATCGAGGGAGGCGATCCCGCCAATGTTTCTCCGTGGCAAACGGCGCATTGGCTGATGTACAGCGCTTTGGGAGCGTTCTCTTTATTTTCGGACAGCGTGTTCTCCGCCAGCGCGCCCGTCCAGGCCAGGTCGTTCGCATTGACGTAGAGAATTCCCGTCTCCGGATCGGCCGCGGCTCCGCCCCACTCGGCCCCGCCATCGAAGCCGGGAAATATGACCGTATCTTTTCCCACGCTGAAGGGAACGAACTGCCCCTCACTGCGAAAGCTACGGAACTTCTCGACCGCCCACTGATGTACCTCCGGGGTGCGCTCGCTCAGAAGATCCTCGGTCAGCAATTGCCGTGCAAAAGGCGCCGGTTTCGCGGGCAGACACTGTTGCGCCGCGGCCGCTTCGCCGGGCACATCGCTCGGCGGATAGTTTCGGCATTCGATGGGGAACAGCGGCCTGCCGTTGGTGCGGTCGAATAAAAAGACGAAGCCCTGCTTGGTGGTTTGGGTCACTGCGTCTATGGTTTGGCCTTCTCGTTGCAGCGTCAAAAGCAAAGGAGGCGCGGGGAAGTCACGGTCCCAAAGATCGTGCCTCACTCCCTGAAAATGCCAGATGCGCTCGCCCGTCGCGGCATTTAGAGCGATCAAACAATTGGCAAACAGATCATCCCCGATCCGGTCGGCCCCGTAGAAATCAAATGCCGCCGAGCCGGTGGGGACATAAACAATTCCTCGCCGTGCATCCACCGTCATTCCCGCCCAGTTATTCGCGGCGCCGCTTGTTTTCCACGCCTCTTTCGGCCAGGTATCGTAGCCAAACTCGCCGGGACGCGGGATGGTATGAAACGACCAGCGTAGCTTTCCGCTGCGCACGTCATAGGCCCGCACGTCGCCAAAGGAGGCCGGCAACGTTTCGGCTTCACGGCCGCCGACGATCATCAGGTCTTTGTAAACCACCGCGGGGCTGGTCATATAAATGGATTGGGACGCAGGATCGCGATCCAAATCTTCGCGCAGATCGATCCGACCATCTTTGCCGAAACTCGCAATGGCTTTGCCCGTGGCGGCATCGAGCGCATAGACGAAGTTCATGACTCCGACTAGAATCCTCCTGCTATTGCTGTCGGACCAGTACGACAGTCCTCGATCCGGTTGCGTCCCACGAACGCCGGAGTCGAACTTCCATAGCAACTTTCCCGTTGCCGCGTTCAAGGCGAAGACTCTCTGCGACGGAGTCAGCCCATACAGAACTCCATGGACCTCAATCGGGCTAGTCTGCAGTCCGCCGGTTTCTTCCGTATCAAACATCCAGGCGACCCGGAGTCGCTTCACGTTTTTGCGATTGATCTGCGTCAGGCTGGAAAAATGATTGTTATCCGGCGTCCCCCCATACAACGGCCAATCGTGATCCTCCTTTTCGGCTGTCGTCTTTCTTGCGGACGACGGCTCCGCAGCGATTGCTGCCGTCAGTGCCATGGACATCGCGAGAACAATCGCCACAAACCTCATTTGGGCTCCGCTTACGTCAGCTCGAATATTCCAGCCGTGCGATTGTAAAACAAGGGTGAAGGGACTTCTCGACCGGAGTTGCTTGGTATTTTCACAGTTTCTGGCACCTCGGTAACCGGTCGACTACTTCCACGGCTCTGGCTTTCAGCTTATGCTGGTAAAGAGATCGGCCGGCACGGCATCGATTTCAACCCACCTCAGTATGGTTTCACTGCGACTCTATGGGCTGGTGACAGGCGGCGTGGCGCTGCTCGCGACGTATGCGCTGTTGCGGCGCAAGTCCAAAACGGCCGACGAACTCGAGCGCGAACGCCGGGCATGGCTCGAGAGTACGGGCCGCATTACCGACGGTACGGTGATTGATGTGCAGGAACTGGCAGCGGCGAACAACTACCATGCCGCCACCATGTTGATCTATAAGTACGACGTGGCCGGAGTGTCCTACGAATGTTCGCAGGATGTCACCTACCTGCGGCACTGGATCAATCTCCATTCCTGCCGTCTCGGACTTCCCACTTCGGTGAGGTACAATCCGCAGAATCCGGGGAATTCCCTGGTGGTTTCGGAAAACTGGATGGGATTGCGGCAGTAGTGTGCTTTACTGCCAACTCAGGTGCATAGCCGTGTTGTGCTTGTCGAAGGTGACTTGGAGAGATTTCTCACCACCGCCGACGAACTCGGTCGAAATCGTCTTGGACAGATCGATGGTCTCGTCGGACGATAACGCTCTCACCCGCAGTGCGTGTTTTCCTGCAGGAATCTTCAGCGTCTCCGAATCGACGCCCCGTACTCCGTTGAACACGACCATTCTTTTCTGGTTGCCCCCGTGCAGGGGTCTTGTCAGCGCCAGTTGGTCATCGACCCAAACAAAAAGAGTGGCGTCTTTGAACTGGTGCTGTACCGCCAGGTCGAGATTGGAGACAGGCATGGCGACTTCCGCCGCGCGTGCCGAGACCGGTTGCGGAGAAACGGATCGCGAGAGGTGAGTTTTGCGCGGTTTTGACTTGGCGGCCGCTGGCGGCGATTGAGGCGCTAGGATAGTTACCTGTGTCGTGGCCGCATCATCGGCCACTGTCGGACTGGGCTGGATGCTTTTCCCACTCGGCGCCGCGGGACTGCTGGGATCTGCATTGAGCGCATCGACTCCGGGCTTTGGAGAAATCACTAATAGCTTCGATTGGACTCCGGCGATAAGAAGGACGATCAGGGCTGCCCCGCCCAATATCAAATTTCGCACGGGCGCCGTTCGAATCGCCTTATGGAGGAACTGTTCTGCCCGGTCCATCACCGCCCCGGAATGCGTCTCCGACCCTATCTGCCCAACTCTCCCGGTGCCAATTCTCCCCGTGCTGGTCGACTGGAAGCCGCTCGATCTGGTCCGGTTCGACTTGGTCTCGAGGGTGAGTGCCGCGCGTATTGACGTAGTGGTCGAGCCGGCTTCAAAAACCTGCTGCAGTTGGCGCACATCCTCGGCGAACTCCGCGCCCCGGTGGTAGCGCTGCTCTGGATCCTTCGCCATGGCGCGCGAGATCACCTGGTCCAGTTCCAGCGGCAAGGTCAAGTCAAAGGCGCTCGCCGCCACCGGTTCGCGATTGGCCACCTTGAAACACACCGTGGTGGCGCTGTTCCCCTGAAATGGAGAATGCCCGGTGACCATGGCATACAGAATCACGCCCAGCGAGAATAGATCGGAGCGCCCGTCCACCCCTTCGCCGCTGAGTTGCTCGGGAGCCATGTAGGCTGGAGTTCCAAGAACGCGCCCGGGCAGTGTGAAGTGGGCGAGGTTCAACTTGGCGATGCCGAAGTCGGCAACCTTGGCGTGGCCGTCCTCGGTCACCAGAATGTTTCCGGGCTTGATGTCGCGATGAACCACGCCTTGGGCGTGGGCATAGTCAAGCGCTTCGGCAATCTCTTCCGCCAGTTGCAAGGCCTTTGCCAGCGGAAGTTTCTTCTCCCGCGCCAGAATCCGGTTCAGGGATTCGCCGGCAACGTACTCCAGCACGATGTACGGATCCTGGTTTTCGGGATTCTCGCCTACGTCAAAAATGGAAACAATTCCTGCATGGTGCAGGCGTCCCGCCGCCTGCGCCTCATTCATAAACCGCATGCGAAACTCTGTTTCCTCGTCCCGATCCTGCCCCCACATGGAAACCGTCTTCACCGCAACCAGACGGTCGATCTGCGGATCCCGGGCCTTGTAGACCACCCCCATGGCTCCGCGGCCCAATTCAGCCACGATCTCGTACCGGCCAAACCGTTTTATTTCCTGATTTTCCATGAGTCCTTGCGCCGCAGCGCACGATCGGCCACGGGATTGGAAGAGGTTCCTACATGGTAGCTCCACTGGCCTGCTGGCTCCGCACTCTGTTTGCCTCGATCCATTACCCCGGTAATGTTACCGGTAATCGATACGTAACGGGCGAGACGAGGAGGCTGGCCCATCTTTGCGTTGAGGAAAGTATTTCTAGCTTCCGGAAGTGAAGCCGCCGTTGTGGGCCACGGTCATGCGGAGATACTTGTAAGGATTTACCGGGGTATCGTTAATGCGGACTTCGTAATGAAGATGAGGGCCGGTCGAGCGGCCACTGGTGCCGACGTATCCAATCACATCGCCGCGGTGTACCGCTTGCCCCGCAGTGACGGCAAAACCGGAGAGGTGTCCGTAGCGGGTGCTGATGCCGTTGCCATGATCCATCATGATTGCTTTGCCGTACCCACCCAGCAGGTCGCTGAAGGTCACGACTCCATCCGCTGGAGCCAAAATCGGGGCGCCATAGCTGCTGCCAATATCCACGCCGCTGTGGAATGCTCCCTCACCGTTGAAGGGATCGATGCGCTCTCCAAAACTTGCCGTCACCTGGCCTTCCACCGGCCAGAGGTTGGGAGCAGAGTTGGCTTTGAACCAGTCGGCGGTCGTGGCATTGCGAGTCAAGCCCATGGTCAGGCCGACCATCGTGGCCCCGGTAAGGGCCGAAGTCCGCAGGGCATGAAGTTGATCGAGCGAAGAACTTACATCGGCGTCCTGGATCTGTTCGGCCGTCGCCGTCACCAGCGTGGGTTGTGCCTTCAGGCCATAGAGGGCCGAAACTTCTCCGGCGATCGAACCGAGCGACGCCACCTGCACATCCCGCTCTTTGGCCACCTGTTCCAGCCGCGAATAATTGTTCTTGAGTTGATCTTTTTCCGTCCGCAACTGGTTATAGCGGGAAACCTTCAGCAGCATGCGGGTGTAGGAGCTGGCAATGCCGGTCAGGCTGAGGAATCCGATCGCAGCCCCTACTACGAATACGTAGAGGTAGTGCACGGGGATGGAGATCTTACGTAACTGCCCATCGTCCCCGCGGGCCACGAAAAGGATGTAAAAGCGCTTTTGCAAATCGGTCCTCTAATTCCTGAAAATCAGTTCTTAGAGCATCAGCTGGTGAAGCATCAGGTTCCGAAACTCGAAGTCCGGAACTCGAAATCCGAAAATCCAGGCCCATTTCGTTAGTTGCAGAAACGCCTGTTCGGACAACCTGATTTCTGCGGGCAGCGCTCCCATCTTGGGAATGGAACTTTTCTCGCGCCCTACGCCTACCCGGAACTGGGACCGAGCCTGAAATCTGTATTCGTCTGCAATGCCAACCGCCTGCAGAACTTAGCTCGGCCAAAGGTTATGTGAATGACTGGTTAACCGTAACAAACTAGGTTCCCCCTGTCAACGACGTACAGGCCCATTTTGGGGTTACTGAAGGCTAGGGAACAGGGTGTCCACGGGTCCGAGTACGCGCAGCGGCCTGGCTTGGTGCTTGGATTGCGTCTTTCTAACCAAAACCCGCCTTCCTTAGCTATCCGGTCTTTTTGCGCACCCAAGACGCCATTTCATCGCTTTCTAGGAGAGGCGGGGGCGTTTCGAGCGCCCGCAACCTGCCGACTGTCGCCAGAGCCTGTCCTGAGCCCGTCGAAGTGGCTGCTTTGCTTTGCCGCGCGATACAGCCCGATCTTCTGGAGGTACTCCGCTACTAGCGCATCCACAAAACGGCCCAGGGGCTTGCCGACCGCGGCAGCCTGACGGATGGCTGTGGCCGAGGCGGCTTGATGAAGATCTCCGAGCAGATGGATGGTTGCTCCCTTTAGAACCAGATCGCCGGTGGCGGCGTGTTTGTGAAACGGCTTAGTCACTTCCGGCCGCGGACGGAGACTCTCGGGCAGGGCATTGGCCACGTCGGCCAGAGAATACCCGGGACGGTTGGCTACGACGAACTCGCACTCGCGAAACAGGGCTTCCGCCTGGTGCCATTTGGCGATGTCGGCAAAGGCATCCATGCCGATCAGGACGAAAAGTTTGTCGCTGGCCTTGAATGACTGCTTCAGCCGGCGGACGGTGTCGATCGTGTAGTTCGGCTTTTCCTGGCCGCCGTTATTATTATTATTTCGAACCAAATTGCTTCGAACATTATTATTATTTCGAACATTATTATTTCGAACCGGATTGCTTCGAATCGGATTGGTTCGAATTGCGGCCGCATTTTCCTCAGGAGCTTCCAGCAAAGAGGGGATGAATGCCTTCTGCCGCGCAGTGGCGAGAGCCAACATGGCAAAACGGTGGACGAAAGGGGAAAGCGGCTGGTGCTGTTTGTGAGGAGGAATATGGGCCGGCACAAAATAGATTCGATGCAGTTTGTACCGATCCAGCGCCTCTTGCGCGAAGGCGAGATGACCGCGATGAACCGGATCGAAGGTACCGCCAAAGAGTCCAATATTCATGGTGAACAGTTCTAAACTGAGCAGCAATCTTAATCGCGCGGTCCGAAACGAGACCCGGGAAACTGGGCAGTCTCGCCTAGTGTCCAGATTCCCGATTCGGGATGCAAGCGGAATCGCGCGAGCATCGTCCGACCGGCCATTGTTGCTTGAGCTTGCGGGCCAGTCTGACCCGGGGCCTTCCGCTGAGACCGGATGAACTCCTGTAACTATCTTGTTTCCCATTCTGGAACTAGGATTAAGCCATGCGAGTAACCCTCCCCCTACTCCGCATTCCCGGTGCACGCGCGCCCATACTGAGATATGGGGTCGCGGTCCTCAGTACCGCCCTGGCGCTAATTCCCACGGTCCTGCTGACCGACGTATCCGAAAGCCGCCTCGCTCTGTTTGGCGTAGCCGTGATGGTAAGCGCCTGGTATGGGGGGTGGAAGCCCGGAGTAGTCGCCACCTCTTTTGCCCTCACCGTCAGCGCTTATTTCTCACTCACCGGGATCCGCACCCCGGCGGAATCGCGCTCCGCCATCCTCCGTCTTTCGTTGTTCTTTTTCGTAGCCATGGTGATTTGTTGGCTCAACGCGGCCTTGCGAGCCGCGCAAGAGAACTTACGCCGCTCGGAGATGAACTTCCGGTCGCTGGTGACGAACGCACCCTATGGCATCTGCCGCTGTGACTCGACTGGCAAGATTCTCGATGCCAATCCTGCGTTCCTCCAACTGCTGGGCCGCGCGACGGTTGACGAGATCGTTGGGGAGCATATTTTTGGCCTCTATGCCCAAAACGACCGGTGGTTCGCTCTCGCCGATTTTCTGCGTTCCGCAGAACCCTTCAAAGGGCTGATCGCGGAATGGAAAGGCAAAGACACTGCTACCACCTTGGTTCGCATTTCCGGACGCTCGGTTACCGACGGCGGGGATGGCGGCGTAGTGTTCGAACTGTTTGCCGAGGACGTCACCGAACGCCGGGCTCTAGAGGACCAATTGCGCCAGTCGCAGAAGATGGAAGCGGTAGGCCGTCTCGCCGGCGGCATCGCGCATGACTTCAACAACCTGTTGATGGTGATTTCCGGATACTCGGAATTCCTCCTTGAACGCATCGGCGCGGAGCCTCAACTGCGCGGTCCAGCGCAGGAAATCGCCAGCGCCGCCGAACGCGCCTCCTCGTTGACCCGGCAACTGCTGGCCTTCAGCCGCAAGCAGATGCTGGCTCCGAGAATCGTCAATCTGAACGAAGTGGCGACGGAGAACACGAAAATGCTGACCCGCATGATCGGCGAGGACATCGACCTGGTGATGGTTCCCGGCGCGAATCTCTGGCCGGTGCGCGCCGATGCCGGGCAGATTGAGCAGGTCATTATGAACTTGGCAGTCAATGCGCGGGATGCCATGCCTTCGGGAGGAAAGCTCACGATCGAGACCTCCAATGTCACGCTCGATGAGGCCTACGCCCGCTTTCACGCGCCTTTGCCTCCCGGCGACTACGTCATGGTTGCTATCAGCGATACCGGCAACGGCATGGATAACGAAACGCAGTCGCACATCTTCGAACCTTTCTTCACCACGAAGGGAACGAAGGGAACCGGCCTCGGACTGTCGACGGTATATGGCATCGTCAAGCAGAGCGGGGGATACATCTGGGTGCACAGTGAGGTGAGCCGAGGAACGACCTTCAAGATCTACTTGCCGCGGGTAGCCTCAACCGGTGAAACCGCCACGCAGGTTGCCGTTCCCGTGGAGCACCGGAAAGTCGAACCCGGCAGGGAGACAATTCTGCTGGTGGAAGATGAGCCTAACCTGCGCTACCTTGCCCGCCAATACCTGGAGAAGCAAGGCTATCGGGTAATCGAGGCGGCCGACGGTGCCGTTGCCGTGCAAATTGCGGTGGCACATGAAGGGGTCATCCACTTGCTGCTCACCGATGTCATCATGCCGGGCATGAACGGGCGCGAGTTAGCCCAGCGTATCTCCGAAATTCGCCCGAACGTGAAAATCCTTTACATGTCCGGCTACACGGAAAACGTGATCGGACAGAATGGCACGCTGGACGCCGGCGTACGCCTGCTTCAGAAGCCCTTTAACCTTCGCGACCTGAAAAGCGTCGTGCGCGAAGTGCTCGATACAACTCCCACTCCCCAGGAGGTCAGAATGTCCACCCAATCCGCTGAACCACTGCACGCCCCGCGAGCCAAAGAACTTGCTCCGGCGCGCGCGCAACGATTCTATATTCAATTGCCGCTGCGTTATCGCCGTCTCGGCGAGAAAGAATGGCACGTGGGCACGACCGAGAACATCAGCCGCTCCGGGATGCTTTTCGAAGCTGACGAATTACTGCAGCCCGCCGCTCAACTGGAAATCAATCTCGTGCTCCCGTCGGAAATTGCCGGACTGTCGGCCACCGAAGTGGTATGCCGCGGAGAAGTCGTACGCACGGTTGAGCACCGAGGAGAAACCCTGAGCCCGGCACTGGCCGCCCGGATTCTGCAGTATCACTTCCAACACGGCCCGCTGCCGAGGGCGTGAACCGCGGCAAGGTAAGAAGGAAAGAGAAGGTCCAAACGGGATGCGTCTGATCGGCGGCTTGGTTCTCGTATGCGGCTTCGGTAGCGTACTTCGGAAGGCCTCGGTGTTCTTTGCGGTTTAAGCTTTAATTTCGTAAATACGCTGGACGTTTGGAAAACGGCTGCCTGTACGGCGAACAGGAAGACTCAGGATACTTTATGAGCGATTCTGACTGTATTTGCGCCGCAAATACGAATCACTCCGGAAGCATTCCGATCGTCCCCAGCCAAGTCTCCACCAACTGAGGCCATCCCGTTACCGGAAGCTTCGTGCGCCGCAGCCCGAAAGCATGGCTGCCATGCGCATACAAATGCATCTCCACCGGAACCCCAGCCTTCTTCAGGGCAGCATAGTAAACCAGCGAGTTCTTTACAGTGTCCGTCGGATCATCCTCCGCCTGCAGCAAGAACGTAGGAGGCGTCTGGCTGGTGACAGGAACATACGGATTCAACGCAAAAGGTTTAGAGGTATTCTCCAGCATGAGCCCTGGATAAACAGCCACGCCAAAATCCGGGCGGCAGCTTTGCTTGTCGGCCGCATCCACAGCCGGGTACAAGCGCTTCTCAAAAAGCGTGCTGATCGCTGCCACGAGATGCCCGCCTGCCGAAAATCCGAGCACTCCGATCTTGTGCGGATCGATGTGCCACTCCGCGGCGTGAAAACGCACCAGCCCCACGGTTCTCTGCGCATCTTCCAACGCCATCGGTGATTTGGGATACGGCCCCGATCGCGGAAACAGGTGCTCACCCGGCACGCGATACTTCAACAGCACGCACGTGATCCCCTTCGACGTCAGCCAGTCACAGACCTCCGTCCCCTCAAGATCGATGGCCAGAACCCAATAGCCCCCGCCAGGAAACACGACGACCGCTACTCCGGTATTCGTTCCCGCTGGCGAGTAAACCGTCATCGTAGGCCGGGAGACCTGGCCCACTTGAACCCACGGCCGGCCGGCGACCAGCGGGTCGTTCACCGTCGCCGTATCCTCCGGCCCCGCGACAGGCACCGCATCCGGCACCGCATCCGGCCATATCGCTACTTGCGTATGTCCCGGCGACGGCTGCCAAGTAGGTGTGTGCGCGCTCAAATCGCCAAACCCAAACACGACCACAACACAGAGAGCAAAGATCAAAGGCTTCATCGCAATCCCCACAGCTGAACCCAACCAGTCACTGCCGGAAGCCGCTGATCAGAAACGATCAAGCTGAGACGTTGGCTCAGATGCTTGCTGCAAATCCTTCTCGCGAAGTCCTTCGACGGCAGCGGCCATCGCGTATTTCAACTCTTCGATGCCCTTGCCCGTGACCGCCGAGATTTCGTACAGCTTCAATTTATGTTTTTTGCAATAGCGTTTCAGGTCGGCCAGTTTTTCTTTGTTAACGGCGTCAATCTTCGAGGCCGCCATGATCATCGGCTTCTCATCCAGATGCGCGCCGAAGCTGCCGAGCTCTCCTAGAATCACTTCGACATCCTTGGCGACATCCGGCCGCCCGCTGGCGTCGGAAACATCGACCAGGTGCACGAGCAGACGAGTGCGTTCAATGTGCCGCAGGAACTGGGTGCCCAGCCCGGCTCCCGTGTGCGCGCCTTCAATCAGGCCAGGAATATCGGCGACCACAAAACTTACTTCGGTCTTCGCGTCCCCCACGGCAACCACGCCCAAATTGGGCTCGAGCGTGGTGAAGGGATAGTCCGCAATCTTGGGTCGCGCCGAGGAAATGCGGGAGATCAGCGTGGACTTGCCTACGTTGGGATATCCCACCAGCCCCACATCGGCCAGCAGCTTTAACTCCAGCCGGTAAATATGTTCCTCGCCGGGACGGCCCGCCTCATGCTCGCGCGGGGCTTGATGCACCGATGTGGCAAAGCGCGCGTTGCCGCGCCCGCCCCGCCCGCCGCGGGCAATGGCATAGCTCTGGTCGGGTTGCGTAAACTCGAAAATCTTATCCCCGGTTTCGTCGTCGTACACGATCGTTCCGACCGGAACTTTGAGCACCACGTCGCCGCCGTCGCGGCCAGTCTTGTTCGAACCTTCGCCGTGGCGACCGCGTTCGGCTTTATGCTCAGGATTGAAGCGAAAGTGCACCAGCGTATTGTGGCGCTCGCTGGATTCCATGACGATGTCGCCGCCCTTGCCACCGTCGCCGCCGGAGGGACCACCGCGCGGGACAAACTTCTCCCGGCGAAAGGCCATGCAGCCATTGCCGCCGTCTCCGGCCTTGACCCGAATTTTCGCCTCATCGATAAACATGGTTGCAACCGAAAGGGGTTGTCAGCAACGATTGCTTTCAAGAACGATTGCTACCAACAACGATTGTCATCCCGAGCAACGCTAGGGACCTAAGTTTTTGGCACGCCACCGGAGTCGTCCCCGCAAACTCCCTAGATCCCTCGCTGCTGGGGATGACAATTCCTTGGGAAGTCGAGTCTCGCAAAAACGAAAGCCTCGTCCCGAAGGCGAGGCTTTGTGATGCGGGCGCTCCCGCCCCGCGAACCCTTTCCGACAGCGGAGACGCTACCCGACTTCGAGGGGTTCGATCATCACGAACTTGCCCATCTGTCCCCTGTTTAGGAACTTGATGCGACCCGTGATCTTGGCGAAAAGAGTGTCGTCTTTGCCGCGACCAACGTTCAGTCCCGGCTTCACCCGCGTGCCACGTTGCCGCACAATGATGGTTCCACCGGGCACGACTTGCCCGCCGAAGGCCTTGAATCCAAGCCGCTGCGCGTTCGAATCGCGGCCGTTTCGTGAGGTGCCTTGCCCTTTTTTATGTGCCATAAGAAACTCCTTGAAAAGTAAACGCCGGCGTCCCGTCGGCGGTCGCGAGGGCATCCTGCCCTCGCTTTCTTATTTCTTCTTCGAATGCGACTTCTTCGCGGCCTTTTTCGGCGCAGCCTTCTTCTTGGTCGAGTGCTTCTTGGCTTTTGCGTGAGCTGCCGGATGCTCCTGCTCATGCGCTTCGTGCTCGTGAGCTCCGTCCTCGTGCGCTTTTACCTTTTTTGGCTTCGCTTCTTTCTTGGGCAATTCGGGAGCCTTGAAACTCTGCCCATCGAAAGCGATCTCGGAGATTCGCACCGCTGTATACGCCTGCCGGTGACCCCGCAGTTTCTTGTACTGCTTCTTGCGCTTGTAGTGGAATACCAGGATCTTGGCGCCGCGGCCTTCTTCCACGATCTCGCCGACCACGCGGGCATCCGATTGCAGGCCCACTTTGCCTTCTTCGCCGGAAACCGCCAGCACCGGGAACTCCACCAGTCCGTCGCTGCCCGTGCCAACCTTCTCCACTCGAATTACATCTCCGGGCGCCACCCGGTACTGCTTTCCACCGGCGCGGATGACCGCGTACATACCGTCTGCCTCCGTCAAATGTCGTGAAATTCAGCCCGTAAACGGAACCTTGAAACGGACCCAGTGCGCACACGGGCGCTACCGAGGAGCTCGCTGATTTTCCTGTGCTTGCTGTGTTTTCCGCCCTAGCGCGTGAGCAGCCGAGGCAGGCGTCCCCAGAACGGGTCGGCGAGTACAGTCAAACTCAACCATTTTAGCGTGTGCTGTGGAAATCGGTCAAACGGAATGGTGGGGACGTCGGGCGAGGTTCCATGTCTACCTTTGCCGTTGTGAGTGCTCCTGTGCGAGAATTTCGCCGAATTGCCTGGAGGAATCCTGAATGCGAAGACATTGTTTCACCGTTTTGCTGTGCCTGCTCACCCTGACCCTCACCGGCCCCGCACAAGTCAAAAGACCGCTAAGGCAGAAAGCCGAACTCAATGCAATTCCCGACCAAGCCTATTTGCAGAAAATCTGGGATGGGTGGTCGACGCTCGATACGGCGAATGTTGCCAAGTATTACGCCACCGGACCGCACACGTTTTTCGACATCGCACCACTGAAGTACAACAGCTGGGACGAGTATGAGAAGGGAGCTCGGGGACTGACCGCCGGCTACAAGAGCGCGAAGTTCACTCTCAACGACGACGTCAGCATTCATCCGCACGGAGACTTGGTTTGGGCTACGGCCACGGTTAAGGAAGAGATGACCACCAAAGCCGGGAAAGTCGAGATGGGCACTTTCCGCTGGACAGTGATTTTTGAAAGCGAGGACGGCAAGTGGCTGATTGTCCACGAACACGTTTCTGCTCCGATTCAGTAAAAACTTTAGCCACGGCTCTCCCCGGATTTTCACTGATGAATACGAATCTTGAGCTTCGATCTTTCGCTTTTGATCTTTAAGTTAGCTTGGTATCAGGGAAGATCCGTGGCCGGTTTTTCTTCAGTATGACTTCCAGAAGAAATACGCGGTCATGCTGGCCCCCACCAGCACCACAAACGTCCGGACCCACGGCTGCGGCATCTTCAGAGCGTAGTGCGCGCCGAGGTAGCCGCCCGCAACGCCGCCAGCGACCATGGCGCCGCCCTGCTTCCAATACACTGCACCGGCCACCATGAATGTGACCACCGCGACGCCATTAATCACAAACCCCAAGACGCTTTTCAGAGCATTCATGGCGTGAATGTCCGTCATGCCCAACGCGGCCAACATGGCGAGCATTACGATGCCCATGCCGCCACCGAAATAGCCGCCGTAGACAGCGACGCATAGTTGAAACAACGTGGTCACGGCAAGAGCCGATCGAGAAGCTTCGTGTTCGATTACGGATTTACGCCCGCCCGCGAATTTCTTACCGAAAGCGAAAAGCAAGGTCGCTCCCAGGGTCAACCACGGCAGCACTCGCATGAACGTGTGGGCGGGCGTCTTCAACAACAGAAACGCTCCGGCTAATCCGCCGACCAGACTCGCGGCCAGCAGTGGAATCAGCACGCGACGGGGAACATCCAGCCGCTTACGATATGCGCCGCCGCTGGCCGCGGCCGCGGTCCACAGCGCAATCGTATTCGTGGCATTGGCGGGAATCGGAGGCACGCCGGTGAACAACAGCGCCGGGAACGCGATGAAGCTGCCGCCTCCCGCGACGGCATTGAGAGCTCCTCCCAGCACTCCAGCGAAAAAAAGAAAGATAGCGGATTCTAGCGTCAAGGAATCAGGTGTATCAGAAACTACGCAGCGCCGCCAATGGGGGCGCAACTTCTGCACAACTTCTGCGCCCCATCGAGACTTCCGGTTACCTCTGTAATCGCAGGTAACCCAAGATTTCTTGCAGAAACATCCATCCTGCGACAGGGTTAATATTCGGAGAATGGGGGACTTTGCTATGCATAACCGACTCGTGAATTTCGTTACCGCCCTGGCGTGCAGCATTCTGTGCAGCGTCGCCTGGGGACAGACATCGGGCACTCCGTCGAGTGGTACGCCGGCCGCGGGCCAGCAGTCCATGTCCGGCACGAACATGCCGGGCATGTCGGGCCACGACATGTCCTCCATGCAAATGAAAGACATGAACATGAGCTCCGAAAAAGACGGTGACAAAGATAAAGATGCGGAGAGCGATGCCAGCGCGCATGCCATGAACTCCATGGAAGGACATATGGACATGGGGCCGCACATGAAGATGACCGCCTTGCGCCCGCCCAAGCCGGGGGACGCAGCGCGCGCTCACCAAGTCGCCGACGAGGCGCGCCGGGCCTCAGAAAAATATACGGACTACCACACTGCTCTGGCCGAGGGGTACAAGATTTTCCATGCAGAACTTCCGCAGAAGATGTACCACTTCACCAACTACGGATATGCGATGGAAGCCGCCTTCCGTTTCAATCCCGACCATCCTACGTCGCTGCTCTACGAAAAGCACGGCGAGGACTACAAGCTCATCGGCGTGATGTATACCGCGCCCAAGCGGTTCACGGAAGATCAACTCGACGAGCGCATCCCGCTTAGCGTGGCGCAATGGCATGAGCACGTGAATTTCTGCGTTCCTCCGGCTGGCCGTCGAAAAGAAATGATGGGACCGCATGCGGAGTTCGGCTTGCGGGGATCCATCACCACGCAGGAAGCCTGCGACGCGGCCGGCGGAACATTTCATCCCGTGATCTTCAACTGGATGGTGCACCTCTATCCGTTCGAAAAAGATCAGGCGAGGATCTGGTCCGTCGAGCGCCAGCACGGCGACGCAGACTGATTCGTGGGGCGCGGGCACTCCCGGCGACAAGCTCAGGGCAGGCTTGGCCCGCGAAACCAAATCATGAGCAGGGACGAATTTCCAAGTTCGGCAGGTTGCCGGAAGCCGAACTTGGTTTGGAACTCGATAAAAATCCGCCGTCCTCGGTAAGTTCGCGGGCAGCTGCGCCCGCGCCCGTGAATCACGTTCCCTTCTGTTCTGTGAATTCATCTCACAAAACACACGCCTAATGTTCCCTTCAGGAGAAAGAATTCACGGAAGTTTCTTGCTACCGGAAAGATGCGCCCAGCGTCCAAGGAAGTACGAAGAGGAAGTGCGATGAGATGGCAAAACAAGGGAACTTCGAAGGCATCGAATTCGTAACTCTCAAAGTAAGTAAACAGCCGGCGCAGAGGTGACGCCAGCCAGGATGGTTTCCGAAATTCTTTGCGGGGTCTGGGGATTGTCTCACACTCGGTTTGGCGGCCCAGGTGAGAAAACCCCCATCGCGGCAGAGCCAGCTTGTGACATATCTGTCCAAACCTGTCTGCACAACCCCGGCGGCAGCATTGTAGGCGATTTGTGCGGAAACACAAATGTTTTTTCGCGCTCGTCCTGAGTCGGGCCGCCCCAACCGTTTCCCGACGTGACTTCGGGAAAGAAAATAAGGAGCAGCCATGAAGTTCGCGACAATTTCAAAGAGTGTGGTAATGGGGTTGGCTTTGCTGTTGGCCTCCAGCGCGTTCGCAGCGACGAAAGCCAGCTTGAACCTGCAACATCCGACGACGGTCAACGGAACCAAGCTCAAAGCCGGAGACTACAAACTCGAGTGGGACGGCAGCGGTCCGAACGTAGAAGTCAGCATCATCCAGGGGAAAAACGTGTTGACCAAAGTGCCGGCGAAAGTCGTAGACCTGAGCTCACCCTCGCAGAACAGCGCAGCTGTCGTAACGCTGAACGGCGATGGCACCAGCACTCTCTCCGGTGCTCGCTTCGAAGGCAAGAGTTTTGCTCTCGAGCTCGGTGACTCCAGCGAGGGTACGCAGGCCGGATCAAGCAAGTAGCAATCGGTGCGCGGTGCGGAGTATAGAAAAGGGAGCAGCCTGCCTGCTCCCTTTCTTGTGCACCGTCTCTTGGTTCGAGCGTCGCCTCGGCTGGTTTTATCGAATCTAATTTGGCGAAGCCAGCACGTCGTCGTAGTAACTGATGACAGCCCGCTTTGGCGTTTCCTTCAAGCCTGTCAAGGGAATCTTCTGATCGAACGTGCTGTTGCCGGTGAGCCGCGCTCGTCCCAGAAAGAACATGCCATTTGTCAGCTCCAAATAAATCGGAACCAGCATGCGAAAGCTGTCGTTCACATTCGACTGCGTCATCTTCACCGCCATCACCACATTCCCATCCGGGCCGGTAGCGAAAGTTGCATTCATCTGATACGACGGCAGCTGCGTTCCATAGACGTACTCGTTGAAGAACCATTCCATTCTGTGGTTGCCATCGAGGTCCATCTCCTGCGTCATATGTTTTTCAACCATCGCTTTGAAGTCTTCGGTGGTGGCCGCTTTGCCCCGGTAAGTGTTGACAAAATCCTGCATCATCTCTTTGAAACGCTGATCACCGGTGCGGTTGTCATGCATCATCATGCGGATCATGTGCAAAACGTATGCGCCCTTGGGATAGATGAGCCGGCGTGTCGTGTCGAATCCAGTGCGCGAGTTGCTGGTGCGGTATCCCATGGTGAGGGGGCCGGCATCGATGGCGCGAAAGCCTTGTGCATTGCGCTCCAGAAGCAGTTCGCGTTCGTCGTTCCAGAAGGCGATGAACTTTTTCGGGTTTTTCTCGATCAAAGTCAGGTATAGGGAAGCGGACATATCGGCGAAGCCTTCGCTCATCCACTGGTCGCGATACGAGTTGAAGCCTACCGTATGTCCCCACCACTGGTGCGCCACTTCATGCGGAGTCACAACCTTCCAATAACCCCGGTCACCCCAATCCATTCCCAGCTCATGTCGGACGGTGGTGTCGAAATAATAGCAAAGCGGAATCCATACCAGTTCCGGCCACGACTGGCCGAAGTTGCAGGCCGTCTGCTGCGTGAGCTGCAGACGCTTGAACAAAGAAGGGCCAAAATATTGGCTGTAGAGTTGAACTGCGAGTTCGCCCTCGGCCAGCGCTTTCTGGTTCAGGCCGGTGGTGCTCATCGTGCCTAGGGCCATGCCTGACGAGTGCGATCCCATCGACGGCAAGTCATTTCCCTCGGCTACCCGCTTCAGCGACTCCACCCAACTGGGTGGCTCCTGATTGGCAAACGATCGCAGCTCATATTCCGGCTTATCCAGCTTGCCTTCCTCGACTTTGAATCTTCCGAAGCTGAATCCCGCCACCGTTTGTGGCGCCTCACTTTTCCACACGGTTACGTTCTCTCCACCTTCATCGCGGTCGCTGACCCGGGCCCCGGTTGCGGCAATCTGCATCCCTTTGGGAATGCGGAAGGTCATGTCATAGGTTGCGTACTCTCCAAAGCGGTTGCCGGGATTATTCGGATACCAATTCTCGCGGGCCACGGGAAAATAGTTGCCGCCGCCTTCATTGGTGACCGCCTCCTTTCCCTCGTATTCAGTGGCTAGCGTGACCTGCTCCCCGCGCTGGAGCGCCTTCGGCAGAATCACCGCGAACTGCGCATCGTCATTCTTGTCTTCCTGAATGAAGGACAGCGCCTGACCATCCGCGGTCGTAGCGCTGCGAACTCTGAGAGTTCGGAACAGATTCAGGGGCACGACCCGCAGTCCATTCAACTGCACCGCGAACGTGGTTCTGGCCTTGCCAATCAGCTCGGCACTCTTTTCGAGCGTGGTATCGAGTTGCTGATGTTCGATGCGGATGGGGTGTCCGATCGTCCCTGGCTTGGCTGCGCCCTGCATGGGGAAGGAGGCCCAGTCTCCAAACTTGTTCTCGTCGTAGGTCATGAAATCGACCTGATCGTGTCCCTCATGGGGGTCGATCGTAAACAGTTCCTGACCGTTGTAGTGCTTGCCATGGATAAAGGCGACGAACAAGCCTCCAGGCTCGGAACTCAGCACGTCTTCGAGAATCCGCGATTCAAGATTCCTCTTGAGCTTGTGCCGGGTCGTGTGCTGGCTGTCTTTCAGCGGTCCGGCATCGCAGCCGGATGCCGCCGTCTTCCCAGCTTTCTTAATCTCGTCATAGGTCGAATCCGTAAAGCGCAGCGCCATCTGGCTGAAGCTTTCGCTGAATTCATTTTCCTTGGTCAATAACTTCAGCATGGCTTGCTCGGAAGCCGGCGGATCGAGAATAAAGTTTCCGTCGCCAATAAATACCGCGCCCGTAACTTTGCCCGCCACCGGAGCGACAAAGCAGATCGTCCCAGAATGCAAATGGAACGTTCCCGCATCGCGCTTCAGTTCAACATTGTTGACGCTTACCGCTTCGCCGCTCAGCGTCGAGTTGCGCAGAGCCTGATAGGTCGGATCGGAGTTTGGCGCCGGCGCCGCGCTTTGAGCGTAGGCCACAAATTGCGCGAGAAAGATAGTTTCAACCAGTAGCGTCAGGAAAACGGCGAGTAATTGGGCCAGAGACACTCGTGCAGCAGGACACGCAGTGCGAGTGAGAAACAGCATGAAACCTCCCGGGGGGGAAGGAAGCCGCAATTATCCGCACTTCAGGGAAAAAAGCAAGAACAGAGAATCACTGCTGACCAGGGCGGCGGTCGCTACAAGATGGGCAACGACCAGGCTTGCCCCGACCACCGGCCGGGCCCTACGCTATTGAGGAGCCGACTTCTCCAACTCCGCATTCAGATGTACGCTGCTGCCGCCATTGATTTTCATTTTGCGCGCCCAGTCCTTGAATCCCATTTTCTTAACGGCAATCGCATGCTTTTAGTACTTCGGCACCTTCGCATCCACACGATCAGACCAAGCGCTGATTCCTCCCGCCAGGTTGTGCACCTTGGTGAATCCCGACTGCTGCAAGAAGGCAACGGCCTTGGCGCTGCGGCCGCCCATCTTGCAGTGGACCACGATTTCGCGACTGGAATCGAGTTCATTCACGCGATTCGGCAGATCGTTCAGCGGAATGAGATATCCACCAAGATTGCAGATCTGATACTCGTGGGGCTCGCGCACGTCGAGCACGAACAGATCATCTTTGGCATCCAAACGCCGCTTCAACTCTTCCACCTGAATTTCCGGAACGCCGCTGCTCACAGGTTTTTCCTCCCCACGAATTCCGCAAAACTCGTCGTAGTCTATCAGCTCGGTGACGGTCGGATGCGTGCCGCACACCGGGCAGTCCGGATTCTTGCGCAGCTTGAGTTCGCGGAACTTCATGCCCAGCGCGTCAATCAGCAGCAATCTTCCGATCAGCGGATCGCCGATGCCAAGAATTAATTTGATGACTTCCGTCGCCTGCATCACCCCGACGAGGCCGGGCAAAATGCCCAGCACGCCACCCTCGGCGCAGGAGGGAACCAGTCCCGGCGGTGGCGGCTCGGGATACAGGCAGCGATAGCATGGTCCATCTTCCGTGGCAAACACGCTTGCTTGCCCCTCGAACCGGAAAATCGATCCGTACACATTCGGCTTGCCGGAGAGCACGCACGCGTCATTCACCAGATAGCGCGTGGGAAAGTTGTCGGTGCCGTCGGCGATGATGTCAAAGTCGCGAAACAGTTCCATCGCGTTCGCACTGCTCAACCGCGTGTCGAATGTACGCAGGTTCAGGAAGGGATTGATTGCCTTTAATTTGTCCGCCGCGGAATCGAGCTTCTTGCGGCCCACGTCGGCTGTCGAATGAATAATTTGACGCTGCAGATTGGTATAGTCCACTACATCGAAGTCGACCAAACCCAAGGTCCCAACGCCGGCGGCCGCCAGATACAACGCAAGCGGCGATCCCAGCCCGCCCGTGCCGATGCACAACACGCGAGCCGCTTTCAGCTTCTGCTGCCCCTCCATACCTACTTCAGGCATGATCAGATGGCGCGAGTAGCGCAGGATCTCGTCCTTGCTGAGAGTTACTGGAATCTCGGTGATGGTGGCCATAAAGTCCTCGGATGAAACCTGAATTGCCCGGCTTTCGAATCAGGGGATTCGGATGCAAGAAGCGAAACACCATCCCGCGAGGGAAATGGGTTCCGGCCTGCGCAAGCATTGAACCGGGGTACTACAGTCAGAAACCTAGATCCCTCGCCTTCGCTCGGGATGACAACAGAGCGGGTTTCCTATGGCGTTTCCAGCGCCTCCGGCGATGGAAGGTACGATGGAAATGTTATCACCTTCCTGCAGGGCGGTTGCTTCTTTAAGCAGGTAGCGGATGTCCTCGTCGTTGACATAAAGATTGACGAAGGCGCGCAGTTTGCCGTCCTCAGTGTAAAGGTGCTTCCGTAGATCGGGATGTTGCGCCACCAGCGCACTCATCGCTTCCCCGACCGTCGAACCGGGCACTTCCACCGAGGCTTGCTTGCCAACATACTGCCGCAAAGGAGTGGGTATGTGAATTTTGCTCATGGACTACTCTAAGAGATGCGGGAACGGTCCGGCAAGATTCAGGAGCAGGTCTTACGGCGTTGGGTCTTAGGGGTGAGGGTCTTGGAACCCAGCACGGCTAAGATTCTGTAGCTTTCCGGACGTGATCCTCAACGGCCCTAGCTCGGCGTCCCCCCCATGAACCGGAAAGTAGGCCACTTTCCTACGCCTTGAAAATCTCCTCCACGGGCTTGCGAAACGTCCGGGCGATCTTGAACGCCAGCGGCAAGCTGGGATCGTATTTCTCAGTCTCGATTGCGTTGACCCTCTGGCGTGAGACGCCGAGTTTTTCGGCGAGGTTGGCCTGGGTCCAGTTGACTTGGCCGCGCAGATCGCGGAGGTCGTTTTTCACTGGTACCTCCGCTTGGCGACGCACAGGCCAAGACCCCAGAGCAGGACCAGCAGAGGTGCGACGAAGCTTACGTCAAATCGCGGCAAGCCCGCGCTTTGCTGAAAGGCCCAGGTGAGCGTAATGAGACAGGTGGCGAGGAAGCTGAAGGCGACCGCCTCGAGCTGGATCCTGCGCTGCAGCTCGTCGAGACCGCGGAACATTCGTATGAATCCAAACATGGCGAAGATGGAAGCAATGATGGGCAGGAAGGCGATGCAGTGGCCCAAAGGCGTGTGTTCGTGGCCCCGCAGCATCCAGATTGAAACCGGGACGATTGCTGTGTAGATCGGCCATTGAGCCGCCAGATATTCTCAGGTACCGTTTACCAGTGGCGTCCATCGAAATCCTCTGAGTCAAGTATGCTTGACATATCGAATGTAAAGCTTGACACCGCGTCAAGGTTTTTCTTGGCGGCTGTCCCCACCGAGGACGTGTCTCCTAAGAACTCCTCACAGAATGATTTTGGAAGCCGGTGCGCTACGCCGCAGGGCGGTCCGAACCAAGTGGTTAGCGCGTCAGCCAGCCCCAGCTGAGTCAGGTCTCCCACCCACGCCACATATCCGTCGGGCCGAATCAACACGGCGGTGGGAGCAGTGACCGGCCCGAGTGCCGGAAGTTCCCACCTACCAACGTACTTGGCGTCGACCAGATGAACCCGATCTGCCCACCGAGTGATGTCGAAGCCGCCGGGCTCACCGAGGTTGAGAAGCACCGGCCGGGCATCGTGCAGCAGGGTGAAGACCCGCAGCGGGCCATTGGCGGTGACCAGGTCGAGATCCGGCATGCGGCGTCCGAGCAGCGGGGGTCCTTCGCCGAGAGATCTCACATCAACGGCTCGATCCGAGCTCACGCCGCCTCGCTGAGTTCTGCTGAACGCGTGACCCACCCAGACTCCCGCGATCACCAGCACCGACTTGGGAGACACGCCCTAGGCGGCTCCTCACAGGGGCTGTTCGCCGTATCGTTCGTGGTACCATCCGGCGAGTGGCTACCGCGAAAAATAACCCCAGTCTCAACCCCAACCGCGAGCGTCTGGTATCGGCGGCGCCGGTTGAGGACGATTCCTCCTTTGAGCCGAAGTTGCGGCCGCAGCGGCTGGCGGAATTCATCGGGCAGAAAAAAGTGAAAGACAATCTGGCGGTGGCCATCGAAGCGGCGCGCTCGCGCGGCGATGCCATGGACCACGTGTTGCTCTATGGCCCCCCGGGGCTGGGCAAGACGACGCTGGCCAACATCATCGCCAACGAACTGGGTGTGCACTTTCAGCCGACGGCGGCACCGCTGCTGCAGATCAAAGGAGATCTGACCGCGATCATCACCAACATGCAGGATAAACAAGTCTTGTTCATCGATGAGATTCATCGCCTGCAGCCAGTGCTGGAAGAGCTGCTTTATTCGGCGCTGGAAGACTACAAGCTCGACATCATTATCGGCCAGGGGCCGTCGGCGCGCACGCACACGCTGGAAGTGAAGCCCTTCACGTTCGTGGGCGCGACCACTCGGGCGGGATTGATTTCGGCGCCCTTGCGGTCCCGCTTCGGCATTGTGCTGCGGCTCGAATTTTATGCTTCGGAGGATTTGCAGGTGATCGTGGAACGGTCGGCGGAGATCCTTGGGGTCGAGGTCGACGCCGCGGGGGCGAAAGAAATTGCCGGACGTTCGCGCGGCACACCGAGAATCGCCAACCGGCTTTTACGCCGCGTGCGGGACTATGCCCAGGTGCGCGGTGCGGGCAAGATTGACGAGCCCACGGCTAAGGCTGCGCTGGAGATGCTGGAAGTCGATCAGTATGGATTCGATGAAGTGGACCGCCGCCTGCTTTTGACGATCATTGAGAAATATCAGGGCGGTCCGGTGGGCGTGAATACATTGGCCGCAGTGCTGGCCGAGGAACCGGACGCTATCGAAGAGATCTACGAGCCGTTCCTGATGCAGATCGGATTTCTAAACCGTACCCCCCGGGGCCGCGTCGCCACGCAGTTGGCCTATGAGTATTTCAAAATTACGCCCACCCGGAGGCAGAGTTCGTTGTTCTAGAATCAAGCCAGGGATGTGCCCAATGAAAACAGTGCAGCAACTTAACAGCCATTATGGAACGCGCGGGCAACGCATACGTTGGACTTTGTCCCGAGTTCGATAGCGCGAGCCCTATGTAGTTCAGAAATTGGAGGCGGTATCCTGAAGGTCAGCCCTCCATAACATCATTTTATTGTTTTGTCAGGTGGCCGATGGTGTATCTTGCTCAATCACCCCGTAGGGGCGGGGCCGAGCGGGGGACTTTTTGCGTCTGTCTCGAGTTCCGAACCAAAGAGGGCATTTTCTCGCGAAACCAGTCGTGGCCCTGCTCGTTCTGTCCGCGACGGACTTAGCCAGCTCGTCTTCCTGGCTGCCATCTACACTCTTTCAGG
>Ga0182018_10000469_pt1 | contig 53127 bp, 52 predicted proteins | sample 812P2MmetaG_FD_120490 | JGI IMG/M metagenome (GOLD analysis project Ga0182018, IMG submission 120490) | Permafrost microbial communities from Stordalen Mire, Sweden - 812P2M metaG | ecosystem: Environmental > Terrestrial > Soil > Wetlands > Permafrost | place: Sweden: Stordalen | collected... | reverse complement strand
TCGCGTGGGCCGCGGATCTGCCCGGGTCCTCCGGCAAGCTCGGGATGTACGGCTTTTCCTATCAGGCGGTGACGCAGTTTCTCGCACTTGCTGGAGGGGCCGCGGTGCATGCCCTTTCCCCGGCGATGACCGGTTGGGACATACGATCCGACTGGGCGTGGGAAGGCGGCGCCTTCGCCTTTTCATCCGGCCTCTCCTGGGCTGCCCAAATGGGCTGGATCAAGGCGCGGCATGATGGCGACCTCCGGGCCGCCGAAGAACTGGAGGCGATGGCGCGTGCCCCGCCCCTGAACACCGCCGGCCGGGCAATGCCCGCGGCAATGGCCCGTCACGCGGCGTTAAGCCACTATGCCGACTGGCTGAGCCATCCTGATCCTGATCCCTGGTGGGATTCCTTCGCCCCTCGCGCGCGTCTGGCGGCCGTCACGTTCGATGTGCCGATGCTGCATGTCGGCGGTTGGTACGACCAAATGTTGATGGGCACGCTCGACGCACATCAGGCCATCGCCGCGAAGAGCGTGGCGGAGCAGCAACTGGTGATCGGACCCTGGACACACCAGCCATGGGGACGCCGCGTTGGAGCAGTGGACTTTGGCCCGTCCGCGGTATCCCCGGTCGATGGCATGCAGATCGCCTTCTTTGATCGCCATCTCAAGGGACAGGGTGAGCGGGCCGTTCCACTTCAGTTGTTCGATCTTGGAACGCATCGTTGGTTCAGCGGAGACCTCTGGCCCAGGGCGCGGGCTCAGGCATGGCTACTGGGTGGAAGCGGGCTCGCGGCCGCGACCACGACCGACGGAACGCTCTCTTCGACGGAGGCCTCCACTGGAACAGAACGATGGGTGCACGATCCGTGGCGGCCGGTACCTTCGTTCGGCGGACACAACAGTCAGCCAGGCGGAATGCAAGATCGGAGTGCCATCGACGACAGAGCCGACGTCGCGTGCTTCACCAGCGTCCCGCTCGCTCGCCCGCTTCGCCTGTGCGGCCGGGTCGCGGCCGAGTTATGGGTGGAGGCCGACCAGCCCTCGTTCGACCTGGCAGTCGTGTTGGCGATGGTGGACCCCGCGGGACGGTGTTGGAACCTGACGCAGGGTTACGCTCGTTTCGATCATTCGATCCAAACCGGATCTCGCCGGATCGAGATGCGCGCTACCGCGGCCACGGTGGGGGCCGGTTACGCGCTTCGCCTATCAATCGCCGGGGCCGGCTTCCCTGCCTTTCCGGTCAATCCGGGAACAGGTGCGCCGCCATGGCGTGCCCGGGCAGAAGATGAGGGTGCCATCGTGATGACACTGCATCACGGTGCGCGAGCACCCTCACGGGTGTGGTTACCCGTCATTCCGGATGATCTGGCGTCGCCGGCGTAACGGCGGCGATTTTCGTTTTCACCCTGTTGAGAGGGACCATCTGGTGGACCACGCTTTTGGTCCGGACGAACATTGAAGCGGCCTGCCAGGTGGTATGGAGTACTCGCTATGCCGCCAGAAAGTGGTTAGATTGAAAACCGATGCGTCGGAAGCCCGCGCTGGTAAATACTCAGATGGATGAAATCCGAACCTCGAGCGGAGCTGTCAAAGCTGTTCGGCCCGCCTTCAAGGAATTGGACGATGTGGCATTGACCGCGCCGGTCTGCGTGCGCGCGGTAGACCGCGAGTTACCCGTGGGCTCGCGCGGAACAGTCGTGGGCATTTGGCGAGGCGGCGATGCGTTTGAAGTAGAGTTCGCGAAGCCGTTCGAGTGCCTGGTTACAGTACGCGCGGATTGTCTGGCGGCGTGAGTGGAGGTGCGGAGAATGTGGGGCCCCCTCAATTTCTTCAACAACCCGTTGAAGTCTCCGAGCAGAAAATCAGGCGTTACCTCCTGAACACTACTCACCGCGACGGCGGATCAAAAGCGAGGTTCTTTCTCGCGCGGGGTTGTTCCGATGCGGCGTGGCAGGGTTTTGCCATGGCGATCAGACGTCGCCCAATCGACAATCCCATTCTTATCGGTGAAGCGACGGATTACGGATTGAAGGTGACGGTCCAATGCACGCTTTCTACGCCGGACGGTAGCCATCCATGTATTCGAACCGTTTGGATGCAGGAGGATACGATGGCCCCTCGACTCGTTACAGCATACCCGTCGAAGGGACCTGATCATGGGAAACCCGGTTGAGAGGACAGCGACATGCGCCGCTTCCTGGCTGCATTGCTCGGTATGGTGATCGGCTACCCCGTCGCGGCGTTCGGCGGTTATTGGGCGATCGAACTGTTGTCAGGCAACCAATTCGACCGGTCTGTTGAAGCCAGTATGACCGCGCTGTTCGTCATTGGCCCCGCTGGCATGGTCATTGGCTTTCTGGCGGGACTGGTTCTTGGAAAGTCACACGCTCCCCGCCCCGATGCGATGAGGCCCTGACTTGCAATCCAAGACGAAATCGCATGCACCGGACGCGGGCTGTCCATCACAAACAGCATCGTCCATGGTGACCGGCTCCATCGCTCCAGTTCAGGGTCAGGCCAGTTCAGGGTCAGGCCAGTTCAGGGTCAGAAAGGCAAACCAAACCATGCCGGACGGAAACAATCAGATGGTGCCGCGCCTGATCAAACTGCACGCCGAGGACAACGTCGCGATCGTGGCGAACGAGCGCGGCCTGCCCGCCGGTGCCACTTCGCCCGCCGGTTCTGTCTCGCCCGAACATCTGACGCTGATCGAGCGGATACCGGCGGGCCATAAGGTCGCCCTGTGCGACATCCGGGCGGGCGGCGAAATCCGCCGCTACGGCGCGCTGATCGGCACCGCGCTGGGGGACATCCCGGCCGGCGCCTGGGTTTCAGAGGCGCGGGTGCGCATGCCTGAGCCGCCGGACCTGGCGAAGGTACCGCGGCCGCGCGTACCCCCGGCGCCCCTGCCGCCGCTGGACGGTTACACCTTCGAGGGATTCCGTAACCCCGATGGATCGGTTGGCACCCGCAACGTGTTGGCGGTCAGCACCTCGGTCCAGTGCGTCGCCGGAACATTGGACTTTGCCCTGCACCGCGTGCGGAGTGAACTCCTGCCGCGCTACCCGAATGTCGACGGCGTCGTCGGGTTGACCCACAACTACGGCTGTGGCGTCGCCATCGATGCACCGGACGCCCAGATACCGATCCGCACACTTCACAATCTGGCGCGCAACCCAAATTTTGGTGGCCAGGCCATGGTCGTCGGCCTGGGCTGCGAGAAACTGTTCCCGGAACGAATCCTCGGCGAGGGCGCGCCGGCGTCCGACGTAATGCGCCTGCAGGACGAGGCCTTCCACGGCTTCGGACCAATGGTTGAGGCCATTACCGGCATGTGCCGCGACCGGTTGGAAATCCTGAACCGCCGCACGCGCGAGACCTGCCCGGCGAGCGACCTTACCGTCGGCTTCCAATGTGGCGGCAGCGACGCGTTCTCGGGCGTTACGGCCAATCCCGCGCTTGGCTTCGCCGCGGACCTGCTGGTTCGCGCTGGCGGCACCGTGATGTTCTCCGAGGTGACCGAGGTCCGCGACGGCATCCACCTGTTGACCGCCCGCGCCGCGGACAACGAGGTGGCCGACGCATTGGTGCGCGAGATGGCGTGGTACGACGCCTACCTCGCCCGCGGCGGCGCCGACCGCAGCGCCAACACCACGCCCGGCAACAAAAAAGGCGGCCTGGTCAACATCGTCGAGAAGGCGTTGGGCTCCATCATCAAGTCCGGCACCAGCCCGATCGTCGAGGTACTCGCTCCGGGCGCCCGCCCGACCAAACGTGGCCTGATTTTCGCCGCGACGCCGGCCAGCGACTTTGTCTGCGGCACGCTCCAACTGGCGTCCGGCATCAGTCTGCAGGTCTTCACCACTGGCCGCGGCACGCCGTACGGCCTGGCGGCGGCGCCGGTCCTGAAAGTGGCCAGCAACTCCATGCTGGCGGCACGATGGCACGATCTGATCGATTTCGACGCCGGTGGGATCGCCACGGGCGAGATGACGATCGAGGACGCCGGGTGGGCCCTGTTCCGCCTCATCCTGGACACCGCGTCGGGCCGGACCATTCCCTGGGCGGATCGATGGGGCATCCACAACGCGCTGGCGCTGTTCAATCCGGCGCCGGTGACGTGAGCGCGGCGACGGCCGGTCTGAGCGTGCGACGTTTGGCGGCGGAGGCCCCTCATCAAGCGAGAATCGGGGAAACCGTCCCACATTCGGCCACCAGGAAATCTGGGATTTTGACATCGGCGCATCGCCTGGTGCACATAACGATGCATGCGGACGACACTGGTCCTGGACGCGGACGTGAGCATTGAGCCATGAGACACCGCGGCGAAAACAGGGTCTCAGTCTGAAGGATGCCGTGGACGACGCGCCGCGGCGCGGACTCCGGGCGACGGGGTGTTCCGAAGCGAGACGATAACGCCGCCTCGTCGCGGCTGATGCTAATTACTGACGGAGAAGTCATGCTCGACACGGAATTCTTTGGTGGTCTCGCGCGGGCCCATCCGCTGGTGACCCACCCGAACACGCTCGCCAGCCTCGAAATCGTCTCGACCGGCCGCGCGGTCGGCGCCGAGATTCGCGGCGTCGACCTGTCGCAACCTGTGCCGGCAGACGTCGCGGCGGCGTTGCACGCGGCCTGGCTTGACCGCCTGGTGCTGCTGTTTCGCGGCCAATATCTCGACGCGAAGCATTACCTGGACGCCGCGCGCATATTCGGCGAGACGGTCGAGGGCGGCGCGCGGCGCTATATCAAGGCTGCCGGGATAACCCTGGACAATCAGTTCCCCGAACTGACGATCCTGTCGAACCTCGACGAAAGCGGCAAACCGGTGCGCGACAATGGCGGGCTCGGCAGCTATGAGGTCGTGTGGCACTCGGACAATTCGTATGTCGAACTGCCGCCGGCCGGCAGCTGCCTTTACTCGCTCGAAGTCCCGACCCATAGCGGCGCCACGTCGTTCAACAACCAGTACCTCGCCTACGAGACCCTGCCCGCCGAACTGAAGCGGGCGATCGCCGGCAAGCGCTCGAAGCAGGACGCCAGCCGCAACTCGGCCGGCGTGTTGCGGCCCGGCCTGAAAAAGCCGGAGCGGCCCGAGGACGTGCCCGGCCCGATGCATCCGTTGCTGCGGGTCCATCCGGAAACCGGCAAGGTCGCACTCTATCTCGGCCGCCGGCGGGTCTACCCCTCGCAATTCATCGAGGGCATGGACGAAGCCGAGAGCGAAGCACTGCTCGCGAAGCTGTGGGATCATGCGACGCGCGACGAACTGAGCTGGACCCATGTGTGGAAGGCCGGGGATTTTCTCGTCTGGGACAATCGCTGCGCGATGCACTACCGCGAAGAAGTGGACGAGACGCAGCGCCGCGTCATGTTCCGCACCCAGTTCGCCGGCCAGGCGCCGATCGCGGCGTAGGCCCGCGGGGTAATCGATCGAACGGGAAGGCCGGGGTTTCACCCCGGACCCCACCAAGGGATGAGATCCCTTGGAACCATTAATTTGGGTTTGGGAATGAGAGGGGCCGACCATGACCTCTCAAGGTCCGTGTCGGCCCCTCTCATTCCCAAACCCAATTGATAGATTGCAAAGGGCCTCGCCCTTTGCTGGAGGTCCAGGAGGCAAAGCCTCCTGGCGGGTTCGAGGGCGGAGCCCTCGGCTTCCTGGTTCGATCGATCACCCCGTGGGCCTTCAGCGCCGGAGGCTCTGCCTGACGCCGAACGCCATCACCACCAGCGACAGAACGAGCAGGATCCCTGTCAGCGCGCCCGGCACGCCGATGATGCTTCCGCCCGACAGGAGAAGCGCCCGCCGGATATTGGTCTCGATGATCGGCCCGAGAATAAAACCGACCACCAGCGCCGGCGCGGAAAAGTGGCTCTTTTTCATGACATACCCGACGATGCCGGCGACGACGGCAAGCTGCGGGTCGAAAAGATCCGTGCGGGGCAGGTAGCTGCCGATCACGACAAACAGCATGACGCCAATCGCGAGCAACTCCGGCGGCACGGCCAGGATGCGCACCCACATGTTGGTCGCGACAAGCCCTACGATCCACAGGAACGCAGTCGCCAGAAACAGGCTGACAAAGACCGCGTAGGGAATCTCAGGGTGCTCGGCGAACAGCATCGGACCGGGAGTCAGTCCGGCGAGCATCATCGCGCCGAGGATCACCGCCGAGGTCGGCGTTCCGGGGATGCCGAAACTGAAGGCGGGCAGCAGCGTCGAGTGCATCACGGCGGCGTTCGTTGCTTCCGGCGCGACGATGCCACCCGGCGCGCCCTTACCGAACCTCTCCCGCTCGCGCGACATCAGCCGGGCGAGATTGTAGGAAATCCAGGGCGGAACGCTGCCCGCGAGGCCGGGAATGAGACCCATGATAAAGCCCAGCGCGGTTCCCATCAGCATCGTCGGAAACACGGCGGTGAATTCGGCCCAACGCAGCCAGACCGTTTGGTTTCCGCCGCCGGTTCGCAGCCCGGCATGTTTCTCGGTCAGTAGAACGACGGCTTCCGGCAACGCGAATAGCCCGGTCAGCAGCGCGACCAGCGGCAGTCCGTCGAACAACGACGGAACGCCGAAGGTGAAGCGCTGCGCGCCGCTGATCAGGTCGAGCCCGACCGTGCTGATCATCAATCCGAGGATGGCCGACAGCAGACCGCGCAACGGATAATCGGACGACAAGATGCTGACCGAGGAGAGACCGAAAATCCCCAGGGCGGCATACTCGGACGGACCAAAATACAGCGCGAGCCGGGCCATCGGCTCGGCCAGAAGGATCATGCCGCACGTTCCGGCGAACGACGCGAACACCGCCGACCACAGCGAATAGGCGAAGGCCTTGCCGATCTTGCCTTCCCGGTTCATCGCGAAGCCGTCGAGCACGGTCGCAGCGGCGTTGGGCGCGCCGGGCGTGGCGATCGCGATCGCGGTGATCGAGCCGCTGTACTCGGCGCTTTGATAGAGGCTCGCGTAGAAGATCAGCGCCTCCGCGGGCGTCATGTAATAGGTCAACGGCAGCAGCAAGGTGATACCGGCGGCCGGTCCGAGCCCGGGAATAAGCCCGACCAGATAGCCGGCCAGGGTCCCCGCGACGATGTAGAAGGGGGAGATAAGTCCGAAGACCTTGTGCAGCGTTTCCGCCGTCATCGCCACAACAGCCCGACAGGCAGCGGCTCGACGAGCGCATAGGCGAAGAGCGCCCACATGGCGAAAGCGATGGCGAGCCCGCCAGCGGCAACGACCACCCGGTTCGACGCGTAGAGCATCGCGAGGGTCAGGACCAGCAGCACCGAACCGGTCAGAAATCCGAGCAACGGCAGCAGCACAAAGGCATAGGCGGCAAGCACCGTCATCGCCAATGCGCGCTGGCCCAGAATGCGCCGCGGGATCGCGCCCCCGGCGGGCGCGAAAACGACACAGATGCTGAGGACCGCGACGAGGCTTCCGGTGGCGCACGGCAATAACCAGACGCCGGTCGCCTGCCCCGCCAGAATATTGTGGAGCGAGACCGCCGCGACATAAATTCCGGCCGCCGTGCAAAGGCCGGCGAAGATGCGCCCGGCCCAGACCGCGGCGATCAGTTCTTCGACAGCCGCTCCCGGTGCACGCGGCGGCGTGGAGTTCCGGTTACTGACAGACATGCGCGTTCAGCGCGCTACCGGCTGCCCTTCAGATAGCTGTCCCAGCGGGCAACTTCCTTCCGCAACGCTTCGTTCGCCGCGTCCGAGCCGCCCGAGGTCTCGATCTGCGAAAAGCGTTTCGAGAAATCGTGCCACTCCGCACTCTGAAGCGCCTTGTGCGTGGCGTCGGAAAGGGCGGCGATCACCTCCGGCGGCGTGCCTTTCTTGACGTAGATCGCGCGCAGCAGAGGCGAGTCCACATCGAGCCCGGCGCCGCCCGAGGTCGCGATTCCGGGTGCCGGCGCATAGGTCTTCGCGGTCGTCAGAACCATCATGACCCGCAATTTGTTGTTGTTCTGGGCGTTGCTCGGCGCGGTGATGCCGAGATCGACATGGCTGCCGAGCAGCGCGGTCAGGATCGTCGATCCCCCGGAATACGGAATGGAGATCGCCTTGATGGCCGCCGCGGCTTCGATGTCGTCGAGCGCCTTCTTCGAGTCGCCGTCTCCGGAATTGGCGACCGATACGGCGCCAGGGTGGGCCTTCGCATAGGCGACGAAGTCCTCGACCGTCGCGAAGCGATTGTCATCGACCCGGGAAATCACCGCCAGTGCTTCGCCGCCGAGCAGGGCCACGCCCTGAAAATCCTCCGCGGCGTAAGGCAGTTGCTTGCTCGCGAGGACATAGCCGAGCTGCGAGATGATGTCCCAGAAGATCGCGTAGCCCTCGGCATTGTCCTGCTGCAGTTTGCTGGCGCCGATGGCGGTATTGGCGCCAGGCGCGTCGACGACCCGGACCGGCTGGTGAAGCTCCTGGGCGAGTTGCCGCGCCAGCACCCGCGCGCCGATATCCGAAATCGACCCGGCCGGATATGGTTCGATCAGCGATATCGGCTTGTCGGGATATCCGGCGGCCCCGGCCGGCGGCGCCGCGAGCGCCAGTAACGTGAGCGCCACGCCGCCCATCCCCGCCGAATTCATTTCGCCCAGCCTCCCGGTGTTGGCCGTCAGGGCCCTCGGGCAGCTTTATCGTCGACCCGGCCGGGGCGCAAGTTGATGCTGAATCGCTATAGGTCTGCGCAAATCTGGGATTCTCGGCCGTTCAGCCGCGCATCGCTGTTGCCGGACGCGGAAAACAACTGGGCGCCGCGCATACCAGGCCTCGTCGAGTCCGCGTTCCCCGGGCGGTGGATCGCCGCGGTAAGCCGATCGGCGAGTCCATCGTTCACCCGCAAATCCAGTCGGTCAGTGAACATGCCGAGGTGCTTGCCCGTGCGGTCCAGGCGGACACCCGAGCGCCAGCCCATCGGAACCGTAGCCGACGATCTCATCGATGGGCCGGGAATCCCTGACCGGCATGCCGGAAACGTTATCGAAAAATTTCAGCATCGCCGCCTGGCGATCAGCGGATACAACTGTCGCGACCCGCGATAGCCGTTCCTCGATGGCCCGTTCCACCGCTGTCTCCACGTCCTCCCCGGTCTGGTGGGCGAGACGCTGGGCGAGTTCACTAACCTTCGTGGAGGCGATGTTCATGCCGCGGGCTCTCCTCGCCCGCATCACCGTCGAGCCCGGGAAGATGGGGGGTAAACCTGTGATCCGGGGCCGTCGTGTGACACCGTCGATGGTCCTGAACATGCTCGCCAACGGGGCAACGCGAGACGACGTCCTGGAGGCCTACCCTGCGCTTGAGCCGGAGGATATCGACGCCTGTCTGCTGTACGCGGCGCGCGGCCTCCGGGCGATGGCCGAGGGCGACGGACCCGGATCGACTTTCGTGACGAGGAGTGTCGACCTCGGGCTTCCGCGGCTATCTCTGGACGATGTCGCCGAAGGACTGTCGGCGGCGGAAGGCGAAAGCTTCCATTGATCCTGGTGAATGCGATCCGCCTGATTTCGGAAGTTGACGCGGCTGCGCCGCAACCTGGCGTGCAAGGGAAGCAACACCAGGCTTGACTAGCTCTATCGAACAGCCCAAATCACCCCAATGAAGACGGCGAGCATCACCGAGGCCAAGAATAATCTCAGCGCCCTGATCGACGGGCTCAAGGGCGGCTCCCCCGTCCTTATTGTCGATCGGGGACGCCCGGTCGCTCGGCTGGAACCCGTGACCGGGGATCACGGCCGAGATCGCGGCGATGGTCTGTCGCGGCTTGTCCGTGGCGGGCTGGTGCGGCTCCGCCGTTACGAGCCGCCTCTTGCCATCATCGACGCTCCTCCGCCGAGCGCCCTCGCGGGCGCTTCGGCCGTGGACACCCTCATCGAGGAGCGCCGGGAGGGGCGGTGATATTCTGGGATGCTTCGGCGATCGTCCCGCTGCTGGTCGCCGAGCGCATGACGGCCGGCATGCAGGCTCTCGCCCGGGGCGATCAGGATATGCTGGTCTGGTGGGGATCGACGGTCGAGTGTTTCTCGGCCTTGGCTCGCCTCGAGCGAGAAGCCGCGCTTGACGCGAAAGCAATGACGCTGGCCGCCGGCCGGCTGGAGCAGCTTGCCGGTTCCTGGCACGAAATCGAACCCACCGAGGTCGTTCGCGAGAGCGCTCTGAGGTTTCTGCGCGTTCACGCGTTGCGCGCGGCTGACGCGTTGCAGTTGGCGGCGGCCTTCATAGCGGCGGAACACCGCCCAGTGTCGCTTCAGTTCCTCACGCTTGACGAGCGTCTCGCCGGCGCGGCTCGGAAAGAAGGCTTCGCGATGGTCGAGATTCCCCCGGAGTCGGCCGCGATATCGTCATAGAGCCGGAAGAGGTCCGCCAGTGCTTCCGGTGCGAAAATGACCTCATAGGCCACGGCCGATCTTTTTCGCGCGTTTGGCGTGGTGCGCGCGCATCGCGGCCATCACTTGGTCGGCTGGGATGCCTCGGCCCGGGTCAGATTGCATGGCGTCATAGACGGGGACGATGGCGTCTTTCAGCCAACGCTCGACCGCGGCGTCGCGTTCCTGGAGGGCGCGCAGACCGGCGCGCACAACCTCACTGGCGGAGGCGTAGGTGCCGGTCTCGACCAGGGAGTCGATGTAGTGGGCCTGGGCGGGTGGCAGACTGATGGTGCGCTTTTCGACGGCGGGCATGGGATGGTTCTCCTCGCGCGGTTAGCGCCACGGCACGATTAAGCCCGTCAAGGAAATAGGTTCGCAGTAGCGGCGCAGAGGACCGCAAAAAGTGCCACTGCGCCGCAAAAGACCAATTCGAACTAAGCCGAGCGTTGGACTGAACCAGCCATTCTTTTCTTTTGCTCGGCGTATCGAGTTATCGGCTCAGCTTCGGGAGAAAAGATGTCGTGGAACCCACGATGCAGGCTTTCCGCCATCTTCTTCACCAGTCCAATCAATCTGTGCGCGGAAGACTGCGTTTCCCTTACTGCCTGCCCGAGTCGAACGGAATTATCGCTGCTGTCAGCTAAATATTTTTCATCGGCAACACCACCATTGTGCTCGTATATGTGCCGACGATGGAACATAAGCACGGCAAATTCTACGTCATCGGGCTTTAGATTTTCCAGAATATCTATGTCGAACCCACTTTTAATTTCTGATGCTGCATTGTGCAGATTGTGAAACCGCATTCGATCAAGGCGACCTTTCCTCGCTGGCCGCAAAGGCACTCTGCGGGTGAGTTGCCTAACATATTGCGCCACAAATGTATCAAACGCTCCAACAGTGTCAGATACGCACGCCTCGTATACTCCGCCTGTATTCACCCTTTGTCGCAAGATCGGCAATGTGACGGTCTCCAACACGTGGAGGTCGTTGCGTGTCCCACATGATGAGCAATAGCAAAACTTCCCAATGATATCGTTAAATGCGCCGCACGCCAAGCAGTTAAATCGCTCCTGCTGGCTTTCCTCTGTGTAGTAGAATGGCGGCTTTTTACCGTCTTTTCCGGTCGCATCGGCCACGGCGTCCATATCAATTACGTATTCGCCGTCTTGATCTTCATCCAGAGTTGCGTTTAGTTGTTCACAGTACTGCGCAACATAGCGTCGCTGCGCTTGACTCAGAAACATGTGGCTTTCCCCACGCGCGGCACAATAGGGGCACAAGGTGGGTATTGCCTCGCCACGCCAATAGCCGTTGCACGCGTAACACTGGTGACCAAACTTGCCGTGGCTATCCGAACCAATAAAAACTGAAAAACAGCCGGGCACAGGAGGTGGATTCCAGGGAGTGCCAATACCCCCCATTTTAATTCCCGCCACTGCTACTCCCTGAGGCAAAGCCCAAATTGCAAAGATGGCTGACGGCACTGGACGTGAATGGCTCCATCCAATCTGATATTGGCGGACGCCAGCCTCATTGGTCACGACGGAAAATGTCACCTTTCCGCCGGTATGTGCTAATTCCTGGAACTCATCTGCCTGCATAGTTACCGTGCCCTTGTGAGAAAGCTCCGTTCCATTTTGGCGAAGGACAAAACCCTAATTCTGTGGGGAGGACAGTCGGGTGCGGATATCAACGCAAGCTGGTTCATGATCGTTTATCCAGCAGCTTCCGAAACCAGGGCCAAATGCGCCGCGCTAGTTCGTTGATGTTCATGCTCATGCCCATGAAGGTGGGCCTAAGAGTCACCACCTCTTCCCGTCGATTCTCCTTCCGCTCCGGGGAATGGATAAGTAGCGAATAGAGGGGGCATTCTGTGAAATGTTGCGACTTGGCACTCGCCCACATCCATTGCCAATGCGCTCGTGGCCAATTCTCCTTGCTGAGCCACTGATGCGCAATGTCCCGGTCTATCTCGTCGTAGTGCTCAGAAAGTCCAGAGGCAAAGAGGCCGAATCTGTCATAGATGATCTCCGGGCAAAAATTTGAATATGTGAACCATCTTTCCCCGTTGCCGAACATACCGGTGTCGTATTCCGCGGTCTTCGGCAACAGGTCTGACTTTTCCCACTGTTGGCGAAGCAGCTCGTCTTCGGCCGCAGGTATCTTCGTGCTCCCGGCGTCGCCGAGTAGCGAAAGGCTGTGGTAGTATCTTGGGCAGCGCTCAGCTGTCGCGAACGGGCAGCGAGGTGAGACGCCACGCTCTCGGCTGATGTTCATATACCAGGCGATGTCTGGATTCGCGGTCGGCTCCACGGGCAGACGTTATCCTAATTGGCAACCCATTGAAATCCCTGGCGTCCCGTACGAGATTCGAACTCGTGTTACCGCCGTGAAAGGGCGGTGTCCTGGGCCTCTAGACGAACGGGACCGCGCGCCCTCGACAGGGCCGGCGGTGGGTAGCGGACCCTCCCCCCGGGGTCAAGTCAAACCCCCTCAGGCCAATGCCGCGTCGGAGATCACGAACCCGGCACTCTCCGCCCCGTTCCACGCCTCCACCCGCAGATACCCCGCGACATGCAGCGGCACCCTCTCCCGGGTCAGCAGCGCGTCACTCAGCGCCCCGTCCCTCGCCCGGAACAGCATCGCCTTCAACCTTGGCCCGCCGCCCTCGCCTTCCAGGAACACCCGGATCGAGCCCATCTCGCGCCCCACCCGATCCGCCCGGATCACCCGGGCGCGTTGCAGCACCAGCACCGGCTCATCATTCCCGGCCCCGAACGGAGCCAGCCGCTCCACCTGCCGCGCCAGCTCCAGAGTCGCCCCTGGCACCGACAGCGCCCCCTCCACCACCAGATCCACCGCGCCGGGCAGCAATGACGCCGCCGCCAGACGCTCATTGAGAAACGCCTGAAACGCCCCCAACCGTTCGGCATCCAACGAAAACCCCGCCGCCATCGGATGGCCGCCGCCGGTGGTCAGGATCCCGGTCTGGCGTGCCGCGATCACCGCCGCGCCCAGGTCGACGCCCGGCACCGAGCGGCCGGACCCCTTGGCCACCCCCGCCGCGATCCCCGCCACGCAGGCCGGCCGGTTGAACCGCTCCTTGATCCGGCCGGAGACGATGCCGACGACGCCGGGATGCCAGCCCTCGCCAGCCACCACCAGCACCGCGTTGCCCGCCTCCGCCTGCTCCTTGGCCGCGTGCATGGCGTGTTCCAGCATGCCGGCCTCGACCTCCTGGCGCTGGCGGTTGATGCCGTCCAGGCGCTCGGCCAGGGCCAGGGCCTCGATCCGGTCCTCGCACAGCAGCAAACGCAGGCCGAGGTCGGCCTCGCTGATCCGGCCGGAGGCGTTGATGCGCGGGCCCAGGGCGTAGCCGCAGGTGAACGCCGACAGTTTTTCGCGCGCCTGGGTCACCTCCAGCAGAGCCGCCACCCCTGGGCGGGCGCGCCGCGCCATCACCCGCAGGCCCTGATACACCAGCGCGCGATTGACCCCGTTCAGCGGCATCACGTCGCACACGGTCGCCAGAGCGACCAGGTCCAGCAGGCCCATCAGATCCGGCTCCGGCCGGGCGGCGAAGAAGCCGCGGCGGCGCAAGGTCCTGGTGGCCGCCACGACGGTCAGGAACGCCACGCCGGCGGCGCACAGCATGGTCAGTCCCGAACTACAATCCAGCCGGTTCGGGTTGACGGTGGCGAGGATGGCGGGCGGCGGGCCCTCGGCTTTGTGGTGGTCCAGCACGATCGCGTCGGCGCCGCCCGAAAGCACCGACAGGGCCTCGGCCGCCGCCGTGCCGCAATCGACGCAGACGATCAGCCGCGCGCCCTTCGCCGCCAGGCCCAGAAGAGCCGGCCCGTTCGGTCCGTATCCCTCTCGCATCCGGTCCGGCACATGGTGCACGACAGTGCAGCCAAGCTCACGCAACCAGCACATCATCAACGCCGCGCTGCAGGCGCCATCGACGTCGTAATCGCCGAACACCCCGACCGTTTCTCCTCCGGCGACAGCGTCGGCGAGCCGCTCGGCCGCCGCGTCCATATCGATCAGCAGCGACGGGTCGGGCAGCAACGCGCGCAACGTCGGTTCCAGGAACGACGTCGCCGCCTCGATCCCGATGCCGCGCGCGGCCAGCAGGCGGCCGACGATCTCCGGCACCTCCAGCCTTTGGGCAATGCCCAGGGAGACGCGGTCCTCGGCGGAGCGCCAGACCCAGCGGCGTCCGCTGAGGCCTCGTTCGACCCCAGGGGGGCCGGTGCCGATCAACCGCGAGGCCCTACGGCGCCTCCCACCAGGTTTTCTGCGCGAAGTTGTGGTGCGCCTCGATATATCGGACGGTGCCGGAGCGGCTGCGCATCACCACCGAGTGGGTGATCGCACCGCCGCCGAAGCGCTTCACGCCACGCAGCATCGGGCCGGGCGTCACCCCGGTGGCGGCGAACATCACGTCGCCTTTGGCCATTTCCTCGCAGGTGAAGCACTTGTTCGGGTCGGCGTGGCCCATCGAGCGGACCCGGTCGCGCTGCGCCTCTTCCTCGTACATCAGGCGGCCGTACATCTGGCCGCCGACGCAGCGCAGAGCGGCGGCCGCCAGCACGCCCTCGGGTGCGCCACCGGAACCGAGGTAGATATCGATCAGAGACTCCGGCATCGTCGTCGCGATCACGCCGGCCACGTCGCCGTCGCTGATCAGCATGATGCGGGCGCCGGCCTCGCGGGTTTTAGCGATCAGTTCCTTGTGCCGGTCGCGATCCAGGATGCAGGCGACGAGATCGCCCACCTCGCACTTCTTCGCCCGCGCCAGGTTGCGCAGATTGGTGGCGACCGGGTCGTCGAGGTTGATCACGCCCTCCGGCAGGCCGCCGCCGACCGCGATCTTGTCCATGTAGATGTCGGGGGCGTGGAGGAAATTGCCGCTCTCCGCCAGCGCGATGGTGGCGATCGCGCCGGGCCCGCCCTTTGACGTCAGCGTCGTGCCCTCCAGAGGGTCGACGGCGATGTCCATGGCCGGTCCGCCGGCGCCGACCTTCTCGCCGATATACAGCATCGGCGCCTCATCCATTTCGCCTTCGCCGATGACCACGGTGCCCGAGACGTCGATCGAGTCAAACGCCTTGCGCATCGCCTCGGTGGCGGCGCCGTCGGATTCGTTTTTCTTGCCGAGGCCGATCCATTTCGACGCGGCGAGGGCGGCGGCCTCGGTGACGCGGACCAGTTCCATCGCGAGGTTGCGATCGGTGTGGGTGCCGGCATACGGCGTTGGTGCGTCCATGGTGGTTTCCTCCAGGTCCGTCGAGTCTGGCGGGACCGTAGCACGAGATGGGCGAATGTCAGGGGGTTGTGTTTGGGCACCCTTGCGGACGGGCAAGGTTCAGGCGTCACATCGCGGAATGAAATCCCCGAAGTTCACCGTCGCGCACCGCCCGTCTCTGGCGCGGATCACCGACCACCCAAAGATGGAATTCGCCGACTATGAGCGGCGTCTGACGTCGCTTCAGGGCGTGCTGCAGCTTATTCAACAGGCATATCTGGGGACGTCCGAACGGGCGCTCATCGTGCTTGAGGGTTGGGACACGGCCGGCAAGGGCGGCTGCATCCGCCGCCTGGGTTGGGCGCTCGATCCGCGCAGCTTCAAGGTTCACCCGATCGCGGCGCCGGATGAGCACGAGCGCGCCCAGCATTACTTGCAGCGATTCTGGAGCCGTTTGCCGGCGAAGGGGCAGATCGTGGCGTTCGACCGGTCCTGGTATGGCCGCGTCATGGTCGAGCGGGTCGAAGGTTTCGCGACGCAGGAGGAATGGCAGCGTGCGTATCGCGAGATCAATGAGTTCGAACGCATGCTGGTCGATTCGGGAATCCGTCTGGTCAAGCTGTTCCTGCACATCACGCCAGACGAACAGACGCGCCGCTTTCGCGATCGCCTGATCGATCCGGTGAAGCGCTGGAAACTGTCCTATGAGGATTTTCGCAACCGCGCCCGCTGGACGGATTACGAGACGGCGATCGAGGACATGATGGAGCAAACCTCGACGAAGCATGCGCCCTGGCATTTGATTCCGTCCAACAACAAACCGTTCAGCCGGGTCGCGGCGTTCCGCATACTCGCCGATCGTCTGGGCAAGGATGTGTCGCTGGAGCCGCGTCCGATCGACGCCGATCTGCTGAAAGAGGCGAAGCGGGCGCTCAATTTGTCGGCGCCGGATCTGGCGCGCGCTTCCCGCCCAGGGGCGCGGAACGGAAAGTTGAAGGCTGAGGCGGCAATCGAGTGATCAGGCGACATCACAAACATCAACATCATTAAAATCGCCACTCGCGTATCATTGGCTCCTTCGTTGTCTGCTGTGGACTTACCGCCGTGTCAGGCTACGCCGCGCCGCGCGTCCGTCGCGGGGTGCGGCGTGTCGATCCAGTGCTCGGCGCGCGCAAGGCTCGTTGAAATATTTGCTCACTCTGTGAGCACGTTCACAAACGATTTGCTCCGAACATATACCACTGTCGCGACTGGCATGAACCTCCCACCGGAGGGATGTGCGATGAGCTTGCGTCCCACGGCGTGGCCCTCGCGTGATCAATGCCAACCCGACGAGGAATGATAAATGATCGAAGCATCGAGTAACGAGCGGTAAACAATATTTGACGACCCAAAGTCTCTCTCGGACCAGAGTCAGTCCGGGAAGCGCCGAGCTCTTGTCGTCGGAATCGATAACTACGCGCCGCCCAATGCATCGCCAGGTTTTTGAACGACGCGCAAGTCTTCGCATCATCGCCAAGATGAGGCGTTTGCTTACAAGATCAACAATACAGCGGTTTCAGATTTCGTATATCCCGCCTGGTTTGAGGTAGGGCGTTCATTGGCCGGTGAAAAATTCTATCGCCGCGGACTGATTTCGATACCGTTTCAACTTCTCAATGGCGGTTTCATCGGAATCTACGACCTGAAGACCGGTTGGAGCCAACTGAACGCGGCGCCCGAGGAAGAACCTGGGATTCCCGCTCCGGCCATCGATGACGCTCCCCGATATCAGCGAGCAGGTCTTCAATATTTCGCTGACGACATCTGTGATAGCCCTGGCCGCCACCAACCGCGCGATCTCGGCCGCGCCTTGAGCGACGTCTTATCCGAGCGCGATATCCGACAATGCGCTCACGTCGATCAGCGTAACGGACCGGTCGGATAACAGGATCCACCCCGCCTCACGCCAGACACCAAGATGCTTGTTGACGCTCTCCCGCGTAAGGCCGGTCATCGCCCCAAGCTCGGTCTGCGATAAGGTCAATTGAACCTTGCCGCGGTGTTCCGGGCTGGATGATCGCAGCCGGGCCAGCAGCATGATCGCTTTCGCCAGACGAGCCTGAGCGGACAGCGCCAGAGCGTCCACCATCTGCTCCGTCATGCGTTGGAGGCGTTCACTGACCAGCCGCATGATGGTCAAAAAACATTCCGGCCGGCTGTCGAATGTACGCCGGAAATCGCGCCCGTCGATCGACAGCAACCGGCAGTCGGAAAGTGCCCTCGCGTCAGCTTCGTGAGCCCACTTGTTGAGGACGGCCACCTCACCGAACGCCTCCCCTGGGCCGACGATTTCCAGCACCACGTCACGTCCATCAACAAGCGTCTTGGACAACTTGACGTATCCAAGCAGCACGAGATTCACGGTACTGCCTGGATCTCCCTGCCGGAATACAACAGCTCGCCGTCGCAAATTCCGTATGGTCGACCGGTGCATCAATTCCGCCAGATCATGCTCCGGCAACATGCCAAGCATGCCGTGGCTCGCGATCAGTCCACGTGGTCCGGATTCCGCATGACCGCCCCATACCCTCGGCGGCGTGAGCGACGTCAGGTTGCTCATGACGAGGGTCCAACGCGCTTACGAACTTCGAGATAGAATATTTCTGGGCTCAGGCGCGTATACACGCGTTTCAACGAGATCTCATGCGGCTGGATATGCGCGGCGAGATCCATCACTTCGGCCGCGCTCCGGTATACCATGAACCAGTCGCCAAATGCCTCCAGATAGCCGGCGTCATAGCTGTCCTGGACGACGTTGGAGATCACCAACCGTCCACCTGGCTTCAGCAAATCGAATATCGCTCGCGTCAAATCCCTGGCGAAGCGGTCCGGCAGGTTGTCGTACGGCCCGGCCGCGTAAATCGCATCGAACGACGCGGCGGGAAAGGTTCGGTCCATCAACGATGTCAGATTTCGGTTCATCGGCTCGACGCCCTTACCGGCGAAGTCGCGGGCAACCACGGCAACGGTCTCGGCATCCGCGTCCAATGCGACGAACCGGCCGATCGCGCCCTGCTGAAGCGCCCGCGAAACATGTCCCTCACGCAGATGACCGCATGATGCGGCGAGGATATATGGCATTGGATCGCAGTCGGCGACATGGTCGATCAGCGCGGCCAAGAAATCGCGGCGTTCCCGCATCGCGACGGCCCAGGGCGCGTTGGTATCGCGGTCCATGATTGAGAGGCCGAGCGGTGACGCCTGTTGCGCCTCGTCCGGCGCGAGTCCGCCGTATACCATGTCGAACAGAGGCGCATCGCCCACCAGACCGCGCGGTTTGACAAAGGCGCGCCGGAGCAGAGGACTCTCATGCAGCAGGCCAATGAGTGGATGCGCGCGCGCGACATTGATAAGGTCACGCCACCGCTCAGCCGGGAGGGCGTTACGCATCCACCAAAGACCATCGCTCAGGATGTCGATGGTAAGTGTAACATCCCCGCCTTGTAACAATCGCTCTCGCGTCGCCTCAAGCAACCCGATCGGGTCGAACAGCGAGGGCTCATGCAGCTGTCTGAGCGTGACCGGTACGGAATGGATTTGAGCTATCACAATGGAGTCTCCAAACTCTGGGACGCAATTCGTCCGAGGACACCGGATCTGGCCGTGCCGCGCGGCCCCCGGGTGCGCCGCGCGGCCCACATCACAACCGGGACGTCAATGAGATGAAGAAACGAGCGTCAAAAAGGGCGATAACGGGCATTATTCTCATTCGCGCCACTTGCCCGTCGCAAATGTCTATGTTTCGATCAATCGAATTTGGTTGAGGGGAGATCTGCTCGACGATGCCCGCGCCCGTACGCCTCCTTATCCTGGGCGGCTTCCAGCTAAGTCTGGAAGGCCGCGAGGTAGCGGAACTGCCGCGGAAGGCGCGTGCGCTGCTGGCCTATCTGGCCGTTCATCAGGACCGGCAAACGACCAGGGAAACGGCCGGGGAATTACTTTGGTCCGATCGCGGACCCGAACAGGTCAGGCACAGCCTGCGTCAAACACTCGCGGTTCTGCGCAAGCTGTTCCGTGACCGGGAGTTGGTGCGGGCCCGTGACGGAGCGCTGTTTCTTTCTGGCGACGTTGAAAGTGATGCCGGGCGGCTGTTGCAACTCACGGCCGACAGCGACCGGGAGGCGATGCGACGCGCCGCGGAGGCTTATACTGGCCAGTTGCTCGATGGATTTCCACCGGTGTCCAAGGATTTCGACGACTGGCTGATGCTCACACGGGCCAGACTGGAGACCACCGTGCTGCGAGTACTCGGCCGGCTGGCCGATGAGGCGACAAAAGCGGGCGACGCCCAGTCGGCACTGACCGCGACCGACCGAATGTTCGCCATTGATCCGCTGCGCGAAGATACGCACCGGCGGCTGCTGGAAGCCTGCGCCGCGGCCGGAAGGCGAAGCGAGGCTCTGCGTCATTACGCGACGATCGTGGACGTTTTGCACCGCGAACTGAGTGTCGTCCCGGCGCGGGAGACCCGTGAACTCGCGCAACGGCTGCGTCGCGAAATGGATCCTTTGCCGGAGGGCGGGAACCCGCCGGCGAGCATGGCGCCCGCGACCGCCATCGACGCCGGCAGCGTCCCGCCGATCGCCGTACTGCCGTTCCGCCAGCTTGGCGATCAGCCGGTGGCCGGTCACCTGGCGGAAGGTCTGGTCGCGGATGTTGTCTGCCAGTTGGCCGGGTTGCGCGAACTCCGGGTCATATCGCATGGCACGACCCTGTGCCTGACGGATCCCGGCCTTGATGCCCGCTCCGCCGGGCGCCTGCTCGACGTACGCTACGTGGTGACAGGCTCGATGCGGCGGACGGGAAATAGCGTGCGGTTGACCACCGAACTGGCCGATGCGGAAACCGGCATGGTCGTCTGGGCGCGCTCGCATGACACCCACGCGGACCTGTCGTTCGAGGATCAGGACCGCATGGTCGCGCAGATCGTCAATACGCTGGCGCCGCGTGTGCATGAACTGGAGCTGCGGCGAATCCGCGGCAAACGGCCGGAGAGTCTGACCGTTTATGAGAAAGTGCTGTTGGCGCGAGAACACTTGCAGACGATGGAGCACGAGAATTTCCAGCAGGCGCGGCGCCTTTTGGATGAAGCCATCGAAACCGAGCCGGGATACGCAGAATCGTATGCGCTGTGCGCGGACTGGCACGGCCGGGTCATAAGCCAGGGCTGGTCTGTCAATCGAGCAGCGGATGTTCAGGCTGTCGAGCGGCTGACGCGGAAAGCGCTGGATCTTGATAGCGGCAATCTTCGTGCGCTGGTGTTTTACGCGCACCGGAAATCGTTGCTGCACCGGGATTACTCGGAGGCGCGGAGATTGTTCGGCCGAGCGCTGGACCTCAGCCCAAACTCGGCTCAGGCATGGCTTTGGAGCAGTTATACGCACGCCTACGTCGGCGACGCCGATGAGGCGTTGCGACGCGCTTATCGCGCCCTGGAATTGTCGCCGAGGGATCGGCAGGCGCACGATTTCTTCGCCGCGATCTGTGTCGCCAACTATACGGCCGGAAACTATCAGGACGCGGCCGATTGGGGCCTTCGGGCTCTGGGCGAGCAGTCCGTTTCTCGCGGGACATATCGTTGGACCGCGGCGTCGCTGGCCGCGAACGGCCAGGAGCACCAGGCCCGGCAGGTCATGCGGCGGGCAATGGATGAAATGCCAAACCAGCATGTCAGCGAGGTGGTACGAATCAGTCCATACAGCGAGGACGAACGGCGCCGGGGTTACGGGATGCATCTACTGGCGGCCGGATTTCCGCCCTGACGCGGACGGAATAATACTGTTGCGTTGAACAATCAAATGAGGGGGTCACAATGGCTAAGAGACTTGTACTGATCGACGATTTCGGTGGCCAGAACGGTGGCCAGAACGGTGGTCAGAACGGCGGTCAGAACGGTGGGCAGGGCTGGTTCTGGGTTCCTGGAGGCGTCCCGTCTGGGTGCGGGCCAGTGGTGTTCACACAACTCCCGCCGCCAGGTTGGCTGCAACCCGATCCCGATTCGACGAAAATGCTCATAGGATCGAAGTTCCCTGACGGCGGCTGGGACCCTTTGCTCAAGGCCGCCGTCGTCGCCACCGCGTTCGCCGCCGAAACCAACTGGCGGGTGGCGACACGGCCCAAAGACCCGGACGACACGGCATCCGCGCTTTTGGACGAGATGAAAATACTGTGGCGTTATAAAGTGACGGAGCGGGATGCCCGGCTGGCCGAGATCCAGGCGCAGCAAGCCGATATCACATCTTATTTCGGATTGGCGACAGAGTCCTCGCCAAGCTGCCGGCCAGCCACGTGGAGCCTCATATTGATCGGTTTGCAGGTCGGTGGACTTGTCGTGGCCTACCACAAGTTGAAATTCATGCGCGCCCGGCCCGTCCAGGTGTGGCCGGCAATCGCCCCCGCGATACCGACGCCCCCGCATCCGTCGTATCCGTGCGGTCACTGCCTGCAAGCCCACGTGATGGCGCGCTGCATCACGGACGCGGCACCCGCGCTGGGTGCTGTCTGCGAGGCCATCGCGGAACGAATCTCCGAGAACCGGGAAGTCGCTGGTGTTCACTTCCCATCTGATAGCGAGGCCAGCCGCGGCATGGTTGATGTCGTGATGAATCTGCTCAGAACGGTTCCGGAGTTCCAGGAGGTCATGGAAGCCGCCAAAAAGGAGTGGCCACCGGGAATTGTCGCGGCCCCTCCACCACCGGATTACCGGCCATGAAACCCGGTGACCAACAGATGAGTAACGAATTGCGGCACCGCTGACCGTTGTTCCCGCGCCCGCCCGCCGGTGCGATCGCATCGGCGGGCGGACGCGGGGGGTGGCCCTCGGTCGGCACGAGACATCCCGCCAGGAGTGTCACCGTACGGTTATTGTGGTTACCGGGTGCCAATCTTGGTCGACTCCATTTTCCGGTGAGTTTCGGTTGAGTTTCGGTTGTTGACAATGCCCACTGGATGTCTGCTGTGCATATGCCTTGACTTGTCGTGAAAACAAACTGTTCGTGGAGAGTTGGAAATGGAACCTCGGAAACGCATCAAGCGAGAACAGCCCACCAGTATTCGCATCATTCGGCTGACGGAAGAAGTCTCGATCGCTGAGCAAAACACGGAAAACCTGTTCCGTTTCGGTCAGGGCGGCATCAATTTCCGTTTCGGTCAGAGCGGCGGTATCGATTTCCGTTTCGGTCAGGGCGGCATCAACTTCCGCTTTGCCTGACACTTCGCTTCGTCTGATGAGGCAGCGCGCATGGAAACCGGACAGGATCCGCTGGTTACGTTCTATCGGATGCTGCCCGGGGCGCCGAGACCAGGGCGTGCACGGTTCGATGCTGGAGGTACCCTACCCACCAGCGCCTTTCAATATTGCGAGCCGTCGCGCCTGGCGTCTGCCTTTGGTTACTATGTATTCCTGCCAATGCCGTTCCAGGTGGAGTGGGATGGCGGAACTGAGGGACTTTGGTCGTTTGACGGCGGAGCCGACTGGTATCCGCTTAGTGAAGCCGCGTTCCCGAACAGTATGGCGGCATTCGACTCGATCGCACCCGGCCCTTGCAAAGGGTTCTGTCCGCCGTTCCTGACCCTCACGGTCGACCATGCGACGATGCAAGTTTGGACTGGTTGGTTCGCATGCACCGCACCAGGGTACAGCTTGCTGGTGCGTGGTCCGGCAAATCTCACCCGCTCGGCGGGCTACGAAGTATTTGAAGGCATCGTGGAGACTGACAGTTGGTTCGGCCCATTGTTCGTGAATATCCGCTTTACACGTTCAGGGGTACCGATCCTCTTCGACAATGAACGTCCCTTCTTGCAAGTACAGCCGCTACACCGAAGCGCCTACGCCGAAAGTCTGCAAAACAGGTTTGTTGTGGACGACGCGTCCGCGATTTCAGGCGAGCTTTGGCAGGCTTATGAGCGTAGCTTAATCAATCCGATCGTCCGGCATCCGGAGCGTGGGCACTACGCGAAAGCGGCCAGGCGGCGGCGCGCCGCCGAACCGGTATGTCCGGTGACCGGAGGCAAAGGATGACGAGACCCCAGGAAGCCAGGCCATGACTCCTGACGGGCGAGGTGCGGCGCCCACGCGCCCAGCGCCGGTCTTTGACCTCCTGTCTCGGTTTAGCCCGGCAGCGAGCGGTACAAAGCGCATGCGCGGCGTGATCTATTTTATGTGTTTCCAGGCCTGCATGGTGGCAGACGGCATGGTCGTCCATTACCTCGGAGCCAGAATATCCGTTGACCAGATTACCTTCGTCCGTGGTATCGCCACCGTGGCATTGGTCGCTGTGTTGACGCGCCGCGCGAGCCTCGCGGTTTTCCGCACGCGGCAGTTCCCACTGCATCTCATCCGCGGCCTGTTGACCTTGGTGTCACTGTGGGGAATCTTCTACGCGGTAGCGCACCTCCCCTTAGCCGATGCGGCGGCCATCAACTACTCGCGCGCTCTGTTCATGACCCTGTGTGGGGTCGTGTGGTTCGGTGAGATGGTCAACCTTCGGCGCTGGTCGGCAACAGCGGCGAGTCTGGTGGGAGCACTGGTGATTATCGGCCCAACTTTCAGTCATTGGAACCCAATCTATCTGATTGCCCTCGGAGGAGCCGCGATGAACGCCGTGGCGGTGACGGCGACAAAGTATCTAGGCCAACGCGATGGACCGCTGACGGTCCTGGCATACCTGGCGGTTGTATCACTGGCGTTTTCTTTATCCGCGGTCGAACGAGGATGGCCGTGGGACGAGTTGCCGGCGCTTCTCGTTCTAGGTGTCAGCGGCGCACCAGGGTTAATGTTCAGCCAATTAGCAGTCCGCGATACAGATATGTCGTTGCTTGCTCCATACGATTATTTGCGTCTGCCATTGGTGATGCTGCTTGGCTTCTGGTTCTTTAGCGAAGTACCAACCGTCATCACGTTTTGCGCGGCGGCCCTCATTTTGGCGTCAGGAGCACTGCTCTGGGCACAAGAGACACGTCATGTTTCGTAGCGACTGAATTGTTAAGCGGCGGGTGCTTTGGGGTCCACAACCACCGAGTCCGGTGCCGACGCTTGCTTTGTCAGATACTTTTGTTCCAGCGGACCGTACAGGCGCTTTAGTTCCTCCAGCGTAAGATGTCTTTCTCCCAGATACGGATCCCAGATCACGATGCGATCGGCGGCCACCGGATAGTATCCGAAAACGACCAGAAAGTGAGATACTGGTTCGCGTCCCGCGATGGAACTCAAAACCCTCAGTCCGACCGGCTTATCGGCATCGATATACGTTCGAATTTCGTCCGCGTCAAAGCCACCGTAGTAAAGGTGATCGCCGAGCCGCTGTTGCGTGCCGTCACAGATCACGATGAACTCCAGAAGGTCATATTTCTGCAATTCCACACTCAGACGCTCAGGTGTACTCGTCGTCGGATTATAGCATTGGGTTTGAATACATGTTCCGGGACGAATCGGCAGGCGGCAACCGTCCACACTCTCCTGATCGCGAACGAACACACATTGCGGCTGCGCCTTTCGGATCTGCTTCACTCGCGCGCCGTAATAGTTGTAAATGCTCGCGGTGGCGGCGGCCCAGCACCAGTCAGGTTGTGCCTGAAGGACACCCTGAAAGTTCTCCAGAACAACTGGTTCCATTGATCGCTCTCCATATCGTCACGGGCCGACGCGGGCATGACACTGACTTCAGAGTATCGACAATGCCGACGGACTCTTCCATCGGCACCGGCGGCGATCATTACCATGGCGATCGTTCTGGCACAATATCGGATTGACGATCCGCCGTCAAAATGTGTGCGATATGAAGCGTCGGTCCTTACATCGGGGGCACCAGCCCATCCTTGCCGACGGAAATCCGCGTCGCGGTGATTTTGCCGTCCTCGGCCCGCGTGCCCATCAGGATCACGTGCGCGCCTGGCACCAACAGTACCTTGGTTCCCGGTTCATAAGTCACGACCGGTGTTTCCGGCGGCACGACGATGGTTTTCTCGCCGCCCTGATAACTGACCGTCAGAGTGCGTCCCACGCTGCCGGTCACCGCGCCGACCGTGCCGTTGGTCATTGTGCTTGCCGGTTGCAGATCGAACGGACGATGGCCCTCGCCGGTGCCGCGCATCGCTTCGGGGAACACATGCACTTCCAGTGCTTTTTGCGTGCCGTCCGGTTGCGGCATCGCCGCCGAACCGATGAACGAGCCGGGCTTGATGTCTTCGAGTTTAATCGGAACGATCGCGGCGAAACCGGTCTTGTCGGTGAGTGCGACATTCAGTTTCTCACCGGTGCGAGAGGTCAGACTGACACTGTCGGCGGTCACCGCGTCGACGGTCGCGCGATACCGCACCGCGTTGGGTGCCTGAGCATGCGCGGACCCGGCGGCCAGCAAACCAACCACGACGAACCATAACTGTCTACGAACGAAATGCTGAGCCAACATCGGACTTCCCTCGCGATTGCGACACTTGTACGACGCGCTACTTCAGGTCGGCGGCGACCTTGTCGATGCCGGCCTTGGCGCAAACCTCATCCTTTTCGCCGCCCGGCGAACCGGACACACCGACCGCACCCACCACATCATCCCCCACCTTGATCGGCAACGCGCCCTGGGCCGGGATCACGTTGCTCAGATGCACCATGAACAACGACGGGTCGGCCTTGTAACGCGTCGCGACCTCACCCGAGGGCAGGCGGAACGTGCGCGACGTATAGGCTTTTCGGAAACTGTTCTCCACCGTGTGCGGAGAGGCTCCGTCCCCCCGGATCTGCACGATCACCTCGGCGTCGCGGCCGAGAACGGCGACCGACACACGATAGCCGCTGGCGGTGCAACTGTTCAGCGCTGTCTCGGCGATCGTCAGAGCCATCGCCGCCGACAGATCCTTATGCGTCAGCAACTGCGCCTGGGCTGTGGTGCCGGCCGCGCAGACGGCGGCAATCGCGGCGAGACGATGGATCGCGAGCATGATGGGTCCCCCTTTAGCCCCTGAACTTACCGCGGTTCCGCCGCTGTGTCGCGGGTCATCGCGGGATGCGGTGCTCCGGCGGGTAGCGGAAACTGACGCGTTTCAGAAGTCTGAAGTATTGCCCAGGAAACGGGTCGCGGCGATGCATGACGGCGGTGTTGTCCCACATGACGACGTCGCCCACGGTCCAGTGGTGCTTGTAGATCAGTTCCGGTCGGGTCATGTACGGCAGCAGTTCGTTGAACAGCGTTTGGCTATCAGGCTCGGACAGGCCTTCAATTTCGGCGGTGTGGCTGGGGCTGTACCAGATCGCTCGGGTGCCGAGCAGCGGATGGGTGCGGACCAGCGGATGCGGCGAGTCCGGCGCACGCTTCAGTTGCTCCGCCGTCATCGCGAGGTCGGGACGGCCGGCGGCGTCTCGCCTGTTGTGGCGGTCGACGGAGTTGAGGCCTTTCATGCTCTCGATTTTGGCTTTCAGGTTCCGCGGGATCTGGTCGTAGGCGGCGGTGAGGTCCGCGAACCAGGTGTCGCCGCCTTCGGGAGGGATTTCCTCGCCGAACAGGATCGTACCGAAAGTGGGTTGCGGCATGTAGGACTGGTCGATGTGCCACACCGCCTCCCCGTCGCCGAGCACGCCAATGGCGCGGCCGTCTGCTTTCTTGTTCGAGACGATCATGACCTCGGGGTGGTGGCGGGAGTGGTAGGTGGAGCGGACGTGGACCTCCAGTTCGCCGAAGCGCTGGCCGAAACGCATGAGATCGGATTCGGTCAGGCGCTGGCCGGGGAAGACGGCGACCTTGTGATGCAGCCAGGCCTCGCGGATGGCGGCGAAGGTGGCGTCCGGGAGCGGGGCGGAGAGGTCGACGCCGGTGATTTCGACGCCGATGGTGGAGGTCAGGCCGCGGAAGTGCATGGGGCGTGTTCCGGAGGGGTATGGATACGAGAAAGCACAACCAGGTGCCGCGCGCTACGTCACCGGCCGCATCCACACACGGCCCGGGTCGACGACCGAGACATGGCCTGCCCAGTCGTCACGCGCGGTGACCAATCCGGCGATCCTCCCGCCAACTTCTCCAGGCCTCGGCATGGGAACGCGCAAAAAAATGACGCCACATCCCGTCGGCAACACCGCGTGTCTCGCGAGTTCGCCAAAATCTTTGTCGAATGTGAGCAATTTCCGTCCCTCGAGCGCAACTCTCGCCATGACGTCCACATCGCCAGACCCGGGAGCCACTGTACTTGCCGAAACGACATCGTGACCAGAGTCCCCAAGCGTCTGCACCGCCGCGGCTGGGAAATTCTCATCCGCCAGGAAGCGCACGTCAGCCCGCGTTCGGAAAGACCTTGTCGGAACTCAGCGCGCGCGCAAAAGCGAGGCAAGCGATGATGTTCTCATGCGTGACCCCGGGATAATTGGCGAGGATATCGGCCTCGCGCCAACCATCCGCCAGCAGGCCGATGACGAATTCCACGGACAGCCTCGTGCCGCGAATGACCGGCTTACCTGCCAACACGTTCGGGTCGAGTGTGATCGAAAACTGCTCCGCGTCCATGGATCGGTGGCTCCTCTGCTTCGCTCCAGAATACCGCAACAAGGCCACCGGACGCGATGCCGGTCGATGCCGATCATCCCACCAGCACCCCCAACGGCACTTCCAGTGCCGCCGCGATAGCCTTGAGCGATGCAGCCGAACCGGTCTTCCGGCCGCCTTCGATGTCGGCGATATACCCTTGCCGCAGGCCCGCTCGCGCCGCGACGGCGGACTGCGTCAGGCCGCGGTATTTGCGGATCGCGCGCAACGGAGGTTCGCCGCCCTCAATCGCGTCCCACACCGCGCCCGGCAGAGCAATATCCTCACCTTTGGCGAGTTTCGCGCTCGTCGCATCGACAATACGCGCGGTCAGCAGGTCCTCGCTCGCCGGATCGCCCGCACGCGCGAGAAGGGCCTCATAATCCGCACGTGGGATGACAACGAGGTCTTCTCCCCCGGCGTGGATGATTTGTGGTTTGCCCATGACCGTGCTCCCGTTATCTGTAGATCTCTCGCCGATGGCCGACAGAGCGGACTTCGACACTCGAGGCCGTCTCGACAAAAATCACCCGCCAGTCGCCGATCCGTAAACGCGCCCCGGGCCGCCCGGTTAGTCGTTTCACGTTCCCGGCACCTTTCTCGATAAACCGCTGAAGCCGTGCCTCGATATCGGTTCGCACATCCGCCGGTAGTTTGCGCAACGCGCGGCGAGCGTCCGAGGTCCAGGTGACTGTCTTCACCGGACAAACATATCAAAATGGGATAATCAGGGCAAGAAATATATCTCCTGCGGAGATATGACCGGCCCACCTCCCGCCGGTTCCCCACCACACTACTACTTCTTCACCACCCGCGGCTGCCAGTCTTCGGCCTGCCGCAATGCCTTTTCAACGTCTGGTTTACTCATTTCGTTCATCAGTTCATTTCGTTGCTTAACCGCATCTATATTGCCATGCCCGCCGGCGATCGCGAACCAGCGCAGCGCTGCGACCGTATCGACCGGCACGCCTTTCCCGAGACGGTAATCCACCGCCAGGTAATATTCTCCCCTCGCATCGCCAAGTTCGGCGGCGCGGCGAAAGTTGTCGTGCGAAACGGTAAGGTCCAGCTTAACGCCCAATCCTTTCGCGAACAGCAACCCAAGTCCGCTCAACGCCGGAGCGTAGTTCTGGTTCGCCGCCTGGCGATACCAGGATGCCGCCGTCGCCGGGTCCGCGGTGACGCCCTTACCGGTCTCGTACATGGTCCCCAGATCGAACTGCGCCCTGGCGACACCGAGTTTGGCGGCCTGGGTGAATGAGTCCACCGAAGACGGGATATCTCTGGCGCCACCCAGGCCGCGGTACTGCATGATCCCGAGATGGGTCAGCGCCTGAGCGTCACCAAGTGCCGCCGCCTTGCCGTACCAATCGCGTGCCGTCGCGTTGTCCTGGGGGACCCCTCGCCCGGACTCGTACAGCATGGCGAGGTTGCGTTGCGCGGGGGCGTATTTGCTCGCGGCGGCTTTCGCGTACCAGGCCGCGGCCTCGGCGAAATCATTGTTGGAGCCTTGCGTTTCAGAGAACACGCCCAGTTGGTATTGCGCCTCGAGATCGCCATGGTCCGCCAGTGCCACCCAAATGCGCCGCGCGGTGGCGACGTTGCCCGCCTGGTACGCCGCCTGAGCCTGGGCCAGAGTGCCCTCGTCCGCGACGAGCCGAAACGGTGCTGATTGGTGGCCGATCTGTGTACGGAATGAAACGCCGGCGTCGGCGAATGCGAATGGCCAGACGGAGAGCATCGCCATGATCGCGCCGATCAGCGCCGGCCGGGTGCGGCGGCTCACTGCGACGCGCACCAAGGGCGCCAGGATTTCCCGTTCAGTCACGAGGAGTCTCCCTGGGATGACATTGCGTATATGGCCTCAATCCGGCAAATCGAATAACCGGCACCAACCGTTCGGACTGACGTCCCCCACCACCACCTGGCAGGACCGAGGCCTGCGAAAGAACGTGCATCCGGCGCAACTCAAACCCCCTCGGGGCGTGTCCTGATACTTTGCCTCGGCCCGGGACATCCTGACCGGGGTTTCCGCCGCCGCCCAAACCACCGAAGCCAAGATCAACCGTCGCGAGGTCTCACCCCTTGCTGACATACCCGTACCGCAAATTGCTCCGCCCAGGGCCGTTCGCCTGGTAATCGGCTTTCAGTGCGGCGAAGCGATCCTGCTTCACCACCTCGGCGTGCTTCTCCAACCCGTACAGCCGCGTTGTGTTGCCGCTGAAAATCGCCGTCTTGATCGGGCCATCCGCCGCGCCCAGGGGTTTGAAGCCGTGGGCTTTTTGCATGTCCTCGGGGATTTCCAGACGGCGCAATCCCTCGATCTGCCATTGCGGCGCGCCGGTCCATACCGCGTCGGTGCCCCACACCACACGATCCGCGCCGAGACCCTTGATCAGCATACCCATCAGCGCCGCCGACAGCCGAGGCTCCGCCACGCTGGTCCAGGCGAACAACTGCCCCAGATCGCCGTAAACGTTGCTGACTCCGAACTTTTCCGGGATCTCCGCCAGATCGCTGACCCAGGAGCTTCGGCCGGTCTTGTCGAACTCCGCCATCCCGTCGGCCGGATTGCCGCCAACCCAACGATAAGCCGAGTGGTAGACAAGGAAATTCAGTTGCGGCCAGTCCTTCGCCGCGCGCCCGATGTCGCTGACATCGGCGTAAGGCCGCAGGCGCGGGAATTTTTCCTCGATCGCCGGAGCGAACAGGCCTTTGTGGATGCACACGTTGCGGATGCCGGTTTTGGCGATCTTCTCATAGAACGGATACATCAGCTTCTGATCGTCCGCGTGCCACGGATACGCCGCCAGTTCCTTGTGCGTATTGTCGCCGACCGTGTAGCCCTTCCACGAGTCCGGCTTGAACCGTTCCACTGCCTCATCGACCTGATCGAGCCAGCCTGGCTTGCCGGGTGTGAACGTGAAGTGCGCCATCATGCGCCGTGACCCCGCTTCCTTATTCACCATGGCGCGGGTCTTGAACACTTGCTCCTGCGGAATGAACCAGTCCTCCGGCACATCCGAGGGAGAATTCGACAGCAATGCCACCTTGGTATCGCTGTCCATATATATTTCTTTGACGTAATTACCGTATTTCAGGTCGTCGATGGTCTGTTCCTTGGCGCTGAGTTCCTTGTTCCAGCCGAACTGGCCCACCGCCTCGCGGCCTTTGACGAAACCCATCAGCCGCGTGTCGTCGCGCGGAAAATGCGTGTGTCCGTCGATCACCATCTGCCCAGAAAGCGCGTCCGCCCTCGCCTGCGCCAGTTCCGGAGTCGCCGCCTCGGCCTCACTGACGTCGAATAAGTGGCCGAATACCTGATTCAGCGCGACGAACGACGCCGCCATGCCCGCGGCGGTCTGGAAGAAGCGCCGCCGCGACACGCCCATGCGCTTCGCCAGCCGGTCGCTGAGGTCGATCAGCCGGCCCTCGACCTCGCGCTGCTTCGCGGTCTGTGGCACCGGCGCGTATTCGTCACTCGACACGATCTGCGTCGGCACCGGCGAGGGGAACGACGACGTCTCGGCCGGGGCCAGGCCACTGATCATCTCATCGGTCAGATATTTCATGGGACTCTCCCTGAAGGGGGCGGCCGAACTGGCGCCGTTTGACGCCACGCTACCCCTCAATCCGAGATCTCGGCAAGGCGGTGGCCGGTAGTTCAGCGGTTCTCATTCTGCCCCGCCGTTGCCCCCTCAACGTCATGCTCGGGCCTGGCCCGAGCATCTGTCGCACCGCGAACGCCTGAAACAGTGGGTAACCAAACATTGGACGGGGGCGGAAGAGATGCTCGAGTCAAGCCGAGCTTGACGGCGTAGGGTGTCTGACGGAGGTAATGAGAACTGCTGCCGGAGGTTGGCCGCGCCAAGGTTTCTCGATAGGAGGGGGTCGCCAAGGGAGCGATCACTTATGAATGCGACCGGATCGGGACTTTTGATTGGATTGCTCGTCTTCGCCACGCCGGTGTTCGGCGAAGACACCTCGCAGGCGATGCTGGCGTTTGGGCTGTCCGGCGCGTGGTCGGTCGATTGCTCCACGGACATGAGCCAACCTTGCGTCGACATCGATCGCTGCTTTCCGCGCCTGATCTTCACGATACCGTTGCAAGGCAGCCCAATCCAGCAGGTCATGAGTCCCACCGCCGTCGCCGGCCAGGTGTTCGGCAGCGCGGTCACCGTCAATTCCGCCACACGAATCGGCGATGACAGAATCCGCATCACGACGACCGCCGCGGTGTCGTTGAGTGGTCCGGCTTCCTCGACCCAGCAGACCTTGGGCGAAACCTGGGAGACGGTGTACCGCAAACAGGGAACCAATTTGCGCGTGTGGTCGGCGCGGGAAACCGGCGGCACCAAGATCGGTGCCCGCGACGGTTACCGTTGGGAACCGGCAAGCGACTGGAAGCCGGAGAACGGTGGCGTGCCACGGTGGCGGCAAACCGATCAGGAGACTCCCAGCCTGGCAAAGTGCGCGAACTGAGGCGACGCCCAATAATAAGCGAATCGACTGACGGGCATCCCCTGAAACGTCATGGCCCTCCCCGGCTTGTCCGGGGGATTATCCGGGCCGCCGCTTCAGGCACGGTGCCACGAGAGGTCCCCCGGACAAGCCGGGGGATGACGCGTTTATTGTGCCGGGGGATGACGCGTTTATTGTGCCGGGGGATGACGCGTTTATTGTGCCGGGGGATGACGAGCTTATCGATGACGCGCTTATTGTTGAGTGTCGCCTAAGGCTGGGATCCGGCGATGGGGCACCAGAATGACCGCGATCGGCGTCGACTTCGGGACAACCAACAGCGTCGTCTCGTTCCTGGATTCGGGCGGCAACACGACCACGATGCGTTACCCGTTTGGCGTCGCGGAACTGGACGTCATCCGCTCGGTGCTCTGCTTCTGGAATGACGGACCGAAGGACCGTGTCGCATTGCGCCACGCGATCGGGCCTGAGGCGATCGAGGCCTACCTCGACGATCCGCTCGAGAGCCGCCTGATGATGTCGCTCAAATCCTGGCTGGCACAGCGAAGCTTCACCGACACAAGGGTGTTCGGCCGCGTCTTCACGCTGGAAGAACTCATCGCGCTGTTTCTGCGAGGAATTCTACCGAAACACGGCACGCAACCTCCGGGTACTCTGTTGATCGCGGGCCGTCCCGTGCGGTTCGCCGGCGATGCGCCGGACGACGGCCTCGGCGAGCAGCGGTTGCGCATCGCTTACGCTACCGCCGGTTGGACCAATGTGCGGACCGCGTTGGAGCCGGAAGCCGCCGGGTACGGCTTCATCCGCGGCCTCACTGCTCCCGCGGTCGTGCTGATCGGCGATTTCGGTGGCGGCACCAGCGATTTTTCCGTGCTCCGCTTCGAGCCGGGAAACAATCGCCGGGTGGAGCCTCTGGGCCACGCGGGTATTGGTATCGCTGGCGACACATTTGACTACCGAATCGTCGATCGCGTCATCTCCCCTCGACTGGGCAAAGGTACCACATACCGATTGTTCGATACCGATCTGCCGGTGCCACCTGAGTATTACTCGAACTTCGCGCGCTGGCATCGCCTGTCGCTGATGCGCGCGCCACGCACGATGCGCGATATCGAAACGGTGGCGCGCACCGCCGAGCACCCGGATCGCCTGCGTGCCTTGCTGCGCCTCATTCGCGATGAACTCGGCTACGCGCTGTATCGCACCGTCTCCGAAGTGAAAGCCGAACTGTCGCGCGCCGAAACCGCGGTGCTCCGGTTCACGCATTCCGGCTTCACGATCGACGAGACTATCACGCGCCAGGACTTCGAGCATTGGATCGCGCCCGATATCGCGCGCATCGACGCCACCGTGCAGGTCGCGCTGACCGAAGCCGGATTGCGGGAGAACGAGGTGGATCATGTGTTCCTGACCGGCGGCACGTCGCTCGTGCCCGCCGTACGCGACCTGTTCGTCAGACGATTTGGCGCTGACCGGATCACCGGCGGCAACGAATTTGTTTCGGTGGCGGAGGGACTGGCGTTGATCGGCGGCGACAGGTTGAACTGAACCAGGCCCCGATGGCGAGGTTCAATCCGGGCCCGCCAGGCCAGACGCCTGTTCCGCGGCCGTCAGAGCCGCGACGGCATCCTCGGCCCCGGCGCCGTCGCTTTGGGCGCCGTTCGCCGACAACGCGAAGCTTTCGGCCTGCCGCCGCAACGCGTCGTAAAACATGGCATCGGCGTCCGGTGGCCACAGGAAGCGACACTCCTCACTGCCATGCGTACCAAAGACCTGCGTCCAGCAAACATCGCCCCGGGGAAATCGCCGGCCCAGTGAAACGAGTCCGGTGGTGCCGCCTGATAGTGTGCACAGGACATGAGCGCTTTCGCTGTCTCCCGGCACCGGCGGCTCCGACGACACCCCGGGAATGCTGACCTGCACGCGGGTGATGTCCTGGCCGGTCAGCCAGCGAAGTTGGTCGAACTCATGCACGCCCATGTCGACCAGAATGCCACCGCTGTGGGTCCGAAACGATGCTGGCGGAACGTTCGCGTCCCATTGGTGACAGGCAACGAAATACAAACCGCCAAGCGCACCATCCACGATCCGCGAGCGGAGGTCCCGTAGCGCCGGAACGAAGCGCCGCCAGTAGGCGATTTGCAATCGCACACCGGCGGACGCGGCGACACGCGCCGCCTCACGCGCTTCGGACGAAGTAGTGCCGCAGGGTTTTTCACACAGGATCGGCAGACCGCGATCGGCGACACGCCGGACCAGTTCCAGATGTTGATCGCTGGGGGCCGCGATCAGCACACCATCGAGCCCTCCCGCGTCCAGCATGGCATCGGCATTGGCGAACATCGTCAGGCCGCTGTGCGCCAACGCATCGCGTGTCACCGGCGCGGATTCGGCGGCCGCGACGACGCGGACAAAATCGCCGCCGGACAGCGCCTGTAAGTGCGTGCTGCCCATGCGTCCGGCGCCCACCAGTCCAAGCCTGAAGACGGCCATCGGTTGAAACGGATCAGGTGCTGTCCGACAGAGCCACGCCGATATATTTGAACTGGTGCACCATATCGTTGTCCGGATACGCGGGATTTCGCACGACCTGAAACACGCTCACGACATGGTCCTTCAGGTCGCCGTTGGCGTCGAACGACACTGGTCCCTGCAACGTGTCCACTTTCCCGGCCTCGATGGCGTCGCGCACCGTGACGCGATCCACGGTGGCCCCGGATTTCGCCACGGCCTCGATCGCCGCGAGCAGCACCAGAGCCGCGTCATACGAGGTGATGGAATAATCCGACGGTGTCGCGTTCCAGCGCTTCTTGAAATTCGCCAGCCAGGCCGACAGCTTTTCGTCGTCCAGCTTATGCGGCGCGGCGATGGTACTGTACCAGCCCTCGGCCGCCGGGAACCCGGCGCCGCTCAGGATCGACCCCTGATGCAACCCGTCGCCGCCCGCCTTGATCATGCCGGGCATGATGTCATAGCTCTGCTTGACCAGCTTGATCCCGGCCAGCGCGCTGGAACCGCAATAAAGCGCCTGTGGATCGAGCGTTTTGATCCGGGTCAGCAACGGCTGATAGTCGGTGATCAGCGGATCGACACGATCGCGGCCCATGACCTGGATCCCACGCTTCGCCGCCTGAGCCTGGAACGCGTCGGCGAGACCCACGCCGTAAGCGCCAGAGTCGTCAATCACGAAGACCGACTTAACCTTAAGCTCGTCCGCCATGAAATTGGCCATGTTGGGACCCTGGAAGGCATCGGTCGTCACGGTACGGAAGTAGATCGCCTTGCCGGCCGGACGGTATTGCTCGGCGAACTTCGGATTGGTCAGGTCGGGGCTGGTGGAACTCGGCGTCACCGTGGCGAGGTTGCCCTGACTGAGCAGTGGCGCCATCGCCTTGCCGCTGCCGCTCGCCATCGGGCCGACCGCGGCGACGATGGTGGGATCGGCGAGCATCTTGCGGGCATTGATCGCCGACTGTGCCGGATCGTACTGGCCGGCGGTCGCGGTACCATCGTCGAGCACCAGGGTTCTGACTTCGTAACCGCCAGGCCCACCTTTGGCATTGGCTTCCTCGATCGCGAGCAACGCGCCGTGCAACATGTTGGTCGCATCCTCTGCCGAGGCGCCGGTCAGCGGCAGGTTGATGCCGATGGTGACGAATTTGCTCGCCGCGCGTGCCGGACGGAGGAAGCCGGTCAGAGCGGACGATCCCAGTAATGCGACGGCGGAACGGCGGGCAAGGCGCATTGGAACCTCCAACGTTCGGGATGCGGCCTGGGAGATCCGGCCGGGCGTTGCGTGTGGGGATCGTGCGAAAAGCAGACTGTCAGGCGGGGTCGCGAGACCTGTCGTGCTCAGGTTAGAGCAATTCGCATGCCAACGGAACCAGGCTGGACGCCGAAACGGCGCGTTGCAGGCGGCGTCTCCGCCGGCGAGGGGCCCGAACCAATCTCAGAACCGGAGCTTAACGCCCGCCAACAACGCCACGATGCTATAATTCGGCGCGGTATAGCCGGGGGTCAGAAGCGAGACCGCGGTGGTGCCGGCCCCTTGGATCGCGTTCGCGGTATCGTTCCAGTCGTTGTTGTGGAAGCTGGTATAGATGCCCTGGGCTATCAGAGTGATGTTCGGCATGAGTTCATAGGTCGCGGTTATCTTGACGTTGTTCATCAACGAGTCGATGTCCGGATAGTTGCCCACATTCTGATATGACAGCGTCGGGCTGGTCACGAACACGCCGTTGAACTGGCCGAACATCACGGTCCCGTATGAGATGGTATATTCGGCTTTCAACTTCAGCTTCTCGTTGACCGTCCATTCGCTGCTAATGCCAGCGGTGTGGGTGCCGCTGGTGTCCTTGTTCTGGAAGTACCCCGCGGTCCCGGCGCAGGCGGCGGTGACCGCCAGAGCCTGATCGCCGCACGCGCCGCTGCCGAGGTTGTTGTAGAACAGCAATTCGTAAGTGTAGAAGAAGTGAAAATTAAGATTGTCGCGCGGCCGGTAGTTAAGGTCCGGCCCGAGGCTCAGGGCGTAATCCTGCTTGATGCCTGATCCAACGCCGGTCAGCGGGACGGTTCCCGTTAGCAAGGACGACGAGGCGATCGCGTTGCCGACAGCCGTCGCCGCCGAGTACGTGTAGTTCTCATTCTTGAACTGCACGAAAACGCTGCTGGACAAGCTGGGCATCGGCGAATAATCCGCCCGCAACGTGACCGATTCCGATGTCATGGGCGCCTGGTAGAAGGCGCCGGAATAGTACGGCGTCGTGTTGCTGGTTCCGAGCAGATTAGCCCATGGCGTCAGGTAGCTGAGTGAACCGGTCCGGTCGGCATAAGCGAATGACAACTTGCCGTTGATGTCCGGCCCGAACTCCGACAGCACGGCGACCGTCGCGGTGCTGGTGGAGCTGTGCCCGACCTGGGCGTTGCTGCGATCGATGGCGTCGAACCGATAGCCAACTGTCACCTTGGAGTTGTATTCCGGCAAAAAGCGATATGACACTTCGGCGCCCGCGTTCTGCTTCAGCCAGTCCTGCGGAACCACGAAGGCCGTGCCGGTCAGGGTGGAATCGCTCGAACCGCCGGTGCCGCCGACATTGACCATGTTCTGGTTCAGGCTGACGCTACGACCGTCGAGCCCATAGTAAATGCGCGTGTTGACGTCGGTGAACGGATGCGATGCCGCGCTGAGTTTAAGCTGATAAACTTCCGCCATCATATTGGGGGAGTCGGTGCTTGTTCCCTGCAGTGTAACCGGATTCAGCAGTCCGGGGCCGAGGGCACTGGCGGGAGGATTGGGATCGCCGGTATTCGGCGCGAATGTGTTGTCCTGAAGTTCCAGACCGAGGCGCGCGTTCGCGTTGATGTGAGTATACGGCACGACATCGGTGCCTATCTGGAACGTCAGATAATGCGCGTCATTACTGGGCGGGTTGGAATAAACCGCCGAGCGCTGAAACGGCGCCGCCGTATTCGACGTCGGATAAGGCAGCGTTACGAAGTTGATATTGTCGGAGAAATGCGAAAACGTGTACTGGACCAACCCTTGCAGGTGCGGGGTCGTGTAGGCGGCGGTCAGATCATAGCGGTCGGTGTCGTAATTGATCGGCTGAGCGAACGCCGTCCCGCCATAAGGACCATCGAAGGCCTGCTCCATCGAGCCCTCCTTGTGCTCGTGACGGAACGCGCCGGTGAAGGTCCAGTTGTCCAGGATGTACTTAAAGTCGCCGCCGATGATGTCACGCCGGGTTCCGGTCTGGAACTGCTGCATGGCGCCGGTCGCCCCCAAACCGCCGACGGTGAACGCGGTGACGGAACCCGCTTTGGTTGCGGTCGCGCCACCCCAGGGCGCCAGGCCATTGTTCAACGTCGCTGTGCCGCCGTTGACGGTGTAAAGCGAGTCGATGACGTTGCCCGTGTAGGATATGGAATCATAGAAGACCCCGGCCTCCCAGGTGCCCTGATCGCCGGCTCTGAATTCCAGCGATCCGTTTTCCGCCACGCCGGTGTTGGTGCCGGCCGGCAGGCCGTGGCCGACGACCTGGTTGTCGCCGTGGAACAGCAGATTGTAGCCGTTCAACTGATAAAATCGCGTGTCTCCTGAATCCCAGGCGGAGTCATTGCCAAGGTGAAGCTCGCTGATGCCGCCGATGACGCCAGTACTGTTGAGGCCGTTATAGCGGCCAGCCTCGTTGGCGTTGGTACCCATGACCCCGCCCACATCAACCTGAATGTCGCCGTGGAACGGTAAGCTGCTGGCGGGTGGCGACGCATCCTGGGCGAACGCGGCCAGCGGCGCCAGGCATGTGGTGGCCAGTGCGATGGTCCTAAGCGCGTTGCGAGTGATCATTTCAAGCCCCTTGCTCGTACCGTCACGTCACCGGAAGAAACAGGCACATCACCGGAAGAAGTAGGCGCCGGACGGGCTGTTCGACCCGTGCACCTGCGAGTGGCAATTGAGGCAATCTCTCTGGTTCGCCAGTGCCGAATTGAACCTGGTGCTGCCTGGCCCGCGGAACGGGATGGATCCGTGTCCGCCAAAAGCCGCCCCGCTGTTGTTGCTTTCACCAGTGTGACAGGACGCGCAGAGGAAGTTCATCTGCTCAACCATCAGGCGCGGTTGATTCGTACCGTGCGGATTGTGGCAGTTCAGGCAGTTGTCGCGCACCGGCTGGTGTTCCCACATCATCGGCCCGCGCTTATCGGCATGGCAGTTGTAGCAGGTCTCGTTGACGGTGAATTCCTTCAGCAACTTCGTATCGCCTGGCGAACCGTGCGGGTTATGACAGTCGCTGCACACCACTTTGCCTTCGCGCATCGGGTGGTGCGAATATTTGAACGAGTCGGCGCGCTCCCTCGCATGGCAGGTAAAGCAGACTTCCACCTGAGTGGCCTTCACCGTCACCGGATCTTTCGCCGCGTGCGCCGTATGGCAGTCGGTGCACGCGACATTGTTGACCTCGTGCGCGCTGCCCTTCCAGTTCATGTGCGAGGCGCCCTGATGGCAGCCCGAGCACGCCTCGTTGCGTACCGCGACCGGCGATTTGTGGGGTCCCGCGAATACGACCGTGGGACCCGTCGCTTTGCCGGCCATGTGCGCGGAGCCGTCGCCATGACAGCCTTCGCAACCGCCTTGCGCGAATGGCGTGCGCGGATCGCCTATCTTCGCCATTGGACTTTGCAGAATGGCGGTGACCTTTGGGTCCCCGCCATGACAGGTCAGGCAGGTTTTCACGCTCGCCTGTGCGGACATCTGCCCCGGTGACAATGTCTGCCGCTGCTGTGCCAGCACCGGCGGCGCCAACAGCATCAGCGCCACCCCAAACAGAAGCCTCAACGCGAGTGTCTGCTTCATATCGGTTTCTCTCGTGCGTGCCTGGCTGGGTTCAATCTGATCGCGGCAACGAAATCCCGGTGCATTCGTGTCCGCCGGAAACGACTGCTCCGATGTCACGATCCCGCGGTTCATGGAGAAAGGGTAGCACCAGGGTTACGCGGATTTTATAATACCAGCGGCGCCACCGGAGCCCGACCTGAGGCCATGGCCGCCGCCGCCCGCGCCGGATCGATCGCGCGCGGCTGGTATTATGAATTTGGGGCAATGCTGGCGCTACCCGGGGTTCACTTAGAAGCGCAATGTATCCTCGGCATGGCCCGGTCCCGGTGACTCCACCGCGCCCGGCCTGACGGTCACCGATCTTGGTCGGGATAGGGAGCCATGACCCATTTTGCCTCAAGGCCCCCGGTATGCGACAACCGCCACGCGCCACGGTCAGGCAAAGGAGATACGCATGAGTGGGTCCGGCCGGGCGGCAGCCGAGGCGGCCAGCAACCTGGCCCCGCACAGGACCGCGGGCCAGGTCCTGAAGGATATCGGCCTGTTCTTCGCGGCGCCGTTCGTGACGCTGGCCTACCTCGCGTTGTTCCCGTTCATCGGGTTCTCGGAGCTTCGGCGGGGATGGCACGAACGGAAAGCGGCGCGCGTTCGGAACGCCGGGCGCTGATCGGCCGGATGGCCCGCGCGGCACTGACCAAAGGCGCGGGGGCCATCGGCGCGGCCGTGATCGCCGTCCTGCTGATGCTCGCCGGGACGGCATCCGCCGCCACCCCTTCCCCGGCCGATCAGAACTGCCTGATCTGTCACGGGACGCCTGGGTTGGAAAAGCCTCTTACCGATGGCGAAACGCTCTCGTTGCACATCGAAGGCGATCATTTCGCTGACTCGGTCCATGCCCCTCTTGGGTGCACCGGATGCCATTCCGGCGTAAATCTGGCCAGTCATCCGCCGGCGAATAATCCCATCGTGGACAGGCGCGCGTTCTCGATCGCCATGGTCCAGGTCTGCCAGACCTGTCATGCTGACAAGTTCGAGCAGTGGGGCAAGAGCGTCCACGCGGCCCTGGTCAAAGACGGCAACCCAAACGCCCCGATTTGCACCAACTGCCATTCGCCACACACGATGATCAAGGGCGCGGCCGCGTCAGTCGCCACGGTTCCCTGCAAGACCTGTCACAGCGTCATCTTCACCGCCTACACCACGAGCGTGCATGGCGTGTTACGGAACGGAGGCCTCGCCGCGGCCCCGCTTTGCTTCGATTGTCATGGTGCGCACGACGTGGCCGTGCCTTCGGCGGGCGTGGGACGGCGGGATGTTTGTTTGGGCTGCCACACGGAAGCGATGGCTTCGCATCTGACCTGGCTGCCGAATGTCCAGTTGCATTTCGACGTGGTGTCCTGCCCCGTCTGCCACACGCCGAACGCGCAACGGGTGGTCAATCTCATCCTGTATAACAATTCGACGCAAAAAGAAGTTTCCCAGCCGGAAGGCATACCGCGGTTCGAACTGAAGAACGGCACTCCCACGGGCCTTCCCGGCCTGGATCCGACGACGCTGATGACTTTGCTCACGGCGCTGAATGGCCAGGGCATCAAGGGTGAGACCAACGTCAGGGGCCGCCTGGACGTGCGCACAGGCGTCGAGGACCACCAGCTTACTTTCGCCACCAAAGCGATCAGCGACTGCGATACCTGCCACCGGCAAGGCGCCACCGCGTTCCAGAGCGTCGAGGTCTCGGTCGCCGGCCCGGCCGGCATCCCGATCCACTACGGTGCCGACAAAGACGTCCTGAGTTCGGTCTTCTCGATCGATTCGGTCGGCGGATTCTATGCCATCGGCGGCAGCCGGGTGACGTTTTTCGATGTGCTTTTGTTTCTCGCTCTTCTCGGTGGCTTCGCGTGGCCCATCGCGCATCTGATCGTGCGATGGGTCGTCGGGAGGTATCTCGACCTGACGATCCCCCACGAGCCGCGGTAAAGGGCCAGCAAGATGCATCGGATCTATCTTCACCCGCTGCCCGTGCGGATCTGGCATTGGATCAATGCCGCCACCTGCGTGATGCTGCTGCTGACCGGCGTGCAGCTTCGTTACGTGGGCCTGATCAACGTCGTGTCGTTCCGCACCGCCGTCACCATCCACAACTATTTGGGCTTTATCCTGATCGCCAATTTTTTCCTGTGGCTTGGCTACTATCTTTGCTCGCCCAGGATCAGGAGCTATCACACCGAACTGAACCCAAGAAAATTTTTCGACGGAGCCCTGAGTCAAACCCTTTATTACACCTATGGCATCTTCAAACGTGCGCCCGAGCCGTTTCATCCGAGCGTGTACAACAAGTTCAATCCGCTGCAGGCGATGACCTATCAGGTCATCATGTTCATGGTTCTGCCCATTCAGATCATCACCGGACTTTTGCTGTGGCACCTCGTGGGTTTTTCGCGGATCGTGGCGTTGCTCGGCGGGGTGCGCGTCATCGACACGGTGCACGTGCTGATTTTCATCTTTTTCGTATTCTTCATCCCGGCACATTTCTATCTTGGAACGTTGGGGCGCCGGCCGATAACGCATTTCAAGGAAATGTTCACCGGCTATGAGGAAGAGCCGGTGGAAAAGGACCACGCCAATGCGCCGGAATGACGGCGCGGTCCGGCGGCGGTTGTCGCATGGGCTCAGGCACGCCAGAGTACAAGTCAACTTTGAAAGGGTCACACGATGAACCGTATGTTGCTGACGGCACTGGTTGTCGGGACGATCGGGCTCACAGGCGCCGCGCAGGCCGCCGGGGACGCGGCGGCGGGTAAGGCCAAGGCGACGAGCTGCGGCATGTGCCACGGGGCCACGGGTGGTGGAACCCAAATGGGTCCCAAGCTGGCGGGAGGGGACCAGGCCAAATTCATCCAGGCGATGAACGACTACAAGTCGGGCAAAAAAGACAACGCGATGATGAAGAACGCGGCCGGCCAACTCAGCCCGGACGATATCGCGAATCTGGCCGCCTATTACGCATCGTTGAAATAAGCGCCAGGCTTCCGCCGGCACCGGGGAGACTTCTGTACAAACGGACGTGGTTATGCGAAAACGTTACGTTGTGGCGTTGTCATTGGCATTCGCGGCGGGCCCACTATATGGCCTCGTCCCGCCGGGACCTGGACACTCGGCCAAAGCCGCGGAAACGCCGGTCAGCTTTAAGAAAGACGTGGTTCCGATCTTCCAGTCTCACCGCACATCGTGCCACACGCCGGGCAGCGAATGTACGACGGCCAGCGGGCTCGACCGACGACCTATCAGGGCGTGATGAAAGGCACCAAGTACGGCCCGATGGTGATCGCCGGCAACCCGGACGCCAGCAACCTGATGTGGCTGCTCGATTGGAAGGCCAGTCCTCAGCTCCGCATGCCGCACGGCAACGAGCAACTCCCGGTCGCCGAGCGTGACAAGCTTCGGGCCTGGATCCGGCGGGGCGCGAAGGACAACTGACACCGGCTGGCGGAAACGACGGCCGGACCGTCATCAAACCGCCGTCAGCGCACGGCCCGCGATAGTTCCGCGGGACCAATGGCCATGGCGGGGACGGCCGAAATTATCCGTTCCTCGCCCGCCGGCAGATTCTCCGCGAGGTGGCCGACAGCGGCCTCGATGTGTTGCTCATCCGGCATGCCGAAGCCCAGAAGAACCACGCCATCCCCGGTGGAAGCGGCGTTCAGTCCATGGCGTCGCGCCAGCGTGGCGATCAGTTCGGCCGAACCGAACTCCGGCGCCGGGAACCACGCCAGATGCAGGCCTGCCTGCTGACCCCAGATCAACAAACGGCCGCCGAAATTGCGCCGTAGCGCGGCCACCAGCACGTCGCGGCGGCTGGCGTAAGCCTTGGTGACCCGGTGCAGATGACGCGGGTAGCCGCCACCTTCGAGAAACCTGGCCAGCGCCATCTGCTCCAGGGTGCTCCGGCTGTCGTCGATCAACCGCCGCACCGTCTGGGCCGCCGCGACCAGGGAACGCGGCAAAACGATAAACGCCGTGTCGAGCCATGGTCCGAGCGAGACGCAGAAGCCGCCGATCAGGACCACGCTTTCCCTCGTGTCCAGGCTCATCAACGATGGGATGTGCATATCGCCGTAACGCAACTCACCCTCGCAGTCCTCCTCCACGATCAGAGCGCCGGTACGTGCGGCCCAGTTCAGCAACCCGAGGCGGCGATCGTGCGCGAGGGTGACGCCAAGTGGCCGTTGATGCTCCGGTGTCACATGAATAAGCGCCGCATCGCCATCGGGAAGGCGATCCGTGCGCAGCCCGTCCATGTCGACCGCGACCCGGACCAACTCTCCCCGCTCGGCGGCCAGTGTGGCGGCGGCCTGACCATCGCAGGGGTCTTCGACCACGATGCGTTCCACGCGACGCGCCCCGCCACCTCGCCACATCGATGACGCCAGATGAGCCGCCAGATGGAGTGCCTGTTGCCGGCTCTTCAGCAGCATCACCTGGTCCGGGGTCACCGAGAGACCGCGCGACGTCGACAGCCAGCGCGCGATGGCGTCACGCAAAGCCCGAAAGCCGGCTGGATGCTCTGGCGCCATGTGTGTGCCCAAACTGTCCAATCCGGCGCGCATCAACGATCGCCAGCGTCGGGCGGGGAACAGCGACGGGTCCGAACAACCCACGCTGGTCTCCGGCGCGGCGGCGGCCGATCCAGGGAATTCGTATGGAGAAGGCGGCTCGGCTACGCCAGGTCGCGGGAAGCCGCGGCGATGGGCGACAAAGGTGCCGTTCGCCGGCCGCGTTTCCAGACATCCCTCGGCGACCAGACGCTCATAGGTCAACAACACCGTCATCCGCGAAATGGCGAATTGTTCCGCCATCATGCGGCTCGATGGCATGCGCGCGCCGGGAAGCAGGCGGCCGGAAACGATCAGGTCCCGCAACTGATCGAACAACTGCTGTTGCAGTTGTTGGTCACGGACCAGCTTGAGCGGTATCAGCATGACATCGGCACGGTCATCCCGGGACCATCGCCGTTATTATCGTCGCGCACGCCGGTGGCATGATTGCCCGCCCTTCATCGCCTTCCGCGGAAGATTTTCCGCCGCGTATCATTTCATCATTTCAGGCTAAGGCCGAATGATGAATGCAAGACTAATAAATCCGCGACTATTCCGATTGACCTGGATCAATTAACGAAAAATTAACGGAGATATTGCGTTTGTCGAATATCGCGCGGCAAACCTGCCCGGAATACCCCCGCGTTGATCCAAATCAACGAACGCCATGCCTCCGGGTCCAATATGGCTCTCGCTACCCTGGACGAATACGGATAGGTTAGGAACGATTTTCGCGCGACTGGAGGCCCTCTGGAGATGACCGATTTTCACGCCTGGTGCCAGGCGGCCCTGGAGGGTATCCGGGCACAGGGGCGCTATCGCACGTTTACCCCCTTACAGAAGCAGGCGGACCGGTTCCCGTATTACGTCGGGCCAGGCGGGCGGGACGTGCTGGTGTGGTCGTCGAACGACTACCTGGCGATGGGTGGCCATCCGATCGTGGTGGAGGCGGCCTGCGCCGCCGCCCGTGACATGGGCGCCGGGGCCGGCGGCACGCGCAACATCAGCGGCACCAGCCCGGTGCACGACGCGCTGGAGGCGGAGCTGGCTGCCCTGCACGGCAAGCAATCCGCGCTGCTGTTCACCTCCGGCTTCGTGTCCAACCAGGCGGCACTGGCGACGATCCTGAACAGCGCGCCGAGCGGACCGGGGCAGCCGTGGCAGGTGTTCTCCGACGAGAAGAACCATGCCTCGATGATCGCCGGCATCAAAGGCTCGCGCGGGATCTGCTCGATCTTCCGGCACAACGACCTGGCGCATCTGGAGACGCTGTTGCGCGCCGCGCCGCCCGCCGCGCCGAAGCTGATCGCGTTCGAGTCAGTCTATTCGATGGATGCCGACATCGCCCCGATCGGCGCGATCTGCGACCTCGCGTCGCGTTATGGTGCGATGACCTACCTGGATGAGGTACACGCTGTTGGCATGTACGGCCCCAACGGCGGCGGCGTCAGCGAGCGCGACGGCGTCGCCCACCGCGTCGATATCATCGAGGGCACGCTGGCGAAAGCGTTCGGCTGTCACGGCGGCTACATCGCCGGCGACGCGGATGTGATCGATTTCATTCGCTCCACGGCGCCTGGCTTCATTTTCACCACCTCGCTGCCGCCGATGGTCGCGGGCGCGGCGCTGGCCAGCGTGCGGCACGTGCGCCAGGACCATGCGCGGCGGGCGAAGCTGTTCGAGCGGGCGGATGCCTTGAAACGCCGGTTCGACCGCGCCGGATTGCCGCGGATCGCGTCGGACAGTCACATCGTGCCGCTGCATGTCGGCGACGCCGCGCTGTGCACCGAACTCAGCCAGCGCCTGTTGTCCGAGTTCGGGATGTACGCGACGCCGATCAACTACCCAACCGTGCCACGCGGCGAGGAGCGGTTGCGCTTCACCCCCGGGCCGCTCCATACCGACGCGATGATGGACGCTCTGGTGGAGGCTTTGCGCGCGATCCTGATTCCCCAGCAACGCGCCGTGGCGTAGGGGGCTTTTCTTCGTCATCCACACCAATCGTCATCCCACAAACGCGTCATCCCCCGGCTTGTCCGGGGGACCACTATCAGCACGGTGCCGTGAGAGGTCCCCCGGACGAGCCGGGGGATGACGTCGGGGACGAGCCGGGGGATGACGTCGGGGACGAGCCGGGGGATGACGTCGGGGACAAGCCGGGGGATGACGTGGGGGACAAGCCGGGGGATGACGTGACGGACAAGCCGGGGGATGACGTCGGGAAGCAGCCGACGCCGGAAAAGGAGAGGTAAGGTTCCCACCACATGATCATCGAACTGGGCCATGTCGCGCTGATCCTGGCGCTTTGTGTCGCGCTGCTGCAGGCCACGGTCCCGCTTCTGGGCGCGGCGCGAGGTTATGCTGGCTGGATGGCGATCGGCCGCAACACCGCGCTGGTGCAGTTCGGCCTCGTCGGTCTCGCGATGGCGGCGCTGATGCACGCTTACGTCACGTCGGATTTCTCGGTCATCAACGTCATCCAGAACAGCCACACCGACAAACCGCTGCTGTACAAAATCACCGGCGTATGGGGCAATCACGAAGGCTCCATGCTGCTGTGGATCTTCATGCTCAGCCTGTGTGGAGCAGCCCTCGCGCTGTTTTCCGGCAATCTGCCGCCGGACTTAAGGGCGCGCGTGCTGTCGGTGCAGGGAATGATTTCGGTCGGCTTCCTGGTGTTCATTCTGTTCACATCGAACCCTTTCCTGCGCGCCTGGCCGCCGCCCGCGAATGGCCAGGGACTCAATCCGGTATTGCAGGATCCCGGCCTCGCATTCCATCCGCCGTTTCTCTACCTGGGGTATGTTGGGTTTTCCGTGGCGTTCTCCTTCGCGGTAGCGGCGTTGATCGAAGGCCGCGTCGATGCCGCATGGGCACGCTGGGTGCGGCCGTGGTCGCTGGCGTCGTGGTGCTTCCTGACTGTCGGCATCGCGATGGGAAGCTGGTGGTCGTACTACACGCTTGGCTGGGGCGGCTGGTGGTTCTGGGACCCGGTCGAGAATGCGTCATTCATGCCATGGTTGGTGGGCACCGCGCTGATCCACTCCTCCATCGTGGTGGAGAAACGCGATACCTTGAAAAGCTGGACCATCCTGCTGGCGATCATCACGTTTTCGCTGTCCCTGGTTGGCACGTTCCTGGTGCGCTCCGGCGTGTTGAGTTCAGTGCATGCCTTCGCGGTCGATCCACTACGCGGCAGTTTTATTTTGATCCTGTTGATCGTCGCGATCGGCGGCTCACTGACGTTGTACGCGATTCGCGCGCCAGCGCTGCTTGGCGGCGGGTTGTTCGCGCCGGTGTCGCGTGAGGGTGCGTTGCTGCTGAACAATGTGCTGCTGACCTCCTGCGCGGCGACGGTGTTTCTGGGCACGCTGTATCCGCTGTTCCTGGACGCGATTGGCGGCGCCAAGGTTTCGGTTGGGCCGCCATTCTTCGACCGCACGTTCGTGCCGATGATGGTGCCGGTGCTGATCGCCATGGCGATCGGACCGATGTTGGCGTGGAAGCGTGGCGACCTGCTTGGCGCGTTGCAACGGCTGTGGGTCGCCTTCGCGGTGGCCTGCGTTTTCACGCTTGTCGTGCTTTACGCCACGTACGGCGGGCCGGTGCTGGCGGTGCTCGGGATGGGTATCGCGGTTTGGACCGGAATGGGCGTGGCGACCGAACTGGCGGATCGCGTGCGCCTGTTTCGCATTCCGCTCACCGACAGCGTACGCCGCCTGTTCAATCTGCCCCGTTCCGCCATGGGCATGACCCTGGCGCATCTCGGCATCGCGATTTCGGTCATGGGCATCTCCGCTTCCGCGTTCGAGCGCGAGTATCTCGCCGTGGTTCCGATCGGTGGCGATTTCACCCTGGCCGGCTATGTGTTCCATTTCGTCAAGGTGGAGAACCTGCAAGGTCCCAACTACATCGCCAATGACGCGACCATCGAGGTCCGGCGCGACGGAAACTTGATCACCGTCGCGCATCCGGAACGGCGCTACTTCGCGCTCCAGGATCAGACCACCGCCGTGACCTGGATCCGCACCAGTCCGATCGCCGATCTTTACGTCGCACTTGGCGATCCCGCCGACGCCGGAGGCTGGACGATCCGGGCCTACTGGAAGCCGCTTGTCTCGTGGATCTGGGGCGGCGCGCTGGTGATGGCGTTCGGCGGCATGGTCAGCCTCAGCGATCGCCGTTGGCGAGTCGGTGCCGCCATGCGGTCGCGGCATGCTCTGGCGCAAACCTCGGCGGCGGATTGATTTTCTCCATGCGCCGTCTGATTTATTTGGTGCCGGTCATCCTGTTCATGGCGCTTGCGGGCTATTTCGCCCTCGCGCTGCGGCCGAATTACGATCCGCATGAACTGCCGTCGGCGTTGATCGATCAGGAGGCGCCGTCGTTTTCGCTCGCCGGTCTGGATGGCGCCGGCATCAGCCGGGACGGGTTGAAGGGCGGGCCGGTGCTGATCAACTTCTTCGCCTCCTGGTGCGTGCCGTGCCGGGTCGAGCATCCGCTGCTGATGCGGCTGGCGGAACACGATCACGTGCCGTTGTACGGGATCGACTATAAGGATCAGCCGGCGGACGCGACGAAGTTGCTGGCGCAGTTTGGCGATCCGTACAAGCGCATCGGCATGGACCGCGACGGCCGCGTCGGGCTGGATTTCGGAGTTTACGGCGTGCCGGAGACGTACGTGCTGGACAGCGCGGGCCATATTCGCAAGCGCTTCGTTGGACCGTTGACGGCGCAGCAGGTGGATCGCGAGTTGTTACCGTTGCTCAAACAACTGGGCCGGCCATGAGGGCGCGGGGCATCCTGGGTGGCGAGAAACTGACACACCGGATTCGTTTTGTCTGGAGAAGGGTTTTCACCACGGAGAACACTGAGAACCACGGAGCTTCACGGAGTTCATCGCGACGACAGACCGTGCCAAACAGGCAGAAAGCCGCTGAGGGACGCGTCATCGAATCTCCGTGGCCTTCCGTGGTTCTCAGTGTTCTCGGTGGTAAAGTCTTACCTTGGCCGACCCAAAGGCAAGCGCCGCGATTGGCGTCCAACGACACAAGGCAACCCCGTGACGTCCGGCATGTGACATCGCCAGTACCCACGATCGTTGGTGCGCGAGTCGCGGCGCCCTCCCCTGTCATTGCGAGCGAAGCGAAGCAATCTCCATCAGTGGGGACCGTGAGATTGCTTGCCCCGGTCAGGCCGGGGCACCGCGTTGCTCCTCGCAATGACCGTGTGTGGATCGCAATTGCGTTGCTTACTCTGGTCCTTGCCTCGCTCCCCTCCTTCGCCGTCGAACCCAGTGAGCAACTGAAGAATCCGGCGCTGGAGGCGCGCGCGCGGGCAATTGGCGCCGGGCTGCGCTGCCTCGTGTGCCAGAACGAAACGATCGACGAGTCCAACGCCAGCCTGGCGCACGACATCCGGATCCTGCTGAGAGAGCGTCTGACAGCGGGCGATACTGACGAACAGGCCGTGCAGGCGATCGTCAAACGCTACGGTGAGTTCGTACTACTCAATCCGCCGGTGCAGCCGTCAACCTATGTTCTCTGGTTCGGTCCGTTGGGCATTTTGCTGATCGGTCTGGCCGGCGGCGCGGTCTGGCTGCGCCGCCGGAGCGCGATCCGCGATACCACCGCGCCACTCAGCGCCGATGAGCAACTCCGTCTCGACTCGATCCTGCGGGAGGCCGATCGCTGATGCTGTTTCTGCTGATCTGCGCCGCGTTGTTGCTGATCGTGCTCGCCGCCGTCAGCCTGCCGCTGCTGTCCGGCGCGCCGGTGCTGCCCACCCGCGGCCAGTATGACAGCGCCGTCTATCGCGACCAGTTGCGTGAGGTCGACCGCGACCTCGCCCGCGGCCTGCTGAGTGAGGAGGAAGCGACCGCCGCCCGGCTGGAAATCCAACGCCGCCTCCTGGCGGTCGACGGCATCACCGGGCGTTGGGTCGCGAGCGGACGTTCTCGCAGCCCGGTGCTGGCTTCCATCGCTGGACTGTTGGTCATTCTTGGCGCCGGCGGATTGTACTGGCGCCTCGGTGCGCCGGGCTTGCCGGACGCCCCGTTCGCGGAACGTCCACCGGCGGAAGCGGAGGCCACGCCGGGCGGCGCGCCGCACACCGATATGAAACAAGCCGCCGAACGGCTGGAACAAAAGTTGCTGGCGGATCCGTCGAACGCCCAGGGATGGATCCTCTATGCTCGCACCGAATCAATGTTGGGCGACTGGAACAAAGCGGCGGACGCTTACCACCGGGCGATCGATCTCGGTCAGCACGGCGCCGAGGTTTATTCCGGCTATGGCGAAATGCAGGTGATGCTGGCGAACGGCATCGTCTCTCCGGCCGCGCACGATGCGTTTTCCAAGGCACTGACAGCAGATCCGGCAAGTGGTGTGGCGCGATATTATCTGGCGCTGGCGGACGCCCAGTCGGGAGAGGAGAAGCGGGCGATTGGGGCCTGGTTGGAACTGGCGGCGGGCTTGCCGGAGGACTCGCCGATGCGAGATGAAATTGGGCACCGCATCGCCGACGCCGCGAAATCCACCGGGATCGACGCACCGCCTTTGCCGAAAGGACTGGCAGCCGAGCAGCCGCCGACCGGTCCGACCGCCGAACAAATGCAGGCGGCGGCCGAGATGACGCCGGAGCAGCGGTCACAGATGATCGGCGGCATGATCGAAAAACTCGCGGCGCAATTGAAGGCTCAGCCGAACGATCTGGAAGGCTGGCTGCGTCTGGGGCGGGCGTATTCGGTGCAAGGCGACACGGCGAAGGCGGTGGACGCTTACGATCACGCCGCCGCGCTGAAGCCGGGCGACTCGGGGATCAAGTTGCAGACGGTGGCGTCGTTGCTGGCGGGGTTGAAGCCGGGCGATGAACTGCCGCCGCGCGCGATCGCTCTGCTGAGAGAGGTGGCGGCGGTGACTCCGGATGCGCCGGAGGTGCTGTGGTATCTCGGTGTCGTCGCGGCGCGCGATGGGAACGCGACGGAGGCGCGGGAGAAGTGGACCAAATTGCTGGCGTCGTTGCCAGATGGTGAGGACGCGAAAATGGTGAAGGCGGCGCTTGGAGAATTGCAAGGGAAGTGACGGCGGTCATTGCTCCGCGGGCTGCCTGGTGAGGCCGAGGGACCATGCGTGACGAACCAGCAAGAACCAGATCGCGACGAACAGCAGCGACAGGATGACGCTGAGATCGATCCCGACGTCGCGAGCGATCACCTCTGGGCCGGTGATGCCGTAGAAGACGAACAGGTTCACGTTGAACATCGCCGCGGTCAGGATCGCGATCCAGTACGTCGGCGCGGTCCTGGATTCTCCCGCCAGCATGAACGCCACGATCATCGCCACGAACCAGTGGTTCTCGTGCACCGCCGAATTCCAGATACCGTAGGTCACGACGCCAAGGATGCCGAAAATCAGGCAGTTGGCGAAGGTGCGCTCAACGCGAATGAAGCGCAGCAGAACCACACCAAACAAGGCGAAGAACACTAGTTTGAAAGGCATGAGCCAGACCGCTGGCAAGGTCAGAAAGGCGATTTCACTGGAAAACGTGAAGTCCGGAGACCCAAACAGCCGGATCAGAAACGTTGCGACCCACGCAGCGTTGAGCGCGTTGCCACTGAGGTAAGGATGATGCAGTGCCCAGAGAAACGCCTGCACTGGCGAAGCGCCGAACGCAGCCCACACGCAGCCCACGACGGCCAACAGGCCGGCCGTTAACCGCCACGTCAGGCGTTGCGAAAACACGCGGCCAATTGACGGCAGATCATTGATTTTCAGCATATGGACCGCGAGAAATGGAGCCAGAATCAGCGGTTGCCATTTGAGCAGGACACTCACCAGAAACAGCAGCAGCCCGGTGACCGGACGCTCCTCACGCATCGCCCACAGCGCGCCGATCAGGAATGGCACCGGCACGATATCCATGTACCCCAGTCCCGACGTGCAAAGTATGATCGCGGCCTGAAACGCGGCGGCCAACGCCATGCTTCGGTAGAGCCACCAGATCATCCCGGTGGAGATCAGGCTGAACAGCAAGAGTCCACATTTATAAGCAAGAAAATGCGACACGCCGGCGATATCGGCGGCGATGCACACCAGGGTCAGCCAGGCAAACCCCAGCGGTGGGTATTCGCCCCCACCCGCCGAACGATCGCCTCCGAGAACGGTTTGCGGCCAATGATCGACCATTACCTTGTAGCCGGCGGCGATCCCATGCTGCCGGCCCAACGAGCCCCAGATCAGGAACATCTCGACATCGCTGGTGCCTGGCGCTCTGATCAACAGAATCGACAGCACCACCGCGATCGCCAACATCAACGCGGCGGCCGCGACGGCGAACCGGTCGTGATCCATCGTCAATCGTGCAACCACGCCTCGATTCCCCACCCGCTCGCGCGCGGCGGATACTGGACATGCCGCACCACCGCGGCAAGCCTGTCGGTGACGCGTAAAGATGTCCGCCGTTTGAAGCGCATGAGTTGTCCGGCCACGGCCCCGTTCGATCCTCGTTTTCTGGTTCGGCTGGAGCGCCGTTTTCTCGTCCCGGCCTGAACG
>Ga0182018_10000466_pt1 | contig 53293 bp, 50 predicted proteins | sample 812P2MmetaG_FD_120490 | JGI IMG/M metagenome (GOLD analysis project Ga0182018, IMG submission 120490) | Permafrost microbial communities from Stordalen Mire, Sweden - 812P2M metaG | ecosystem: Environmental > Terrestrial > Soil > Wetlands > Permafrost | place: Sweden: Stordalen | collected... | reverse complement strand
TATTGGGAAGGCGCGAGCGAATCACTGGTTCCCGAGGGCTTCGCCCGGGCAGCATGGGACGGTGTGCAGAAAGGACAAGCCAAACCGTACCACGGATACTATTTCCGCGTTCTTGATGGGCAGGGCTCCAACGCTCCGGAGGGAGCGCACAATTACCTCGTAAAAGGTAAGCTTGTTGGCGGGTTTGGGCTGGTGGCGTGGCCCGCCGAATATGGAGTGACTGGAATCAACACGTTCGTGGTGAATCAGGACGGCATGGTTTATCAAAAAGATATCGCGCCGGTTCCAGGCAAGGCGCCGTTGCCGATCACCCGCTTCGACCCAGACCATTCCTGGGAGCCGGTGGAGTAGGCCTGGGACTCGCAAGCAATCGACGCAGCGATCACACCCAGAGGAAACGTCAGTTGGATTCGGCCGCATCCCGGCACGCGACGGGGCCGTCATTTCCGGCAAGGTGGCTCAAAACGGGTCTGCGCCGGTATCTACTTACAGTTCACGGGTGAATATGCTCCAACCGAAAAGCGTCGGGCGAATCCTGGTTGCTGTAACATTCTGTTCTTCATCCGCAATCGACGCTTATGCCTTCTCCTCAGCCTCGTTCTTACATCCATCCATCCAACAAGAAGAACTGACCATGTCATTTGTGGCGTGGGTAGTTCTCGGTCTATCTGCGGGGTTCGTCGGCGGCCGGCTTGCAAACAGGGGCGGGAAAAGCATTATGCCTGACGTCCTGCTGGGACTTCTCGGCGCCGTGACCGGAGGATGGTTGTTCTACGCTTTCGGACCACCGGGCGTAAACGGCTTCCACCTTCAAAGTCACTTCGCGGCGGTGTTTGGCTCGTTGGTCTTTCTCCTTACCTATTATGCCCTCAGACAGCTATAATTCCTTCCGCTTCATTGCCGCCCATTGGTCCACTGCGTGTTATCGAAATTCCAGCCGCCGCCCAAGGCTCGATAGAGCTGGATGATCGCGAGGGTGACACTCGCTCCCGAGCTGCGATACAAACGCTGGTTTGACCAGCACTACGGCGGCAATTGGACCATGGACGAGTCACCGTCGGAATCGCAATCCGGCTCTCGCGCTAACGCCCCGCCCAACGCGCGCGACTTATTCGCTGCGCCGGTGGCTCGTTGTCCACCACATTGAAGAACACGGCTATTTGCCACTCGCCCAGTTTTTGAGGGCTGTCGAGCAAGCGGCCTTCTCACGTAAGTTGCCTCTCCGCCGATTTCGTGGCTTCGCCCGGTTCACGCTCGCCTGGTACGGCAATATCTCCGGCCCGCCGCCGCGCGATCCCCACACCGCGCCCTATGCCAGTTTTGTTCTCTTCTCTTTGGCTGTGGCCTGGGCCTATTGGATGAATCGCCTGCGCCCCAAATCAGTTTAGGTCCACAGTCTCGTTCCCGGCGGCCTTGGTCAGCGTGACCATCGTTTCTTTCCCATTCACCGTCACCTTGTGAGTCCCATAAAAAGCGCGCAGTTCCACTCGCCCCTGTGCGTCAGCCGTGCCCGACCACCGCGTCCACCACCGATGCAGCACCAAATCCTCGTACGCTTTGGCCGCCGGCAGCGGAGTCCAGTCGCGCTTATACAGCGACGATTGCGGAATCCAGTTGGCCCCTTCCCAGAATCCCCACATCATGATGCCTGTCACCGACGAATGCGCGAAACAGATGGTATAAAACTGCTTCAGGACCTCCGCCTTGGCCATTTCTTCTTCCGGCGGCATCACGGCCTGCCGGTCGCCTGTCATGTACTTCGAGCGCTGGCCGGGAAAGTTGTACTCCGTGATGCGAATCGGCAGATGAAACTGCGCCAGCACATCGAGCGCATTCTGCAGAGCCGCAGGGTCGAACGAATCGCCGTGCAGATGGCCTTGCACTCCGATGCCGGCAAGCGGCACGCCTGCATCCAGCAGAGAACGAATGTGCTTCACGTAATCGTCGAGGCGCCTGCCGGTGGTGATGTCGTAATCGTTGACGAAGAGCTTGGCATCCGGGTCGCCCTCTTTCACCCACTGGGCCATCTGCCGAACGAACCCAATCCCGAACCGGTTCGCGTAATAATTGGCATGCATCATTTCGTTGTTGAGATCGTATTCCGCGAACCGGCCCCGGTACCGCGCCGCCACGCTGCGTCCCCTTGCCGCCACGGCGATTTTGAAGTCGTCATCGGTTATCTTTTTCAGCCACGGCTGGACGTGATCCGGCACGCCCCAAAAGATGCAGTGGCCGCGCATGCGGATGCCCGTCTTCTCGGCCCACGAGAGCATGGCATCCACTACCGAGTAATTCACCTGGCCCTGCTGCCGCTCCATCACGTCCCACTTGAAATCGGCCTCCGGCACACCGGCATTGAAGTGGCTGGCGAAGATCTCCTTCCATTTCGCGATATCTTCCGGCGAATTGCGTCCCGAAAAGATACCGCCGGGCAGGGTGGCGCCGAACCAGAATTCATGCCGCACTTGCTCCACCGTGATTTTGGCGCCGGGAGCGGTGCGAATGACGAGTGTTCCCATGCGGATGTTGGCGATGGAGGTGTCGAGGTTGGCGTCCGCCGCGTACCCACCGACGGCGCCAAGAAGCAGAATCGCGATCGCCGAAGTTCGGAGTTCCATGCCGCTGAATGTAGCACCATGAATCGATGCATAATGAGTCATGCGCGGCGTCATTGCTCTTGCGTTCCTGGCGGGAGTATTAGCCGCGCAGACCGCCGACCCCGACGCGAAGAGCACGATTCGCGGCGTCGTAAAGGACAGCAACGGCCTTCCCGTCTCGGGCATTACCGTGGAAGCCGTGCTGGGCGTCGAACCTCGCACCATCGTGATGGGCCATATCAGCGGTCGCATGAGCGGTAGGACGGTAAACAGCGCAACCGATGACGGCGGTAAGTATGCGCTTACCGGTCTCGACCCTGGAACTTATTTCCTGCGAACCGAGCGCGATCCCGATAACGGCGCCTATAGACCGGTAATGCTCGATGCGGGACAGGAAGTCGCGCTGGACTTCGTGGTTCCCGCAAATGCCGTCATTTCCGGACGGGTGCTGGGGCCGGATGGCGACCCCCAAGTGGACGCTTTCGTCTGGCTTCTGAAGCCCGAATACCAGCGCGGAGTGCTGAAGCAGATCGTGGTCGGGCCGAAAATCACCAACGAGGATGGCGCATACTCCTTCGACTCCGGCTTGGAACCGAATCGCCGCTATTATTTGTTTGCCGACCGCGATCAGCCGAAAGGGTTGAACATGGATCAGCGCGAGCCGATCGAAGTCCCGACTTACTATCCGTCCGCCAGCCGGATGGATTCCGCGACGCCGGTGAGCCTCCGGCCCGGAGAGACCCGGCAAAAGGTGGCTATCAAGATCGCGACCGCTCCTTATTACTGTATCGCCGGCAAGATCGAGGGCTCGCCTGATTTCGAGATACGCGAAAGTTCGCTTGCGGGGACGAGGCTTGTGCGCCTCCGCGGGAGTGCCAGCGAGCATGGAAAATACCACGTCTGCGGACTATCGCCCGGCGAATATCGGCTATCGACCGAGCAGGCTTCCACGGAATTCACGATCCTCAGCTCAGACCTGGAGCATGTCGATCTTTCCACGGAGTTGGCGCACCTGCGTGTGAAGGTGGAATGGGACGACCCGTCATCCGCGCCGACTGTCCCCAAGTTAACCGGCCGCGAGGACGCAACGCTCCGCAAGCTCGCCGCCTTACTCGGAATGACCGATCCCAGCGACGACGACTTAGTCCACTTGGCGACTCGTCTGCTATGGCCGGATCCGAACGACACGGCGCTCGTCGAGGCTCTCGGGCGAAATCAGGACTCCAACTTCGATGGCGAAATGGGGTACCTCCGCGGTCTGCTTTCGGTAAGCAACTCTCTTCTGCACGTTACGCTGACCGGCGCAGCGGGAAATGGCGTGCAGACAATCTCGCTGGCAGTGCCCTCCGACGTCGTCCTTCGCGATGGTCTGGCGCCCGGCGACTATGCCCTCGATTTCGTGGAGCTCGGACAAGTGACGACTTATCCGAAAGAGATGGCTTACAACGACACCAAGCTCTCGGACCGTACATTACGGATCGCTCCCGGAGCTTCCGGCACGCTGCACCTCGTAATGGCGAGCGACGTTTCGACCGTTGCCGTATCGATCAAGGACGCGCTGGAAAATCCCGTCACGGGAGCGACCGTAATTCTGATTCCCGAGTCCGTAACAGCGGCGCCCGCCCTCGCGCGGCTTGCCGTGCACGGCAACGCCGATCAGAACGGAAAGTATACGTCGCCTCCCCTGGCGCCGGGAAAATACCGTGCGCTCGCTACCACGCAAACGGTCCGCTGGGGTGTCCCGGAGGATCTCGAGAAGGTGCTCCTGGCGATGTATCAGGCGAAGGACATCGACGTCGCGCCGAAATCCGCGGCGCAGATCACGGTCGAGCCAGTCGTGATTTATTGACCTCTGATGGCCCCCGGGCGAGGGTGAGCCTGGCTCGCCAGCCGGAAGCTTATCCGACAAATCGCCGGCGCTTCCAATCGGGCGACCCCCGGTGCGTTCTTTCCCCCCTTTATTGACAGACTTTAGGGTGATGGTACAATGGGGGAGATTCAGAGACAACGGTAATTCCTTTGGTGTCAAATGTATGCGGTGTTTGCATCTTTGCGCCGCGGGATGAATCCAAGAAGGTGAGCATGGCCCAAGTTCTCCCCATCCCACACCTCGCCCGAAGTCAAGCCGAGCCTTTGCTCGCCACTATCGGCAATACTCCGCTGCTCCGGCTCGACCGGATTGCCGCCGAATTCCCCGGCGTCGAGATCTTTGGGAAGGCGGAATATTTCAACCCCGGCGGGTCGGTGAAGGACCGCGCCGCATCGAACATGGTGCTCGATGGCGAACGCTCCGGCAAGCTGAATCATTCCCGCACGATCCTCGATGCCACCAGCGGCAACACCGGCATCGCCTATGCCATGATCGGCGCGAATCGCGGATATAAAGTGAAGCTCGTTCTGCCCGCGAATGCTTCCGACGAGCGTAAGCGCATCCTGAAAGCTTACGGCGCCGAGGCCATCTATAGCGATGCCGCCGAAGGTTCGGATGGCGCGATCCGTCTCTGCCGCCAGATCTACATGGCTGACCCGGATCTTTACTTTTACCCCGATCAGTACAACAATCCGGCCAACTGGAAAGCCCATTTCGAACACACCGGTCCCGAAATTATCCAGCAGACCGGCGGCAATTTCACCCACTTCGTCGCCTCTTTGGGCACCAGCGGCACGTTCATGGGAAATACGCGCCGCTTCAAGCGCGACCTGCCCGAAGTGAAATGCATTTCCGTGCAGCCCTCGAGTGGATTCCATGGGCTCGAAGGCCTGAAGCACATGCCCACGGCGATCGTCCCCGGGATCTACGATGAAAAGCTGGCCGACGGCAATATCTGGATGGAGACCGAGGACGCATATAAGATGGTGCGCCGCCTGGCTCGCGAAGAAGGCCTGCTGGTGGGGATCTCGTCGGGATGTAACGTGCACGCGGCGACCATGATCGCGCGCGAGGCCGTGGAGCGCGGCGAATCGGCTACCATCGTCACCGTGCTCTGCGATAGCGCCGAAAAATATCTCAGCGAACACTTCTGGGACGATTAATGATCCGCATCGAATCCGAACCGTGGGCGGAGATGGTGGCGCACGCCCGCGAAACTTATCCCAACGAGTGCTGTGGCGCCATGCTCGGATCTACCGATGGCGAACAGAAGGCGGTACGCGTCGCCATTCGCCTTCGCAATGCGTTCGAAGGGGCGCAGGCGGCGCGCTACGAACTGCGTCCCGAGGACCTGCTGGCCGCCGATAAAGCCGCGCGCGAGCGGAACATGGACCTCATCGGCATCTACCACTCGCATCCCGATTGCGACGCCTATTTTTCCAAAACCGATTTACAGAATTCCTGCCCCTGGTACTCCTTCGTTGTGTTATCCATTCAAAAGGGCGAATTCCACCACGCCAATAGCTGGTTGCCCAACGTCGACCAGACCGACGCGGCGAAAGAGGAGTTGATTTACTAAAATGGCCAAGATTTTAATCCCCACGCCCCTGCGGCAATTCACCGGCAAGCAGGATTCCGTCAGCGTCCCCGGCGCTACCGTGGGCGAAGTGCTGACTGCGCTCACGGCGCAATTCCCCGACCTGAGGAAACAGATCTTCACCGACGAGGGCAAGGTGCGCAGCTTCGTCAACGTCTACCTCAACGACGAGGACATCCGCTATCTGAGCAAGGACGCCACCGAGACGAAAGACGGCGACACGCTCTCGCTCGTGCCATCCATCGCCGGCGGATCGACCGTGGCCGCGCCGCCCGCGCAGGCCGCGCTCAGCAACGAGGAAATTCTCCGCTACAGCCGGCATCTGATCATTCCCGAAGTCGGCATCGAGGGACAGCAGAAATTGAAGGCCGCCAAGGTGCTGCTCGTCGGCACCGGCGGGCTCGGCGCGCCGCTCGGCCTTTATCTGGCGGCGGCCGGCGTCGGCAAGATCGGGCTGGTCGATTTCGATACCGTCGATTTCACCAACTTGCAGCGTCAGGTGATCCACTTTACGAGCGATGTGGGCCGCCGGAAAATCGAATCGGCGTCGGAGAAGATGAAGGCGATCAATCCCTTCATCGAGATCGTACCGCACGAAGTGGCGCTCTCCAGCGAGAACGCGCTCGACATCCTCAAGGACTACGACATCATCGTCGACGGCACCGACAATTTCCCCACGCGCTACCTAGTGAACGACGCGTGCGTGCTGCTCGGCAAGCCCAACGTGTACGGCTCAATTTTCCGCTTCGAGGGGCAGGCGACGGTGTTCGCTTATGAGGGCGGACCGTGCTACCGCTGCCTCTACCCCGAGCCGCCACCTCCCGGCCTGGTGCCGAGCTGCGCCGAGGGCGGCGTCCTCGGAATCCTGCCCGGCACCATCGGACTGATCCAGGCTACCGAGACGGTGAAACTGATTCTGGGGATCGGCCAGCCGCTGGTGGGCCGGCTGCTACTCTACGACGCGCTCGGCATGAAATTCCGCGAGCTGAAACTGCGCAAGAATCCCGAGTGCCCGGTGTGCGGCGAACACCCGACAGTCACCCAGCTCATCGACTATCATGAATTCTGCGGGATGCCGCAGGCTTCGGCCGCGCCCCCCGTCCAGGAGACGAAAGTGAACGAAGGCGAAATCGACGTAGTGGAGCTGAAGCAGAAAATCGATCGCGGAGATAACTTCGTGCTGATTGATGTGCGCGAGCCCCACGAGTACAAGATCTGCAGTATTCCGGGCGCGAAGCTGATTCCGCTGGGCGAGTTTCCGCAGCACGTTGGCGAGTTCGATAAAGACGCCGATATCGTGATCCACTGCCGCAGCGGTATGCGCAGCGCCAAGGCATGCGCGGTGCTGAAGCAGAACGGATTCCAGCACGTGCGTAATGTGGTGGGCGGCATTCTCGCGTGGAGCGACAAGGTCGACCCGAGCGTCCCGAAATATTAACTCGGCGCGAACGCTACGCTAACAGGCCCGGGCTGTCGCCCGGCGGGGCAAGCTAAAGCTTACCCCACGTGGGACATGCTTCAGCTTGTCCAAAAGAGCGAAGCTCACGCTGCGGCCGCCGCGGCTTCCGCCAGCGGCGCGCGTAGTCGGAAGAACATCATCGCCGAGATCAACTGCGCCACGACACCGAACGCTACCAGCGCCATCAGTGAATGGCCGTACAACTGGCCCATGGTAACGCTGCCCAGGAACCAGGCGATTCCGAAGACACCGTTGAAAGAGCCGAACGCACTTCCGCGCTTATTCATCGACACCACCTGCGAGATGCCCGATCGCAGGCACGCATCCTGCGCGCCCATGCCGATTGCCCAACAGGCCACGGCGGCGATAGCGGCCGTCTGTCCGCCGAGGAACCCCAGCGGCAGGCCGGCCAGCGAGATCAGGATGCCCACGGAGAGCATCCCGATGCCATAGCGGTCGAACAGCTTGCCGATAATCAATGCCGCCAGCCCTTCCACTCCCATCGCGCCCGAATACATCAGGGGGATGGCCGCCGGTCCGACGAGTTTGAGGTCCTGGAAATGATAGGCGAGGATGGGGAAATCCGCGTAGCCTAAGGCCAGCATTCCCGCGGCGGCAACGTACCACCAGAAGACTTTCGGCAACACGATGGTCTTCCCCTGTTTGGGAGTCGCCTTGCCGGCTTGCGGATAGACGAAGCGCGCTATCAGCAGCGCGGTCAATGCGCCGACCGCGGGAAATGCCAGCCGTAGAAACGCCGGGCCGAAATGGTGCTTCTGCATGACCGCTGCGGCCACCAATAGAGGCCCCAGCACCGCGCCGGTCTGATCCATGGCGGCGTGCACGCCGAATCCCCAGCCGTGGCCGATCTTGCTTGTCGCTTCGGAGAGCAGCACGTCGCGCGCGGGTCCGCGCAAACTCTTACCGGTGCGCTCGATCACCACCAGCAGCGCCAGCATGGGCCAATTCTCGGCGAACGCCATCGCCGGAATGACCATGACGTTCAGGAAATACCCGCAGATCGCCACCGTCCAATAGGCGCGCGTGCGATCGACCAGCCGGCCCGTGAAGAAGCGCAGGCTGGCGGCGATCATCTCGCCGAGGCCGGAGACCAGGCCCAAGGCGGCGGCGCTCGCGCCCAGTTCCTTAAATAGCGGGCCGATGGCGCTGTACGCGCCTTCGTATGTCATGTCCGCGAACAGACTGACGATGCCCAGGCAAACAATGAAGCGGAGCGCGGTATTGCGTTCCTCTTTGGAGACCATTACCTCTGACCTTACCATTCAGCGAATGAAGTACAAAAGCATGCCGGGCGTGTCGGGGTCGAGAATCTCCCACACGGAAAACCCGCCCAGCACCAACAGGAGCACCGTGGCCGCGTAGCGCAGCGTTTTCGGGTCGAAGTGGGATTGAATCCAGCCGCGGAGGCCGCCGCCGATGAAGGAAGCGAGCGTACCCTTCGTTACCATCGCGGCAACCGCGCCCAACCATACCGCGAGCGGGGAATTGAACCGCGCCGCCATGGTTGCCGCGGTGACCTGCCCGACATCGCCCCATTCCGAAAAGAAAATCATGGAAAAGGCCACCAGCGCGGCCTGGTACGTCTTGTAGTTCTTCTCGGACACCTCGCGCCTGTCCTTCTTGCGCCAGATGACCACAGCGATGGCGAAGAAATTGAGCGCCGTCACGCTCGCCACCAGCCACTTCGGGAGCAACGCGAAGATGTGGCCCACCAGAACCGCGACCGCCATCTTCAGCATGAAGGCCATGGCCATGCCGCACAGGATGGGGAAAGTCTTGTATCGCGTGGCCAGCAATCCGGTGGTGTAGAGAAGCTTATCGCCGACGATCTCGGCCATGAAAACTGCGGCGTACGTCGCAAAAAAGATAGGAAGCATCTGAGGTAACCCGCAAGTATATAACAGGCGCCGCGCGGGCCGTTGCAGCGTACTACCGCTGCTAGTAGGCGCTACTTTTGGGTCGCGCCCAGGAGGCGATCGATGACCCTGGTGAGACCGTCACCTTCAAAAACGTCGGCGGTCAGAGGGCTGAACTCGTCGTCGGCGGAGATCGTTCCGTTGCGGTCGATGATGTAGAGCCGGGGGAATTTCAGTTCGGAAGTGCGCACGTAGGACATGCACATCTGGCCCATATCGAAAAGGATGGGGAAGGTGATCTTGTGGCCGGCGACGAAGTCCTTGGCCTTATCGAAGGTGTCGGGCGGGACCACCACCGCGAGGACGCCGATCTTATCGCCGTATTTCTCCTGGGCGCGCTCGAGATTTCCGGCGAACGCGGCGCAGTGCGGGCAGGTGGTCTGTATCATTGCGAGCACGACGGGCTTGCCGCGATAATCGGCGAGATCGTGCCACACGCCCTTGCTGTCCATTAAAGAGAAGCCGGGAGCGCGACGGTCGGCCGCGGTTGCCGCCCACGCCGCCACACACAATACAGCGGTCAGGAGTTTTCGCATTTCATTCCAAGTTAGCACATCGATTTCGCCATCCCGGTTACTTGTCTTCGCCGAATTCGATGACGGAATTCGCGTCGTACTTGCGATACTGCTCGAATCGAATATCCAACTTCGTCCAGGTCTTGTAGAAGAGCGAAGTCTCCACGGCCGTTTGCGGTAGAAGGAACTCCTGCGTTCCGATGGTCACCGGGGCGTAACGGACCTCGAGCCGGGAACCGATCGCAACGCGACGGCCGCTCCTGGCGATCTCACCAATGTCCGTTTCGATCCGAAAGCGCATCACGGCTCCCGTAAAGCAATCGGCCCAGACCATGCCGTGGTGTCCGAGTTGCACCCTGTCCGCATCGGCTTGAATTACGTCCGTGCTCGTCGCCTGCCGGACGTTATAGCGGAACACGTAAGTTCGCAAGCAGGACGACGCCTCGTCGTGATCCCATTCGAATTCGGCTTGCGCCTGGCGATCGAAAATCTTTTGCAGCATGCTGCCGAACTCGCCGCCCGGCGCGAAATAAGGGCCGCGTTCGATGCGCTTCGCGGGGTCGATGGTTTCTCCGTTTACCTTGACGATCTCGGAGTGCTCCTTGCGGTTGACGTACTCGATCACCGATTCCTGCGTGTCGAGCCGTTTCCAGTGCGGCCCGCCGGGTGAGTTGCCGGCGCTGCGCGTCAGGAACTGGGTGCACGTGAAGTTCTGCAGGCGGCCGGCATATGCCAGCGCAGCCTCCTGCATGCGAAAGACGATTGCCTTCCTCTCGTTTGCGTCGGGCGCCGGTATCTGGCCATAAGCACAGAGCACGAGGGTAGCAGGCAGGATCGCCAGTCGCGGCCTCATGTTGGCTTATACGATGTATCCCCTGCCAGAAGTTTCAATGATTCTTCGAACGGAGCGCGCGCCACGCCCCTTTCGGTGACGATGGCGGTGACGTAGCGGGACGGCGTGACGTCGAATGCGGGGTTCTGCACGGCGGTGCCCGGGGGCGCGACTGCGTGTCCGAAGACGTGCGTCACTTCCGCCGCGGCGCGCTGTTCGATGGGAATTTGCGCGCCGGAAGCGAGCGTCAGATCGAGCGTGGAAATCGGCGCGGCAACGAAGAATGGTACGTTGTTCTCCTTGGCCAGAACGGCCACCGAATACGTGCCGACTTTGTTGGCGACGTCGCCGTTGGCCGCGATGCGGTCGGCGCCCACCACCACGCAGCCGATGCGGCCGGAATGAAGGAAGTGGCCGGCCATATTATCGGTAATAAGCGTGGCTGGGATGCCGTCCTGTTGAAGCTCCCAGACGGTGAGGCGCGCGCCTTGCAGAAAGGGCCGCGTCTCATCGGCATACACGTCGATGGTTTTGCCGCTCTCGATGGCGGCGCGGATCACGCCGAGGGCGGTGCCGTATCCGGCGGTGGCCAGCGCGCCGGCGTTGCAATGCGTGAGCACTGTCTTGCCATCGGGCACGAGCGGCGCGCCATGGCGGCCGATGGCGCGGCAGATGGTGATGTCCTCTTCGCGAATGAGCAGCGCCTCTTCGATCAGGCGGCTCCGAATCTCGTCGAGCGGACGGCTGCGCAGCGACGCGTAAAGGCGCTTCATACGGTCGATGGCCCAAAAAAGGTTAACCGCGGTGGGACGCGTGGCGGCGAGGGTAGCGCAAATGGTGGCGAATTGGCCATCGAGATTGTCCGCAGAAGCGTGGGCCACTCCCAAGGCGACCCCCATGGCGGCGGCCACACCGATGGCCGGCGCGCCGCGGATGATCATGTCCTTGATGGCCGCCGCCACTTCCTCATAGGTGCGGCAGGTCGCGTATGTTTCTTCGAGGGGCAGCCGCGTCTGGTCTATCATGACGACGGCGCCGTCCACCCACTGGATCGTCTCTACCATGAGACTCCAGGATAATTGGTTTCCCGAGGCTGGCGGACGTGGCGCAGGCACTCCTGCAGCGCCGAGACTCCGAACTCCTGATGTCGAGGAATTTGCCATGAGCCGCAAACCGACTCCCTCACGGTCGCGGCTCGGTATCGGCGGATTGCGTTTCCGAGCCGCGCGCGTCAGCAAGCGGATTCAGGTTCAACCGAACGCGACGAGGTTTCTGGAGAGTCTCGACCCAGCAGCCTGAAGGCTGCCTGAAGGCCGCGCCACATCGGCCTGAATCTCGGCCGATGTGATTTTCCCGGCCGTGGCGAAATCTTCTCGACCCGGCGTCCCGAGAGTTGTTAAACGCTATTCCTACCGCTGTTGTCCGATTTGACACACGTCTACTGCCGGTGATAAATGTAGTGTTCTTTCACAGGAGAGTGTATGGCCGACGAGCAAAAGCCCGAGGGCCCGCCAGCGGCTCCGCCACCGGATGGCGAAGCTGCCGCGCCACCGGCGAAACCAGCTGCTCCGGCCCCCAAAGCCGCACCTCCCAAGCCCGCGGCCGCCGTTCATCCAGCGCCTCCCAAACCGCCCGCCACCATGGCGGCGACACCCTGGGATAGCGACCTCGCCAAGGAAATCAAGGAACGGTTCGCCGGCCGCATCGTCGAAACGTCGACCTACCTCGGCCAGAATTTCATCGTCGTCAAACCCGATTCCGCCGTCCCCCTGATCGAATATCTGAAACTGGACGCCGATTTCGATTACCTCGTGGATATCACCGCGGTCGATTGGCCCAAGCGCGCCGAGCGCTTCGACGTCGTCTACATCTTATATAGCTTCGCGCGCAACGAACGCGTGCGCGTCAAGACGTACATCGCCGAGGGCTATAAGCCCGAAACAGTGGTCAACGTGCACCTCACGGCTAACTGGCTGGAGCGCGAAGTGTTCGATATGTTCGGCATCGAGTTCGCGGGCCATCCGGACATGCGCCGCATCCTGCTTCCCGAGGAGTGGCAGGGCTACCCGTTGCGTAAGGATTACGGAATTATCCAGCAGGACGATCGCTGGGTGCAGGAAAACCTGGGTATCGAAAGCGGTCAGTGACACCAGTATGCCCGACGCCACTTTTCTAGATTCCACTGAGCTGGTCCTCAATATGGGTCCGCAGCACCCGTCCACCCACGGAGTGCTGCGCGTCATCCTCAAACTGGATGGCGAGAAGGTCCTGGGGGCCGATTGCGTCATCGGATACCTGCACCGCGGTGTGGAGAAGATCGCCGAAAACCGCACCTTCGCCCAGTTCAACCCGTATGTCGACCGCATGGATTATGTGGCCGCGATCTCCAACGGCTTGGGTTACTGCCTCGCGGTCGAGAAGGTTCTCAACGTAGAAGCTCCGCCGCGCGCGCAGACGGTGCGCGTCATCCTCACCGAGCTCAATCGCATCGCCAGCCATCTGTTGTGGCTGGGCACGCACGCGCTCGATATCGGCGCCATCACGCCCGTCTTCTATTGCCTTCGCGAACGCGAAGAGGCGCTCAAGATCTTCGAAAAGTACTGCGGCGCGCGCCTCACCACCCACGCTTTCCGCATCGGCGGACTGCTCTACGAAACCTACGACGGGTTCGAGAAGGATGTCCGCGACTTCTGCACCATGTTCCTGCCGAAGGTGGACGAATACGAAGAGCTGCTCACTCACAATCGCATCTGGGTGTCGCGCCTGAAGGACGTCGGGATTCTGAGCGCCGAGGAGTGCAAGGAGTATGGCGTCACCGGTCCCGTGCTCCGCGCCGCCGGTGTGAAGTGGGACCTGCGCAAGGCGCAACCTTATTCCGGCTACGAGAAGTACGATTTCGAAATCCCCACGCGCCAGAATGGCGACACCTACGACCGGTACATCGTGCGCATGCAGGAAATGCGCCAATCGGTGCGCATCATGGAGCAGGCTGTGGATTCGCTGGCCGAAGGCCCCATCATGGGCAAGGTCGGGAAGGTGATCAAGCCGCCTGTGGGCGAGGCGTACGTTTCCATCGAAGCGCCCAAGGGCGAGCTGGGATATTATGTCGTCTGTGACGGCTCCACGCAGCCGTATCGTGTGCGCGTGCGGCCGCCGTCATTCGTGAATTTGCAAGCGCTCGGCCGCATGATTCGCGGCGGGTTGGTGGCCGATGTGGTGGCCGTCATCGGGACCCTGGATATCGTTCTGGGAGAAGTGGACAGGTAGGGCACGCGGGAGCGGGGTTTATAGATGGGTAAACTGCTGAGAAGCATATTTCTGGTGGACCTGTTTCAGGGACTGTGGGTGACGTTCCGGAACCAGCACCCCAAGTACATTTACACCGAACAGTATCCGCAGGAGCGGCCCAAGGTGGCCGAGCGTTACCGCGGAGCGCCGCGCCTCAACATCAATCCCGATAACGGCGAGACGTTGTGCATCTCCTGCAACCTGTGCGCGCTGGCCTGCCCGGAAACCCTCATCGTGGTCACCAGCCAGCGCAACGAAGTCACCAAGCGGAAAGACCTGACCACCTTTATCTATGACACCTCGCGCTGTATGTTCTGCGGGCTGTGCGAAGACGCCTGCCCGGTGGACGCGCTGGAGCTGACGCAGGATTTCGAAATGGCCACCTACACCCGCGAAGGCCAGATCTGGGACCGGCAGATGCTCGAAGAGGGGCCCAAGCCCACTCAATACAAATGCTGATAGACACCGCTTTCTTCTACGCGTTCGCGCTGCTCACGTTGGGAGGCGCCATCCTCACCATCACGCGGCGTAACGCGGTGCATAGCGCCATTTCGCTGATCGTCTCGCTACTCGGTGTCGCCGGGCTCTACCTGCTGCAACATGCCGAGTTCCTGTTCGCCGTGCAAATCGTGCTTTATGTGGGCGGCATCATGGTGCTGTTCCTGTTCGTCATCATGCTGGTCAATCTCGATCAGATGGCCAAGGAGCGCCAGTTCAATCGCGGCTGGATGGTCGGTCTGGCGGCCGTGGTCGCGGTAGGAGTAGAGATCGGCTACTTCTTTTATCGCGGGCAGGACAGCTTCAAGCTGGCCGATGTCACGCCTCCGCCGGTAAGCGCCGGCAATACCGAGGTCCTGGCCGACGTGCTGTTCCGGCAATATTTGCTGCCGTTTGAGATCGCTTCCATTTTGCTCCTGGTCGCCGTAGTCGGCTCGGTAGTGATGGCCAAGAAGAGGATCTGACGATGCATCCCATCACCGAAGTCCATTATCTGGCCCTGAGCGCGGCGCTGCTGCTCATCGGCACCATCGGCGTGCTCACCCGCCGCAATATCGTCATCATTCTGATGTCCATCGAGCTCATCCTCAATGCCGTGAACATCAATCTGGTGGCCTTTTCGCACCACTTCGGCGAGACCAACGGGCAGATTTTCGCCATCTTTGTGATTGTCGACGCCGTGGCTGAAGCGGCCGTCGGGCTAGGCATCCTCATCGCTCTGTTCCGCAATAAGGAAACCGTGCTGGCGGATGAAATCGACTTGCTGAAATGGTAGGAAACCTGTGAACTTCCTGGACCAAATCTGGCTCATCCCGCTGTTCCCGCTCTTCGGAGCGGCCCTCATGTTTCTGCTCGGCAGAAAGCTCGATCCCCAGCCGGTGTCAGGCGTCGCAATTGCCCCCGGCGTGGAACCGATCTACGAGCATGGACATGATCACGGTCACACGCCGCATCATGAGCACCATGGGCACGCGCATGACGATCACGGCGGCCACGGGCATCACTCCTCGCCGCTCAAGAAACTGATCGACATCATCTGCCCCGGCATGGTGCTGCTGTCGTTTATTTTTTCCGCGGGCGCGGTATGGCAACTGGCACAACGGACCGACCGCCTCTACGAGGTCAGACAGTTCACCTGGATCGCCGGACTGCCGTTCCACATGGCCAATGGCCACATGGCCTCGTTCCAGGCCGATTGGGGCTTCCTGCTCGACCCGCTGAGCTCGGTGATGATCCTGGTGGTTACCGGAATCGGCTTCCTGATCCACGTCTACTCCACCGGCTACATGGCCCACGATAACGGCTACTACCGTTTCTTCGGCTACCTCAACCTGTTCGTCTTCTTCATGCTGATGCTGGTGCTGGCGAATAACTACATACTGTTGTTCGTCGGCTGGGAGGGCGTGGGACTGTGCAGCTACCTGCTGATCGGTTTCTACTTCCACAAAAAGTCGGCAGGCGATGCGGGCAAGAAGGCTTTCGTGGTGAATCGTGTGGGCGACGCGGGGTTCATATTGGGCATGCTGCTCATGCTCTCGGTGCTCGGCACCGTGCGCTTCACTGACGTCAACGCGCTGCTGCGCAGCGGGAATTTCCTCCGCGAAGCCAACGGGTTCGGCGTACTGAGCGCTATGGCGTTGCTGCTCTTCTTCGGCGCCACCGGAAAATCGGCGCAGTTTCCGCTCTACGTCTGGCTGCCCGATGCCATGGAAGGTCCCACTCCGGTTTCGGCGTTGATCCACGCGGCCACCATGGTCACCGCCGGCGTATATATGGTCGCGCGCTCCGCTGCGCTCTTCCAGTTGACGCCCAGCACATCCACCGTGGTGGCTACCGTCGGAGCATTCACCGCGATCCTGGCCGCCAGCATCGCGCTGGTGCAGAACGATATCAAGCGCGTACTGGCGTATTCCACCGTCAGCCAGCTCGGCTACATGTTTCTGGCGTTAGGAGTGGGCGCATACTGGGTGGCCATCTTCCACCTGTTCACGCACGCTTTCTTCAAGGCCCTGCTCTTCCTCGGCTCCGGCTCCGTCATCCATGCCATGAGCGGCGAGCAGGACATGCGCCACATGGGCGCACTCAAGAACAAGATACCGATCACGCACTGGACCATGTTCGTCGGTTCGGTGGCGATCGCCGGAATCCCAGGTCTGGCGGGCTTCTTCTCGAAAGATGAGATCCTGTGGCAGGCTTACAGTTCCAAGCAGGGTTCGCAGCTTTTGTGGTTTATCGGTTTGGCCACTGCCGGGTTGACGGCCTTCTATATGTGGCGCATGATGAACCTGACTTTCTATGGTAAGTCGCGAGTAAAGCCGGAAGTAGAAGCTCACATCCACGAGTCGCCGGCTTCCATGACTGTGCCGCTCTCGCTCCTGGCTCTCGGCAGCGTGCTGGCCGGCTGGCTGGGCGTGCCGAAGGCGTGGACCATCTTCGGCGAGAGCTGGCGCGGCTTCGAGCATTGGCTGGCGCCGTCGTTTGCTTCCGCCGCCGAGGTGGCTGTCAAAGAAGGCCCCCAAAACACCTCGCTTGAATGGACGCTGATGGGGCTTTCCGTGGCGATCGCCATCATCGGGATCGTGGTGGCTCGCTATTTCTACAACAATAAACCCGGGATTCCCGACTCCATCGAGAAATCGGTCAAGCCCCTTTACGCCCTCTGCTACAACAAGTGGTACGTCGACGAGATTTACGATTTTCTGTTCGTGAATGGACTCTGCAAGGGCGGCGGCACGGTGCTCGGGGCGTTCGACCGCAATGTTGTCGACGGCGGAGTGAACGGCGCGGGCTGGTTTACGCGCTTTACCGCCACGGTCTCCATGTGGTGGGACACCTGGATCGTCGACGGCTTAGTGCGCTTCACCGCGTTTTTCGTCAAAATGCTTTCCTATCCGGTGTGCATTCTGCAAAGCGGACGCGTGCAGACTTACGCGTTCTTTGTAGTGGCCGGCGTGCTCGTGATGTTCGGATACTATGTGATTCGGTAACTTATGGACCAGCACTTACTCAGTATCGTGTTATTGACGCCCCTGGGCGGTTTGCTGGTTCTGCTGCTCCTTCCGGGCAACAAGAACCTGATCCGCATCTGGGCCAACCTGGCAGCTCTCGCCGGGTTTGCGGTTTCGCTGCCGCTGGTCTTCCGCTTCCAGACCGGGCTTCCCGGCTTTCAGTTCGAGGAGCGCTTCGATTGGATCCCCGCGCTCGGCGCCCACTACCACCTCGGCATCGACGGCATCAGCCTGCTGCTGGTGATGCTCACCACCTTCATGGGCGTGATCGCCATGCTCTGCTCCTGGAGCGCCATTCAGGATCGCGTCCGCGAATACTACGCCATGTTCCTGCTGTTGCAAACGGGCATGATCGGCGTGTTTCTTTCGCTCGATTTCTTCCTGTTCTACATCTTCTGGGAACTGGTGCTGGTGCCGATGTACTTCATCATCGGCGTCTGGGGCGGACCGCGGAAGCTTTACGCGGCGATCAAGTTCTTTCTCTACACTCTGGCCGGCTCGGTGCTGATGCTGTTGGGCATCCTCTCGCTCTACTTCCAGCACTTCCAGCAGTTCGGCTTCTATACCTTTGAAATTTCCGACCTCATGAAGACCGGCATGCCCCTTCATCTGCAGGAGTGGGTCTTCTGGGCGTTCTTCATCGGGTTCGCCATCAAGGTCCCGATGTTCCCGTTCCATACCTGGCTGCCGGACGCTCACGTCGAGGCTCCCACCGCCGGATCGGTGATCCTGGCGGCGGTGCTGCTAAAGATGGGGACGTACGGATTCCTGCGATTCTCCCTGCCGCTGCTGCCGCAAGCCTCGGGCGACCGGTCGATCGTGCAGATTCTCGCGATCCTCTCGATTATCGGCATCATATACGGCGCGCTGGTCTGCCTCATGCAGAAGGATTGGAAAAAGCTGGTGGCGTATTCGTCGGTAAGCCACCTGGGCTTCTGCACGCTCGGTATCTTCTCCATGAATCCCAATGGGATTGCCGGCAGCGTGCTCCAGCAGGTGAATCACGGCATCTCGACGGGCATGCTCTTCATGGTGATTGGCGTCATCTACGAGCGGCGGCATACGCGCGAGATCTCGGAATACGGCGGACTGGCGCACGTGATGCCCAAGTTCGCCGTCATCTTCGCCATCGCCATGCTGAGCTCGGCCGGATTGCCGCTGCTCAACGGGTTCGTGGGCGAGTTCACCATTTTGCAGGGCGCGTTTGAGGCGAATCGCGTGTGGGCGGCCTTCGCCGTCACCGGTGTGATCCTCGGCGCGGCTTATCTGCTTTGGCTCTATCAGCGCACCATTCTCGGCCAGGTGACCAACGGCAAGAATCTCACCATTCCCGACATGAATTTCCGCGAAGTGGCGATGTTCGTGCCGCTGATTGCCATGGCCATCTGGATCGGCGTCTATCCCAAGCCCTTCTTCGACGTTCTGCGGCAGCCAGTCACCGAGATCGTGGAGCGCGTGCATCCGGGATACTTCAATGGCAGCCAGCCGAAGCCGGTGCTGGCGCAGGCGGGAGACGCGCGATGATCGATTCTTTTTATAGCAGCATCGACCATTTCTCCATCGTGCCGGCGCTCATGCTGGCCCTGTTCGGCTGCGCCATTCTGTTGTTCGATTTTCTGATCTTCCCGGATCCGAAGCAGCGCAAGTGGCTGCTGATTTTCGTCGTGCTGGCCGAAGGCTTCACGGGTTTCGGGCTTATCCGCCAAATGCATTGGATCGCGGGCAGCGGGAGCCCGATCGAAGCGTTCAACGGTTCCATAATCGTGGACGACTTCAGCATCTTCTTCAACTGGCTGTTTCTTATCGCGGCGGTGATCGTTTCCGTGGTGTCCTACCAATACCTGGAAAACGCCGGCGAGCATCACGGCGAATATTACAGCCTCATCCTGTTTGCGCAGTGCGGCATGTATTTCCTGGCGACCGGGGCCGACCTGGTGACGCTCTTTATCGGGCTCGAATTGATGGCCCTCAGCTTCTATGTGATGGTGGGCTTCCTGCGCAGCGAAAAACGTTCCAATGAAGCGGCCGTCAAGTACCTGCTGCTGGGAGCGTTTTCGAGCGGCTTCCTGGTTTACGGATTTTCGGTGCTCTACGGCATCGCCGGTTCCACCAGGCTTTCGGACATCGTCGCCGCCGTGGCCAGCCGGCCGGCTTGGGATCCCGTCGTTTACCTGGCGCTGATCACCACCTCGGTCGGTCTGCTCTTCAAGATCGCCGCCGCGCCGTTCCACATGTGGGCGCCCGACGCTTACGAAGGCGCACCCACTACCGTCACGGCATACCTTTCGGTGGCTTCGAAAGCCGCCTCCTTCGCGTTCCTGCTGCGGCTGTTCTACGGCCAACTGGCGCCATTCGCGCCCGTCCGCGAAGTGTGGACTCCGATCCTCGCGGTGATTGCCGTCATCACCATGACGGTGGGGAATCTGGCGGCCATCAACCAGTCGAATATCAAGCGACTCCTGGCGTATAGCTCGATTTCGCATGCCGGATACATGCTGCTCGGCGTGGTAGCCGGCAACGAGATCGGCATCAAGGGGATTGAAGTGTATCTGATGGTGTACACCTTCATGAACCTCGGCGCGTTCCTGGTGCTGGTAGCGCTGCGCCGGCAGAAAATCATCGGTGACGAGATGGACGACATTTCCGGCCTGATGAAGAAGAGCCCGGGATACGCCGTGCTGATGCTGATTTTCCTGATCTCCCTCGCCGGCATTCCGCCAACGGCCGGATTCCTCGGCAAGTATTACATCTTCTGGTCGCTGATTCAGGCGCACCAATACACGCTGGCCGTCATCGCGACGCTTTACGCGGCGGTGGCGATCTACTATTATTTCCGGATCGTGAAAAGCATGTTCGTCAGCGAATTGAAGGAAAAGGCGCCGATGGCGACGAGCTTCGGCATGCGGGTGGCGCTGACGGTGAGCGGGGTGATGACTCTGGTGATCGGCCTCTACCCGGAGCCGTTCCTGAAGCTGGCGCAAAGTTCGCTGCTGCGGTAAGGACGATATGTTGCACACGGTACTCTCACATCCGCTGTTCACGCCGATGGTGGTGATGGTGGTAATCATCGCCCTGTTTCCGCTGGTGGCCGGCTACATCGTACTGGTGGAGCGCAAAGTGCTGGCCGATTTCCAGGTGCGCCTGGGCCCCATGCGCGTGGGCCCGCACGGACTGCTTCAGCCTATCGCCGACGCGCTCAAGCTGCTGCTCAAGGAAGACATCATCCCGGCCGAATCCGATAAGGCCATTTTCTGGTTTGCGCCGTGCGTGTCGACCATAACGGCTCTCACGGCGTTCTCCGTGCTGCCGTTCGCCAAGACGATTTACGTGGCCGACGTCAACGTGGGGCTGCTGGTGATTTCCGCGGTCTCGTCGATGGGAATTCTGGGCATCATCTTAGGCGGGTGGTCGTCCAACAGCCACTATTCGCTCCTCGGCGCGCTGCGCAGCGCCGCGCAACTGGTGAGCTACGAAGTCGCGCTGGCGTTCGCGCTGCTTTCGGGCGTGATGGCCGCCGGCACTCTCAGCATGCAAGGGATTATCCAGGCGCAGGCCGACCGCGGCATCTGGTTCGTATTTTCGAATTACGGCTTCATGATCGTTCCCTTCGCGGTCTACCTGATCGCGGCCACGGCGGAGACGAATCGCGCGCCGTTCGATCTGCCGGAAGCCGAGTCGGAGCTGGTGGCCGGGTTCCATACCGAGTACAGCGGCTTTCGCTGGGCTCTGTATTTTCTCGCCGAGTACGCCAATATCTTCGTAGTCGCCTCGGTGGCGGTGACGCTCTTCTGGGGCGGCTGGCTGCGGCCCTTCCCGAGCGTGAAATGGCTCGATTTCGCCTTCAATGTCGGGTTTCCGGTGATTCTCTTTGTATCGTCCGGCCTGCTGACTCTTACGCTGGTGAAGAAACTGCGGGACCCGATGCAGCAGAAGGTGCTGGTGGGGGTGGCGGTCCTGCTGATTCTGCTGGCGGGAATCTTTGCGGTTCCGGCGATCAACGGGCCGGTGTCGGGGATGTTCTGGTTCCTGTTCAAGGTGTCCACCATCATCTATACGTTGATCTGGTTCCGCGGCACGTTCCCGCGCTTCCGCTACGACCAGTTGATGAATATCGGCTGGAAGATCGCCATTCCCGTCGGGATGGCGGCTGTGGTAGTCAACGCTCTTCTGGGGATGATCGGTCCGGCGAAAGGCGCTTAGTCCGCCTCTCCCGCGTTCACCAACGAGATCCAACACGGGCCGGCATCGGTATCGAAACCGGCGCGGATTACCTCGCGCGCGCGGCAAACCCGCACCGAGTATTCGGCGCCGTCGGTGACGGACGGGACGGAAATGCGAATTCCCGGTGCCAGCGTGCATTTCAGATTGCCTGCAATCATGTTGGCCAACTCGCCCATTACATCGCGCACATCGTCGGACACCGAGTGCGGGGCCGGCATTCCCAGAAAATGGCCGGCAAAGGCGCAGGCCTGTTCCGGTTCTACGTGAACACACGCCGCGCCGACCCATTCGCCGCTGAGGTAAACGGCTGCCGTGAGCATCCCGTCCGCACCTGGACATAGCTCGGGTGAGGGGCGCACCTCCAGGCCCATCATGGTGACGAACACCGATGCGACTACGGTTTCCAGATCTTCGCGGTGAAACTTGGTAGCGGTTTCCAAAATGCCAACTCCTTTAAGCGGCGACGTAAACCACGGAATTGCCGACTGCGGCGCGGCGAAAACGATCGCCTGCCGGCAGCCCTGCCTCCGTGGTTCCAACCAGCAGGTACCCTCCCCGGAAAAGGCTCCCGTGAATTTCCTCCAGAATGCGCTTCTTGGTGGGCAGGTCGAAATAAATCAGGACATTGCGGCAGAAAACCACGTCGAACGGGCCGAGCGATTGCATGCCCGCACGCAGATCGAAGGAGCGGAAGCGGGCCATGCGCCGCACTTCCTCTTTGAGCTCCCATTCCAGCCCTGCGCGGCGAAAGTATTTCAACAGCAGCGCCACTGGTAATCCACGGTTCACTTCCAGTTGCGAATACCGGCCTGATTCCGCCTGCTTCAGCACGCGCGAGGAGAGATCGGTGCCGAGAATATCGATGTTCCAGCCGGCGACGCCCATTTCGAGGAGCATCATGGCCAGGCTGTAGGCTTCCTGTCCGGTGGAAGCCGCTGCCGACCAGCAGGTCAATTTTCGCGTCCTGGAGCGCATCTCCATCAGTTCGGGGATGATGGTGCGACGCAGCGCCTCATAGTGCGCCGGCTCGCGGAAAAAATAGGTCTCGTTGGTGGTCATCGCTTCCACCACCTGGGCATGCAAGGGCGACGACTGGGTGGAGCGCAGCATCTCGCACAGTTCGTAGAGCGATGCCAGCCCGCGCTCGCGAAGGATCGGGGCCAGGCGCGCTTCCATCAGATACTGCTTTTCGGCATCCAGCACGATGCCCGAACCGGCGTAAACGTACTGCTGAAGATAGCTGATGTGATCCTGCGGCGAGGTCATGGACAATCGACCTCCCGCAGGATGGCCGGAACCACGTCTTCGAGCGGCAGGATCTCATTGGCCACACCGGCGTCGACGACTGCGCCCGGCATGCCCCAGACGACGCTGGTAGCTTCATCTTGAGCCACGATGTAGGACCCGCGCGCCGCCAGCCGCTGGGCGCCAGCCGTTCCGTCGTGTCCCATTCCGGTGAGGACGGCGGCGACTATGGCCGGTCCGTAGATCTCCGCGAGCGAACCGAACAGCGCGTCGACCGCGGGCCGGCATGAGTTGAGCGGCGGACCCTGATCGAGCGCGATGGCCGGACCCCGATCTGAATTGACGATACGCATGTGGCGGTCCCCCGGAGCGATATAAATGCGGCCAGGCACTGGAGTCTCGCCCTCGACCCCTTCGCCCACGGAGAGCGGCGTTAGAGTGTCCAATCGCTCGGCCAGCAGGCGCGTGAAGAGCGGCGGCATATGCTGGACGACGAAGATCGGCAGGGGGAAGTCGCCTGGGAATTGCGGGACCAGTTTTGCCAGCGCGGCCGGCCCCCCGGTAGAGACGCCGATGGCGACGGCGCGCCGCAGAGATCGGTTCGCGGACGGCAGAATTGCGCGTGCCGAGGGCGTTTGCGGCGCGGCGGCTTGGGTGCGCGCCATTTCGAAGAATTGACGGAGCTTGGGGATCAACTCGTGGCGGAGGTTCCCCAACGAGACGTCCAGCGACCCGGCATTGGAGGCTTTGGTGACGTAGTCATCGGCGCCCAGCGATAAGGCGTCGAAGGTGGCCGCGGCGCCACGCTCAGTCATAGTGCTGAACATGACCACGGGAGTGGCGCGATCCTGGCGGCGCAGTTCGCGCAGCATATCGAGGCCGTCCATCTCGGGCATTTCGATGTCGAGCGTAATCACGTCGGGGACCAACTGTGTAAGGCGGCTGAGCGCGATGCGTCCGTTAGCTGCCACCCCGACCACTTCGATGCCCGGGTCCTCTTCCAGGGCGTGGCAGACCAGCCTGCGAATCACCACAGAGTCGTCCACCACAAGCACGCGAATTTTCTGGCCCGGCTGGAGCAGGCGTGGGGTGCGGAGGCGCATCGGCCTTACTCAACCAGACCGGCCATGCGCAGTTTGTCTGCCAGGATCTCTTTGGTGAAAGGTTTCATGATGTATTCGGTGGCGCCCGCCTCGATCGCTAAGGTCATCTGATCCATTTCGGCTTCGGTTGTGACCATCACCACCGGGACGGCGGAGAACCGCGCGTTGCCGCGAATCTTTCGAAGCAATTCCAGGCCGTCCATGACCGGCATGTTCCAGTCGGCCATGACGAGGTCCACCGGAGGGCCGGCGCTCAGCACGGCAAGGGCGTCGACGCCATTTCCGGCCTCCCGCACCTCGAACCCCAACTCGCGCAACGTGCGGCCGAGAATCATCCGAATGGCGCGAGAGTCGTCTACTACAACGGCGGTGGGCATATTGAAAATCCTTTCGTCGGCTGAAGACTGTCCCCTCGCGGCCGCAGCTCGGAGAGTAGCCGCGCGGACCCGCAAATCGGCCGCGCGGCAGTCGCCATAATCCGGCCGCGATGGGAAAGCGTTCTCAGAACTTGAACCGTGAGACCAGCGCTTGCAGCCGGGAGGCCATCTGCGTTAGTTCCTGCGCCGCCTTCTGGGTATTGTTGGCGCCTTGCGTGGTGTCCTTGGCGGCGACCGCCACACCGGTAATGTTCTTGCTAATGTCGCCGACGCCTTTGGATGCCTCGGCCATGCTGCGGTTGATTTCGTTGGTGGTGACGGTTTGTTCCTCTACCGCCGACGCGATGGCATTGGAGATATCGTTAATTTGATTGATGACAGTCGTGATTTCGCCGATCGCTCCCACGGCAGCCTTCGTGTCGCCCTGGATTGCTTCGATCTTCTGACTGATTTCCTCGGTCGCCTTGGCGGTCTGTTTGGCCAGTTCCTTCACTTCGTTGGCCACCACGGCGAAACCTTTGCCCGCTTCACCGGCACGCGCCGCTTCGATGGTGGCGTTTAGCGCCAATAGATTGGTCTGTTGGGCGATGGACGTGATCACCTTGATCACGTTGCCGATTTCCGTGCTGGATTCCCCCAGTTTGGTGACGGTGACGTTGGTGGCAGTGGCGGAATGGACTGCATTCTTGGCGACGCGAGCGGCTTCGTTTGCGTTTTTAGCGATTTCGCGAATGGAACTCTGCATCTGCTCGCCACCAGATGCTACCGTGGCCACGTTGCGCGATACCTGTTCGCTGGCAGCCGACACCACATTGGCCTGCGTAGCGGTTTCTTCCGCATTGCCGGCCATCTGATGGCTGACGGCCGTGAGCTCTTCCGATGACGATGCCAGCGCCTGGGCATTCTGGCCGATGGTGCGGAAGCTTTCTTGCAGATTGGACGCCATCTTGTTGAGATCGTCCTTGATGCGTGCATGATCGCCGCGATATTGCCCTTCTACGCGCGCGGCGAGGTCGCCGCCGGCGATCTTCGACAGAACCACCGAGGCTTCTTCACCGGCTCGATGACGGCGTCCAGCGTGCGATTGACCCCGTGCACGATTTTGCCGAAATCGCCCAGATGACGCGAAGCATCGGCGCGATAGTCGAGTTTGCCATCCGCCGCGCTCCCGATGAGCGTGTCGATGTCGCCGATCAGGTTCTTCAAGTGCACCCGAACCTGCTCTATGGTGTCGTTGATGAAGGCCTTTTTGCCCGGGAAACGTTCCAGCGGAGCATCGAAGTTGCCGCGCCCGAATTCCGCCACGCATGCCATGGCCTTCTTCTTGACCTCAATGTGCCCGGCCACCATGTGGTTCACGCCGTCCGCCATGGTGCGGAAATCACCCATGAACTTGGCGCTCGGGATCTGTACGTCGATATCGCCCTTAGTGTGTTCGTCCGACATGCGGTTCATTTCGACGATGAAGGACTGCAAGTTCTGGCGCAACTGTTCGAGGTTGTCGTTAATGAAGACTTTCTTGCCGGGGAAGCGTTCCAGCGGCGCGCTGAAATTGCCCTTGGCGAATTCCGCCACGCACGCCATGGCCTTCTTCTTTACAGAAATGTGGCCGGCAACCATGTCATTGACGCCCTGCGCCATCGCGCGGAAATCTCCGCCGAACTTATCGCACGGAATCACCACGTCGATGTCGCCCTGGTTGTGTTCGGTGGACATGCGATGCATCTCGGCGATAAATGATTTGATATTGCCGCGCAGTTCCTCGAGGTTGTCGTTGATGAAAGCCTTCTTGCCGGGGAAGCGCTCGACGTCAAAGGGATCTTCAGCCGAATCAGCGTACCCTTGCCCTGGGTGCTGAATACATCCACCGTCCCTCCGATCCGTTCGACATTGCAGCGCACTACATCGAGCCCCACCCCACGTCCGGACACGTTGGTCACCGCCCTGGCGGTGGAAAAACCGGGGAGGAACATCAGGTTCATGGCTTCGTGTTCGCTCATCCGCTCCGCCTGCTCGGGGCGAATCAGTCCCTTTTCCAGCGCCTTTTGTTTCAGGCGGGCTACGTCAACCCCAGCGCCATCGTCAGCCACTTCGATGTTGACCTGGCCGCCCTCATGATAGGCCTTCAGGGATATCACTCCATGCGGCGGCTTGCCGGCCCGCCCACGTTCCTCCTGGCCCTCGATGCCGTGATCGCAGCAGTTTCGTACCAGGTGAGTCAACGGATCTTTGATGGCCTCGATAATCGTCTTGTCCAACTCGGTGCCGGCGCCGTCCATATCGAGACGCACCAGCTTGCCGCAGGCGTGAGCGGTATCGCGCACCAGCCGTGGCAGCTTGTTCCAGACCACGCCGATGGGCTGCATCCGCGTCTTCATCACGTTTTCCTGAAGTTCGCTTGTGATCAGGTTGAGCCGCTGCGCCGTGGCGGCGAGCGCGCCGTCTTCTTTTTGGGTGGTGAATTGCAGAACTTGATTGCGGGCGAGCACCAACTCGCCGACCAAATTCATGAGCTTATCGAGTAAGCCCACATCCACCCGGATAGCCGATTCCGCAACGGCCGAAGTTCTTTCGATTTCCGCCGGCACTTCCGTCGGCAGGGCCGGTAGTTCCGGAAGGTCCTCCGGGCGTTCCACGGCTGCCCGCAGACGATCGAGGAGCGGAGCATATTCATCGGGACCCTCTTTTTCTGTGGCTTCCAGATGGCCCAGAATTTTGCGAATGGCATCTACACATTCCAGAATCACGGCCACCACCCGTGGAGAGAGCCGCTTTTCGCCGGAACGCAATAAGCTCAAGAGGCTTTCGGCCTGGTGAGCGATCCGTTCCAGCAACGGAAAACCGAGGAATCCGCAAGTTCCCTTAATGGTGTGTATGGTACGGAAGACACTTGCCAATTATTCCTTGTCCGCCGGCCTTTGTTCCAGTTCGAGGATTTCCGAATCCAGGCGGTTCAGATTCTCGTTACTCTCCAGGAGAAACTCCCGTAATACATCCTGTTCCGACACAATGCATTTATCGGCGGGTAGGAGCAGGAGCGATAGGGCCGGCGGCAGCGATGTTTTTTTACGCGCTTGGGATTACGACATGGCTCGCAGATTGGGGAGATTCAGGATCAGCCATACCATCAGCGTGACCGTGGCGCCGTTTTCCGCTACCTTATCTTGCAGCGTCCATGCAAAAACGATCATACTGACCGCCAGGCCCCACTTTGACGAGGCGGCTCGAAAAGCCCGTCCCCACGAGCCGGCGACGATACGGGCGGGAGGATCGGCACCCTCGCGAATATACAGCCGGACAATCAGGATCGTGTCGCCCGCCAACAGTACGATCAGCCCGGGCAGGGGCAACAGTTGTCCCACGCCGAGCGCCAGCAAGACTCGCGCCAGCCGTTTCGCCCAGCGAGCGTCGTATGCGCTTGCCCACGTCTCCAGGACGGCCGAGCCAAGCAGCATAGCCGCTCCGGCTCCGAACACCATGCGTTCCAGAATGGCGCGGTTGTAGTGGCCGCGCACCAGTGCCCACACGACATCGTCGGGGTTGGCCAGATATGTCGCTACTGCCAGGCCGACCAGCAGTAGATGAAGTAAGGTCTGATGGCGGTATTCAAAACCAGTGGCTTTCATTTCCACCCCCCGGCGGCCGATTGCGGATGCGCGGACCGCTTCCAGATGAGATACGCCGGGATGCCCGTCAGGATCAGCCCCAAGCCGGCAAGTGACGGTCCCGGCCGGGTGACCAGCATGTTCCCCAGAAACCAGAGCGTGATAGCCAGAAACACCAGCGGCGTCACCGGGTAGCCCCACATGCGGTACGGCCGGGGCAAGTCGGCGCGCTTGCGCCGCAAGACGATGACCGCGGCCACCATGAGCGCGTAGAATACCCAGATGCCGAATAGAGCGTAGTCGATGAGCGTCTCGTAAGAGCCCGTCATCAGCAGGACGGCAGCCCAGACGGATTGCGCGACGATGGCGAAGGCGGGAGTCCCATAGCGGGGATGCACCTCCGCGAACCGGCGGAAAAACAGCCCGTCCGATGCCTGCGCGAAATATACTCGCGGAATCGTCAGGCAGCAGCCGTTCAGGGTGCCCAGAATGGACAACAGAATGATCGCCGACACCACCGTGCCGCCCGCCTTGCCCATTACGCGCCCGGCGGCATCGGCGCCGACGTGTTGGCTGGCAGCGATTTCGGGAATGGTCAGGACGTGCAGGTAGGCGATATTCGCGAGCAGGTAAATACCTGTTACTCCGAGCGTGCCGATGGTCAGGGCACGCACTACGTTGCGCTGCGGATTGCGGATCTCGCCGGCGACGAAGCTCAACTGCACCCAACCGTCGTAGGCAAGCAGGCAGGCGATGAGCGCCACTCCGAAACTGCTGAGCGCGGCGCCGCAAGGTGCGGGCGCAGCGTCGTGTCCGGTGTGTCCGCCCAGCAGCAGTGCGGCAACGATGATCGCGAAGATGCCCACCACTTTGGCCAGAGTGAAGCCTTTCATGAGGATGGCCCCGAGCCTTACTCCGCGATAGTTCACCCACGTGAAGATGGCCAGAACGGTCAGGCTGAGGACCTTCGAAGCGAGCGGGCCCATCGGTACCAGATAGGCGGCGTACATGGAGAACACTACGGCCAACCATGCGGATTGCGCGCCGCGCGTCACCGTGAACGACGACCATCCGCAGAGGAAGGCGGCGAACGGTCCATAAGCTTCACGTAGAAATACGTACTGCCCGCCGGTAGAAGGAAACGCCGCGCCCAGTTCGGCGCATGCCAGCGCGCCGATCAGCGAGATCGCTCCCGCCAGGACCCACACGCCGAGGATCAACGGCACGGAAGGCAGAGCGCGCGCCACCAGATTCGGCACCAGAAAGATGCCGCCGCCGATCGTGACTCCTACCACGATCGCGATGGAATCGCCCAGCGAAAGCCGGCGCGCCAGTTCCCTGGCAGGTGCGGCCATTTCGGCGACAGCTTTCGGCGGGTTCTCCATCTGAGGCGATGTTCAAGCGTACAACGGCGGAAGGCGAGGTGCAAACCATCCGCCGCAGCTCTGCATCGGCACATTGCGTTTCCGCGCCGCGGCCGTGAGGGACTCGGTTTGCGGACCCGAACCCGTACCTAAGCCCGTACCTGTTGACATTCTAAAGGAAAAGCGTTATCGTTCTTTTGGATGTCTACAGGAGCCGCCAAAACCGACATATTGCAGGGCACCCTCGACCTGATGGTGCTGCGCACCCTCGAAACCATGGGCCCGCAACACGGGTTCGGCCTCGCCAAACGAATTCAGCAGATCTCCGAAGGCGTGCTGGATCTTAACCAGGGCACGCTCTACCCCGCGCTGCTCCGCCTCGAACAGCGCGGCTGGGTGCAGTCGGAATGGGGCGCTTCGGAGTCCAACCGGAAAGCGAAATTCTACCAGCTGACGCGCGCCGGACGCCGTCAGGTGGAACGAGAATCGCAGGATTGGGAGCGCACCGTGGCATTGATGGCGCGCTTCTTGAAGCACGCGGAATAGGAGGATCGCATGCTCACTCTTTGGAAGCGCCTGGTAGCCATTTTTCACGGAGAGCGCCTGGATCGCGATCTCGAGGATGAGATCGCCGCCCACCTCGCCATGCAGGAGGAGGAGTTCCGCCAGCGCGGCATGAGCACCGCCGAAGCTCGCGCGGCAGCCCGCCGCGAATTCGGCGGTGTGGCGCAAACCGCCGAGGTGTACCGCGAGCGTCGCAGCCTCCCATGGCTCGATTCCGCCGCCAAGGATCTCCGCTACGCGCTACGCGGTCTTCGCCGCAATCCCGGCTTCACCGCCGCCGCCGTGCTGTCGCTCGCCCTCGGAATCGGCGCCAATACCGCCATCTTCTCCATGTACCACGCGCTGCTACTGCGCATGCTGCCGGTGTCGCATCCCGAGCAGTTGGTCACCCTGTATCGCACTGGCGCGTGGGGAACGGGCATCTGTTCGTACCCGCTCTACCAGGAAATCCGCAAGCGCAGCGACCTTTTCAGCGGCGTGGTGGGACGCAGCGCAATCGACAAGGCCGCCTTTCGCGCCGGCAATGGCGACCGTGCGGAGACGGTGCAAACGGAGTTTGTCACCGGCAATTATTTCTCCACGCTCGGCGTGGCGCCGGCCATCGGCCGAGTCTTCCGCGATGACGATAATGTCACGCCGCATGGCCACCCGATAGCCATCCTGAGCTACGATTTTTGGAAACGGCGTTTCGGCGGCGACCCGGCTGTTCTCGGGCAGACCGTCACGGTCGACAAAGATCGCCTGACCGTAATCGGTGTGGCCGCGCGCGGCTTCCGCGGAGTCGAAGTCGATCACCATCCCGATCTGTGGGAGCCGGCGATGATGGCCGACGCCAATTCCGCCGACGCCAGCAACTTCTGGCTCTGGATTCTCGCACGCCGCCATCCTCAAGACCCCACCAGTAAGGTGCAGGCCGCCATGCAGGTGCTGCTCGATCAGCATGTAATGGCGCTCTACGGGAGTAATCAGAACGTTGCCTTCCGAAAGAAGGCCATGGACCAGAAGATGGAAGTGCGCGCGGGAGGCGTGGGACTTTCCGATTTGCGCGAAGATTTCGCCCAGCCGCTCGTCATTCTGCTGGCGGCCGTGGGATTGGTGCTGCTGGCGGCCTGCGCCAACGTGGCCAACCTGCTGCTGGCGCGCGGCGCGGCCAGGCAGAAGGAAATCGCCTTGCGCTTGTCCCTGGGAGCCACGCGCGCGCGGTTGATGCGGCAGGCGCTCACCGAAAGTTTATTACTCGCGCTGGCCGGCACCGCATTGGGGATCCTGCTGGCCTGGTGGGGTGAGGGCGCAGTGCTGCAGTTCCTGCCCGCGGCTTCCGGCGATCCGTTCGACGCCGCTCCCAACCCCACCGCTCTGGCATTTACCATCGGCATCGCGATACTGGCCGCCGCCCTTTTCGGTGTGGCGCCGGCCTGGCGGTCGACAGCCGTAGATCCCGCGGAATGCATCAAATCGGGAGGCCCGCAAAGCGGCCGGCGAAACTCCGCGCTGCGCCAGACGCTGGTGGTGGCGCAGGTCGCCTTTTCGGTGATGCTGGTGGCGCTAGCCGGGCTATTCGGCCACAGCCTGGCAGCATTGCGATCGGTGGATTTGGGCTTTCGCAATCAGAGCGTCATCGGCTTCGCCATTGGAATGCCGTATGCTTGGAAGGTCGAGCAAGCCACGGCTGTCCGCGATGGATTGCTGGCCCGAATGCAGGCTTTGCCGGGCGTCTCGCTGGTGAGTTTCGCCTGCCCTGGACCGTTCCGGTATGGCTGGTCCAATTCCAGTGTGCGCGTTCCGGGATCGGATCTCACCGCCCACGAACCGGCCTGGGTGAGCACCCAGCAAGTGGCGCCACGCTATTTCGAAATCATCGGTAGCACGCCCGTGATCGGCCGTGAATTCAATCTCTCGGACACCGCGGCCGCGCCGAAAGTGGCGCTCGTGAACCAGGCATTCGTACGCGCTTTTTTGCCGGGCGAACGGTACCCGCTGAATCGCGTCCTCAACTTCAACGAAAAGATACCGGAGCCCATCGCGATCGTGGGAGTCGTGCGCGACATCCCGCACAAGGGGCTGAAAGAGAAGATCGACCCCACCGTGTATCTGCCCGTAACGCAATCTCCCGCCTATTTCGGCGCCGTGCTGATTCGTTCCGCGCGGTCTGTTAAGGAACTGGCGCCCGCCATCCGCCAGGAAGTCGAAAAGCTGGGCCCCGATTTTTCGGCCTACGATCCGAAAACCATGCGGCAGAGGATCGATGAATCCATTTTCCAGGACCGGCTGGTGGCCACTGTCGGCGGATTCTTCGGCGGGCTGGCGCTGTTGCTCGCCGCCATCGGGCTGTATGGAGTCATCGCCTACTCGGCGGCGCGGCGGGCGCGCGAAATCGGCATCCGCATCGCCATGGGAGCAAAACGCGGCGCGGTATTGTGGTCCGTGCTGCGCGGATCGCTGGCATTGGTGATCGCCGGCCTGGCGATCGGCGTGCCGCTGGCGCTTGTAGCTGCCCGCGAAGTCGCGCCGGTGCTATTCGGCATCAAGGCGGACGATTCCCTCACCTTCGTCAGCACGGGTGTCGTTCTGCTGGCCGTCGGACTAGCTGCCGCCGCGATCCCCGCGCGGCGCGCCGCATCGATGGACCCCATGGCGGTGCTTCGCGAGGAGTAGCGCGCGTGTGCGCGCGGTTTCGCTAAACACGCACCGCTCGCTCCAAGAACATCGCGCGCTGAGCTTCATCGCCTTTGGTGGCCGCAGGGACTGGCGGGGTGTGCCCGGCGCTTGTGGGACATGCTTTTAGCTTGTCCAAGCGAGCAAAGCTCGCCCTGGCCCGCAGGGCCATGAACACTCCTTGAAAAACCGGCCACCCACTAACGACATTCGCCGCAGCCGCTTCTTTCATCGCCTTTGGCGGTGCGCAGCGCTACGATGCACTCGGTCGAACAACCGACTCTCTCACGGTCGCGGCTCAGTAAGAAAAGCATCGCTCGTTGGTCGACATTCGGCTCGCCGCGTCATGAGCACTTGCCTTTCACTTCCGCACCGCATCCAACACATCCGGAATCTGCGACTGGCGTTCCACCCGTCCGTTCAGCCCTTCGTCCAACGTGATGTTGTTCTTCTCCAGCGTCTCCCCCAAAGTCTGATCGAGCGACGTGCGGGCGTGCGCGTAAGTCGCGCGGGCATTCACTTCCGAAATCTGCGCGTTCACCAGGGAGCGTTGATCGGCCATCAGCATTTGGAAGGTAGCGTTCTTGCCGCCCGACAGGAAATGCTGCTGATCGGCCGCCAGCAACTCTTCCTGCAACTCTCGCGTCTGGCGCGCCGTATCGTAGTGCGCATGCGCCTGGCGGAGCGCCGCCACGCGCGCCGCCACGTCCACCACGATGGTATTGATGTCCCTTTGGCTTGTGACTTCCGACTGGCGATGCTGAAGCTGTGCGATGCCATAGTCGGCCTGGGCGAAGCGGTTGCCCAACGGTATTGAAAAGCCGACCCCACCGACGTAATTGGAGAAATCATGCTGAAAAACCTGCTGGAAGGCGCGCCCATAGCCCCCCACGAAAGTAGCGTTGGGCAGCTCGCCATCCACCACGTGACCGACGCCGCCGACGCCGCGGTTGTAGGTTTGCAATTGTACGGTCAAGGAAGGCAGAAGCGGGTTAGTTGTGCCTGCGAGGTTAATCTCGTCGGTTTGGTCGCGATAATGGGAAACGGCGACGTCCGGCCGCTTGGCCATGGCGGTGTTCACCAGCTCACGCAGCGGCGGCAGGTCATCGGTATCGGGAATCTGCATGCGATCCACCAGCACGATGCCGGCGGCTTCGAGCGTGGGATCTTCCGTATGGCTGATGGCCTCTTTCATCAGCACCTCCTGCTGGCGCACGTTGGCCTGCGCGATCTGGAGCTCCTGGCGGCGCTGGGAAACTTCCGCCGCGGCGGGCGGCAACTGGATGGCGGGAATGGCTTCGGTGGCGATTTCCGTGCGGGTATCGTCGTAGAATTTCTGCGCGATCTCGAGAGCGCGCTGGCGGGCCTTCAACTCGTCCCCGGCCGCAGCCAGGTTGTAGTACAGATTCAGTACGCTGGCGGACAGGTCGAGCAATTGTCCGCGAAACACCTCGCGCGCCGCGGTGACGTTGATGCGGCTCACCCGAATGGTGCGGTCGTTCAGCTTCGTCCCGAAGCCTTGCAGCAGCGGCTGCCTGAAGATCACATCCATGCGCGCTGCCGACGATGGGTTGACGAAATCGCCGGGCGCGTTCTCGCCGAAAGTTTGTTGATACTCCCGGTAAGAAATCGAACCGCCGGTGAGCAAGCCCTGGGTTAGCTGGGTGTTGTAGGTGTGGGCCGACTGCACCAGCGACTCCGTCTGAGCCAGAATGGTGCTCGGCTCCGGGTACGTAGCATGCGAAAAGGTGGAGACATTCTGCACCGTCGGGTCGAAGTTGGGAACCACCGCGCCGATCTGTTGAACGGTTGCCCCGCCAGTTCCGCCTGCCCCGCCGCCCCCGCCACCACTGCCGCTTGACAGGCCGGCGGCGGCGATGGTTCCGTTGACTCCCACTCCGGAGTCCGCACTGGCGATCTGCGTGATTCCGGACAGCACGCCGCGCAGCGGCCCGCCCGCTTTAGCACGCTCCAGGTTGGCATCGTTCGTTAGCGGTCCGTAGCGGTCGATTTCCAGATTGAGGTTGTTCTCAATGGCCAAAGCCAGCGCGTCGGCCACCGTGAGATATAGATTCCCGGCGCGCATCAGGGCGTGCAGCCGCATGGAATTTTGCAGCCGGATGGGTGGAGTGCGAACCGGCATGTAGGGCCGGACGAGAGAAGGCACGTTCGCCACCTGGATCCCGACCGGCTGAGTTTGATCCTGAATCTGCGCCTGTGAGAGCGGTACCGCGCACACGGCAAGCAACCATACGCGTCTCACTTGCCACCTCCCGGAAGGTTCGCCGGAATCGCCGATTCGCGCGCCACCCGGCCGCTCTTGGCTTCCTCCATCGATACGTTGTTGACTTCGAGCGTGCGGCCCATAGCGTCGTCGAAGGCGATTTTGGCGTGGGTGTAATTGGCCATGGACTGCACTTCGGCGTCTTGATCGGACGCCAGTTGTTGCTGCGCGGCGATTACCAGGGCCACGCTGCCCACACCGTAATTGAAGCGTTTCTCCTCGGCGTCGAGATTCTGTTCAGAGAGTTGGCGCGTGGCCACTGCGGTCTCATAACGGGCCCGGGCCTGCTCGACATTGATCAAGTTGGTCTTCACGTCGACGCGCACCTGGTTGGTGGCGCGCTGCAACTGCAGTTCCGCCTGCCGCAACTGCAATTCGTCGACGACGTAATCGGCCTGGGCTGCCCGGTTGCGGAAGGGAATGTTGACGGTGATACCGGCGGAATAGTTGGGGAAATCCCGGCCGAAAACCTGGCTCAGCACGTTGCCCGTGCCGCCCAGGAAGTAGGGGTTGGGGGCGCCGCAGCAGTTTTGGTACAGCGGATTCGCAGGACCGGCCAGACCGACGTTGTTCACGTCCGCAAACGCCTGCAGAGTGGGAAGCAGGTTGTTCCGGGTGCCCTTGAGCAGGATTTTCTTGCTATCGAGATTGATGTTCGCCGTCTCCATTTCAGCGCGGCTTTTGAGTGCTTCCTCTACCAGATCCTGAACGGGCCGGAATTCATCGGTCTTCGGAACCTCAATGCGGTTGAGTGGAATCACGTGAATCTCATCCAGCCAGGCGTTTGCCATGGCATTGCGGTTGAGCGCGTTTTTGAGCACAATCTCCTGCTGCTGGACGTTGGACTGGGCGATCAGGAGCGCCTCTTTGGCGGCTGAAACCGCGGCCCCCGTGCGCGTGACTTCGATCCCCGCCATGGCGCCGATCGCAACCTGTTTCTTGTTGCCGTCGTAAAGCTTCTGGGCAGCGTCCAGAGCCTGCTGCTTGATGCGCACGGCCTCGTCAAAGCTGACCAGGTCCCAATAGAGATTCAGCACGGCGGCGACCGTGGTGCTCACCTGCTGTTTCAGCAACAGGTCGCTGATCTTCAGGTTATTCTTGGCCACCTTGATGTAGCGGTTGTTGACCGCAAAACCGAAACCTTGCAGGAGCTGCTGGGAAACCTGGAAATCGAGCTCCCCCTGGAAAAACGGGTTGTACAAGGGGACGCTGCTGTTCTGAAAGGTGCGGGCTTCCTGGACGTCGAACAAGATGCTGGTGCCGGTGATGAAGCTTTGGCTGTACTGTGCGTAGAACTGGCGGTAGCTGTTCACCAGTTCCGTAGTGGCATTCAACTGGGTGTTGGTTTCCGGCGTGGTTTGGTGACCGGCGGCAAACTGGATGTAGAGACCGGGATCCAGATTCGGGGGATTGGGTCCGATTCCCGTGATGACGGTGCCCACGGAACCGATTCCCGCGCCGCCCGCAAGGCCGCTCGACGCCGTGCTGACGCCCGCCGTGCTGACGCTCGTGGGCCCTGGGAGCACCGGCGAGTTGATGTCGCGCAGAAGGCCGCCGGACTCGGCGCGCTTCAGCACTTCACGCGAGAGAAAGGGACCGTAGCGCTGCACGGCGATATCGAGATTATTTTCGAGCGCCAGCGCAATCACGTCCTGCGCGGAAAGATAGAGGTTTCCGCTGCGCACCAGCTGCTCCAGCCGCGGAGAGTTGGTCAGCTTGATCGGCGTAACCACGCGCTTTTCCATATGGAAAGGCTTGAGAAGCCAGTAGGTGTATTTGTTCTGCGGAGGTGTTTCGATGGAGACCTCCGGCTGCTGCGCCCACAGCGCGACAGCGGAAGCCCACAACATCACAGCAAGAAAACGAGGTGCAATCATGGTTGAGTCCGGGGGTGTGCACCGCAACTGCGCTGCCAGCCGCGCTATCTGCCGAACTCGCTGCAATCATTGCACTTAAAAGTGCCGCAAAGAACGTGGTGTGGGCCCGCAAGTGTCCGTTCGCGAACACTGGTTTACGGAATCGGACGGGCCTCAACGCAAGCACGCCACGTTGACCGTATACATCCCGACGCACTTGCGCGCGCACGATTCCGCCTCCTCGATCCGGCCGGCGTGGTAGCCATGCGCGCTCCGCCGGCGCGATAGCTTTGGTAAAGCGGTGCTGGTGGTCAGCAATCCGGCATAGTCGGCAGGCTCGATGTCAGCCTCGAATCGTTCTGGCAGGCCGCGTTTTCAATCGGCGCCTGGCCTCTTGCAGGGGCGACTCCGGCTCCGCAAATTTGGCTCCGGGTTGGCCGGACTCCGCAGCGCCACCCGAGCTCACGAAGTACTTAGCGTAGCGAAAAATTGACCCTGGATGCCCCATTTAGACGCGGCATGACCCTTGGACTCCGTATGGCACATGAGATGGTGTTCGGTTAGGATAGACAGAAGCCCATCTTTCCTATCGGAGCACCCATGACCACTCGTCAACAGGCCGTACCATTGTTAGTAGTCACGCTATTGTTTTCCGCTGCGAACATACGCGCACAAGGCCGCGGCACGCAAACAGCTGCGCCCGCGCCGGCCGCCGCCACACCAGCCGCACAAACGCCCGCGACGCCCCCTGCACCCGCTCCCGGACGCGGCGGCCTGGCCGGCCCCGGACCCGCGGTGGGCGGCGAGATAGATGAAACACCGGTGGTGACGCACCATTCCATCACCGTGGATGGCAAGATCCTGAACTATACCGCGACGGTCGAACAGATGCCTCTGAAGAATGCCTCCGGCGAGACCGAAGCGCACATCTTTTACATGGCGTACACGCTCGACGGCGCCGAAGCCAACAAGCGTCCCCTCACGTTCTGCTTCAACGGCGGGCCCGGTTCGGCATCCATGTGGGTGCACATGGGCGGCATGGGGCCGCGCAGTCCCAAACTGCTGCCCACGGGCACTATGCCGCCTCCCCCATATCAATTGAAGGACAATCCCGACACCTGGCTGGACCGGACCGACCTGGTTTTCATCGACCCGGTTGGCACGGGATATAGCCGCGCCAAGACGGTGGAAATCGCGCACCGCATGAATGCCGTGCAGGGAGACATACAGTCGGTGGGCGAATTCATGCGCATGTACATCGCGCGCAACAGCCGCGAGGTGTCGCCATTATTTATCGCCGGCGAGAGTTACGGCACATTCCGCGCCGCTGGATTGGCCGGCTATCTCATCGATCGCGGAATTGCCTTCAACGGAATCGTTCTGATCGGCACCACGCTCAATCTGGAAACCATTTGGAGCCGCAGCGACGACCTGGTGTACGAGTTGGAACTGCCCACCTATTGCGCCGATGCCTATTACCACAAGAAAGTCGCCGCCGACCTGCAGAAGAAGGACCTGAAATCATTTCTGAAGGAAGCCGAAGCACTCGCCCTGGGCGAATATTCGACAGCACTGTCGAAAGGCGATGACTTGCCCGCCGCCGAACGCAAGGCCGTGATCGACAAGCTGGTGCGTTTTACCGGACTCGACGCCCACTATCTGGACCAAACCAATCTGCGTTGGGACGTCTCCCACTTTACGCGGCAACTTTTGCGCGACAAGGAACAAACCATCGGCCGTTACGATGGCCGGCTGGCCGGACCCTCCAGCTTGAACACCGGCGAGACATCCGAGTACGATCCTTCCAGCACCCTCATCACGCCGCCGTTTACGGCCATGTTCACCAACTACATTCGCAACGAGCTGGGTTACAAGACGGACATGTACTACTATCCCTCCGGCGGCATTCAGCCGTGGGATTATCAGGTGCAAAACGGATTCGGCGACACCACCAGCATGCTCCACAACGCCATGGTGAAAAATCCCTATTTGAAGGTGATGGTCGCGGCGGCATATTTCGACCTCGCGACGCCGTATTTCACCGCGGAATACACGTTCAATCACATGGGATTGAGCCCGGAGATGCACAAGAACATCAGCTGGCAATTCTATCAATCGGGCCACATGCTATATATCGACAGCGATTCGCACACCAAACTGAAGCACGACTTCAGCGAGTTCCTGTCGTCGGCGCTGCCTAAGGACCTGCAGTAAGACGTGCACAAAGCCGTAATCTTCGATCTCGGCCGGGTGCTGGTCAATTTCGATTTCAAGCGCGGTTACCGGGCGCTGGAAGGACTTTGCCCCTACGCCGCGGCCGAGATTCCCAAGCGCCTTTCCGGCTGCGGCCTGGTGGAGGAATTCGAGACCGGCTTGATCGAGCCGCGCGATTTCGTGGAGCAGCTGTCGGCCGTGCTCGATCTCACCGTCGACTACGAGCGCTTCTGCCAGATTTGGAACTCGATCTTTACGGAAACGTTGGTGCCCGAGACGATGCTCGCAGGTCTGGCGGCGCGCTATCGCCTGCTGCTGCTCTCCAATACCAACGCCATCCACTTCGAGGGACTGCGCCAGACGCACCCCATGCTCCGCCATTTCCACCATCTGGTGCTGTCATACGAGGTGAAGGCCATGAAGCCGCGGCCGCAAATCTTTCAGGCGGCCATCGCTCTCGCTGGATGCCGCCCCGAAGAATGCTTCTATACCGACGACATCGCCGATAACGTGATGGCGGCGCGCCATCTCGGGATGGACGCGGTCCAGTTCGAATCGTTGACGCAATTGCAGAAGGAACTGACGGCCCGCGGCATTCGGTGGGAATGATGCCGGATTATCTCGGTTGAAGAACATCGCAGGGTGAGCTTCATCGCCATTGGTGGCCCGCGGGAACTGGCCGGGCAGTTGCCCGGCGGGGCAAGCTAAAAGCATGCCCCACGACTGAAAACACCGGCAATTTGTGGGATAAGCTTCAGCTTGTCCAGGCGAGCCCGGCTCGCCCTTGCCCCGCAAGGCCATGAAGCGGTCCCAGACATGAACAGGCCCTTGAGCGCGTATGACGAGCACAGCTCTTCTTTGCGCCTCCATCAAACAAAAAATGCCGGGCGCTCTCGTAAGAGAGCGCCCGGCCTAAGAAAACCCTGGATCTGCTCGGAGGATTCAGAAAGCAGGGTCGGAGGAGCTTTTTCTACGCCAGGAGGCCGCCGTGACCCAGGCAAGCCACTTCCCAGCCAGTCACATGATACCGCGCCAGAAGGGGAGGCATCACCAGGTCGACCACGTTCGGTTTGGCCGACCGGAAGCATCCCGGCGCTGAAATAATCGGCACCTCGTCTTTATACGCCATGAGCAGCAGGTTGCCCGGCTCCACTGGCGCCAGGAACCGTTCCACTTGTCCGCCCACCTTTAACATCGCCTGGCCGATCACATCTTCGGGCCCGGCCGGTGCGGTAGTGGAAGCTACCAGAATCACACAAGGTTTCGAGCGCAGCAGATGTTGCATGCAACGCGCTACGGAATTCTCATCCTCGGTGCACGACAGCACGAAATTGGCACTCACCCCGAAACGCTCCAGGCGCTGGCGCATGATGTTCTCGAAAAGCTGCCGGGCCCGCTCCCCGCTGATTGGGTCGGTGTAGAGAACTCCCACGCTTGGCGCGCGTAGCGGACGTGCCTGCAGAATCGGCCCGCGCTCCTTGATAATGTTGATGACTGCTTCCAACTGGTCTTTGCCAACCGCGAACGGCGCGCTCTTCACCGTGGCGATCCGCTGGCCCGCCACCGCATAGCTGAAATTGAGTGCCGTGGCGATTACCACGCTCGCGGCACAGTTAATCTGTTTAAGCAGTTCGTCGTCTACCAGGACGCAGCAATTCTCGGTAGCGAGCAAATTGGCCCTACCGCCTGCCGCCAGGCGGATTTCGAAGCTGCCGCAACCCATTTCGCTGGCTACCTGGCAGACGGCGTCATCTTCTCCGACTTCGCCTTCTTCCAGCTCGGTAACCCAAATGGATTCCATGCCTTCGGACTCTAAAACCCGGACGTCTTCATCGCTGATGACGTGTCCCTTCGCCAGCAATTTCTTCCCACCTGGACGGAACACCGTACAACAGAGGACCCGTCCAGTTGAGGATTTCACTTCAACCGTTTGCGCTCTCATGCAAGCCTCACAAGAAGTAGGATCAAAACGTGATTTCAGGTTTTTTAGTCCTGAAAGACGATTCTAGTCCGAAAGGCCCGTATGCGGGTGCTTTATTTAAATGGTCTTTTGCGGGGCGTCGAAAATGCACCTTTGGGGGTAGTGGACTAACTATCATATGTAGGAAAACTCGACACGTCCGGCGATTCAAGCGGGCCTGACGCTGGTGGAGATCAACGACTTCTGCAACCTCCGATGCCCCATCTGCTACGCCGCCAGCGGCCCGGAACGGAAATTCCACCGCGACCTGGCTACCATCGAGCGGATGCTCGACGCCGTGGTCCGCAATGAGCGCCATCCCGACGTGGTGCAGATCTCCGGCGGCGAACCCACCCTGCATCCCGACTTCTTCCGCATCCTGGACCTCGCCCGCGCCCGCCCCATCCGCCACCTGATGGTCAACACCAACGGCACGCGCATCGCTTCCGACCCCGAATTCGCCCGCCGCCTCGCCGAGTACATGCCGGGCTTCGAGCTTTACCTGCAGTTCGATTCCTTCGAGGAAGGGCCGCTGCGCCAGTTGCGCGGCGCCGATCTGCGCAGCGTGCGTCAGGCGGCCCATCGCCCGTCTGAACGAACTTGGCATCTCTACCAGCTTGGTGGTCACCCTACAGCGCGGGGTCAACGATACCGAGATCGGCCGCCTTCTCGACTATGCCGCGCAGCAGCCATGCGTGCGCGGTGTCGTATTTCAGCCCGTGCAAGCCGCTGGCCGCATCGACGGCTTCGACCCCGCCAAGGACCGCCTCACCCTCACCGAAGTGCGCCGGCGAATTCTGGAGCAGACGTCTCTGTTCCGCCCCGAAGACATTATCCCCGTCCCCTGTCATCCCCACTCGCTGGCGATGGCGTACGCCCTCAAGCTCGACGGCCGCGTGCTTCCACTGACCGGCCTGGTGCCGCCGGAAGTGCTGATCAACGGCGGCCGCAATACCATCAATTTCGAATCGGATGAGGCGCTGAAAGCCAGCCTGTTCCGCGTCTTTTCCACCAATCACTCGCCGCAATCGGCCAGCGGCACTTTGCGCGAGTTGCTCTGCTGCCTTCCCAAGGTCGACATGCCGGCCGGCTTCGACTATGAAAATGTTTTCCGCGTGATCGTCATGCAATTCATCGACGCGCACGCCTTCGATGTACGCTCGGTCAAGAAGACCTGCGTCCACATCGCGCACCCCGACGGGCAGCGTCTGATTCCCTTCGATACCTACAACATGTTCTATCGCGACGGCCTGGAAGAGACGGTGCTGGGGCCGCTCCGCCGCGAGCGGATGGAGGTGGCTGGTGTCTGACGGGATCGGTAAGGGCGTCGGCATTGCTCTCGGTTGCGCGTTCGGCGCATGCCTCGTGGCCTTCGCGTCCTTTGCCGCTTCGAATGCCGCGGGGCTCGTCGTAATCCTCGGTATCGGCATCGTGCAGGCAGCGTGGATCGTTCCACTTTGGCTCCATTACCGCCGCGCGGGTGAGGCGGAAACCGCCAAAGGCCTTATAATCGCTGCCGGGATCATCTTCCTGCTGAACGCAAGCTGTTGGGGCGTGGTCACAACGATGCGCTAAGGTTTAGATCTGCTGCGGTACGGGAATCTGAATCAGATTATCGTCGGGAGCGGTCATCTGCCAGACTTGTGCGTCCCATCGTTCCGGACGCAGAATACGCAGCACCGCAATCTCATCGCATGCCTGGAACTTCGGGCATCGCACGCAGTCTTTCCACGCCTTCAACGGCAGTGCGCCGCGCTCCACTACCTGAAAGCCAACCTTCTCGAAGAAGCCCGTCACGTATGTGAAGGCGAACGCCGCGTCCAGCTCATATTCCTGCGCTTCCCTGACGAGCGAGCCCACCAGCTTGCGGCCCACCCCGAGAGTCTTGGCCTGCTCCGACACCGCCAGCGACCGGATTTCGGCCAGCACCGGACTGTAAAAGTGCAGCGCGCCGCACCCGAGCAGCTTCTCCCCGGAGAGAACGACGGTGAAATCGCGAATCGCTTCCGACATCTCGAATTCCGTGCGCGGCAGCATGACACCCTTGGCAGCGTAGCTGTTGATCAGGTCGAGAATCGGCGGAATGTCGTGCATGACCGCCTTGCGCGTGGTCAGCCGCAGCCGCGCGCCGTCTCTCGACTCGACGAAATCTTCTGCCTGCAAACTGCTGATCATGCTGTTATTACCTCTCCGAGCGTCATCTCCGTGCCGATTTCCTCGCCCCCCAGAACGCGCGCCAGTACGTCCGGCGCAGCCCCCGGCGCGATCCTCACCCGCGCCACTCCCCCCGCCAGCCCGTCCAGCGCGGCATTCAACTTAGCCTGCATTCCCCCCGTGGCAACCCCACTCGCGATCAGATCGCGGCTCTCGGCCGCCGTCAGCACACGGCGAATGCGCCGCTCGCCATCCAGCACACCTTCCACGTCCGTAAGGAAGACCAGCCGTTCGGCGCCGAATGCTGCCGCGCAGGCCACCGCCATCTGATCGGCATTCACATTGTAGACCCGGCCCTGCCGGTCGCCCGCCACGCAGGCCACCACCGGAACGAACCCATTTCCCACCAGCAGGTGCAGCAGCGCGGGGTTCGACCGCGTGACGCGCCCCACCGCTCCCAGCGCCGGATCCATTTCTTCCGCTTCCGCCAGCAGGGCATCGATGCCCGATAGCCCCACCGCCAGCGCTCCCGCGCGATTCAGGCTGGCGACCAGCTCATGATTCACGCTTCCCGCGAAGATCTTGAGCACCGCGTCGAGCGTTTCCGGCGTGGTGACTCGCAGGCCGCCGACGAAACGGCTCTCGATGCCGCGCTCGGCGAGATAGCGCGTCATCTGCTTGCCGCCGCCATGCACGACCACCAACTCCAAGCCGCGTCCGCGCGCCGCGGCCAGTTGCTCGGCTAGCGAATCGCGCGATTCCGCCGCGTCGAGCAGCGTGCCGCCGAGTTTTACCAGAACCTTCACAGCAACCCCTCGGCCTCGGGATAACCCAGCAGCAGATTCATGTTCTGGATGGCTTGCCCCGCCGCGCCTTTCACCAGATTATCGATGGCGCTCACCACTACTGTGCGCCCGCTTGCCGCGTCGAAGGTGATCCCGATATCGCAGAAGTTGGTGCGCGCCACGGCGTGCAGGTCGGGGAAATGGCGGGGCTGATAGATGCGGACGAAGGCCTCGCCGGCGTACCGCCGCTCGTAAATCTGCACCAGTTCCTCCGCGCTCGCGACGCCCGTGGCGCGGAAATAGATGGTCTCCAGAATGCCGCGATCGAGCGGCAAAAGCTGCGCCGTAAAGCTGAATTCGCGCTCTTCGAGGCCCGAAATCTGCAGTACCTCCGGCACATGCCGGTGCCGCAGCACCGAATACGCCGAGAAGTTCTCGGTGACTTCGCAAAAGCTGGAAGACAGCCGCGGCTTCCGCCCCGCGCCGCTGACCCCAGATTTGGCATCGCAAACGATGCCCGCCGCGCGGTCGACCACGCCAGCTTCGAGCAGCGGCCGGATGGCGAGATTGGCGGCCGTCGGGTAGCACCCTGGATTAGCGACCAACCGCGCCCCGGGAATCGCCGCCCGGCAGAATTCCGGCAGCCCGTAGACAGCCTCGGCGAGCAAGTCCGGCCGAGTGTGCGCTTCTTTGTACCAGGCAGTGTAATTCTCAGGCGTCCGCAAGCGAAAAGCGCCGCTGAGGTCGACCACGCGAGCCCCCGCGTCGAGCATGGGCCCGGCGAGTTCCATGGAGACTTCCGGCGGAGTGGCGAGGAAGACGACGGCCAGTCCGGCATCGCGAACTGCCTCGGCGGTACAAGGGATAGAAGGCGGACTTTTATGGTTCCGAACGGGCGAGGGTCCGCCCCCATCGTCCCGATGCTCCATCAGAACAGGCTCCGCATGCGGGTGATGTTGCAGAATATGAACGAGTTCCGCCCCGCTATACCCGCGATGTCCGACGATACCGACCTTCGTTGCCAAATGATTGAATATTCCTTCCTATGAATAAATATACCATATTCGGACGATTATACTAGACGCGTGTTGGGGGGATTGAATATTCATCCGATCAGAAAGGTCTTTTGGCCTAAATCCGTTCCAGCTCGTCGGAAGGGCGATGCGGGGTGGTTTCAGAGGTCGATTGAAAAAGTGCCGCCAGTGTGGTCAAAAAGAACCTTGGCGTGGTCGAAGAATCCACTTTGCCCCAGAAGTCCTAGACCAACATTGTCTAGACCGACCGTAAACCCCGCATAGATATCTATGGTAATGACGCCAGGAAATTCTATTTGCACTGGCCAGTAAAATGTTGGAACCGACCCGTTCCCCACGCCAGCGGTGCTACTGGCAAGTTTTGTGAGAGGATCGAAACCGAGGAGAAGCGCAAAGGAAAGGGGAATGTGCAGTGATCGGCCCCGGAATCAACTATGGCGTAACACGGTACCCTTGATATTCCGTTCTTGAGATCAAGGCGCACTATTGGACGTTTTGCGACGTGTCCAGTAGGAAAGGAAACGTCCGGCGGACAGTTGAATGATGTGTATGGAACTTGGTGCCAAGCCACCCGAGGTCCTTTTTCAAAAAAGGAATGCCCCAGGCGATTGAGGAACACGTACAATCACGGGGTCTTTCTCGCCCAATTCATGGGCTTTGCGAATCGCGTCCTTCAGCTCCGCCGCGTAAGCCAGGACGCGATCTTCATCGTGCGAGATTGCGACCCAAGCTCCAACTGGAACTCCCTCCAGGAGCTTGCCGAAGTCATGAACCATCGGTGCCATCGCTGCCATTTCACTCCTCACTTCTATAGACGATCCATCCATCACGTTTGGCTTAGCTATTGTGCACTAAACCGTGATTTCAACGAGGCGTGGGTAGCGGCCCACCGGCACTAACTAATCTGCAGATGGACGTTAGGCGAGGCGCAGATGGCCACGTTCTGCCGAGCCGGCGGGATTACCAGCGAGCGAATGCGGCCAATGTTTTGGCATCGCGGACAGGCCTAGCGGGAGGGCCGCCGCTCCGCACGGCACGTACTGGCAGGCCGGTCTCGGCGGCCGATTCCCGTGGATCAGTCGAAAACATGCGTTGAATGACCTTAGCTTGACGGTTGCCAACTTGGGCAAGCTAAAGCAAAGCTAGAGCATGCCCCACATCAGTTCTCCGACATCGACCGGTGCGCCAGATCGCCGAACAGGGGCAGCGAGTACATCTCGTCGTGGGAGGCCTTCACCATCATGAGAATCGACATCACCAGCAGGGCGGCGCTCACCAGATCGTGGAGGTGAAAATGCGCGACGGGTATGAGCGCCCATTTGAGCACCTGATCGTTCATCAGCCAGGCGACGAAGAGGTATAAACCCTGGAAGGCGTGGAAACGAACCGGCGGGACATTCCGGAAGCGCTGTGCCGCCAGCACGATGATGGCGGCGATCCACCCCATACCGGGGACGTAGCAAAGGATCGAGGCCGTCCGCGGACTGATGCCGGATAGCGGGTCCTGCGGATTTCGCGGCGGTGGCGGCGGCGATGGCCGAGGCGGCGGGCCCGCGGACGGCTCGACCGGCTGCGCCGCTCCGCATTGGCGGCAATAAGCCTGAGTCGCCCCCACCTGGTTTCCGCACTGGCTGCAAAAAGGCATCTATCTTTCTTTACGTTATGCGAGCCTAATCTGTTCCGGCAAGCACATTCCGCGTGGCCGCTACCCGGCCATGCTAACATTCTGGCCATGAGGACGCTACGTGCCGCCATCCTATGCGCGGCCTTGGCTGCCGCGTTGCCGGCGGCAGGCAAGCTCGAAATCTACTGCATCGACGTGGAAGGAGGCAAGGCTACCCTTTGGGTTGGGCCCTCGGGGGAATCCATGCTGGTGGATGCCGGGTGGTCCGGCCACAACCATCGCGACGCCGAGCGCATCGCGGCCGCGGCCAAAGCTGCCGGGGTGAAGAAAATCGATTTCCTGGTGATTACGCACTATCATACGGACCACGCCGGGGGTGTGCCGCAACTGGCGGAAAAGATGAAAATCCGCACGTTTGTGGACCACGGGCCCAACACCGAAACCGGCCAACCCGCCGAGGTACTTTTCGGCGAGTATGCGCGCTTCCGCGATAAGGGCGAGCATGTCGTCGTCAAGCCTGGCGACAAGTTGCCCATTAAGGGTCTGGACGTGGAGATCGTTTCGTCGGACGGCGCCCTCATCCCGTCGCCGCTGGCGGGCGCGGGCCAGCCCAATCCCGATTGCGCAGGCCCGCAGCCGGAACCGGACAAGACCGAAAACGCCCATTCCATCGGGATGGTGGTGACTTACGGCAGCTTCCGCGCGGTGGATCTGGGCGATCTCACAAAAGACAAAGAGTACGGGCTGGTGTGTCCCGAAAACAAGCTCGGGACGGTGGAATTGTTCATGGTTTCGCACCATGGAATCGACCAGTCGAATTCGGCGGCGCTGGTGCATGCGCTGCATCCCCAGGTAGCCATCATGAACAACGGTTCGCATAAAGGCGGATCGCCGGATGTCTGGCAACTCATCCACGACAGCCCCGGCATGGAGGATCTCTGGCAGTTGCACTACTCCGTTCCCGCCGGCAAAGAGCACAATTCGGCCGATCCGTTCCTCGCCAACGTAGACGAGATCTGCCAGGGGCAATGGCTCAAAGTGACGGCGGAGAAGGATGGGTCATTCGAGATTTGGAATCAGCGCAATAAGTACCAGAAGAAGTACGGCAAGCGGTAAGCAATGTTCACCACGGTGGCACGGAGCCCCCCAAGCTACACCGCGCTTGGGTGGCAAGATCAAAAAACCAAGAACTATATTGGATTTTTTCTCTGGGGAAACTATAAGACACGGAGAAAAACAAAGTCAAAGGCGAAACTGGAGCCCACGGAGGTGGCAGAGGGCACAGAGGGGAAAGGGTTCCCGGGGCTCAGCGCTCCGGTAGGTGCGCTTCGGGAAAATCTGCGCCGCCCGCAAGACAAGTAACGTAACGTTACACTGATTCCCCGCCAGTTAGAGTGCGCGGTTTATACTTGATCCTGGACGCGGAACCGAATGCGGAACGAAGCCAATGGCGCCGAATTCGCCAACCAGCCCGGTGCGGCTTCACGCGAGGCGCTGGTCCGCGAACAGTTGGAGCGCATTCTCGCGAGCCCCGGGTTTCAGGGGGCCAGCCGGCGGACGCGGCTGCTGCGTTACCTGGTGGGGGAAGTTCTGGAGGGGCGGGGCAATTCCCTCAAAGAACTGGTAATTGCTACGGAAGTATTCGAGCGAACACCGGATTACGACCCGCAGGTGGACTCCCTGGTTCGGGTGGAAATGGGGCGGCTGCGATCGCGGCTGCAGGAATATTACGGCCAGGCGGGCACGGGCGAGCCGGTCCGCATCGAAATTCCCAAGGGCGGTTACCGGCCGGTCTTCGCGTTTCGCGACCCTCTACCGGAGACCGCGCCGGGACCGGCGGCGGACCGCATTCCGGAGCCGGTGGTCCAGGCCACCCGCTCGGGATGGCAAAGGTGGAAATGGATCGTCGCTGGCATTGGCGGAGCGGCTGCGGTGGCGGCAGCGGTCTGGCTCCTGCGCACCACTGCTCCGCCGCTCCCACGCTCGATCGCCGTGCTGCCCTTCCTGAATCTGAGCGGCGACCCGGCCAACGAATATCTGGGCGATGGCATTAGCGAAGAGGTCACCGAGGCCCTGGCGCAATCTTCCGACCTTCGCGTAGTCTCCCGCACTTCCGCTTTTCAGTACAAGGGGAAAAGCGCCGACGTTCGCGAGGTGGGCCAAAGGCTGGGAGCGCGCGCGGTACTGGAGGGCAGCGTCGGGCGCCGCGGCGAAAAGTTCCATGTGGTGGCGCAGCTGATTCGCGCGAGCGACGGATACCATCTCTGGTCGGACGTTTACGATGCCGGGGTGGTGGATCTGCCCTCGGTGGAGGCGCGAATCGGCCAGGCAGTACGCGAAAAGCTGAGCGTGTCGCCGCCGCCCATTGCCACGGCGACGGACTCCAACGCGGTGAACAACCCCGAAGCGCACGACCTCTATCTTCGCAGCGCCTTCGAATTCAACCGGCGCACCGTGGATTCGACCAAGAGGGCGATGGAACTGGCACAACAGGCGGTCCAAAAAGATCCCTCCTACGCCCAGCCGTATGTGCTAATGGCTTCGGCCGAGTCGCAGTTGAGCACTCTGTTCGCGGAAAGTCCGCACGTGGCAGCGCAGCGCGCGCGGGAGGAGCTGGCGAAAGCGCTGCAGCTGGACCCGGGAAATAACGGAGCTCACGCGCAATTGGCTATGCTGGCCTATACCAATGAATGGGACTGGCCTAAGGCGGAGCGCGAATTTCGGCTGGCGTTGGCAACCGGATCCCATGGGTCGGCCGAGAATCTCTATGGCTGGTGCCTCATGACGCGGGGGCGTTTCGCGGAAGCCCGCAAGCATCTGGAGAACGCCGCGGAACTTGACCCCCTGTCTCTTGGCCCGCAACTGAACCAGGTAGAGGAAATGCTGACCGAACGCGATTACGCCGGCGCGAAGCGTAAAGTGGACCGCGTTCTGGAGACTGCACCGTCGAATTTCGTCGCATTGGCGCTGGCTTTCGCCGTAGCCTTGGCGCAGGGCGATTGCCCAGATGCGACTCAGTCCAACCAGAAGCTGCTGGCCACGTATCCGCAATCCCCATACGCGCACCTGACGAGCCTTGGCGCCGACGGTTTCTGCGGCCATCCGGAGCGGGTGGAACCGAAACTGGCTGAAATCCTAAGCGGGCACCCTCCCGGATTTCTGTCCCCCTATGCGGTGGCCACGGTGTACGGCGTCCGCGGCGACGCCGGCCGTGCCATGGATTACTTGCATAAATCGGCCGATCTGCGCGAGCCGACCATCCTGATGTTGATGGTCGAGCGGGCGTTCGACCATGTGCGCCAGGATTCACGCTTCGTGGCGCTGGAGCGGCAGGTGGGGTTAGTGGAATAAGAGCGAGCTTCGCTCGATTGGACAAGATGAAGCATGTCCTACGGCACGATCGACAGCACCGTCACCACCGTATTGTTGGAGAATAGAAAACCATAATCGAGGTTGGAAGCGGTGACATTCGCACTGGTCACCAGTCCGACGAAGAAGTCGAGTCCCGGGTTGAGACTCGAATCGATTCCGGCTGGGGGGATAAGCGCCAGGACCTGAGATGGGATGGTGAACTGTCCCGCGCTGGCCTGTGCGTTGCAGAAGAACTCGGTATCCTGTTTGATGCTCGCCAGGCCCGTGATGCCGATGATGGTTACGTAATCGCCGGCGGCGCCGCCCGACCAGGTAACCGTGAGGTCATGCGAAACGGAGACGCTCTTGGTGGTGGCTTCGTTGGTCCACGTCAGCGGCTGGGGGTAGGTCACGGACGCGGTAATGGGGCCAATGTCCGTTCCGCCGCCGCCGTTATTGAAGGTATAGCTTCCGGGAGTGAGGAACGGCGTGGCGCCAAGGGCCGACAATTGGGCTAGATACGTCCCGGTTTTTGCCTGGGGCAGTGTCTTGGTTCCATTGGGCCCGGTGACGGTCACCGGGGAGCCGGCATTCAGACCGGGAATCGAAAACGGGTCCAGGACAACGATTCCGTTGCCGCTAGGCACGTCATAGACCGTGCAGCTTCCCACCGATGGCCCGCCCGGCAGACCGTGGGAGCCGATCAGGTCGAGGTAGCTCCATTGTTCGAAAATCGCGCTGGCATTGTTGCCGGCGATGTTATCCATGTCGAGGCGCGCCACGTTGATGGTCCCGCCATTTTGAAGTTTGGCCAGGCTCGCAGCCGACAGCCCGGCGCCGCCGTCCGAGCAGTAGGTCTGGCCGGGCGCCGTGATCGGAATAGTGGTGAAGTTACTGACCACGCCGTTCACCTGCGCAACCACGGAAACGTAGCATCCGTTCAGGCCGTTGGGAACCGTGAAGTTGATCTGGTCGAGACCGGGAGAGCTTCCCCGGCCGCCGTAGAGGACCGTCGCCGATTGTCCTCCCACAAAGAGTTGCACGCCCGTGCCGAGGTCGACCGGAACGGGCGGCTCGGTTTCATCGCCCGTGACGGGTCCCAGGCCCGTTCCCCAAAGGACCAAAATGTCGCCGGGATGGGCGGCATTGGTGGGCACTTGAACCTGATAGCTGACGTTGGTGACGATGCCCGGGCCGCTGCCCTCTTCGTTTACCGCGAAAATGCCGAGGCTGTTCTTGACCACCGTGATCGGAATATTCCCCTGCGCTCCCTGATAAGTCAGCGAGAGGGTTCCGGCGCCCACGGGCGTGGATGATGGCAGAATCGCCGCCACCTGGGTGGCCACGGTATAGACCATGATGCAGGAATTGGTCACTCCACCCACGGTGACCTGGATGCTGGTCCCGCCCAAACCCTGGCTGGTGGGCAAGGGATAGCTGGTTACCTGCACCAGATTTGCGGGGCCGATCCCGGTACCGACGAGGGTGAAGATGGAACCCTCCGCGATGCCGCTATTGGGAAGTCCGGCTGGGACCCAACTAGCGGCGTTATAGACTCCGGTCAGCACGGGGGCCGCGGCCGCCAACATTGCGGACGCGAAGAGAATCGAGCCGGATTGCAAGATCTTGCGAAACCTGAGCATGACGATCGAACTCCTGGGTGGAGGATACGCGCGCGGGCCTCGTGGGAGAAGTTACGGCAGGTTGGTAACGTGACGTTACGTTGATTTTTCAGGGCTTGTCCCAGGAGTTTCTGCCCACTTTCGTGGACCGTGGCCCTTGCCCGTTCGTCCTCTTCTGTCGGAATATTCGGCCTGACGGGCGCTAATTGAATCCGATTTTGAATCCAACTTTTTGCGTTCGCAGGCCTTGGCGCTCGACCTGAATGGGAGGACCACGATTCTCGGAAACTCAGTGATTCGATGCCGAGCCTTATAATGGGTACGCGGAGACAGAGCGATGCCTGCCGAGTATGTTGAACAGCGCCACGGTGGCTATTACGTCAGAGGGACGCGGGTGTCCCTGGACTCGATTGTTTACTCATTTAAGGACGGCGAGTCTCCGGAAACGATTCGCCAGAACTTTCCCGCGCTTTCGCTTGAGCAGGTGTATGGCGCGATTGCATTCTACCTGGCCCATCAAGCCGATGTGGACGCCAATATCCGGGAGGGCGAGGAGGAACTGAAACATTCCGTTCCGCCGCTGAGCCAAAGCCGTCCGGATCTCTACGCCCGACTGCAAAAGGCTCGTGAGGAACTGGCCAAGCCGCGGTGAGCATTCGCTTCCAGGCTGACAACGATCTCAAGAGGATCATTGTCGACGCGACGTTGTGCCGCGAGCCCGCCATCGATTTCCAGACCGCGCTCACTGCCGGATTGGATGGTCTGGATGACGAATTGGTGTTAGGCCGCGCATCGGAGCAGGGCCGGATTCTCGTTAGCCACGACAAGCGCACGATGCCACTACGTTTGGCGGAGTTCGTCAGGCGAGGTGGCAGGAGCCCCGGTGTCTTGCCGGTCATCCCACAGCATGCACCAGTGCGGGGCGTTGCGGAGACTCCGATCCTCATTTGGGCGGACAATCGACCCGAGGAGTGGATGAACCTAGTCGCGAAGAATCCGTTCTGACGCTCCAAACGCGCCCAAGATGGCGGAAATCGCCCGCGTCAGGCGATCCTGATCGACGGATTGAGGCAGCGGAATCGAGAGCACCGGGCGATTGGTACGTGGATCGCGCGAGATCAGGCTCGAAAGGCCCTCCCCAGTGGGCGCGCTTTTTGCCATCGCGGCGAAGGATTCCAAGAACCGCACACCGGTCTCGATGAGCCCAGCGGCGGCCTGCTCGAACCCGGCCTGCGGGGATGCAGCTACCGGCGGCGCTGGCGCCGGCGCCGACTGAATGGGAACGGCTTTGGCCGGAACCTGGTCAACCAGAGGCTTCGGCCGGCCGGGCTGATCCGCGAAGATTTCCTTCACCGACTGGAGGATGCTCTTCTTGCCGAGCTCGGCGAAGCTGACCTCGCCGGTCGGCGAATCGAAAACTCCCGCGAACAGGGATTTCTTCAGTTGGAGCGTTTTCCAAACTCGCTCTTCAATGCTGTCCTTCGTCAGCAGATGCACCACGTGGACCGGATGGGCCTGGCCGAGGCGATGGACTCGTCCGATCCTCTGTTCGAGCCGGGCGGGATTCCATGGAGGCTCAAAATTGATGACCGCCGATGCTGCCTGGAGATTCAGGCCAACGCCTCCCGCATCCGTCGAAAGGAAAACACGGCACTCCGGATCGCGCCGGAATTT
>Ga0182018_10000465_pt1 | contig 53304 bp, 36 predicted proteins | sample 812P2MmetaG_FD_120490 | JGI IMG/M metagenome (GOLD analysis project Ga0182018, IMG submission 120490) | Permafrost microbial communities from Stordalen Mire, Sweden - 812P2M metaG | ecosystem: Environmental > Terrestrial > Soil > Wetlands > Permafrost | place: Sweden: Stordalen | collected... | reverse complement strand
TGAGAAGCACTGGCGCGATGAATGGCACGCCGAATCCGCCCATACATGCCGCAGCGGCACAGATTCCCTATCATCGCGGCGTCGATCTGATCGTCGCTGGGCTTGGGAGTCTTCGCCAGCAGCGCCGCCGCCGACATGATCTGCCCGCACTGGCAATATCCGCACTGCGGCACCTGCTCGGCAATCCATGCCCGTTGCACTGGATGCGTGTTGTCCGCCGACAGGCCCTCGATCGTGGTGACCTGCTTGGCGCCGACGGATGATACCGGAGTCTGGCAGGCGCGCACGGCCTCGCCATCCAGATGAACGGTGCACGCTCCGCACAGTCCCATCCCGCAGCCATATTTCGTGCCCGTCAGATTGAGCTTGTCGCGCAGCACCCACAACAGAGGCGTGTCGGGAGCAATTTCAACGTCGTGAGGATTATTGTTGATGAGCAGATGAATCGCAGCCATGGGAAACTCCAGGAGCGAAGGTCGTTGCGTTAGACGAGGCTATCGCAATAACGTTGGCTCGCGCAACAATTCAGACTCCTATCACCGCGCAGCGATTCGTAGAACCGGAGCTTGCTAGATCCCTCTCGCCCCATCCGGCTCTGCCTCCGCCGGCAACAGACGTCGCAAAGCAACGGCTCTAGGGACAAGATGAACTGAGCCGTGATCCGGTCAATCCGCTCTCGAAAAGAAAGGCGGCCCGACTTAATTCCCTGGCTTCTTCATCTCTTCCGCTGCCGCTTCGGCTCCTGGCATCAGGTTCTTGAGGGGGGCCTTACGCTGCTCCTCGAGTTCCGGACGGGGCAGCGGCTTTCGCGGCAACATCTGGTCGCGCATCGCCGTGTTGTAGACGAAGATTGCTTCTACCACCGCCGCCTGCGCCAGATCGTCGGGCTGCAGACGTTCGTACGTATCCATGTTGGAATGATGCGTGCGCGATCCATAGTCGAGCATGTCCTGAATGAACTGGAACCCCGGTACGCCCACGGAGTCGAACGCCTCGTGATCGGTGCCGCCCGTATTTCTCATGGTTAGCGTGCTCACGCCCAGGTCCTGCAGCGGCGCGATCCACTGCTGAAAGATGGGACCTACCGAAGCATTCTCCTGCAAATAAACGCCGCGAACTTTTCCCGAGCCATTATCCAGGTTGAAGTATCCGGAAATTTTCTGCTGCTCCGGTTTCACCTGAACCGCACCGGCAGGCTTGCGCAGAAAATCCGGCAGCTTCAACTGCTCTGGTTCGGTCGAGAGCGGTACGTATCCAAAATGCTGCTTTACATAACCATAAGAGCCAAATTCTCCCTGCTCTTCGCCGGTCCACAGGCCCACTCGGATCGTGCGCCGCGGTTGCACGTGCAACGCGTTCAGGATGCGCATCACTTCCATCGCCACCACCGTTCCCGCTCCGTTATCGGTGGCACCCGTGGCGGAAGCCCACGAATCCAGATGCCCGCCGACCATCACTACTTCATCTTTGAGCTTGGGATCGGTGCCGGGAATTTCGGCAATCGTGTCAAACCCGTGCTCGTGGTCGCCGGTAAATTCCGTTTCCACATCCATCTCGACCGTGACCGGCACATTCGCCTTCAGCAGCCGGTGCACGCGTCCGTAATTCTCAATCGCCATTACAACGATGGGCAGAGCCTCGGCGTGTGCCCGCTGATAGGTGAACCATCCCATCCCCGATCCGCCATCGTCAAAAATCGTGCCGCCGGCACCGCCGTTATTGCGCCCGTCGCGACTCGGAACCACGATTCCGGCGGCGTGCTCGGCGGCCAAAAACTGTCCAGCTTTCTCGCGGAATTCCAGCCGCTTGATGAAGGTGGCAAAAAAATCTTCCGGCTCGCCGAGGTGCACGGGAAATTCGGCAGTGGTTTTGAGATTGGCTTCGTCTCTGCGTTCAAACAGCGGCTTGTCGACAGGCTTCACATCGCGCATATCACCGAAGAAAACGATCTTGCCCGCCAGTTTCCCTTTGTACTTTTCCAGCTCCTTCTCGTCCTTCGCATTTACCCAGATCGCGCCCCCGTTGATCGGCCCTTTGCTCGCCGGCGACCAGGGCAGCGCTTGCGCAATAAATACTGCCGTGTCCGGCGCCGACATGCGCACCCAAGTATTGAGTTGCCGCCAGCCCATGCCAAACTCGCCCCAATCCTCGAGGTGGGCATTGCTGCATCCCATGGCGGCGAACTGCTCCCGGGTCCATTCGTTGGCGCGCTTCAGGTTGGGCGACCCCGTCAGCCGGGGCCCAATTCCATCCGCCAGCGCCGATGCAAACTCCATCACGTGCGAGTGCGCCAAGCCCTCGTCGCGAATGCGCTGGTACATGGTGAAGTCCAGATTCTCGGTCGCGGGTTGCGGCCGTTCGTAAGAGGGCTGGCCGGCCTCGTCGGGTTTCACCTCTTTCGATTTCTTGTCGGCCGCCGATACCGAAAAGCTGAGACACCACAGCACTGCGAAAGTTGAGAACAACCACTTGTGCGATGACATTTTTCTGTTTCCTCTCCCGGGACGGAAAACGCAGATTAGCAGATACCACGACATTGCGGGAAGATATGGCACCGCTGCTGCAAGTCTCCGAGAGTCCGAGCCGATTCGCATCCTGAGTCTTGAGGACCATCCGGTCTTCCGTGAGGGTCTGCGCTCGATCATCAGTTCGCAACCATCAATGGCGTATCGCAAAATTCTCCTGGCTGATAGATCATGGGTCGTGTGCAATTGCGCTGGCGATTCCTTGCCATGCGACGCTCTCCATGCTAGGTTCGGGGCCATGTCCCAGTCTCCCAACCCATCCGAACCGCAGCGGGTGGTGCCTCTGCTTGAGTTGGCTATTAAGTTACTCAGGGCCGGGCGGCCAGGCGATGCGATCGCGCCATTGCGCGACGCAGCGCTGCTGCAGCCGTCCAATGCCATGATCCAGCACGATCTCGGCCTTGCCTGCCTTGAGGTCGGCCGTCTACCGGATGCCGTCGCGGTCTTGCAGCGGGCCGTCGCCAGCGATCCGGGCTACTGCGATGCATATTTCCGCCTGGGAATCGCCTTGGAGAAGCTGGGCGACATGGGCGGGGCAATCGTTGCCTACGACCGCGCCACGAAGCTGCTCCCATCCTTGACTGAGGCGTGGTTCCGCGCTGGCGCCCTGGTCTACATACTGGGCCGTCATGACGAGGCGGTCGGCTGTTTCCGGCGTGCGGCAGCGACTGGAGGTAAGACTAGCTTCGGCCGCCTTGGTAAGGCGCGGGCGCTGCTGATCGAGGATCGCAATCAGGAAGCCGAACAGGTCTTGCGAGAGACGCTGGTGGCCGAGCCGAGGAGCGCCTTGGCATACGATCTGCTTGGCAATCTGCTCTCTGAGTTCGGCCGTTTCGACGAGGCCCGCGCATGCTTCGAACGCGCTATCGCGATCGCGCCGCTGCTGGCGGGGTGCTACTACGATCTGGTCCGGTGTCGCCCAGTCACGGGCGATGACGACGGTCTGCTTCAACGGATGCAAGCTGCCTTGACCACGCCGAGGTTGGAAGCGGGGCAACGCCTGCGGCTTCACCTTGCGATCGGCAAGGTGGCGGAGGATCTTGGCGACTACGCCTTAGCCATGCAACATTTCGACGCCGCAGACGCCGTGCGCCGGGGCTCTTCGCCCTTCGACTCGGCCGCGTTCTCCATCGAGATCGACCGCCTGATTGCCCGCTGCAAACCCGAATTGATCGCGCGTGCGCCCGAACTCGGCAGCTGCGATGCAACGCCGGTGCTGATCATTGGGATGCCGCGGTCCGGCACAACTCTCGTCGAGCAGATCGTCTCCATGCATCCCGAAGTCGGGGCCGGCGGCGAGTTGCAATTCTGGAACGAGCGCGGGGCGGCGTGGCACCAGTCCGGCGCGGTCGGGAACGAGAAACCGGTCGTCGCCAGAGAATTCGTTGCCAAGGAATTCCTGGCCAAGGCTGCCGCAGACTATCTCCGCGTGCTGCGCGCGATCGCGCCGAGGGCGGCGCGAGTGACCGAAAAGATGCCGTTCAACTTTCTCTGGGCCGGGCTCATCCACCTGGCATTCCCGCGCGCAATCATCATCCATTGCCGCCGAGCTGCAGTCGACACGGCGGTGTCGATCCATCAAACTCACTTCCATCCGAGCCTGGCGTTTCCGACCGGAGGTCCCGAACTGGTCGCGTATTTCCGTGACTACCAGCGCCTCATCGACCATTGGCGGAGAGTGCTGCCGGCGGATCGCTTCATCGAGATCGATTACGAGGATCTGACCCGCTCGCCCGAACCAGTCATCCGGCGGATCATCGCGGCTTGCGGTCTGCCATGGCACGAGGCGTGCCTGCGCCCCGAATCCAATCCGCGGGCGGTGAAGACCCCCAGCAAGTGGCAGACACGCCAGCCGATCTATCGCACTTCCGTGGCGCGCTGGCGTCGCTACGAACCCTGGCTGGGGCCCCTGCGCGCGCTCGTCGACGTTAAATAGAATCGACGACGGGTCGGAAGGTGACGCGCCCCTCGCCCGATCGTGATTTGGGCTGCAGACCACTTCACCCGAAAGACGCGAACCCACGTCCACGGCAGACTTCTGCTTAAGGTGGAGCTGCGCGCGTCACAATCCTCAAGAAAAGGTTCAACCCTTGTAACGAAAATTTCACGCGATCGTAATAAAGCCGTCACATTTCTTCGTTAAGGTTAGCGAACACTCTCCGCTTTGCATTCTGAGTTGATCACCGCGGCCACCAACCGAGCGTATGAGAATTCTGGTCATCGAAGACGAAATCAAGACCGCCAGGTTCCTTCAGAAAGGACTTGGGGAAGCTGGCTTCGTTGTCGATTTGGCAGATGACGGGCTGGATGGGCTCTACATGGCGCAAGGAGTGGAGTTCGATCTCCTCATTCTAGACGTCATGATTCCCCACCTGGATGGCTGGCAGGTTCTCACCCGATTGCGCAAGTCTGGCCGTCAGATGCCAGTGCTTTTTCTGACTGCCCGCGACGCGGTTCACGAGCGGGTTCGTGGATTCGAGCTGGGCGCTGACGATTACATGGTGAAACCATTCGCTTTTTCCGAACTGCTGGCGCGCGTGCGTTCCCTGTTGCGCCGTAGCCCGCCTCGCGTGCAGGAGGCCATCCGCCTGGCCGACCTCGAGGTCGATCTGCTGCGTCAGCGTGCCACGCGAGCCGGGCAACGACTGGAGCTAACGGCTAAAGAATTCCTCCTTCTGTCGCTGCTGGCGCGTCGCGCCGGCGAAGTTCTGTCGCGCACGTTGATCGCGGAGTCCGTCTGGGACATGAATTTTGACAGCGACACCAACGTCGTGGATGTCAACGTACGAAGGCTGCGAAGCAAAGTGGACGATCCTTTTCCTCTCAAATTAATTCATACGGTTCGGGGCGCCGGCTATGTCCTGGAATCTGCGGAATAGATTCGGGCAGGCGTCGCGTTTGTGGCGCACTCTGGCCTTCCGCCTGACTGCCTGGTATGTCCTCGCCGGCCTGGCGCTGGTCGTCTTCACGACGGCGAGTCTTTATTTCGTGCTGGTGACGGAGCTGAAAAAAAGCGCGGACTTGTTTCTGGCCGACAAAATCCATGTGCTGCGCACTATGCTGCGGGAGCGTCCGGACGACTGGGATGGGTTGCGCGAGGAGATTGAACTGGAGTCGGCCGCGAGGAGATACCAGCAATTCTATATCCGTCTTCTGGACGAACGAAACATTCCACTTTTGACGACTCCGGGAATGGCGGAGCAGTTAGACCTATTGCAATTGACCGCTCAAACCCAAAGCCGCCCTGGGCGCGCTGAGGACATGAAAGGAAGAGACGGCCGGTTATTTCTTGTGATGAGCGCTGCGGCGGCCGTCGGCAGTTCCGCTCAAACCGACACCGTGCAGATCGCGATCGATGTTTCCCAGCAGCAAGCATTGCTGGCGCGGTATCGGCACCGGTTCTGGCTCATTCTCCTGGGCACGCTGGCAATCTTTCCCCTGGTCGGATATCAGATCGCACGCCGCGGTATTCGGCCGGTCAGAGAAATGGCGACGACAGCCCGCCACATCAGTTCAACGAACCTGCACGAACGTATCCAACCGGAAGGATATCCCTCCGAACTTGCGTCGCTAGCCGCGACTTTCAACCAAATGCTGGACGGCCTGGAAGAGTCTTTCGAGCGGATCTCCAGATTCTCCGCCGATATTGCGCACGACCTGCGAACTCCCGTGAACAACATCCGCGGCGAGGCGGAAGTAGCCCTGGCTCGTGCGCGAACGGTCGACGAATACCGCGAAGCTTTGAGCTCGTGCCTGGAAGAAGCTGTGCGGCTATCGGACCTCATTGGCGATCTCCTGTTCCTCGCCCGAGCAGAAAGTCCGCTTGCCCACCTGCACCGCGAGAACCTCAACGTCGGCGAATTGCTTTCTGGCATTCGCGAATATTACGAAGCTTCAGCAGCGGACCGGGGTGTCTCTCTTTCCACAGTGGTGCCTAACGAACCCGTGATTGCTCAATTGGACCGCACTCTTTTGCAAAGGGCTGTGGGCAACCTTGTTTCGAACGCGTTAGCACACACGCCCGCGGGAAGATCCGTCGTGCTCGGCACCTCGATCGAACCCGCGGCCGTCCGCATTGAAGTTTCTGACGCCGGGGTGGGCATTCCTCCGGAAGCGTTGCCGCGGGTATTTGACCGCTTTTTCCGAGTGGATGAGTCGCGCTCTCAGGCTTCGGGGGGAACTGGGCTGGGTTTAGCCATCGTTCAAAGCATCATGCTGTTACACGGCGGCAATGTGGAAATCGCGAGCAAGGTTGGGCAAGGGACGCAGGTAACTCTCCGCGTACCTGTGTCTCCCGCTGCATGACCGCGATCCAACATGACAAAAATGTAATCTCCGCGTCATGGTGCCGTTATAGGCCGTCTGCTAGGTTTCCGACTGCGGCCGCTGGTCGGATTTCCACCCCGACGTCGCACGGCCGATCCTGGTTGCACGATGAAAAAAATCCAAGGAGGAGAGTGGTATATGTCCCGAAAAAAGTCTCGAAATAATTCTCGAAATAAATCTCCGATCAACCGTCTGCGTCCGCTCGCGGGTTTGGTGGCGGCGGGGCTGAGCTTTCCAGCGATCGCCGGCGCTCAGTCCAAACCGTACCCAACCTACGTGACCGGCCCGCAGCCGAACGGCTCGTGGGTCGTCAGCTCTGGCCAGGTCATTACCCCAGCCGGCACTCAAGTCGACCTCGGCATTCGGGTGCGCGCGAAGGCCATCGCGTTGAACCCCACTCTCCGCACTCACACCGCTGCCGTCCTCACCATGGGTACGTCGACGTCCGATGGCAACGGGGCCGTCGAGGTGTTCGACACCAAGACCGGCGTTGTCCTGCAGAACTACATCCCGTTCGCAAAGGATGCGCAGGGCAGCTACAGCGGCATAGCCTATTCGGCGAACGGAAAGTACCTGTTTTTCAGCCAGGACAGCAGCCACGTCACCATCGCCAAGGTCGATGAAGAGGGCTTGCTGAGCGACGACGTCCAGGTCAGCGTGCCGCCGAACAATTCCTTCATCAACTGCTTCCCGAACAGCCCTCCGGCGGCTTATGCCAACCCCTGCGGCTCGTTCTATACTCCGAGCACTTCTTATCCCGGCGGCATCGCGCTCTCAGAGGATGGAAAGAGCGCCTACGCCCTGCTGAACCAGAACGATACGCTCGCCAAAATCGACCTGACCGCCAACCCGCCGACCCAGGGTAAGCAGATCCGCGTCGGCAACGCGCCGCACAGCATCGTGATCGACCGCAACGGCGCGACCGCCTACGTCAGCAACGAGGGTGGCCGTGCCGCTACAGAGGCGGACTTCCAGATTAACTCCGCCGGCACCGAAATCGTCGCCGACCCGGTGGTTGGCGCTGCGATCACTGGTACAGTTTCTGTGGTTGATCTGGCCTCGCTGAAGGTCACCGCTAACATCTCGACCGGCCTGCATCCGACCGGGATGGCGTTCTACGGGAAGCACCTACTGGTCGCCAATACATATAGCGATACCATCTCGGTGATCGACACGACCAAGAACGAGGTAGCGTGGACGATCAACCTTGGCTTGCCGATCGGAGTGCCCGGCCAACGCCAGCCGGCCTATGGCGCCGCGCCGAACTCGATCGCCGTCGATGGAGACGTTGCCTACGTCGCGCTTTACAATGCCAACGCGATCGCTGTGGTCAACCTCAACAAGGGCGCGACGAATCCTGTCACCGGCATGATCCCGGTGGCCTATGCGCCGAGCTCGGTCGTGCTCGACCAGAACGATAAGGTGCTTATCGTTGCCAACGACAAAGGCATCGGCGCGCGTAATTCGTTCGAGACCGACTACGGCGTCTCCGACTACAATACCCACCAGGATAACGGCACCGTAAGCATCGTCCCCGTGCCGGACGGCAGAACCTTGGAGGCGATGACCAGCAAGGTCCTCGAGAACAATCACTGGGACCTTATTCAGAATATCAACTCTGCCTCCGGCGGCAACCCGGATGTCAAGCCGGTCGCAATCCCAAAGAAGATCGGCGATCCGTCGCTGATCCAGCATGTGTTCCTGATCATCCGTGAAAACCGCACCTATGATCAGATGTTGGGCGACGTGGCCGCCGGCAATGGCGACCCCGCGCTGGCGGTGTTTGGCGGCAAGGACACGCCGAACGTGCACACGCTCGTGAAGCGTTTCCCTCTCTTCGACAATTTCTACGACCCGAGCCGCCAGTCGGCGGACGGTCACCAATGGATCACCGAGGGCATGGCTCCCTACGCCGACGACATCCAGTCGCCTGACTGGGTGCGCAGCTATCCGGGTGGGAACGCCGGTGATGCACTCGCCTATCAGAAAAAGGGCTTCCTGTTCTCGGAAGCGGCGGCCGCCGGTCTGCCGGTGAAGATCTACGGCGAATACGTCGAGAACGATACGTTCAAACAGCCGGACGGATCAACCAGCGAGCCGACCTGGAGGGAGTTCTACACTGACTCGCAGAACTTCGAAGCTGGGAAAGAAAAAACTCTGTACTATCAGAACACTGTCCAGGCGGAGTCCTCTCTCCCGGCTGTGTATCAACACCTCATCCCGAACTTCCCGCAGTTCGATCTGGGCATTCCCGACCAGTTCCGTGTCGATATCTGGTTGCAGGACTTCCAGAATGACGTCAAGGCCGGTACGGTGCCCGCGTTGAGCATCCTGTGGGTCATGTGCGACCACACCGGCGGCCCGCCGACCCCGGACGCCGAACAGGCCGATAACGACCTGGCCATTGGGCGCATTATCGACTACATCAGCCACAGCAACGTGTGGTCCACGTCGGCGATCTTCATCGAGGAAGACGACGCGCAGAACGGCGTCGACCACGTTGACGGTCATCGTAGCCCAGGCTATATCGTCAGCCCGTACACGGTGCAGAACGGACCTACCGACAACACCTACTACACGCAGGTCAACATGACTCGGACGATGGAGCAAATCCTCAGTCTGCCGCCCATGAACCAGTTCGACCTCGTGGCGTCGCCCATGAGGACGGCTTTCGTCAAGGACACACCGCCCGCGGACAACTTCAAGCCGTGGACGCATGTGCCGAACCAGGTCCCGCTGGATGACGGCGTTTCAGCGACGGCATCCAACAAAACGAGCAGCCCTGCGGTCCAGGCCCTGAGGGCGGCTTGGCTCCAGAAGAAGGCGCAGGTCTTCGCCGGTAAACTGACCAAGCCGGACTCGGAAGACCCGGACACCGTCAACCACTTCAACTGGTATATGTCCACTGGGTTTGTGCGGCCCTATCCCGGCGAGAGCAAGGTGCGCCCACCAAGTGACTTCAACAGGGCAGCACCCGCCAAGGCTGACGACGACGACTAAAACACGTTCCGCTGAAACGGACCCTCTCCCCAATCATCGGGGAGAGGGTTTTTGTTTACGCCTCAAACCGCAGTTCTCACCAACCTCAAGCCGACCACCGAATTCACCCAATTTTCACATACCTATCACGAGAACGTAACACTGCGTACCTACCCTTATGAGCTTCATAATTGCGGGAACCGATAATCAACATTGGGGGTGCGCATGCGGCACGGTCGAAACGCCAGCTTTAAAATCGCCGGTTGGAGCATCCGGTGCGTTAACCGTTCACTTCTTTTTGGGTCAGCAATTCTTCTGAGCTTGACGCCATCTTCGCGTGCACAAATCGATCGGGCAGCCTTGAGTGGAACCGTAACTGACCCCTCCGGCCGCGTTTTGCCCCAGACTCGGGTCACCGCCGTGCAGGCTGCCACCGGACTACAACGCACGGCCACTTCATCTCCCGCAGGAACCTACGACCTCCCGGAGTTGCCGGTCGGTAATTACACGATCACCTTTGAACATAAAGGGTTCAGCACTCTCACCTTCGTAGACGTCGAGGAAGTTCTCGGTCGCACTCGAACTCTCAACGCGAGGCTTCAGGTTTCAGGTGGCAATGAACGAGTGGAAGTTTCCGCCGGTTCTGAGCAGATGGATAAAACGTCAGACGCTTTAGGTGACCGCATCCAGCCGGAGCAGGTAAAGGAGTTGCCGCTCAACGGCCGCAATTGGGCAACCCTCACTGCCCTGGTGCCGGGTGCTGTCGATACCGGAGGTAGTAACCAGCGTTCAGTTCGATTTGCCGGCCGCGGACGCGATGACGACAACTTTACTTACGACGGCATCGACGCAACGAACATTGTGAATCAGCCACAGCAGCCTTATGTTCGTCTGGCTATTCCTCTCGACACCATCCAGGAATTTCGCGTCGATTCAATGCTCGCAACCGCGGAAGCGGGTGGAACCGGTGGCCCGCAACTCGCGGTCACTTCCCCTTCAGGAACCAATCAGTGGCATGGGGACGCGTTCGAGTTTTTCCGCAATAACGCATTCGACGCCGAGCAGCCGGTCCCTATCTCGACCACGCCACAGCCACCGTTTCATCTGAATCAGTTTGGGGGCTCGGTTGGAGGTCCTGTCGTTCGCGACAAGACTTTCGTTTTTCTAGCCTACGAAGGCTATCGGCAACACTGGGGATTCCCTCTGCTCGGTTACGTGCCCAGCGACGCCTTCCGCGCCCAGGTCGCAACCGATTCTCCGGCGCTCATTCCCATTCTTGATGCCTACCCGAAGAGCGAGACTCCCACCAGCAACCCTGACACCAATCAATTCACCAGCGAAGGATTGCAGGTGGTGACCGAGAACTCCGCCATGATTCGGCTCGACCAGCGCTTCACAGAGAAGACCACCGCGTTCGTCCGTTTCAACATTGATCGCGCCGTCAATACGCAGCCTTTAGCCAGTTCCGGCAACTATCTCCTGGATCGCCAACAGCTCACTTCTGCTCCGGTGAACGGCGGCATCGAACTGCTACACATTTTTTCTCCGTCGCTGGTGAATGAATTCAAATTTGGTTTTAATCGCGGCACTGCTGACACCACCGACATTAACACCACCGGTATTCCTTACGCTGTCTCAGTCTCCGGATTCACCGCCCTCAACAACAACCGGGTTAGCAGCGGCGTCGGCAATTCATTCTCCGAGATCGACAACCTGACGTGGGTGAAAGGACGCCACGCCGTGAAGGCCGGAGTCGAAATCCGACGCATTCAGCTCAACCAGGGGAACACGGAAGCTGGCACGGTTGGGTTCGCCTCCACCGGCGCCTTCGACGCCAATCAAGTCAGCACAGCCAGCCTCAACGGGGCACTCCCCATCAACGGCCTGCGCAAGACGCAGTTTTACGGCTACGTGCAGGACGAATTCAAAGTGACATCAAACCTGACCCTCAACCTGGGCGCCCGCTACAGCTTCTTCAACATTTTTCATGAGGTCCAGGGCCGCGCCAATCCCTTCGATTTCGCGACCTGTGGTCCGCAAGGCTTTTGTGGGGTGGGAGCGAGTTTCGGTCAACCGAATTACGGCGACATTGATCCACGCCTTGCGTTTGCCTGGTCCCCAACCAAGAGCGGACACTCCGTCATTCGGGCGGGTTACGGTATCTACCACGAGGACGGGCAACTCGACGATCAAAACCTCCCCATCAGCAACGAAGTGTTCGCTTATTCGCTGTCCAACAAAACCATCCCTAATCTGAGTTACCCCATCACTCCCTTTCTCGCGGACACGAACGGCATCATCTCACCGCGCGACGATAACCGCCGTCGCAAAGATACCTATGTAGAACAGTGGGGCTTGTCAGTTCAGCAGCAACTGCCGGCCGACTTCGTCGGAACTGCCTCGTATGTAGGCAGCAAGGGAGTTCATCTGCTCACGCTCTCTGAAGTGAACGTTGTCAATCCTGCGACTGGAACTCGTCCCTACCTGAACTTTGGTGAGGTGAGTTGGCGCGGCAACAAAGACAACAGCAACTACAACGCCCTCTCGCTTGCCGTGAAACGTTCGTTCTCCCGCGGTTTCCTGCTCGGGGCCAATTACCTCTGGTCGCATGAGATCGACGACGGCTCCGATGGCAGCGGCGACGGCGATTCACTGGTCCCGGAGAACGTCGCCTGCCAGCCTTGCGAGCGCGCTTCCGGCATCTGGGACGCACGTCACGTTTTCAATGCCAACGCCATTTACGAACTTCCCTTTGGGCCGGGAAAGCAATTCCTTAGCGAACCAGGCTTCTGGCGCTCCGTTGCCGGCGGATGGGAAGTCACTTCCGCCTTCATTGCTCACACCGGATTCCCGGTCAACGTTCTGATTAGTCGTTCGTCGTCTTCGGTCCCAGACGGCAACGCCACCGATCAGCGCCCTGACATCGTGCCGGGCGTTGCGCTCACGCCGCCGGGAGGCGCGACGATTGGCCAGTGGATCAACCCGGCGGCCTTTGCCGTTCCTGCCGCCGGCACATTCGGCGATGCACCCCGCGATGTCGCTCGCGGACCGGGCGCGTGGCAGATGGATTTCGGCGTCGGCAAGCGAATCTCGCTAACGGAACGCGCGAGCCTCCAGTTCCGCTCCGAGTTCTTCAACATCTTTAACCATCCCCAATACGGTTTGCCGCAGGCCACATTCGGCGTGCCGGGCTTCGGCTCCATCACTCAGACGGTAAACACGACGACGCCTGTCAGCCCGATCGGCTCCGGAACTCCGCGCGAGATACAGTTCTCGGTGCGAGTTCGTTTCTAAGACGTGGCGCCAGCCCCTTCGACGTTCGTTGATGTCTGCGATGAACCGTTGATTCGCGAATCCGATAGAGTGAGCAAAGGTTCCGGCCGCTCATTTTCCCGACGAAGGACGGAATTGTGTGAAAGGGACAAGTGCGATGCTTACTACCACTGTTCCTGCGGCTCTCCCGTCTCCGGATCGAGAATCAAGGTTCGATTCGAGTGGAACCTGCTGTACTCATTGAAATCGAACAAATTTGTGATTGATCCGGCGATGGCGTCGAAGGATTGGTTGCCAATCCGTCCCACCTGCCAGTTGTCCTCGATGAAGCGCGTGATCGAGCTCTGGTCGGCTACGGTGTGGGAGACGAAATTTTCCTTCGCAAACGGGGAAATCGCGAGAAATGGCAACCCCGGCCCATAGCCGCAGGGGTCGAGGTAAGCTCCAGCTTTTGCTGTGCCGCACAGTCCGGTTGGTCCGAGCAAGGCGTCGTTACTGGGATCGTTCGACTGGCTCACAATCGGCGCCAGCACATGGTCGTACCAGCCGTCGGAATCGTCCCAGGCGATCAAAATCGCCATATCTTTCCATTCGGGGGTTTTCTGCAGCTGGTTGATGATGGTCACGAGAAAGGTCTGCTCCAACAACGGGCTTGAGGTGGAAGGATGCCCGGTCTCATTGGCTGGCGCTTTCAGAAAGCTCACAGCGGGTATGTTGTGATTGGTTACGGCATTCCAAAAATCAGTGAGAGCATATTGGTGCATTGCCTGATCCGAGTTGCCGATCGCGCCGACTGAAGTGGGTGGCAAGTGATGCGGATTCAATGTGGAGGCGAAATATTGGAGGGGGTGTAGTGGGGATCTTCCTGGCTGATGCAGGTCGCGATTCCGTTCGACCACCGGCCGGGGTCCAGTCGCCGGAGAACCAGCCCCAAGTAATTCCTTTCGCAGTCAGCAAATCTCCGATGCTAGGTCCCGCCATCTGAATGGTTTTTCCAGTCGAGCAATCGTCACCCGTGGGATCGATATTGGCGATTACGCTTCCGTTCACGACCTTGCCGGAGACGGTAGCATGAGTGGCACCATGGGTCTGTCCACGAGATTCAGATGACCCATGACCCACGGCCAACCTCTCTTCTGAGAACGCCCGTCGGCATCCGCTGTTCTCCGCCTTTCGCCCCGTGATGCGCGCTTGTCGACGAAGCAGGCTTCACCCCGCTACGCGCGAGGGCCCGCTTTGCACGTGATAAAATAGAAGTTCCCATATGGCCAATATTCAACGCAGGAAGAGCGCTACCACCGTCGTCGGTGGTGTGCGCGTAGGTTCGGATGCACCGATTGTGGTGCAGTCCATGACGAATACCGACACGGCCGACATCCCTTCGACGGTGCAGCAGGTGGCGGCGCTGGCTCGCGCCGGGTCGGAACTGGTGCGGGTTACGGTCAACAATGATGAGGCAGCCGCGGCCGTTCCCCACATCGTGGAGCAACTCGACAAGCAAGGCATCCGTGTGCCCATCATCGGCGATTTTCATTACAACGGGCACGTTCTGCTCACCAAATATCCCGAGTGTGCCCGTGATTTGGCCAAGTACCGCATCAATCCCGGCAACGCCAGCATCGGACGAAGCGGCGACTCCAATTTCCGTACCATGATCGAAGTCGCGGTGAAATATCAGAAGCCGGTGCGCATCGGCGTGAACTGGGGATCGCTGGACCAGGTGTTGCTCACCCGCATGATGGACGAGAATTCGTGCCTGGACGAACCGAAAGACGCGCGCGAAGTAACCATGGAAGCCATGGTGGTGAGCGCGCTGAACTCAGCCCAACTGGCCGAGCAATTCGGCTTGCGCTCCGACCAGATCATTCTGAGCGCGAAAGTCAGTGGCGTGCAGGATTTAATCGATGTTTACCGCGCACTGGCGGCGCGCTGTGAATATGCTCTGCATCTGGGACTCACGGAAGCGGGCATGGGCGCCAAGGGCGTGGTCGCATCGGCGGCCGCCATGGGAGTCGTGCTGCAGGAAGGCATTGGCGACACCATTCGCGTTTCGCTGACACCTGCCCCGGGCGGTGACCGCACCGAAGAAGTCCGGGTGGCTCAACAGATTCTGCAATCGATGGGCATTCGCAGCTTTACGCCGCAGGTCACGGCGTGCCCCGGCTGCGGACGCACCACCAGCACCTTCTTCCAGGAGATGGCCGAGCAGATCCAGACTTATCTGCGTGAGCAGATGCCGTCATGGAAAGGCCGCTATATCGGCGTCGAAGAAATGAAGCTCGCGGTGATGGGCTGCGTGGTCAACGGTCCCGGCGAATCGAAGCACGCCAACATCGGCATTTCGCTGCCCGGCACGTTCGAAGAACCCAAAGCTCCGGTCTATGTCGACGGTCGGCTGTTTACTACGCTGAAGGGCGATCGCATCGTCGCCGAGTTCATCGGGATTCTCGATGAATACGTGGACTCGCACTATGCGGCCAGGGAGAGCGTGAGAGAAGAAGTTCCCGCCAAGGCTTAGGCGATTGCTGCTTGATTGCTCATTGTTTGTTGGCCAAGGTGGTTCCGACCTAGAGTTTCCCATCAACCACAGAAATCATCCATCATCACTTCTCCTCTATCGGCACCTACTGTCCAGTCAGCAGGAAGACCGGACTCTGCGGCAGCGGTTCCCCATTCGGTTGTGCAGGGCCCGCGCTGAACGGAGCGAGAAGATCGTTCACTAAAGTATCCGCCGCATTCACACCTGTAGCGATCGTGTCGGTCGCGGCGGCGATGACCGCCACCGAACCCCCGTCGCACATGCTGGCGTATACCCGGCTGCTGCCGACCGCGGCGGCCGCCGACATGCGGAAGCGGGCCCCGGCCGGGGTGTAAGGGATGACGGGGGCGCAGAATGAAACCGGTGTCAGGGCGAATGGATAGGTCGTCGATCCGGCGGCCGTGGTGACTGGAGGCAGGAGCGGAAATATCGTCGTCTTTACGGTTAAAGTCAAGGCGTTGTAGACAGTCACCTGCGGGATAATGCAACCGGCCGCGGCGGTCACGTTCGCGTCCGGGCAGGTTGAACTCGAACCTGAACTGGCCGTGCCCGTGACATAGCTGGCCACGTAGAACCGGGTGCCATCGGACAATGCCGCTAGCGATACCGGCATTACCGAACTATACGTACAGGTTGAGGTCGCGCAAACTGTGGACACGCGCGCGACAATCGGCGGAGGGGGAACAGTCAGAGTCGCCATCGGCGTAGGCGGGTCGGTGGTGGCGTCGAAAACGTAGACCTTGCCGGCATTGGGATTGGTGACATACAACCGGGTCAGAATTTTGTCGTAAAGCACGAAATTGGCGCCGGCGCCTCCCACCGACTGAGGAGATCCCGGAATCACTGCGTTGGTATCCGTGCGAATTGTATAGAGCTCCCCATCCCCCTGGGTCACGACGTACACCCGCTGATTGTCGGGGCGCACAGCCGCCCAGGCGGGCGTGTTGCCGACCGGGATCGTGGCCAGCGTTGACAAGTCGGTCGGCGAAAGGTCGGTGACCGTATTGCTGCCCTGGTTGAGCACGTAAAGATTCAGCGTGTCAGGCGTCTCGACCATCGCGACCGGGTGCGAGCCTGCAGGGAGATACCCAATGTTGACAATAGTGTCCTGCGCAGGGTTAAGGGATGCGACAGAGTCGGTGCTGCCGAAATTGCAATTCCGATCGTTTTCCACTCCGTAATTGGCCACATAAACGCTTGTGTTTTGCGAGGTTGCTACGAAATCAGGAAGGTATGAGCAGAGGAAGGGCTGATTGGTGCTGGGATTGATGGGACCAATGTTCGGTAGCGTAAACGTCGCCGGCGCACTCAGTCCGGTCGCGCTGGAACTATCGCCGGCCGGAAAGAACGCGGTAACGACATCACTGTCTCCCTGGAACAGACTCCCGGCGCTGGCCACGAAGACCCGCGAATTGTTGGGCAGAATGGCAGCGTGCGTGGGATTGACTCCCATGTTGGCCGAGCCAATCTCGCTGTCTCCTGAAACGTCGATCTGCAGCGCCGTGCCCGGACTGAAGGGCACGTTGGCGCTGATGCCAAACACGGCGTGGAAGTTCTGCGGATCCGGTGCCGTGACCCCGATCGGGATAACTACCGGGCGATAGACCTGGCCACAGGAAAGTTCGAGCCAGGTTGCCAGCGCAATCGCTGTTACCCAGCCCACACGTCGAAAACTCATCGGCACCCCGAAGAAAAAGTTCTGGTTCGAATGATTGCCACAGAAGCGATTATTGTAACGATTGCAGGCCATCCGCGCTAGCGAGCGGCAGTCGGCTCCAGTCGGCTCAGCTACACGCTCTGATGCCGGGCGGAGGGCCGAAGTTGGATGAGCGAAACGTGCCGACAGGCTGAGAGCAAGCCCGATGGACGATCGTGATGTTGGGGCCGGAGCTACCGAAGTGCGCGTCATCCTGAGGAACGTTGAAGGGATCTGGCGCGTCGCGTCCTATCGTGCGCCGTGAGCATGAAGCCGTGAGCCGCTTTACCCTCTGCGTCGTCGCGGCTTGGCCGCGGCAGCGGCGGGAGCTTCTTCTGAACTGGCTGTCGCAGCGGGCTTCTTCTTGCCTTCCATCTGGGCCAGACTCTGCTTCAGCGCCGCCATCAGATCCACGACGGGGGCCAGTTTTTTCGGCCTCTCGACGGACGCGACTTCTCCGCCTTCGAGTTTGACTTCGATCAGCTTCTTTAAATTTTCCTGAAAAGTATCTTTGTACTTTTCCGGATCCCACTCATCGGCCAGCGCCTCAATCAACTGGTGGGCAACTTTCACTTCGGCATCTTTCAGTTCCACATCGGGGGCGCCGAAGCCTTCCACCTTTTTCACTTCTTCGGCGTAGTACATGGTGTGCAGCATGAGCCCGCCTTCATGTGGGCGCAGGAACACGGTGTACTCGCGGTTGTGCATCGTGATCTTGGCGATGGCGACATATTCGCTCTCTTCGAGCGCCTTGGTCAACAGAGCGTACGGACGCCGGCCTGCCTCTTCCGGCATCATGTAGTACGACGATTCGAAATACACGGGATCGACGTCGCCGGCCTTCACGAATTCGAGGATCTCCATGGTCTTCGCGGTCTGGGGTTCAATTTTCTTGATCTCCTCGGGTTCGATGACGATGTATTCGTCTTTGCGAAATTCGTAACCTTTTACGATCTCGCCGCGATCGACCACGACATTTTCCAGCGGACAGATGTATTGCTGCTTCACCCGCTGCTTGTCGGGACGGTGCAGCATGTTGAAGGAAATTCCGCTGCTGCGGGCGCCGGAAAACAGGCGCACCGGCATGGAGATGAGTCCGAAGGTTAAATGACCAGACCAAACCGACGCCATAGGGTTCCTCGCGGGAAGTTCCGAAGGCAGCGCGCTGACCAGCTTCGGAACCGAGTTAGCTAAACTCAACGGCAGGGAGAGTTTAGCCTAGAACCCACGTTTGATGCACCAAAATCAGGGCGTGGTGAATCGAAATTCGAAGCCGGAGGGAATGGGGTCGGGGCCGGATAGGCACTAGAGGTTGTAGTTGACTGAACGGGTTCCGAGTTCCGCAGAACCCGAGAGCATGACGCGAACCTCCGTCATTTGCTGCCTTGAGCCTTCAGGACCTCGATCATGGCGGCGGGGGCTATGATCCGAGTGGACTTGTGATGTTTCAGGCAATTAGTTCCCGGTCGCCGGTCAGGAGAAACTCGGCATGGTTGGCTTCCGCCAGCGCGAGCAGATAACTGTTCTTGTGGTCCGGAGCAGAGTCCGGAGCGAAGTCCGGCGGGTCGGGGCCGGAGGACAGGTCCCGACAAAAAAAAGAAAAGTCCCAAAGGCCCGCGGCCAGCAGTTCGGACGCGCTGGCGCGAAGTCTCGCCCGGAAAAACGGCCGACTGGCGACGTCGCGGAGTTCCGCGATGAGCGCATCCCGGGCGACCAGCGTAAAACTTCTCCGCTCCCAGGCGTCGAGCAGTCTAGGGGCGCGCCCAGAGGGGACAGAAGTGCGGCAAGCAGGATAGTAGTGTCGAGGGGGACTTTCTTGCACCTTCAGCGCGCTGCAGATCATCCCTCACGGCAGCCACTTTCAAAAAGGGAGGAACCATGAACGACCTGCGCTATCCCATTGGCAAGTTCAGCTACGACGGAGATCTTACAGAAGACCGGAAGCGAGCCTTCCTCGACGAGATTGCCCGCGCTCCCGCGCAGCTGCGCGCCGCAGTGAAGGGGCTCTCCGACGCTCAACTTGATACGCCCTACCGTCCCGGGGGATGGACCGTGCGCCAGGTCGTACATCACCTACCCGACAGTCATCTGAATGCCTACGTGCGCTGCAAGCTGGCTCTCACGGAAGACGAGCCCACCATCAAGCCCTATGCGGAAGATCGCTGGGCTGAACTGGCAGATACTAAAACGACGCCAATCGAGGTTTCGTTGACCATGCTCGAATCGCTACACGACCGCTGGGTGCGCCTGCTCCAGTCTCTGACGCAGCAGGACTGGAAACGTACTTTCCGCCATCCGGAATTGGGTACTATGACGCTCGAGAAGACGCTTGCCCTCTACGCCTGGCACGGACGCCATCACCTGGCGCACATATCTGCTGCAGAGATCCTTGCGTCCACCCTAAAAGACGATACGGTCGGGATGACTCCAGGGTAGGCAACAATCGCTAGGCACTCATAGAAGAGAGAACTGTGGGCTTAGTCGGCGGTTTTGTAATCGCAGGCCTTGCGGCAATCTTCGCAGTACATCAGCCCGTCGTCGCAAAAGCAGATGTCCAGGACGGACTGGCAGAGGCAGCAGAATTTTTCGCAGTCACACGAACTCTCAGCCTGGTCGCACTGGGCGCAACGACATTTGGAGGGACCGGTTCCGGTGCTCATAAAGGTAATGTAGCGCGGACCGGCGGCCAGGAGAAAATGACCTTGGTAATCGTCGCTGGCTGGAAAGAGCTCGAGCAACGCTTGCTCCCGGCAACGCGCCATTTCTTCGTGGCCTATAATCCGAGCAATGACCTTCCAACATCTGCTGGATGGCGCGGAGGTTCTCGCCCAGAACGGGGACCCAGGCGTCAGTGGTGTGGAATACGATTCGCGGCGGGTCAAGCCAGGAACCGCGTTCGTCGCCATGCGCGGGGAAACGTCTGACGGCAATCGCTTCATCGATCAGGCGATTCAAGCCGGAGCCGTAGCGGTCGTCACCGACTCGACAGCGGAGAAGCCGCGCGAGGGCGTGGCTTGGGCTGTCGTGCCGCATGGTCGACGAGCTCTGGCCCGCTTGAGCGCGAACTTCTACAAGCGTCCTGCCGAGCGGATTGCGATCACGGGGATAACTGGCACGAACGGGAAGAGCACAACCGCGTTTCTAATTGAGTCGATCCTCACGGCGGCAGGTCGCAAGAGTGCTCTGATCGGAACCATTGAATATCACGTGGCGGGCAACGTCTATCCAGCACCCCATACGACTCCGGAAGCGCTCGAACTGGCTCGCCTTCTCCATGAGGCGCTGGGCCTGGGCGCGACCGACGCAGTCATGGAAGTTTCCTCGCACGCACTGGCGCAGGAGCGCGTGTTCGGGCTGCCCTTTGACGTCGCCGTATTCACCAACCTGACGCGCGATCATCTCGACTATCACCAGACGATGGACGAATATTTCGCCGCCAAGCGAGTGCTCTTCGAAGGTTGTGGCACGGATGCGCCGCGCGCCGCCGTGACCAACCTTGACGACGAATATGGCTCGAAGCTGGCCGGATTCAGCCGCAAGCGCAGTTCGGTGGTGCTGACTTACGGTTTGGAGCGCGGCGACTTCCACGCCGAGAAAGTGGACATCAGCCCACGCGGCACGCGCCTCGACCTGGCCACGCCGCTCGAGAAGATTCCCATCTTCTCTCCGCTCATCGGGCGCGTGAATGTGTATAACATTCTGGCCGCGGCGGCGGCCTGCTACGCCCGCGGCTGCGATTCGCAAGCGATTGCCCGCGGCGTCGAGTCGCTCACGCATGTGCCGGGAAGATTTGAGCGGGTTGACTGCGGCCAGGCATTTACCGTGGTCGTCGACTATGCACACACCGACGATGCTTTACGCAACCTGACGGCGCTGGCCCGCGAGTTCGTGTCGCGCGGCGGAGGAGCCGCCAGAGTTCTGACGGTGTTTGGGTGTGGCGGCGATCGGGATCGCGCCAAGCGTCCGCTGATGGGCGAGGCCGCCGGCAGAGGCAGCGATTTTGTGGTGCTCACTTCCGACAATCCGCGCAGCGAAGATCCGCGGGCGATTATCAACGACGCTTTGGTGGGACTGCAGAAGACGGGGGTGAAGTACCGCGTAGAAGTCGATCGCCGCAAGGCGATTGCGCTGGCGATCGCAGAAGCGCGCCCCGGAGATATTGTCCTGCTTGCGGGCAAGGGACACGAGAAGGTGCAGGTCACGCGCGAAGGATCGCATCCCTTTGACGACGTGGCAGTGGCTCGCGAGGCTTTGCGTGGGTTGGGATTCGAATGCGAACAGAGGCGCAGCGCTCAAGCATGAAGCTGCCGCTCTCGAAAATCGCCGAGTTTATCTCTGCCACAACTTATGTAGGGATAGCCGAGGCGGCTGTCCGCGCAAACGCTGATCGGTTCGCAGAGGTTGCCCGAGGTTATTCCATCGCAGGATATTCCATCGACTCGCGCACGATTCGAGCGGGAGAGCTTTTCTTCGCGGTTAGAGGCGATCGACTTGACGGTCACGACTACGTGAACGCCTCTTTGGAGAAGGGTGCCGCCGCAGCGGTCATCCAAAAGGATCAACTGCATCGCTATTCCGATAAGGCCCGGCTGCTGGCCGTGCCCGATACCCTGGTAGCGCTGCAAACCTTAGCGACAGCGGTGCGGAGGTTGTGGGGCAAGCCCCTGGTGGGCGTGACCGGCTCGGCGGGGAAGACGACGACGAAAGAGGCCGTCGCGCATGTCCTCGGCGCGCGTTTTCGCGTGCTCAAGTCCGCAGGCAACTTTAATAATCATTTCGGCCTGCCCCTCATGCTCTTGAAGCTGGAACCGGAGCACGATATAGCAGTAATCGAAATGGGTATGTCGCATGCCGGCGAGATCCGCGCGCTGGCGCAGATTGCGCGGCCGGAAATCGGCGTGTTCACCAACGTTGCTCCCGTACACCTGGAATTCTTTGACTCGCTCGCCGGTATCGCGCGGGCCAAGTACGAATTGATTGAATCACTCCCTGCCAGTGGAGTCGCTGTGCTCAACGCCGACGACGAATACGTTTCGCAATTCGGGCGTGACTTTAAAGGTAAAGTTGTGACCTATGGAACGCGCGCGGTGGCCGAGGTACGCGCCGAGAACCTGCAGACTCGAGGGGCGGAAGGCTCGGAGTTTGACATAGTCACGACCAGCGGTCGTGAGCACGCGATTCTGCCGCTGGTCGGAGAACACAATATTCTGAATGCCCTGGCCGCAGTGGCCGTGGGCCTGACTCGCGGGCTGAAACTGTCAGAAACGGTTGCCGCGCTGGCGACTCTCGCGCCGCCCGATAAACGTGGGCAGGTTCTCCAACTGGGTAACATCACGGTCATCAACGATTGCTACAATTCCAATCCGAAGGCGCTCCATGCCATGGTCGATGCGCTGGCAGCGATGAAGGCCAAGCGTCGCATTGTGGTCGCAGGAGAAATGCTCGAGCTCGGGCCGGCGGCAGCAGAGATGCATCGCGTCGCCGGTCAGCATATCGCCGAGAAGAAGATTGATGCCCTGGTCGGCGTGCGTGGATTGGCGCAAGCCATGGTCGACGGCGCAAGGCACGCGGGCGCGGAAGCCGAGTTTGTGGCGACACCCGAGGAAGCCGGTGAATGGTTGGACCGCGAGGCGCGCGACGGTGACGTGGTGCTGCTCAAAGCATCGCGCGGCGTGAAGCTGGAGAAAGCTCTGGAGTCCTGGAAGGCGCGGCGCGACAGCAAGAATTGATTACGGCGAGGGAGGGAGGCTGATTGCTCTACTGGCTGTTGTTCGTCAAGCTGCAACACTATGTTGCGCCGTTCCGCATCTTTCGCTACGTAACCTTTCGCACCGCATTCGCCAGCCTCACCGCGCTCTTTACGGCGCTGATCGTAGGCCCTCTGGTGATCGGCCGACTACGCGATTTCCAGATCGGGCAATACATTCGCGAAGAAGGTCCCAAGGCTCATCAGAAAAAAGCCGGCACGCCCACCATGGGCGGATTGCTGATCGTGATCGCGATCGTCGTTCCCACCTTACTGTGGGCGGACCTGAGCAACCGCTTTGTGTGGATCGCCGTGTTCTCTACCTGCGCGTTCGCAGCCATCGGATTTACCGACGACTATACAAAGGTCACACGCCGCCGCAACCTGGGCCTGACGGGTCGCGCCAAGTTAGGACTGCAGATCGCCGCCAGCATCGTGATTGCCTCCATGCTGATCGCCATGCAGACCTATAACCTGTATTCCACCAAGCTGATCGTGCCTTTCCTCAAGCAGTTTCATCCCGACTTAGTCCTGAGCAACCTGGAACGGTATCCGCACATATGGCCGCTGGCGTTTTTGCCTTTTATTGCGTTCGTGGCCTTTGTGATCGTGGGCTCGAGCAACGCCGTGAATCTCACCGACGGCCTCGACGGCCTGGCGATCGGATGCACCGTAATCGCCGCCGCCGCGCTGGCGGTGCTGACCTACGTCAGCGGTCACGCCACCTTCGCGACCTATCTGGAATTGCAGCGCATGCCTCAAGTCGCCGAGTTGACCATCTTCTGTGGAGCGATGGTGGGATCATCGATTGGATTCCTTTGGTACAACGCGCACCCCGCGGAGGTCTTCATGGGCGACGTGGGATCGCTGGCCCTGGGTGGCGCAATCGGCACCGTCGCCGTCATCATCAAACAGGAACTGCTGCTGCCATTCATCGGCGGGATATTTGTGATCGAGGCGGTCTCGGTGATTCTGCAGGTCGGCTCCTACAAGTTGCGAAAGAAGCGCATTTTTAAGATGGCGCCGCTGCATCACCATTTCGAACTGCTGGGCTGGTCGGAGTCGAAAATCATCGTGCGCTTCTGGATCGCCTCGCTGGTCTTCGCCCTGTTCGCGTTGACCACGCTGAAGCTGCGATGATGGTTTCACCACCGAGTCACCGAGGCGTCGATGGCAATCGTAACTGTCTTAAAGAAACAGCATTTAGCTTTCTCTGTGACTCTGTGACGCTGTGGTGAAATGGTCGTAATGGATCTCCACGGAAAACGCGTGCTGGTGGTTGGCCTGGGAAAGTCTGGCGTGGCGTCGGCGCTGTTTCTGAAGGCGCACGGCGCGAGTGTGACGGTCTCCGACACCAAAAGCGGCGACGACCTGCGCAATGACATTCCTGTATTACTCGATCACGGCATTACGGTCGAGACCGGTGGCCACGGCGACCGCACCTTTCGCGGCCAGGACTTGATCGTGGTCAGCCCCGGCGTGCCAGTGGACGCGCCGCCACTGGTACAGGCACGCGCCCTGGGGGAGGCGGTGATTGGCGAGATCGAACTAGCCGCGCAATTCCTGCCCGGACCAATCATTGCCATCACGGGATCGAACGGCAAGACCACAACCACCACGCTGACCGGCGAGATCATGACGGCGGCGGGCTTTCCCACGCTTGTTGGCGGCAACATCGGTACGCCCGCGATTTCGCTCGCCGAGCGCGCTCGGTCCGAGACCGTTATCGTGCTCGAGGTTTCGAGCTTTCAACTGGAAACGATTCAAACTTTCCGTCCGAAAGTGGCAGTCGTGTTGAACGTGACGCCCGACCATCTCGACCGGCATGGCACTTTCGAAGTCTACGTGGACGCTAAAGCGCGCATCTTTGAAAATCAGAGAAGCTCTGAAAATCAAAAAAGCGGCGACCGCGAGAAGGGAAGCGACTTCGCCGTACTCAATGCCGACGATCCAACCTGTGCAGCGATGGCGTCACGCGCACGCGCGTCAGTCTTCTGGTTTAGCCGCCAGAAAGAAGTGCAGCGAGGCGCATGGGTACGCGACGGCAACATCGTCTTCCGGGATAGTTCCGGGCAGCGGGAGATCATGCAAGTCTCCGAGATTCCGCTCAAAGGCGCGCACAATCTGGAGAACGCGCTAGCGGCGATATGCGTCGGCGCGCTGATGGGATGTGCGTCCGAAACGATTCGCCAGGCCGTACACCACTTTAAGGCAGTCGAGCACCGGCTGGAATTTGTGGCCACCATCCGCGGCGTGGATTACTACAACGATTCCAAGGCCACCAACGTGGATGCGACCATCAAGGCGCTCGAGTCGTTCCCGGCGAACATCCATCTGATTCTCGGCGGCAAGGACAAAGGCAGCGACTACACCGTGCTCAACGACCTGCTGCGCGAACGAGTGAAGCGTGTCTACACAATCGGAGCAGCAGCGGCCAAGATCGAGTCTCAAATTAAAGGATCGGAACTAGTGCGCGCCGAGACTCTTGAGACCGCCATTCGCAAGGCAAACGCCGCGGCGCAGCCAGGAGACATAGTTCTGCTCGCTCCCGCCTGCGCCAGCTTCGATCAATTCAAAAATTACGAGCATCGCGGCCAGGTGTTCAAACAGATCGTGCGAGGACTGACATGAAAGGCATTTTGCGAACTCGACCCCGCGGCTTGAAACATGGATTCGTGGCACTTACGCTTAAACCATGGAAATACGTCTGACGGCCGATCAGGAAGCCTTCGTGCGCCACCCCATCGAGTCCGGCCGGTTCCAGCGTGCCGAGGATGCAGTGGAGGAGGCTTTCTCCCTGCGGGAGGAACGCGAGCGGAAGCGATCGGAGTTCCTGGCTACCCGGGACGAGGCGGAGGCCTCTCTGGCACGCGGCGAAGAACGCGTCATAACCCAAGAATCCTTGGGGGATCTTGCTGAGGAAGTGAAACAGCGGGTCGATCCCGTCTGGCAGCCGAGCAATTCGCGTCGCTAATGGCGCACCGCGTCGCACCACAAGTTGCGGCGGACCTCGATGATATTTGGTATTTCGTCGCCAAAGAAAGCGGTAGCGTCGAAATCGCCAGCCGCCTGATTGATTCCATCACCAACCGGTTTCTTCTTCTCGCTCGAAACCCGACCTTGGACGCTGCCGTGATGATGACTTTGGCATTGGCTTACGGAGTTTCTCTGTGCGCGAGTACGTCATTGTCTATCGCGTCGAGAATCGAGAATCGAGAATCATGATGTGCTAACTAATTCTTCGCGGGGCGCACGGTCGTCGCGATATGGACGCCTGGTTCGGGGTCTAGAAACGTCCGCTCATTAGCGGTCCAAGTCCCGACGCAGATTATGACAGCCTCGGGAACCAAAACAATCAACACTCAAAATTCAAACAATCCACACTTCCTTCACCGTGCCTCGGTGCCTCCGTGGTGAAATGAATTCCCGTGGCAAAGCGCGTGAGCGTCGATCGCTGGCTGTTTACCGTGACCATGCTGCTGGTATTTGTCGGTCTGGTAATGGTGTTCTCGGCCTCGGCCGTGATGGCCCGGGAGCGATTCGGCTCGCCCTATGCCTTCCTGTCGAAACAGCTAGTTTGGGCGGTCGCCGGACTTCTCGCCATGGTCGTCACCATGCGCGTCGACTATCGCCGCTGCAAGCATCCGGCCCTGGTGTTTTCGCTAATGGGGTTCACCACTCTGTTGTTGATTTCGGTTTTCTTTCTCGACCGCTCGCACAACACCCATCGCTGGATTCATGCCGGCGGATTTTCGTTCCAGCCCTCGGAACTGGCCAAGCCGGTGCTGATTCTGTTTCTCGCTTATTTCCTCGAAAGTCGAGCGAAGACTATCGACGATGTACGCAACACGCTCCTGCCGGCGGCCGCGCCCGTTCTGGTCTTCCTGGGACTCATCGTGTTGCAGCCCGATCTCGGCACTGCCATCGCCTGCGCCGGAATTGCAGCTTGCATCCTGTATGTGGCGGGGATGCGCATTCGTTATTTCGCTTACGCCTTCGCGGCTTCGCTGGTGCCGCTCTATTTTCTGATTTTTCATGTCAGCTTTCGGCGCGCCCGCATTCTCGCCTTTCTGAATCCCTATGCGGACAGCCAGAAGACTGGCTTCCACATCATTCAGTCGCTGATCGCGGTGGGCACAGGCGGCATCACCGGTACCGGCCTGATGGAAGGCAAGCAAAAACTGTTCTACCTGCCGGAGCCGCATACGGATTTTATTTTCGCCGTCACGGCCGAGGAACTGGGCCTGGTCGGCGCCATCTTCGTCGTCGCGTTATTTGCCATCTTTCTGTGGCGCGGGATGCGCGCTTCCTGGCGCACGGAGGACGTCTTTGGCAGATACCTGGCCGCGGGAATAACAAGTATGGTGGTCCTGCAGGCGTTCATCAATATCAGCGTCGTGCTGGGCATGATGCCCACCAAGGGAATTCCCCTCCCGCTGGTTTCTTACGGAGGGTCGTCCTTGTTCGTGACCCTGGCGTGCGTCGGCGTGCTCCTGAATATCACCAAGCAAGCGGATTGATGGTTTTCGCAGGTCTTAAAGTTCATCCGTGTGAATCCGTCGCCAATTGTTTCTAGGTTATATTCACTTCATGCGCGCAATCCTGGCGGGCGGTGGGACGGGCGGACACGTAATCCCGGCGCTAGCCATCGCCAATCAACTCAAGAAGAGTTACGACGCGGAAGTATTGTTCATCGGGACGGCGCGCGGCATCGAAAACCGACTGGTGCCGGCTGCCGGATTTCCCCTGCAACTGGTGCGCGTCGGCGCCTTGAAAAACGTCAGCCTGATGACTCGCCTGAAGACGGCTTTCGATTTGCCCCGCGCCGTCTGGGATGCGGGCCGTATGCTCAACCAGTTCGTACCCGACGTGGTCATCGGAGTGGGCGGCTACGCCTCGGGCCCGGCGATGCTGGCCGCGGTGGTCAAGCACATCCCCACGCTGGCCTTCGAGCCGAACGTGGTTCCGGGATTTGCCAATCGTATGGTCGCGCATTTTGTTTCGGGCGCGGCCGTCCATTTCGAGGAAACAGCAAAGTATTTTCGCCATGCCGAAGTCACGGGCGTGCCCGTGCGGCAGGCGTTTTTCGAAATCGCGCCCCAGCGCGCGAGTACTCCGACATTGCTTGTATTCGGCGGAAGCCAGGGCGCGCACTCCATCAATGACGCGATGATTCGCTGCTTGCCGGTTCTGCAGCGAGAGGCGCCCGGCATTCACATCCTTCACCAGACCGGAGAGCGTGACTATAATGACGCGCTGGCGGCCTATCAGAATTTGGGTGAGTCGGCCGAAGTATTCAAGTTCATCGAAGACATGCCGGCGGCCTTTGCCCGCGCCGACTTGGTAGTCTGCCGGTCCGGCGCGAGCACGGTTGCGGAAATTGCGGCAGCGGGAAAACCCGCAGTGTTTGTTCCATTTCCGCGCGCGGCCGACGATCATCAACGCGTCAACGCCGAAGCCCTGGCGCGGCACGGAGCCGCAGTAGTGGTCGAGGAATCGAGACTGGAAGGCGTCTGGCTGGCCGAGACGATCGCGGCACTGCTTCAGGATCCGCATCGCCTGCAGCAGATGAGCCATGCCGCGCGCCAGTTAGCGCATCCCAACGCTGCGCACGATATCGCGGCGATGGCGGCGCGGGTAGCCGGGATCGAAGAACGTTAGCCACGGATTTGCACGGATCTAGGGATGCAACGCTCTCGCATCCCGGCTCGTTCGTAGCCGCGTTAGCGGCGAGAGCGAGTGGGGGATCTCGGTTTTGGCCCTTTATCCGTGCGAATCGGCGCAGATCCGCGGCCAAGAAGTTGACTTAGTGTTTGCCAAAATATGTTTGCCAAAATTCAGCGCATCCATTTCGTAGGTATCGGCGGCATCGGCATGAGCGGCATTGCCGAAGTGCTGCTCAATCTCGGCTACAAGGTTTCCGGTTCGGACCTGAAGAGTTCCTCCGTGACACAGCGACTGGCCGGTTTGGGAGCGACGGTTTTTGAAGGACATCGCTCCGAAAATATGGCCGGTGCCGAAGTGGTCGTGACCAGTTCGGCGATTTCCGCGGAAAATCCCGAGGTCGCCGAAGCCCACAAGTTGCACATTCCCGTGATCCAGCGCGCGGAAATGCTGGCTGAGCTGATGCGCCTCAAGTACGGCATCGCTATCGCCGGCATGCATGGCAAGACAACTACGACCTCTATGGTGGCCGCCGTGTTGGCGGCGGGGGGCCTCGATCCTACCGTGGTGGTCGGCGGCCGGGTCGACGCCATGGGATCGAATGCTCGCCTGGGAAAGTCACAATATCTCGTCGCCGAGGCTGACGAAAGCGACCGCTCGTTTCTGAAGCTGTCGCCGATTCTGTCGGTAGTGACCAACATCGACCGCGAGCACATGGACACCTACCGCAACATGCGCGACGTGAAAAAAACATTCCTCGACTTCATGGACCGCGTGCCGTTCTATGGAATGATCGTCGCCTGTAACGACGATCCTCTTCTGCGGCGACTGTTGCCCGATGTCCAGCGCCGTACCGTGACCTACGGCACCAAGCGCGGTTCCGACTTTCTGATCAAAGTCGAAGCCAGAAAAGAAAATCCCGCGGGCGATTCCCGGCCGCTCAGCCGCTTCCGCGTTACCTATCGAAACAACAACCTCGACGAGTTCACGCTGCACGTGCCCGGCCTGCACAACGTCTTGAACGCGACGGCGGCGATTGCCGTGGGAGTGGGCCTGGATATTAACGTGGATGCAATTCGCGCCGCGCTTGATCAGTTCCGTGGTGTTGACCGGCGTTTCCAGTTACGCGGCCGCGCGGCGGGGGTGAGCGTCATCGACGATTACGGCCACCATCCTACCGAGATCAAGGCTACGCTGGCCGCCGCCCGGCAGTGCGGCTTTCAAAAGATCCACGTCATCTTCCAGCCGCATCGCTACACCCGCACTCGCGACCTGATCGAGGAATTTACTACTGCCTTCGGCGATGCCGATTCGCTCTTCGTTCTCGACATCTACGCCGCCAGCGAGAAGCCCATCGAAGGCATCACCGGCGAAATCCTCGCCCGTCGGATTCGCGAAAAAACCGCGAAGAGCGGCCGCTACGTAAGCTCCCCCGCCGAAGCCGTGGATGCAGCCGCCGCGGTCGCACAAGACGGCGACATGATTCTGACCCTCGGTGCCGGCAGCGTCTCGCAGTTCGGGCCAATGATTCTCGACAGATTAAAACAACGAGAGGTGGTCCAGGTTGAGAAATAACCGCGCGATCTCAAGATTCAAGATTCTCGGTAAGCTCCGTCTTTCGCCTGCGATCGGACTTCTTATCGTCGCTCCACTCGGCTTTGCCGCGTTGTGCCTTGCCCAGCAGTCCACATCTCAGGCCGCGTCGAAGGCAAGGCCGGTGGAAGGGGATTATGTGAGCCGCGATTTTCATTTCAAGTCGGGTGAGACTCTCCCCGAACTGCGGCTGCACTACACGACCCTGGGCAAGCCAGAACTGGACGCGGTTGGGAAAGTGACCAATGCCGTGCTCATCCTTCACGGCACCGGCGGCTCCGGACATCAGTTCCTCACGCCACAATTTGCGGATGTTCTGTTTGGGCCCGGTCAACTGCTCGATGCCAGCCGCTATTTCATCATCCTTCCCGACAGCGTCGGTCACGGAAAATCGAGCAAGCCGAGCGATGGCCTTCACGCCCGCTTTCCGCAGTACGACTACGACGACATGGTGGCAGCCCAGCATGAACTGCTGGAGCAGGGGCTGAGCGTCACCCACCTTCGGCTGATTCTGGGCACCTCGATGGGTTGCATGCACTCCTGGGTCTGGGGCGAAACCTATCCCGACTTCATGGATGCGCTGATGCCGCTGGCTTGCCTGCCGGTGCAAATCGCCGGACGGAACCGGCTGTGGCGCAAGATGGTCATCGAAGGCATTCGTCAGGATCCCGACTGGAAGAACGGCGACTACACCACTCCACAGCGTGCGGCATCGCAGATCGGAGCTGATTTCCTTCTGATCGCCGGCAGTGCGCCTCTGCTGATGCAGAAAAACCTTCCCACTCGCGATACGGCCGATACATACCTCGACTCGATGAAGCGCATCACTGCCACGCTGGACGCCAATGACTTGCTCTATGCCGTCAGTGCATCGCGTAATTACGATCCGGAGGCGCAGTTAGGGACCATCCAGGCGCCGGTGATGTTCATCAATTCGGCGGATGATTTCATCAACCCACCGGAACTGGGCATTGCGGAGCGCGAAATCAAACACGTAAAGAAGGGCCGGTTTGTACTGATTCCGGTTTCCGAGCAGACTCACGGGCACGGCACCCACACCTGGGCCGCGCTCTGGCAACAGTATTTGCGAGAGTTGCTGGCAACTTCGCAACATTGAAGACACCCCCGCGCGTCGTAGCGATAGCGGCCGTCCGCCATGACAATTGCGGTTAGCAGCGTTTTATCCCCAATGGCGGCTCAGTTCGTTGCTCGACGTCTGCTCTTCGACCGCCTCGAAGTGATACGACCTGGCATCCGCATAACGCTGACTGACCGCATTCAGAACAGAGGGCGCGTCTCTTGTGGGCGCGCTCGGCACACTTTGGGGCAGCCTCAAAGCGAGGACTAGAACCATCGGAAAGGGCATACTCTCCACCCCACGGAGGGGAATTTTACACTCGGCCGGGAAACATTTGTTTGCTCCTGGATTCTCCTGGATGTATTTTGCTAACCGATTGAAACGGCCTTCGTCTATCAGCCATAAGGGGTTAAGCGATGAAAACGAAACAGGCATGGGGATGGCTGGCGGCAGGGGTGCTGGCGGCCGGGTTGAACGCAAATTATTACGATGGCGGCTTTCCGTGGGCGCACCGGGTTGCAGAGCGCGTCGGGCACAGCTCACAAGCAGTACTGGCCATGGCCGCCGAAAATTCGGCTCCGTTTTTCTGGGAGGCACGGCTGCTGACAACGCGCGACGAGACTGCTTCTTGCCGGTTGGCCACGGCGATGGCGCGAGTCCAGGCCAAAATCGCGCGCTCGGAAGCCGAAGTCGACCGAGAACCGGCGCGCGAAAACGCTCAACTCGCAAGGCTCGAAGCGAATCGGGCGCGGATCGAAGCCCAAATGGCCCGCATTCGCATCCCGGCAGCGGCCTTCACCCCGGCGCTCATTCGCTTGACCGGCACGTCGGTTTGTCCCCGGGTGCGCGTGAACATTCCGCAGAGGCCCGTCCTAAACATTTCGCCGATGCCAGTAATTCACATCACTACGGCAAGTGCCGGCCCGATCTAGACAACCTGATCAAAGCCTCTGCATCCCGGATCTGCCTGCTGAAAAAGGAATGGGCGCGGAAAACCAGCCGCGTCCTTTTTCCCCTGTCGTGTCATTCCGAGTCTTCCTGTCCTGTCATTCCGGGGAGCGGACGCGACCAGGAACCCGGCGGTTCCTCAATTCCCGCAACCGCAGATTCCTCCGCGCTCAGCATCGAAATGACAATGCCCCTGTGTTTGCCGCGCTCGTACCCAACCCGGTTCCTGCCTGTGCAAATCCTCCATTTTTTTATCTATCTCAATTCGAGAAATGAAGCTATATTGAAAAAGCTCAGCGATTCCTTGGCGACAACTAACCTGGACTGATGGCGCGGAAATCCAGCGGCACCATCTTGCAGGAGGAGTTGTACCCACCCAGCGCCCAGCCTGCGCGCGAGGAACTCGAGGACGCGCGCCTGGTCGACCTGGATGTAGACGAGGAATCTCCCTTCCTGCGCGGGCAAAAGCGTGTCTCGGCCCGCCGCAGCGCGCTTCCCAAGAAGACTGCAAGTCGACTCTTGCGGGCAGCCCTCGCGGCCGCGATTCTGTGCATTGCCGCAATCGCCGCCGCCACCTTGTACGAATACGGTGAGCGCTCCTGGCGCTTTCGCGTGGAATCCAGCGACAACATTGAAGTCCGCGGCATGCAAAATGTGACCAAGGCGCAAATCATGGAAGTCATGGGCGCCGATATCGGACGCAATATTTTCTTCATCCCGCTGCCCCAGCAAAAAGCACAACTCGAACAGATTCCCTGGGTGGAGTCGGCCAGCGTCATGCGCTTCGTCCCCAACCGGCTCAAGGTCGAAATCCACGAGCGCACTCCGATCGCATTTGCCCGCGTGGGGCCGCGAATTTCGCTAATCGATGCGGGTGGAACCCTGATGGAGCTGGCGCAAAAACACAAATATTCCTTCCCCGTGATTCTGGGAATGAACCCGGGCGAGCCGCTCTCCACGCGCGCCCCGCGCATGAAGGCTTACAACGAGCTGGTGCAGGACCTCGATTCCGGAGGCGCGCGCTACTCACAGGATTTGAGCGAAGTCGATCTCAGCGATCTCGATAACTTGAAAGTGCGAGTGAATGATCCCGCGGGCGACGTGCTGGTGGAACTAGGTTCATCCGATTATTTGAAGCGCTACAAAACTTACGTGAGTCACGTGCAGGAGTGGCGGCAGCAATTTCAGAAGCTGGAGTCGGTGAATCTGCGTTACGACAATCAGGTAATCGTCAATCCTGACATGGAGGGCCGGCCAAAACAGCCCGCGTTGGCGGCCTCCGCAGCACGGGCGGCAGCAGCCGCGGGCGTGAAGCCCGCCGCGCTGATTACGCGCCTGAGCCCGACGAGAATGATTCCCCATGACCGGACGCTTCCCAAGCCGGCGTTTGAGTTGACCGAGAAAAAACCTGAGTCGGCGCCTGCGAAGAAGGCACCGGTGAAAACCAGAGTCAGGAAGAGCAAAGCTATGAGCTCGAAGAAAATTTTAGCCAAGGGTTCCGCGTCGGGGACGAAGGTTGTTGCGACGACGACGCATGGAGTCTGGCACAAACCGGAAACACAAAAGCTTGCGCAATCCGCCTCGTCGGCGGCCGCGCATGCATCGACTCCGAAACCCGCGATTCCGAAACCGAGTCCGGCGATTTCTAAACCGCAAGCGAACACAAGTTCAGATTGATTGAAGTCTTGATCGAGAACGAGGAATTCATAAGCAATGGGGAAGCAGCAGGGAAGTTTTCTTACCGCGATTGACGTAGGCAGCGCGAAGACTTGCGCGTTGATGGCGGAGTTCACCGAAAGCGGTCTGCGCTATCGCGGGCACGGAGTGGCTGAATCGCGCGGCTCGCGCAAAGGCGTGATCGTGGAACTCGACAAAGCGATAGCGGCGATTCAGAAAGCCGTCGAAGCCGCGGAAGACATCGCGGGCGCTGCCGTGGAACAAGCCATCGTCGGCATCGGCGGAGTCCACGTGCGCGGCATCAATAGTCACGGCGGCATCAGCCTGGGCACGCGTCCGCGGGAAATCGGAAGAGACGAAATCAAGCAGGCGGTCGACCGGGCCCGCGCCATTCCGCTGCCCAACGATCGCGAGATCCTGCATCTGTTGCCCCAGGAATTTATTCTCGACGATCAGGCCGGAGTGCACGATCCGCTGGGCATGATGGCGGCCCGCCTGGAAGTTCGCGTGCACATGGTAACGGCGGCGACCAGCGCCACCCAGAACGTGATCACGGCGGTCAACCGCGCCGGAGTGCATGTCGACGACACGGTGTTCGAGCCTTTGGCCGCGGCCGATTCCGTGCTGCGCAACGATGAACGTGAAATGGGAGTATGCCTGGCCGATGTCGGCGCAGGCTCGACGGAGCTCGTCGTGTTCCAACAGGGAGCGGTCATTCACACCGCCGTAATTCCGGTGGGCGGTGATCATTTCACCAGTGACTTGTCGGTGGGCCTGTGTACGCCGCTGGCCGAGGCGGAAAAAATCAAAAAGATTTACGGCAACGCCATCGTGACTCTAATTCCCGAAGGCAATGAAGTCGAGGTTCCGTCCGTCGGCGACCGCCCATCGCGGCTTTTGCCGCAGCGACTGGTTGCCGAAATCCTGGAGCCGAGGGCGCGCGAGCTCTTCGAAATGACGCGCGAGGCCCTGCGCCAGAGCGCCATGTTTGACGTCTGCCTCGCCGGCGTTGTGCTCACCGGAGGAGCGTCGCGGCTGCCCGGAATCTTCGACGTGGCGGAGTCGGTGCTGCGGCGGTCGGTGCGCCTTTCCTGGCCGGCCCCGCTCGCCAAGATGCCATCGACTTTGTCCGAGCCCGAGTTCGCAACGGTCTTGGGCATGGTGAATTACGGCCAGCGCGCCCGCATCGCGCGCGGCCTGCAGGAAGATCGGTGGGGATCGAGATTGAAAGCGCTGTTGGTCGGCAAGGGAGCGTAAGGCGGTGGTTCGTGATGAGTGGCTAGTAAGTAGCAAAGGCGCAGGACGGTTTTACGAACCACTAGCTGCTCATCACGAAGCACTGGATTGCAGAATTCAAATCAGGGAGTGGAGAAAATGAAAAACGATTCAGGCATTCGCATCAGCTTCAACGAAGAAGCCCGCAACGACGCCAAGATTAAGGTTATCGGCGTCGGTGGCGGCGGCGGCAACGCCGTCAACCGGATGATGGACGCCGGCGTGGAGGGCATCGAGTTCATCGTTGCCAACACCGACCTGCAGGCGCTGCGCATGTCGCACGCTCCCGTCAAACTGCAACTCGGTGTAAAGCTGACCAATGGCCTGGGCGCGGGCGCCAATCCCGAGGTCGGCCGCAAAGCTGCGCTCGAAGATTCCGACAAAATTATCGAAGCCCTCGAAGGCGCCGACATGGTCTTTGTCACCACCGGCCTCGGGGGCGGCACCGGCACCGGAGCCGCTCCCATCATCGCGTCGCTGGCGTGCGAAATGGGCGCGCTCACGGTTGCGGTGGTCACCAAACCATTTTCGTTTGAGGGTAAACGCCGCATGCAGCAGGCCGAGCGCGGCATCGCCGAACTGATGGAATCGGTCGACACCACCATCGTCATCCCCAACGAAAAACTACTGGCAGTGGCCGAGGACGCCGGCTTCTTCGAATCCTTCCGCATCGCCGACGACATTCTTCGTCAGGGCGTGCAGGGAATCTCCGACATCATCACCATCCCCGGCATCATCAACCGCGATTTCGCCGACGTGAAAACCATCATGGCCCGCATGGGTTACGCGGTCATGGGCACGGCCTCCGCGAGCGGCTCCAAACGCACCATCGAAGCCGCGCAAAAGGCCATTGCATCCCCACTGCTTGAGGCTGGGGCGATCGATGGCGCGCGCGGCATCCTGATCAACATCACCGGCTCTGCGTCGCTCAAACTGGCTGAAGTGCAACAAGCGTGCTCGATCATCCAGGGCGCCGCGCATGAAGATGCCAACATCATCTTTGGCGCCGTATTGGATGAGAAGATGAAAGACTCGGTGAAGATCACCGTCATCGCCACCGGCTTCCGCGAGGCTCCATCCGCCAGGCCGCGTCCGCAGGAAACTCGCACGTCCTTTGCGGCCGCGCATGAAGAGGCGATGGAATTTCCCCAAGAACGGGAATCGCACGATCCCCGGCTGGACCCCGCGCCCAAGCACATCATGGAGAGGGCCGTGTCCGACAGCGGCGTGACCGGCGACCACGCCTACGCGCATAACGCAGCGCCCGCGCCGTTTCACGCTTCCGATCAACTGGCGGGCGAGGTGATTTCGCTCGACGGCATGCGCGACAACCTGCGCGGGGCCATCGTGAACAACTTCGAGCAGGACGATCTCGACGTACCCGCATTTTTGCGCAAGCGCAACGAAGTGATGTAGAGCGCATTCGCGGCGGAAAAGTCTTGACCGATTGTTCGAAGCAGTCATGATCTCTCTGTTTTCCAGAGCGATGGACTACCAGGTTGAAAGTCAATTTCGCAAGGATCCGAGCGGCGGTTTAGTTTTTCTGCCGCTCGGTCCGCGAAAAAATGGTTACTTCGTGGACGCGAAGCCGGAGGAAGGCCGGAGGAAGGCCGGAGGAAGACCGGAGGAAGAAAAGATCAGATCGTTCCTCAAGATGTAGCCAAGTGCTTCTGCGCTGATAAGCCTGCTGATATTCCCAAGCGTTTACCTTCCTGGTTTCGAGGTGACATTCCGCAGAATTCCCCTGGGGAGCAAACTGGAAATCGCTGCCGGAACTTCTTCGTTTTTTATCCCGCTCTTTGCCGCATTAATATCTATGCTTTGGAGCGTGTACAAAGAAACGGTTCCTGGCTTGACTCGCTCATTGATCGAGGTTCGCCCTGTCGAAAATCAGCGGAGTGAAATCTCTCCTCGACGCCGGCATCTACAGCGCGTAGCCCGGCTGCTCCTGCTCACCGGCACGGTGCTTGTTCTGCTTCGGGCTGTTTTGGCGCTTTTACATCATTTTCGCAGGGAAACAGTTTCAGGCGTTCTCGAGTTACTTGCAGCGTGAAGTCACAACGAACTGAGGTCATTTTCCCCGGCGGAATCAGTCATGGCGAAGTGAGAAAAGTCATTCACATTGGGGAAGTATCTTTCCAGTAACTAGGTAATGCGTTACTGAAGGGGTTGGAACAGGGGTAATCGATGCCTATGTCATTGTTCCGTAATGGGTTAAGCAAATACTCATATTTTTTGCGAGTCAAACTTTTTCATTGCCAGCCATGTCTAAGTCTCGTAATATCAGCGAAGTCGAGTCTGTCCGGCGGGTTACTGCCGATTGGCACAGTTCGTGCATTGAAGTTGTGCAGCATTCGGGGAGCGAAATCAATCCGATGTTTACAGGGAAGAGACTGCTTCGTCTATTACTGGCCCTCGGTGCCTGTCTGTCTCTGGCAGGGATGAGCTGGGCGGCGCACATCAACACCAGCGCGCACCCTCAGACCAAGTCAAAAACGCCGCCCCGGAAGATCAGCGAGACCCAGCGCACCCGGCGCCGTATGCGCCATTTGGCGCGCAGCCGCAGCGCGAACCTCACTCATGTTTCGGTGAGCACGCGCCGCCGTCGCTCTTACGAGCGCTTCTATATGAGTTCGTTCGCCGAAGGCATTGCTGCCGGTGACGTTACGGCCGGCGAAGATCCGGTGGTACGTCAGGCTGCCATTGACGCGCTGGGCAACATGAACGGCACCGTCGTCGCCATCGAGCCGACCAGCGGACGTGTCCTGGCCATGGTGAACCAAAAGTTGGCTCTTTCGAGTGGCGCCCAGCCCTGCTCCACCATAAAGCTTTCCGTCGCTCTGGCTGCACTGAGCGAAGGCCTGGTTTCGAAGGAAACCGAAGTGGCTCTGGGCGGCCGCAGCCGGATGAATTTGACCATGGCGATCGCCCATTCCAACAACGCTTATTTCGAGGCGCTCGGACGCAAGCTTGGTTTTGAAAAAGTCGCCTACTATGCCCACGAATATGGACTTGGCGAACTCGCGGGTTACGACATCCCCGGCGAACAACTGGGCAGCTATCCCGATGAAGCGATTCCCGAAAAGCTGGGCGGCGTAGGCAAGATGTGCTCGTTCGGTGAAGGCGTCTCCATGACGCCCCTGCAGTTGGGTGCGATGGTTTCGGCGATTGCCAACGGCGGCACGCTCTATTATTTGCAGCACCCCATGACTCCCGACGAAGTGGCGAGCTTTCAGCCGCGCATCAAGCGCCAGCTCGACATCGCTCCCATCATTCCCGACCTTTCCGATGGTATGGCAGGAGCGGTCCAGTACGGCACTGCCCGCAGCCTGCGCCTCAATTTCAACGAAGAAGAAATCCTCGGGAAGACGGGAACCTGTTCGCACGCTGGAACGCGCTTCGGATGGTTCGCTTCTTATGCCAATACCAGCGTTGGGCGCGTGGTGGTCGTAGTCTTCCTGCAGGGCGGACGTCCCACCTTTGGTCCCAAGGCCGCAGAAATCGCGGGACGCATGTATCGCAATATGTACGACCACAATTTCTTCATTGCCACACACGGCTTTCCATCCGATGCGGCTGCAGTGAAGACGGTCATCACAACTCCGTAAACTATTTCGCAACCATTTCTCCTAGAGACGTCGCTTCGCTACGTCCTTTTCGTTCCAGCGTCGAAGAGCAGACCCTCGGGCCGGGCTGGTCCGACGGGCTTCATCCCGACGATCGGCCCATAGCCTGGCAGAATTGGGAAAAAGCCCTTCGCACTGGCGAGCTTGGAGCGGTCACAGTTTCGGTAGGCGTGGCAGAACTTCCTCAGCGCGGCATCTCCGCCAAAGAACTTCTGGAAGCTGCCGTTGCTGCCCTCTAGGGCGCGAAGAGAGAAGAGAAAGGGCCGAGACCGGGTTCTGGTCGCCGATACCTCTTGCTGGGGCTACTGAAGGGAACTGCACGTAGCCCGCGAGTGGTGGGGGCGAGGACGCACCCCAGGACAGCCGCCGAGATAGCGGCGCTACCAAGCAAAGCGCCCAGCCTCAAGGCTGGGCGCGATCGCTATACCGTGATCCTTGACCTCGAAAGCGTAACGCTCAGCTTCGTTGCCCGCGTCCCTTGCTCTCGTCACTGGCGATGACACCGTCTTTAATGTGAATCACACGGTGGGCGTACTCCGCGATATCGCCCTCATGCGTAACCAGAATGATGGTATTGCCCTCTGCGTGCAAGCGGTCAAACAGCGCCATGATTTCCACGCCAGTTTGTGAATCCAGATTGCCCGTGGGCTCGTCCGCGAGAATAATCGACGGGTTGTTCACCAGCGCGCGCGCAATGGCGACGCGCTGCCTCTGACCGCCGGAAAGCTCGTTCGGCTTGTGGCTCATGCGGGCTTCCATGCCTACCGCTGCGAGCGAATTCTTGGCACGCTCCATCCGTTCGTCGGTCGGAATGCCGGCATAGATTAGCGGCAGTTCCACGTTATGCAGCGCCGTGGCTCGGGCCAGCAGGTTGAATGTCTGAAATACGAATCCGATTTCCTTGTTGCGGATGCGCGCCAGTTCGTCGTCGTCCAGTTCGCTGACCAGTTGGCTATTCAGCCAATACTTTCCCTGCGACGGCGTATCCAGGCAGCCAATCAGATTCATCAATGTCGACTTGCCCGAACCCGACGGTCCCATGATGGCGACGTATTCGTTGCGTTGAATGCGCAGATTCACTCCGCGCAGAGCGTGCACCTGCTGCTCCGATCCCATATCGTAGGTCTTCCAGAGATCCTCGGCCGCGATCATGCACGATTCCGGCGGCGCTAGGTTCGCGGTGTTAGGCATACTGTTGGGCATGATAATGACTTCGGCGGTTGCCATGTTTTTCTCCTGGTCCGGTGCCACTGACCTCTCCCGATCGTTGGATTCACTACGTTTCTGTTAGCAGGCTCCGTTTTCCGAGACTCCTTGGTTCTAACTGGGTTGTTCCAACTCTCCATGTTCCAAATCGGCGGTTCGAGACCTCGGCTGGCTTTTCCTTTGGACGTACCAGTCCGGCTAAGGTTATGACTCTTCGTCTTCTTTCTTAGGAACCGAATTATCGATTTTGACGCCGCTGCCGGGACGCAAGGTCCGCAAAACCTTGTAACTGCCTGTAATCACCTCGTCGCCGTCCTTCAGCCCCTGGAGCACTTCGATCTCGGTGGTGCCGGTAATTCCGGTGGCCACCGGAACGAATACCGCCCTCTTGTTCCGGATGACAAAAACCCCCTGCACGTCATCCTCTTTCTTTCCCTTGGATGCAACCTCCGGCGCCACCGGTGCCGCCGCATGTACCGAGCCTGGCGGATTATTCTGCTGCTCGATCTGCGCCTTGCTCCGCAAAGTCAACGCCTGGATCGGAAGCGCCAGCGCACTAGTGCGGGTTGCAGTCGTAATCTTGGCTGTGGTGGAAAGCCCGGGACGCAAGTCCAGCGGCGCATCCTTCACGTTCACCACTACTTTGAAGTCCTTTGCCTCTTCGCTGGCGGTCGCCTGCTGCGACGTGGAAACCCCGCTGGAGCGGACGATCGCGTTATCTCCAATCTCAGAAACCGTGCCGTGAAAGATCTTTTTCGGAATGGCGTCAATCGTTACCTCGGCGGGCTGACCCAGACGCACGTTCACAATATCGGTTTCATCCACCATCACTTCGGCGGTGATGATCGACATATCCGCAATCGTCATCAGCGTGCTGCCTGGCGCATTCTGGATGCCCATCACTACGGTCTCGCCCTCGCGCACCGGCAGGTTTGTGACCACGCCATCGAAGGGCGCGTTGTAGCTGGTCTTCTGTAGCACATCGGTGACCCGAGTCAAGTTCGCGCGGTTCTGAGTTACGTGCTTGTTGGCAGAGTCGGTTTGCGCCTTGGCCTGGGCCACGCGAGCCTGCGCCTGTGCCAACCCAAAGTCGGCGGTCGCCCAGGCATTTTTCCGGCTGTCAAAATCGGACTTCGAAATCAGTCCGTCCTTGTACAGATTCTGCGTGCGTTCCCAGTCCAGCTTGTTGCGGTCATAGTCTGCCTGGGCGCGCTGCATATCGGCTTGCGAGGTCTTCAGTGCGGCATCCGCCGCCAGTGCATCGGTCTGCGCCGCCTGCAGCGAGGCTTCGTTGGCATTCACATCCGCCGATGACTGAACGTTTTCCAGTTGCGCCAACAATTCACCCTTCTTTACGTGATCGCCCTCCCTTACATAGAGGTGGGTGATCTTGCCCATGGCGTTTGCGCCGACGTTGACGTAAGTCTTCGGTTTGATCTCACCCGAAGCGCTTACGATGGTTGCCAAATCTTGCCGCTGCACTTTTCCGGTTTGTACCGTGGTTACGTTCTTGCTGCTCTGATGAACGGTAAAACCGACGATGATTGCGAGCAAAAGCGCAATGCCGGCGCCAATTGCAATTTTTTTCCAAGCTTTCATGGCTCCTGCCACCCTCCAACGGATTCATTTCCCACAGAAGGCCAACTCTTGCCGCCAATTTTCTAAAGCAAGTTGGCCCGCGCCGCTCGGGTAGGGTGACGGACACACACCATCTGTTACGATCCTGGCACCGAGAAAGTTCCCGATCAGGAATGGAAAGAGAAGAAGTGCCCGAGACCCGTTGCGCGTGGGAAGTAGCTACCGCCCCCGGAAGGTTGATTATAGCCCTGCCTCCCTTTTGGCCGCCAGAGATTTGCACCACCGCGGGCAACTCCAGACGACACCCCCAGCTTCTAAAAACTCGGTTGCGGTGTGTTTTGATGGATTCTCGGGGCGCGACTTAACCTTGCTTTCACACGACGAACAAGCCTAAAATGGGCAGACTAGTTGTCTTGGCAGGAGTCCCTCTCATGTTCCGGGTCGGTTCATATCAAACTGTCCTCCGAATTCTGTTCGTATCTGCGAGTGTGATGGTGGTTGGCGCTGTTGCTCAGGACCAGGCTGTTCAGAAGCCCGCCGACAAGCCCGCTAACGACACTGCCAGCGCCGCGCCAGCACAGCCTGCGATAGCGCAAGCACAGACTGTCCCAGCGCAGGAGCAGCCTGCCGCCGCGCCGGCGAAGCCCGACGCCGCAGATCCCCTCAAACGTCCTACCAACGAAAGACAAAAGAAGAAGAACGAGCGGGCCCTCAAGCAGGAATTGAGCCGTCCTTATAAAAAGTGGCTGGAAGAGGACGTAGTCTGGATCATCACCGACGAAGAGCGGGCGGCGTTCAAGCAGCTTTCGAACGACGAAGAACGCGATAATTTTATTGAGGCCTTCTGGCAGCGCCGCGATCCCACTCCCGACACCGAAGAGAACGAATATAAGGAAGAGCATTACCAGCGCATTGCCTACGCCAATGAACATTTTGCGGCTGGCGTTCCGGGCTGGAAGACCGATCGCGGACGCATGTACATCGTTTTTGGCAAACCCGATGAGATCGATTCCCATCCCTCCGGTGGAAGCTACGAGCGTCCTATGGAAGAGGGCGGTGGCGAGACTTCGACCTATCCTTTTGAAGACTGGCGCTATCGCTACATCGACGGCATCGGTCAGGAAGTCATCATGGAGTTCGTTGACAACTGCATGTGCGGCGAATACCACATGACTCTGGATCGCTCCGAAAAAGACGCGTTGCTCATGACTCCGAACGCGGGCTTGACTCTCTACGAGCAGATGGGGATGTCGTCGAAAGCGCAGCGCTTCTCCGGCAGCGGAATGGAACGCCTGGGCCAGGGACCTGACAGCGCCAGTCAGCAGACCAAAGAGTTTGATCGTCTGGAGCAGTACGCCAAACTGCAGGCGGCTCCGAAGGTGAAGTTCGCGGATCTTGAAGAAGAAGTTAACTCCAAGATGATCCTCAATCCCATGCCGTTCGATGTGCGCGCCGACTTCGTGAAGGTCACCAGCGACACCGTGCTGGTGCCGATCGCAATCCAGATGAAGAATCGCGACATCACGTTTGTCAACAAAGACGGCATTCAGCGCGGCACGGTGAACATCTTCGCTCGCCTGACCACGCTGACCGGCAAAGTTGTCCAGACGTTTGAAGACACCGTGCAAGTGGACGTGCCCGCTGAGCTTTTGCCGCGTACGGCGGAGAACTCCGAACTTTACACAAAAGCATTGCCGCTGCGTCCGGGCCTGTACAAGCTCTATGTCGCTGTTAAAGACGTGAATGGGGACCGCAAGGGGATTTGGAGCCGCAGTATCAAGGTTCCCGAATTTTCCGAGGACAAGCTCTCCACTTCAAGTCTGGTGGTCGCCGACGTGATGGAGCCGGTTCCTACCAAGGATATCGGCACTGGCAACTTCGTGATTGGCACAACAAAGGTGCGGCCTCGCGTGGCTGCGGCTGACGGCAAGCCGGCTCTGTTCAAAAGAGACAAAGATCAGAAGCTGAATTTCTGGATGCAGGTCTATAATCTCGGGGTGGACGAGAAGACGCACAAGCCTTCCGCCACTTTTGAATACGACATCACCAACCTGGCAACCAATAAACAGGTGGTCCAGAAGACCGAAACTACCGATACCATGGGCAACATTGGCGAACAGGTGACGCTGCAGAAATCGATCAAGTCTGACAACCTGCAGCCTGGCACTTACAAGATCGAAATCAGGGTGAGCGATAATATCTCGAAGCAGACGATTAATCCGTCGGCTTTGTTTGCCGTACAGTAAAGAGCAAAGAGCAAAGAGCAACGACTAAATTAAAAATAAGGGCTAAGAAGTAACGACTAACTCCCTGCGGTTCACCCCCGAGGAGTGGGGCGGAGTGAGACTGCGTAACCTGAAATGGCGTAAGCTGAATCCGCGGAGGTTGGGAACCTGGGCGATCCTGTTGGGATTGTCTCTTCCTGTTTGGGCTGCCGAGCAGCCCGGAGCCATCTCGGGGTACGTCCGCAATAACTCGGGCACTCCTCAAATGGGCGCGGTCGTGCAGATTCTCGGCGCGGCCAATCGCACCCTCACCGTCTTCACCGACGGAGCGGGATACTATACGGCCACCGGCTTGTTGCCGGGCTTCTATTCCCTCAAAGTCACGGCGCCTTCCTTCCTGCCTGCCTTGCGCGAAAAGGTCGGACTTCGGCCCGGCGCCAGCCTCAACGTGAACGTCACCTTGAGTACGCTGTTGGGCGTGATGCAACTCGGTCCCATCCGTCCTGTTCCCGATGAAGATGACTGGAAGTGGACGCTGCGTTCGGTCGCGAACCGACCTATTTTGCGAGTCTTTGACGATCCCATTTCCGATGGCACTACGGAAGCGGCTGAGAAGCCAAGCCACGAGTTCAGTGGAACTCTCTCCTTCCTCGCCGGCTCCGCTGCCGGCGGTTACGGTTCCGGATCGGACGTAAGCACCGGCTTTACTCTGGAGCGCTCGATCTTTTCCGACGGACACCTCTCCTTCGGTGGAGACATCGGCTATGGCAGCACGATTCCGGCAGGGGTGCTGCGCACCACTTATTCGAGTCACCAGGACGATGGTTCCACGCCCACGCTGGGGCTCACCGTGCGCCGTTTTTCTCCTTCCGATCCCGCCCTGCACAATGCGGCGCTGCAGGCGCTGGCTCTTTCCGCTGGCGACGACTTCACCATCGCCGATGTTCTGGAATTAAAATTCGGCAGCGAGCTTCAGACGATCCAGTTTCTGGGCCACGCAACCGCCTTTCGTCCCTACGGTGCGGCCAATCTTCATCTTTCCTCCAACACCGTTCTCGCGTACGATTATTCAACATCCCGCCCGGACCTGCGCACCGAGAAAGGCTTTGATTCAGCCCCGGCCGATCTCAGCGAATCGAATCCGCGAGTCAGCCTGCTCAACTTCACTCCCAAGATGGAGAGCGCTCATCATAACGAAGTGAGTCTGTCGCGGCGTATCGGCAAAAATAAGCTTCAGGTCGCCGCCTATTCCGATCACGTAGTCGATCCTGCCCTCCTGGGCACCGGCATAGCGAGCGCCGCGGGCGGATTTCTCTTGCCCGATATCTCTTCCGGCACTTTTACCTATGCCGGCAAGAACCTTGATACCGATGGCCTCCGCTTCGTGCTGCAGCACAAGTTCTCCGACGATCTTTCGGCCATCGTCGACTACGCTGTCGGCGGCGTGGTGAATCTCTCCCAGCCTGACGTGTCTTTGCAGCAGGCGCAGCAATATCTCACCACTCAGCGCCGTCATGCCGTAGCCGCCAAATTAAGCGGAACCACGTCGCATACCCACACTCGCTGGATCGCCTCCTACCGCTGGGTGAATGGCCCGGCTCTCACTCCGGTCGACATGTTCAACGCCTCCCTCGGACAAAGCGATCCTTTCCTGAACATCTTCATCCGCCAACCCATCCCCAGCCTGGGCGGCCACATGGAAGCCATCATCGATGTCCGCAACCTGTTGGCCCAGGGCTACGTCCCGGTCCTCGCCCAGGACGGCCAGACCGTCTATCTAGTGCAAGCCGCGCGCTCGGTTCGCGGCGGCGTTTCATTCACTTTCTAACGCTCGTCCCCATAACCCGTCCGAGTTACACCCGTTTCCTACCCCGAAGTACCAAGAGCGCGTTTGTAAGACCTTTGCATTCAAAGTTTTACGCGAGGCTATCGGAAAAATCGATGCTCGCACGCCCATAACCCCGCCGCTCACCGGACAATTCATACCGCTTTCCATATTTCAATACAGGAAAGTCCGTATTTGTGTATCTCCATGTGGCCTATAGTTTTGCAAGTTATTGAAATACATATAGTTACATGAGTCACCATTTGGCTGGAAAAGTGCCCTGTCATCTCTACATCGATAGTTCAGCTAAGGGCAGCCGTTCAGCCCAAACATCGACTTCCCACCGAGGACGACAATGGAGATGCATATGCGACGTTGGTTTGGTCTTATTCTTGCAACCCTACTAGTTGCGGTCAGTGCGTACGGGCAAACCTTCCGCGGTTCGATTAACGGCACGGTGACTGACCCGTCAGGAGCCGTCGTGGCCGGGGCCAGCGTCAAGGCCATCAACGACGCCACAGCGGTGGTTCAGGAAGCGACCACTACGAGTGACGGCCAGTTCTCCTTCCAGGACCTGACCCTCAGCACCTACACCATCACAGTCACTGCGGCCGGCTTCAGCCCGGTCACCGTGGAAAAAATTGAAGTCACGGCGGGCGGCGCCTACACTCTGCCCGTCAAGTTGAAGGTCGGGTCCGCCGGGACCTCCGTGGAAGTCTCCGCTGCAGTTCTGTCCCTCGATACCACGACCGCGGCGCAGGACAATACCGTTACCACCGAAGCGGTTGAGGACGTGCCCATGAACGGGCGCGACTTCACCCAATTTGCGGCGGTCCAGCCGGGCTACGGTGGATACTCGGTGGGCGGCTTCGGTTCGCTCAATGGCACTCGCGCCAACCAGATGAACTGGCAGATCGACGGCGTCGACAACAACGATTTCTGGCACAACATTCCGGCCGTGAACCAGGGTGGCGTCTCCGGCATCGCCGGCGTCATCATGCCGCTCGATGCCATCGATGAATTCGGCGCCCAAACCCAGTCCTCCGCCGAAGGCGGACGCAACGCCGGCGGCATTGTCAACGTTGTTCTGAAGTCGGGCAGCAACCAGCTTCATGGCAGCGCCTATTACTTCAACCGCAACACTGCTCTGGGCGCGGCCACTCCGTTCTTCAACCCCAGCACCCTCCCGGCCGGCGTCTCTCATGCCAAGCCTCCGCTGCGGAATGAGAATTATGGTTTCTCCTTAGGCGGCCCCATTTTCAAGGACAAGACATTCTGGTTCCTTTCGTTTGAGAAGCAGAAATACACGATCGGTCTTTCGGGACTCAATACCGAACCTTCTCAGGCCTACCAAAATGACGCGCTGGCCTTGCTCGCCGCCAACGGCATACCAGAGAGCCCGATCTCGCAGCAGATGGCGGCGAACTTTTGGCCCAGCTATATCGATAACCTGCCGGCGCAGCCCGGTAATTATTTCGCCACCAACCCATCGACCGGCTACAGCTACAACGGCGTGATCAAACTCGACCACAACTTCAACGAGAAAGAACACTTGTCTGCCCGTTGGTTCGGCGGACAGGGCAGCCAGACTGCTCCGCTAGGGGGAAGCGCGGCTCTTGCGACCGCGAGTTCCAATCTGTCGTACTACTTCGAAAAGGCGCCCATCCATGTCTACAACTACGCCATTACGCTGAATTCGGTCATCACTCCCCGCATGACCAACCAGCTTCTGTTTGGCGTGAATTACTTCAACCAGGTTTTTAACGACGCCAACCACAGCTTCGATACCGCAGCTTACGGCCTTGATTTGAGCCCGGATGCGCTGATTAACGGGAAGCCAATTCTGGGCGCGCCCAACATCGCCATCAGCGGCTTCGAGCAGGTGGGAATCACGGCTCCTGAGGGCCGTAACGACATCACCGGCATGCTGGCAGACATCGTTTCCTACAATGTCGGCAAACACCAGTTCCGCTTTGGCGGCGAATTCCGCCAGGGGCACGTGGACGAGTTTTATTTCCGCAAATCCCTCGGCAAGTTCGTCTTTGACGGCTCGCAGGGACCATGGGCGGCGTATTGCACCGTGCATGCGACCGCGACGGGATGCACCGACGCCCTGGGCGACCCGGATCCGAACATCTTCGCTCTCGCAGACTTTCTAGCGGGAGACATTCAATCCGGCGGCATTGCCGTGGGCGATGCGGAAAGAAAAGTAGTGGTCAACGGCGTCGATTTCTTTGGCCAGGATGCATGGCAGATCACGCGGAGATTCAACCTCAACTGGGGCCTGCGCTGGGACTATTTCGGTCCGCTGCACAACGGAACCAAGGACCTCGCCGTGTTCAACGCCTCCGCGGGTGCCGTCCAGATCCAGGGGAACGGGATCAACAGCATCTTCCCTCCTGACAAGAACAACTTCGCCCCGCGGCTGGGTTTCGCCTATCAGCCGACCAGCCGGGAAGACTTGGTCGTAACGCGGTGGTATCGGTGTTTTTTATGACCAGATCAACATGAATCCCTTTCTGGACTTCCGTCCGCCAAACAATGCTGACGGGCTTGAGGACAATCCGGCTGGCCCGCACGCGGTTTCGACCTACAGTTTGACAGACACGCAATGGCAGCCTGGCGTGGCTTTGTTCCCGGGCGTGTCTACTTGCACAACCGGTAACGTCGCTACCGACCCCAACTGCGGTACTTCAATCTATGACGTTTTTTCGGTGAACCAGAATTTCCGCACCCCGTATTTCTTCAACTACAACCTGAACGTCCAGAAGAGCTTCGGCAATGGGATGGCAGTCTGGCAGGTGGGTTATGTAGGCAGCGAAGGCCGCAAGCTCTCGATCATGCTGAACATTAATCAGTTCGGCCAACTCACCCCGCAGTTCCCCAACTTCGGCGGCGTCAACCAACTTAACAGCATCGGTACTTCCAACTACAACTCACTGCAGAGCACATTGCGGCTGAGAGCCTGGCACGGGCTCACTACCACGTTCGGCTATACCTGGGCGCACGAACTGGACGAGATCTCCGCTTACCGCGGCGCTCTGCCCTACGACAGCACAGATCTAAAAGCCGAATACGGTAACGGCGACTTCGATACCCGGCAAAATCTCTCGGCCACTCTTACCTGGGACATCCCCGGTTCGGAGCACGGACCGAAGTGGCTCTCCCACGGCTGGTCGATCAATAGTTTGATGACCTTCCACGGCGGGCAGCCGCTCGATGAGTTCCGCACGGGATACGACATCATCGGCGACCCATTCGCCGGCGTGTCGCACAGCTTCCAGAAAACGTCCAGCTTCACCGGGGTGACGTGGATCAATCCGGCTGCCTTCTGTCTGCCTGTGGCGGATGGTGGCGCTGTCGGGAGTTGCTCGGGCCCGAATGTCTTCGGCGGCGACCTGCGGCGCAACCAGATTTACGGCCCCGGCTTCTCTGACGTGGATATGTCCGTGTTCAAGAACATCCCAATCACGGAGCGCGTCAACGTTCAGTTCCGCGCGGAGCTCTTTAACCTCTTCAACCGCATCAACCTGGCTTCGGGTGTAGGTGCCACCAGCCCCGGCAACGGCGCCATCACCGACACCATCGGCGACTTCAACGGCGCCCCCGGAATTGGCCCCGGTGAAGCCTTCAACATGCAGCTCGGTCTGAAGATCCTCTTCTAACCGCGCTCCGGATAATCGGCCCCTGCCGCGCCACGGCAGGGGCTTTTGTCTGCGTCGAACCACGCCGACCGAAGCCAATCAATCGCGGGCCTCGGCCCTCCGCGCTTGAAGCAAGGGCTTTGTTGGGCAATCCATCGAAGCTTGTGACATCCAACCTTGGGCCCCTCAAAATTGGCAGATCATAGCCCAGCGTTCGCTGCCTTCTAAAGCAAGGATGTGTCGGCTATTCGGTATTCGGGTATCAGTTAAGCCCTTTATTTTCAAGTTTTGACTCCGAACTGTTGGGCTCCAAAGGTTACAGTCGATTCCTGGCTAACTCAATGATTCTAATAGCCTCAGAGGGATGGCGGTTGGGGTAGTAACGGGTAAACCTCGCAGCAGATTTTAAACCAGATTCAGAATCAGGCACGCACTATTAAAATTTGTTCCTGGAATTCCGGAGCCAAGCCTCAACCTTCGCTGTTCTAACAGAACACTACTCTCGCATCCGACTTACGTCTTTCGTCACCTCCTCGCCCGATTACGCCGATGTTACCCTTTTCTTCGTAATCTCCTCCCCACAAAGCTCTGTTCCGGAGATCTTCATGCACCGCATTGATGCCCTGAAAATTCGCACTCTTCTTATGCAGGCTCGTTCCACGAAAACTCTCGCTGCTTTGTTTCTCACTCTGTGTCTAGCGACGCCACTCTATGCGCACCACTTGAAGAAAGGTGAAACCACCGCGCTGCCGGTAACCACCACATCCGCCAAGGCTCGCGAGCTTTACGAAAAGGGAATGGCCGACTACGAGAATCTTTATCTGGAGCGCTGCAATGACGACTGGCGAGCGGCCGTTAAAGAAGATCCCACCCTCGCCGTCGCCTGGGCCTGGATCGCCTTCAACAGCGGCAATCCGCAGGAAGTGAGTCGCGCCCGCGCCAAAGCCAAAGAGTTCGCGCCCAAGTCGACGGCTGGCGAGCAGTTGATGGTTGCCTGGATTTCCAAAGTGCAGGAAGGCGACTTCCTCGCCGGCATCTCCGCCATGAACGATATGCTGGAGATGTATCCGCGCGACAAGCACTTGCTGTATCTCGCGGGTAATTGGCTGATGGGCGAAAACGGTACCGATCAGGCAGAGCGCATGATGCAAAAGGCCCTCGCCATCGACAAGAATTTCCCAGCGGCCCTGAACGATCTTGCCTACGTCGATGCCCGCAACCGGAAATTTGCCAGGGCGTTCGCGGCCATGGACCGCTATGTCGCTCTGCTTCCCAAAGAACCCAATCCGCAGGATTCCTATGGAGAGCTGCTGCGCATGGCAGGGAACTTCGAAGGCTCGCTTACCCACTATCGCGCCGCGCTCAAGATCGATCCTGACTTCGTGACCTCACAAGTCGGCCTCGGCGATACCTACGCTCTGATGGGCAATCAGGAACAGGCCCGCATTGAATACGACAAGGCGATCCGCTTTGCCCACAATGAAGCTGACCGCCTCACGTATGGCATGCAGAAGGCCATGACTTATGTGCGCGAAGGCAACGTCGCCGAAGCCGACCGGGAATACCTGGTGATCGCGGCAACCGCCCGCGCCAAGGAACAGGGCTTGCAGGAAGCGCAATCCATTCGTTGTTTGGCGGAGTATCAGACGGACGACAATGTTGCCTTGAGAAACCTGCTGGCGGCCGAAGACGCGCTCCATCGCTACTCAATCATTTCGCCTTCCGATCGCGACGAAGAGATGTCGCGCATTCTCCGCAGTCGCGCCCTACGAGCCGCCCGCGCGGGCGACCAGGCGCTCGCCGACAGAACACTGCAGCAGCTCGAGGCACTGGCCAACGGCAGCCGCAACCGCGTCATTCAGAGTTCTTACCATGGCGCGGCCGGCTCGCTGCTCATGGACCAGAAGAAATATCAGGACGCTATCGCGCACCTGGAAGAGGATCAGGACAATCCCTTCACTATGGAACTCTTGGTGCAGGCCTACTACCAGACCGAACAGACCGAGAAACTGCACGAACTGGAAGCGAAGCTGCGCGGCACTAACGTACCCACCATGGAGCAGGCCCTGGTAGTCCCGGCAGTCCGCGCCAGGCGCCCGGTGATTTAACACATAACACACAGCCAGCGCCGCCTCGGCTGTCAGCGAAGATGAAGCCAAGCGTCACGCCGGGAACTTCTCCTCCAATTCGCCGCGTTTGGTGTACAGTATGTGGGCACTTCGCCCGCATGAAGATCGACACCGAGCGCCGCTCCGGGACCCGAATCGCTGCACGCGTTCCCACGAGTGTGCGCACCCCTCAGGGCGCGGATCAGACCGCTCAGACTCGCGATGTCAGCGCCAACGGAGTTTTCCTCTACACCAAGTCCCGCATGGAAAAGGGCGCCGAGGTCGAACTGGTGTTGATTCTTCCTCCCGAACTTACATCCGGCGAGAAGTGCTGGGTGTGCTGCCAGGCCACCATCGTCCGGGTGGAAGAAGAGGGTTCAGAATTTGGGGTGGCGGCCCAGATCCGTCGCATCGACATCCTCCCCGAAGTCGCGATCTGAGCCTGAAGTTGGGCGACGCCGGGGCCGAGCTCGGTCCCGGTTCAGGGACGCCTCCGCCGGCCTGAATTCTCAGGAAATGCACTGCCGAGCGTAAACTGGAACTCGTGATTGGATGAATACATTGGGGTTCCGGAAAAAAAGGCTTCCCATTGCATTGCGCGCCTGCAATAATAGCCGCCCTAGAATTGCTCTAGCCAATTTTTAGTTCCGAGGCGGGCCCAGGTATGTTCATCGAAAAACTGGCGGCCGGTGTGGTGCAGGTACAGACACCCATTGGTCCGCGTTATGTGATGCCTTCATTCCTCCAGCGCGTATATTTGGTGTGGATGTTCCGCAATTTTCCTATTCTCCCTCACGCAGTGCTCAACGGGCGACAGCAACGCCTGATCGATCGCATGTGCAGCGAGCAACGTTTCGCCTCCATGGCATATGCTGACGGCATGGATGAGGCGCCGGTGATCGGCACGATCGAGCGCCGTCCTCCAATCGCAGCGGACCCGCTACCCTTGCGGCGCGCGGCTACGAGCGACTCAAGGAACCTGGCTGGGGAAGTTCGCCAGCGTTCTTAGCTGCGTGGGCCGAATCTCGCGGGCCTAAGAATCGGGTCGAAGAATAAAGAGTGCGATCAAAAGGCGCCGCACTCGCGCCCGCCGTCGCTCGACGCTCAGAATATTGGTGGTTAATTGAAGGAGATTGACGTCGCAGCCACCGCTCCTGCGGTTTTTCGCTTGCCCATTACGCTCTCAACAACTTGGAGCAAAGTGCCGGAATCGTTCTCGAAGAGCGAATCTGATTTTGTAAAGTAGGCTGCCGCGCCAAGGCGAAGTTCCCCAACGTCCTTCTGCGCGCCCAACGCGCCGGGCAGGCGCGCTCGAAAAGCGCAGGCTGCGCCGTTGCGTCGGTTGAAATCGGTTTAATGGGCGTGCCACGGCTGCGTGTGATGCGGTGACATGGGCCTGGGACCTCCATGTACAGCAACGGCGTGCTCGTTCATCACCCTGGCAGCCTGGGTGCGGCAGCTGCCGTTCTGGGCGCTGAACTCCCGTGTAGTAACCGAGTGCTTGCAAAGTACACACTTAAATCTGCTAAGTCCGTTCATCATTTTGATGGTGTAATGTCTCATAATTTCAAGTGTACCTTTTAATCCCGGTATGACTCCGAAACTAAAGTTACGGGCTTACCCGTGGGCCATGAATGCAATGGCGACATTTGTGCGCCGGGATAGTGCAGTGAAGCTAATTGATGGTCTAGCAGGTGAAAGTCCTGCCAGTGCAGATTGCCCAGTTGGCACTGTAGTGATATCCGGCGACGGCGCGGGTGACCAAACCGTCGG
>Ga0182018_10000462_pt1 | contig 53468 bp, 48 predicted proteins | sample 812P2MmetaG_FD_120490 | JGI IMG/M metagenome (GOLD analysis project Ga0182018, IMG submission 120490) | Permafrost microbial communities from Stordalen Mire, Sweden - 812P2M metaG | ecosystem: Environmental > Terrestrial > Soil > Wetlands > Permafrost | place: Sweden: Stordalen | collected... | reverse complement strand
GGATCGCAGAAGGGCCTCATGCTGCCGCCCGGACTGGGCTTCAACGCGGTGAGCGGGAAAGCGCTGGAAGCCGCTCGCACCTCGCGCTTCCCGAAGGGATATTGGCGATGGGAAGAGATGCTGGCGCTCAACGACAAGGGCTTCTTTCCTTACACGCCGGCCACCAACCTGCTTTACGGATTGCGCGAAGCGCTGACGATGCTGCGCGAGGAAGGACTGGAGAACGTTTTCGCGCGGCATAATCGGCTGGCCGAGGCGGCGCGCTGCGCCGTGCGCGCGTGGGAACTGGTGATCTGGGCCGCGAATCGCGATGAATACAGCAGTTCGACGACGGCGGTGATGCTGCCGGAGGCGAACGAAGCGGCCTTCCGGGCAGTGGTCCTGCACAACTTCAATATGTCGCTGGGAGCGGGACTCGGAAAACTGGCTGGCAAGGTCTTTCGCATCGGACATCTGGGCGATTTCAACGATCTGATGTTGGCCGGTACGCTGGCGGGAATCGAGATGGGACTGGAACTCGCCGGCGTCCGCCATCGCAAGGGCGGCATTTGCGCCGCGCTCGATTATCTGGCCGAGACGCGAAAGCAGTGACGCTTCCGCGGAATCGCTGGCTGCAGCTGGCGGTGATGGTGCTCGCCACGGTGGCGCTGTCCAACATGCAGTATGGATGGACGCTGTTCGTCAATCCCATGCGCCAGGAAACTCATTGGGCGACGGCGGGCATTCAATTTGCATTCAGCATTCTGATTTTCCTGAACACGTGGCTGGCGCCGGCGGAAGGCTGGGTGGCGGATCGCTGGGGGCCGCGCTTCGTGGTGATGGTGGGCGGGCTAGCGGCGGGAGCGTCGTGGGTGCTGAACGCGCACGCACATTCGCTCCCGAGCTTGTATGTGGCGGCGGCCATCGGCGGCTTGGGGATGGGATGCGTGTTCGGCACATGCATGGGGTCGGCTCTGAAATTGTTCCCCGAACGGCGAGGATTTGCCTCGGGAATGATCGCCGCGGGGTACGCACTGGGGTCGGCCATCACGGTGATTCCGATTTCGCGCATGATCGCGGAGAGCGGATACCGGCAGACGTTCTTCGTGTTCGGGCTGGTGCAAGGCGGCGCGATCGTGTTGCTGGGCGCGTTCTTGACGCGGCCGGCGGCAAAAGCAGCGGTAGCGGCGACAAGCGCGAGCGGCGAATTCACGCCATCCGAAACTGTTCGGAGCAAGGTCTTCTGGCTGATTTATGCGGTGTACCTGATGATCGCGTTCGGTGGAATGACGGTGACGGCGCAGCTGGGACCGATCGCGCACGACTTCGGAGTGGATAAGCGCGTGGTGACACTGCTGGGTTTTTCGCTGCCGCTGCTGACCATGACGGTGTCCATCGACAACATCGCCAACGGGCTGACACGGCCGTTCTCGGGATACCTTTCCGACCGCATCGGGCGCGAGAATGCGATGCTGCTCATGTTCTCGGCGGAGGGTATCGCGTTTTTTGGGATGGCCGCGGCGGGGCGGAATCCTCTGGCGTTCGTGGTATTCGCGGCGTTGATCTTTCTGTTCTGGGGCGAGATTTTTTCGCTCTTTCCGGCGATTTGCGGGGACACCTTCGGAGTGCGCCACGCGACTGCCAACAATGGGCTGCTGTATACCGCCAAGGGAACCTCGGCGCTGGTGGTCCCGCTGGCGAACTTTCTGGTGGGCGCGACGGGGAATTGGACGGCTGTGTTGGTGGCGATGGCGGTGTCGAGCGTCGGCGCGGGGGTGCTGGCGCGCGGAGTGCTGGCGCCTATGAGGCGAAGGATGCGGTAGGACATGCTTCAGAGGAACTTGCAATATTACCCAACTTGCACAGAAATGGATCATTCCTGCACAGAAATGGGTCATTCCGGTCGATCTGCGGTCTCGCCGCATTTTGTAAGTCCATGCAAACGCTGCAATGGTATTTGTGCAGCCGTCGACTTCTGCGGAAGTCGGCTAATATTGCAAGTCCCTCTTCAGCTTGTCCCGTTGCTAGCTTCTCGCGAGATTCTCTCGCCTGGGCAAGCTGAAGCATGCCCCACAAGCATCACCACAGCACTGAGCGGTCGATGCTCGCGATGGTCGGACGGCCGAGGAGAGCCATCGCCATTTCGAATTCCTTGCGCAGGATCCCGACGACGCGGGTGACCCCGGTAGCGCCGGCGATGCCGAGGCCCCATAGATAGGGCCGGCCGATCTGCACGGCGTTGGCGCCGAGCGCGAGAGCTTTCACCACGTCGGTGCCCCGGCGGATTCCTCCGTCGACAATGACAGGAACGCGGCCGGCGACCTTCTCGACGACCAGCGGGAGCGCATCGATGGTGGCGGGTACGGTGTCGAGATTGCGCGCTCCGTGATTCGACACGATAATGCCGGAGACCCCGGCCTTGACGGCAGTAGCGGCGTCGTCAGGATTGAGGATTCCTTTGAGCAGTACGGGCCGGCGCGCGAAGGAACGAAGCCAATCGATGTCCTTCCAGGTGAGGGACGGGTCGAGGTAATCTTTTCCTTGCAGATTCGGGAGCTCGCGCTCGGGTAGCTCAGATTTGGCGCGGTCTTCGCGATTGCGTGCGCCGAAAGCGGGCGAATCGACGGTGACGCAGAGAGCGCGGCAGCCGGAATCTTCCGCGGCCTGGACCAGGTTGCGAGTGAAGCCGCGGTCTTTCTGCACGTAAAGCTGGAACCAGACCGGGCCGGTGGCGGCTTTGGCGATGTCCTCGACACGGATGGATGCGCTGCTGCTGATGACGTATGTGGCATTGGCCGCGGCGGCGCCGCGCACGGCCGCCAGTTCGCCCTCGGGATGAATCAGGCGCTGTCCGCCGGTGGGCGCGAGCAGGATCGGGTAGGCGAACTCCTGCCCGAAGAGCGTGACGCGCGTGTCCAGCTTGGAGACGTCGACCAGCGCTCGCGGTTTGAGGCGGATGTGCTCGTAGGCTTCGTGATTCCAGCGGAGGGTGAGTTCGTCGGCGGCGGCTCCCGAGATTCGCGCCCAGGCGCCATGCGAGACGCGGGTCTGCGCTTCGGCTTCGAAATCGAAGAGCGAGAGCAAACGGTCGAGATCGGCGGGTTTGGAGGTTTGCGCCGGAAGCCTCACTCCGGCGGCGGCGAGAAGGGCGAGCAGGTCACGGCGGGAAGCTTTCATCGCGGCATCACATGGCGTTGTGCCGCGGACAAGCTGAAGCATGTCCCACAAACACTAGAGGCTGCCTTTCAGGCCTAACTCTTCGGCGCGGGCCTGCATGGCTTTGATGCAGAAATCCACGTGATCATCGAGCGGGACGCCGAGTTCCTGCGCGCCGTCGACGATGTCCTGGCGATTGACCGAGCGGGCGAAAGCCTTGTCCTTCATCTTTTTCTTCACCGACGAAACATCCACTTCGAAGACGCTGCGGTGCGGCTTGACGTATGAAATGGCGGTGATGAAGCCGGCCAGTTCGTCGCACGCGAAGAGGGTCTTTTCGAGCGGCGACTGGCGCGGTACGCCGGTATGTTGGGCGTGCGAGAGAATGGCGCGGCGCATTTCCTCATCCACACCGCGCTCGGCGAGAATCGGCTCGCCTTTTTGCGGATGGTCTTCGAGCGTGGGATGAATCTCCCAATCGAAATCGTGCAGCAGGGCGGTGAGCGCCCATCGCTGCTCGTCCGCGCCCAGTTTGCGGGCGTAGGCGGAGACGCATGTCTCCACTGCCAGCGCGTGCTTGCGGAGTCCTTCGCTCTTGGTGAATTCGCAGAGAATATTCCAGGCCTGTTCGCGATCGAGCATCGAGATTATCATATACCGGCGTCGCCCCAACTTGCTTTGCGGGCGGCGCGGAAGCTCTCGCGGTCTCGCTTCGTAATGCGTTCGGAGCGCAGGCCGGCGGGAGTGCAGGTCTCGATCTCGATGAGTCCGGGACGGTGCTGCGGATGGCGGATAATCCGGGCGGCGGGAAGCTCGACAGGCCGCCGCGAGAGAGCGAGGTAGCTGAACTTTTCGTCTTCGTGTCCCAATTCCCCGCCCTTCACGCGGCGGTGGAGAGAAGAGCGCTCCACGCGGGCGGCGAAGTGGCACCAATCGGGATCGGCGATCGGGCATTCGGTCTCGGCGGGGCAGGGCGCGACCATGTGAGCTCCCGCGGCGAGCAGGGCTGTGCGGATTTTGCGGATGAGCGTGAAGCCGCTCGGAGTCCCCGGCTCGATTAACACCAGGGCGATGCACGCGGCATTCCACAGGCGCGCGGCGATCTCCGCGCCGAATTCGCCCAGGGAGTACGCGGCGATGACAAGATCGTGAGGCGGGAGCTTGTCGATGCGCGCGATGTCGTTGGCGAGGAGCGTTGCCTCGGGCAGCCACTGGCGCGCGGCCGCGGCGAAGGAAAGGTCGCGCTCGACGAGCGTGATCGAGGCATCGGGAAAATAATCTCGCGCCGCGAGAGAGGCGGCGCCCGTCCCCGCCCCGGCGTCGAGAATACTGCTCACGGCGCCGATTCGCACACTTACTTCGCGTAGTACCGTGTGCGCGGCAGCGTACGTGGCGGGCATGCGGGTCACCAGATAAGCGGCGGTGCGCTCCTCGGCCGAAAGACGCGCGGAGCGGCCTTCCCGGTAGGCATCGGAAAGCGCGGCGGCGGCCCGCTGCAGGGCTGGAAACCCCAGCGCGTCGGCCTGCTCCTCGATTTGCCGCCTCACGGTGGCAGGAAGTTGCACATCTCATGTTAGCGCTGCCCGGTTGGAACTTTATTCGCGAACATGGTGTCTATTTCGGTGGAGGTTGGCGGGCGATGTCAACATCCGGACGATATCTCGACTAATTCCCACAAATAGCAGGAAGTAACTTGCCTGGAGGCATTTGTGAGGCTTGGTGTGTAAGAACAGGAGGCAATATCATGTTTGAGCAGTCAACACTGAATAACGGTCCGGCCGGTGCGCGGGCCTGGACAACTTTCTTTGGTCTAACCACGCAGGTAGCGTTGGTAAGCTTCGCGATGCTCGTGCCAATGGTGTGGCCGCAGGTATTACCGACGGCTCACTTGCTGGAAACGCTCACACCGCCGCTGCCGCCGGCCCCGCCGCCACGGCCGCTCGATGCCCGTCAGACGACAGTAAGAACGCTGAAGCCGGTGCCCTGGACGCTAACCAGCTATCAGCCCGCAACCGTGCCCGCTCGCGTCTATGAAATCGTCGACGAGCCAGTCGGGACCGGCGTGGTTGGATCTCCGGCCGGCTCGAGTATCGGGTCGGATATTGGAGTGGTTGGGAGCATTTTGCAGGGCATGTCGCGGAATATAATCGTACCGCCCCCGCGCATCCCGGTCCCTGTAGTGCACGTGCCTGCACCCACGGTAATCCCCCGCTACAAAGAGGGCGGCAGGGTACTGCTGGGCGCGGTGCTACATCGAGCAGAGCCGCCATATCCCCAGATTGCCAGGGCAGCACGTGTTTCCGGCAGCGTGGAGTTGGAATGCGTGGTCGGTGTCGACGGCCACATTCAGGAAGTAAAGGTGAAGAGCGGCAATCCGTTGCTCATTCATGCAGCCGTCGATGCCGCGTGGCAGTGGGTCTACGCGCCCAGTAAGTTGAACGGCGTGCCCATCGAGATCGTGACCATCCTTACGTTCACCTTCAAGTTGAATTGAGGGTGCTACAACAGAAGGAGTAATGCATGGGGACGGGGAGTTCATCCAAATCGTTGACGCGGCGCTGGCGGAGTCGGCGAGGAAGAGCGGAGCCTGGCTGGTGTGCCGGCCGGGGTGCTGCGAGTGTTGCATGGGAGCTTTCGCGATTACCCATCTGGACGCCGCCCGCCTGCGGACCGGTCTGCAGGAGTTGGAGACCAGCGATCCGGTTCGCGCCGCGCGCCTGCGGCAACGCTCCCGGGATGCCGCGGACCGGCTTCCCGTTCCGGCGGTAGGACTCGCCGGCGACACGGAATTCGAATCGTGGCTGGAGAGCTTGCCGGATGACGACCCCTGCCCGGTACTCGATCCCGAGACAGGAACCTGCGATCTGTACGCGGCCCGGCCGGTGACATGCCGCATCTTCGGACCGCCGGTCCGATGGGGCGGCGAAGCGGTGGGCGTCTGCGAACTCTGCTTCGACGGAGCGAGCGATGAAGAGATCGCCGCCTGCGAAGTCCAGCTGGATGTGGCGGCGCTGGAAGCGGAAATTAGTAGCGACGGACAGACGGTAATCGCACTGGCGCTATGTTCTCTTACCGACCCGCTGGCACCACTTCCTCTTTCCGAGCCGCGCGCGTAAGCAAGCGGTTGGTTGGCGCGCTGGCGGGACCGCTCCCTTACGGTCGCGGCTCGGTAAGAAGTCCCGGATCAAGACGTCAATACGCCGCCTCGTTGCCCTTTTTCCACTTGATATTGCACCCTAAGCTGGGGCGTTGCACGGGGTCCACCGGACGGCCGGCCAGTACGGCATCGATTGCCGCCCGCAGGTCGCTCCCGGTGACGGGAGTGTCGTTCTTGGGCCGGGCACCGTCCATCTGGCCGCGGTAGGCGAGCTTGCGCGCTTCGTCGAAGAGGAAGAAATCAGGAGTACAAGCGGCGCAATAGGCTTTGGCAACGGCCTGCGATTCGTCGTAGCAATAGGGAAAATGGAAGCCCAACTCGCGGGCTTGCCCGCGCAGTCCGTCGGGACCGTCTTCCGGAAACTGGACGGCGTCGTTCGAACCGATGGCAACGATACCGAGCGGACCATCGGCATATTCCTTCAACACCGCCGCGAGCTTCGCCTGCACGTGCTTTACGTAGGGACAGTGAGGGCAGATAAACATCACCAGCAATCCCTTCGTGCCGGCGAAGGACGCGAGAGAAATGGTATTGCCGGAGACGACGTCGGGCAAGGAGAAATCGGGAGCGGCGATTCCCAGCTCCAGCATGGTGGATTCGGTAGCGGCCATGATCCACGATACCTCACGTTTCCCCATCTTCGACGGCGGCCTTGAGGCGCGCCAGAGCGCTGTCCCATTGCTGCCCGATACGGTCGAGAAACAACCGCGCCTGCGCGAGCTGCTTTTGATCGAGAGACCAACGCTGCTCGCGGCCGGCGCGCGACGGCGTCGCCACACCGGCGGCGGCGAGCACGTGCAGGTGCTTGGTCACCGCCTGGCGCGTGATTTTCGTGCCCGAGGCGAGCTCGGTAATCGAAAGAGGCTCGCCGCAAGCCAGACGGATAACGATGCGCAGGCGAGTGGGATCGCCCAGCGCGGCGAACAGCGCGGCATCAGACACTTTCACTGATATACCGCTCGATAGAGGCCATCTGGTGCTTCCAGCCGCTTTCGTTCTGCTCCAGCACGCGCGCGCGGCGGGACTCGAATAATCGATCGAAGCCCATCTCGGTGACGGTGATCCGGGTTCCCCCATCGGCGTCCTCTAAAGTGAAAGTCACGAGCGTCGGCGGTTCCCCGGAAAGATCCTCGCCGGGATCTCTTGTACCGGGATGCCAGCGCCAGGAGAAGGTCTGTTCGGGAACCATCTCCTCGACGTCGACGGAAAATTCCATTTTGTAATAGGGGCCGGGGTAGGTGGAGCGGATCTTGATGTGGGCGCCGGGCCGAAAAGCCGGCTCCTCCGTTTCCGCCGAAAACCATCGGCAGAACTCGCCGATATCGGTGAGAGCGCGCCACACGCGAGAGCGCGGCGCGCGAATGAAGGTACTGCGCTGGATCTGGTTCAACGGAGACACGAGTATAAGCAACCTCCTGGTTGCATATTACGACGGCGCCCGGAGAAATGCAACTGTTTGGTTGCATGTCGGGCAAGCTGATGTGGCGCAGGCCTTCAGCCGGCAGCGCCGAGACTAGACTCTTCTCGGCGCGACGGGTCGAGAAGAGTCTCGACCCAGCAGGCAGGAGTGCCTGCGCCACGTCGGAGCGCCCTCTGGATCGCAACAAGCGGATGGTCCGCACACCCTGACTCCTCTAGAGTGGAGGAATGACTCCATCGGCCTCCGGTTTTCGCCCCACCCTCCAGCTGGCCCTCGACGAAGCACTGAAACACCTGGAAAGCCTGCATGACACTTCCGTGGCAGCGGAGGCGGACCTCGCGACACTTCGCGCGCGCCTCGCGAAACCGCTCGCGGAAGAAGGCGTGCCTTCCGAACAGGTGGTGTCGGACCTGGTGCGCGATTCGGCGGGCGGCCACCTTGGATGCGCCGGCGGACGCTTCTTCGGATGGGTGGTAGGAGGATCGCTACCGGCAGCCCTGGCGGCCGACTGGCTCACTTCGGCGTGGGACGAAAACTGCACGTTGTTCGCCAGCGGACCCGCCACGGCCGTAATGGAGGAAGTGGCGGGAGAGTGGTTGAAGGAGATCTTGGGATTACCGGCCAACGCAAGTTTCGGCTTCGTGACAGGATGCCAGATGGCGCACACCACGTGCCTCGCGGCAGCGCGCCACGCCGTCCTGGAATCGCACGGATGGGACGTGGAAGACCGCGGACTCTGCGGCGCGCCAGCCATCCGCGTGCTTTCGAGCGATCAGCGGCACGGCACCATCGAGCGCAGTTTGCGGCTCCTCGGCTTGGGCCGCGCGTGCGTGGAGGATTTGCCCGTGGACGAAGAGGGACGGCTGCCCGCAAGCTCATTGCGCCAGGCGCTGGAGGCCGCGCCCAAGGCGCCCACCATCGTCCTGCTGCAGGCCGGCGACCTCAACATCGGGGCCTACGATTCCTTCGAGTCCCTCATTCCGTTGGCGCATGAACACGGCGCCTGGGTACACGTGGACGGTGCATTCGGACTGTGGGCGGCGGCCAGTCCGCAGTATCGCCATCTGCTGCGCGGCGTGGAACTAGCCGACTCATGGGCCACCGATGGCCACAAGTGGCTCAACGTCCCCTACGATTGCGGATACGCCTTCGTGGCCAACCCGCAGGCGCACCGCGCGGCGATGTCGCACCGCTCGCCCTACCTGACGCATGCCGCGGATGGGCGGGACGCCATCGATTGGACGCCCGAATGGTCGCGCCGGGGCCGCGGGGTGGCCACTTATGCCGCGCTGCGGCAGTTGGGCCGCACTGGAGTGGCGCAGTTGATCGAGCGGTGCTGCCACTATGCGCGCCGCATGGTGACGGAGATGGGCGCGCTCCCCGGCGCGGAGCTGCTGTGGGAGCCGGCCATCAATCAGGGGTTGCTACGATTCCGCGATCCGCACGGCGCCGACGACGACGCCTGGACGGAACGCGTGACTGCCCGCGTCGTGGCATCGGGCGAGGCGTATTTCGGCGCGACCACATGGCGCGGAAAGAGGGCCATGCGGGTCAGCGTATGTAACTGGCGGACGACGGATGACGATGTGGAGCGAGCCATCGCGGCCGTATCAGGCGTTCTCCGGGCGGGCGAATGATTTCTTGAAGTGCGCGCAAACACCTTCGCGCTCCGCGGCGGCGCGCTCCACCTGCCGGCGGATGTCGGCGGAGTCGCGGTGCAGGGCGAGCGCTTCGATGGCATTCAGAGCTTCGGCCTCACGGCCGTTGCGGACCATGTTGAGCAGAAACTCGAGAGCTTCGGGCTGTCGCGTCGAACTGATGGCTCGCAACAGCACCTGCCGATACTCCGCGTCTCGCTGGCGGGCGAAGGATTGTTCCAGGAGCGAGGCGGCGCCGGGAAGACGCGAAGAGCCGAGCGCCAGGGCGGCCTCTTCGGCGATGGGTCCGAGTTTGGGTTGGAGGAAATCGGCGACGAAGGGCAGCGCTTCGCCGCTTTCCAGCTGGAAAAGGTAATCGAATGCCTGTCCGACCACTTCGGACTCGGCGTCCCCCTGGCGAGCTTTCAAGCGAAGCAGCAGAATCGCCTCATCGCCTTGCATCTGCGCGACGGCGCGGACCGCGTCGGAGCGGACCGGCAGGGCGCGGTCGGCCAGGGCGTCCACCAGATGGCGCAGAATCTGGCCGCGGCCGATATCGGCACAGGCCGGCAGTGCCAGGGCGCAGGTGCCGCGCAGGGTGGCGGCGGTGTCGGCTTCCCCGCCCCACACGGGCTCCATCTGAACGTGATGAATGCCGCGAATAAACGGCGCCGCCTCCCGATGGTCGAGCGTCACAAGGGCTTTCGCAATGGCGTTCTTGCCCCAGCATTGCGGATCGCGTTCCACGGGCTTTTCGAAGAGACGGCCGAAGGCGCGGAGAAGGTCGGGGAGCAGGTCGGGAAGGCGCAGTTCGGCGGCCAATTTGGCCCCTTTGGCGACGATCAGGTTGACCCGGTCCGAAAGGGCTTTTCGGAGCGCGGGGACGGTCTCGGAGGGCGCGGCGTCCCGCAGTTGGTTGAGGCGTTCGACTTCGGCTTCGATCTGGCGATGCGCCATAAAAGTAAGCTAGCAGCTTTCAGCTGCCACCTTTCGCCGGCCGAGTGCATCCAACAGAAGGCCTCAGGAGGCATTTGATTGATGAAACGTACAGCGAACGCAGAATGGCATGGCGATTTGAAGTCGGGCACTGGCACGATATCGAGTGCGAGCGGCGTGCTTTCCAACACCAAGTATTCGTTCCACACGCGATTTGAAGATGGTATGGGGACGAATCCGGAAGAACTGCTGGCGGCGGCGCACGCGGGGTGCTTCACCATGGCCCTTTCGGCGCAGCTCGCAGGCGCCGGTTTGACGGCGGAAAAGCTGGCCACCACGTGCACCGTCAGCCTGGAGAAAGGCGCCGAAGGGTTCGCAATTACCGAGAGCCATCTCGATCTGGTCGCCAAAGTCCCGGGCGCGAGCCAGGAGGCGTTCGATAAAGCTGTGCAGGGCGCCAAGTCCGGCTGCCCGGTATCGAAGCTGTACAACACCAATATTACGTTGACGGCGAAGCTGGAATCGTAAGAATTCACGGCAAAGGCGCACCGGCGCCGTGCCCGTCTGTGGCAACCGCTGCCCTTGGTCGCGCCTCGGTGTCGGCATTGAGCGAGTCACTCTGAACGAGCGCTTAGTCGCTCACTTCGGAAGTTCACTAACGGATTGCCCGACCGCTTGCTCACGCGCACGGCTCCGTTATGAGCCGCGACCGCGAGGGAGCGGTCTTCCACAAATGCGAGACCGTATTTATGAAGCGATGTACTTAGGCTGCGGTGATATCTTAGTCACCATGACTGAGAATCCGTGGCAGGAAATCGCGGGGGAGCAGATATCGTCCGAGGACGCATGGAGGGTTCTCGACGACTGGAAGGCCAAGCGGAAAGAAATCGGGATGCTGTTCTGCGGGCGTTCGGGTACTGCCGTAATTGCGGCGATGTGCACGGTGAGGGCTGCGCGCAACGGATTACTGCAGATGAAAGGGGACGGCGCGGGCGCTTCGCTGAATTTGAAGCTGGCGAAGTTCAGCTACGGCCCCATGCAGGTCTGGCCCAACTGGCCGGTCGGACCGGCGGCCGAAGTGCTTGCCTTGCAGGCTTACCTGGCGACTGGCGATTGGCTGGTGCTGGCCGAGGGGTATTTGCCCAGGGAATTGGCGCCGCTGGCCTTGCCGATGTGATCAGGCGGCGCGATGCAACTTTCGGGTTCGCAGGTTCTCCAGCAGACCCGTATGAAACGATAGCGACAACGGGACTTCCTTCAGATCGAGCCCGCCAACAGTGCGAATCGGCCGTCGGCTCGCCCAGCCGTTGACTTGCGCGGGGAAGGTGACCCACCCCAGCGAGTCGTCAAAGACGAACCAGTGTTGGAGGTCCTTCGGGCTTCGGTACAGTCGTGGCATTTCGGTCAGGCTGCCGCTTTCGGCGGGGGCGGTGCGGGCTTCGGAAACCGATACAGCACCCAAAGCCTCTTTTGGCTGCTTATATAAAAAACTTTCTTTTGCATTATGAAAGAATCTAAGCGAATTCTAATTCGCTTGCAAGCGAAATAATGTGGGAGTATGCGGATTACCCTCATTTGAGGGACCTGACCGCGTCAAAACACCCAGTGGTCGATGAATTGCACCCCTGATTGATGAATTGGATCTCCTTAGATATTAGTGAGTTGTGGATAAATACATCTTTTTATCTTGCATTGCCCCGCAAACCTGTGTGATACTTCCCACAAATCCAGATTTCTCCGAACGCCGTGCCATACAAGTGCGGCGAATCAGGGGGTAGAGATGAAGACTCTGTTGTCGACGATCCTCTCCAGCCGGTGGCAGGCGCCATTCCTCCCCGTCGAATCCCCCAACATCCACTCCCCAGTTCCTTCCTCGTATTTCTGACGCCGAAACAGGAGATCCCCATGGCAACCGCGCAAGCAAAGATGGAGCCGCAAACGACCCTACAGCCTGGAATCAGCCGCTGGTGGCGGGTAGTCGGCGGGCTTTCGATGAATCTGGCCCTCGGTACGCTCTATGCCTGGAGCGTATTCGTAGCCCCCCTGGAAAAACAATTCGGGTGGAAGCGGGCCCAGACCTCCATGGTATTCACCATAGCCGTAGTTGTATTCGCGCTCACCTTTGTCGTCGCAGGACGCCTTCAAGACAAATTCGGCCCGCTCTATTGCTCACTGGCGGGCGGCGTCCTGGTTAGCCTGGGATTCTTCCTCTGCTCTTACACCACCAGCCTGAACTACCTGTTCATCTGCTTCGGAGTAATCGGCGGGTTAGGCAACGGTTTCGGCTACTCCACGCCGATTCCCGTGATGGCGAAGTGGTTTCCCGATAAACGCGGTCTGGCGATCGGCCTGGCGGTGGGCGGATACGGCGCCGGCTCGGCCATCTTCGGGCCGCTGGCGAGTCTGAAGCTGATTCCGGCGTACGGGCTTCCGGCCACTTTTCAGATTCTGGGCGGCATTTTCCTGGTGATGACGTTGATCGGCGCGCTGCTGCTGAAGAATCCGCCGGCTGGATACAAACCGGAAGGGTGGAAGCCGGCGCCGGCATCGAAATCCGCCGCCACCACATATGAATTCAGCCCGGGAGAAGTGCTGCGCACACCGGCATTTTACCTGATGTGGGTGGGCTACGCGCTGGGCTGCTCCGCCGGTCTCATGGTGGTCAGCCAACTGGTGCCGTTCGCCAAGAGTGTCGGCATCGCCGCCGCCGCCCTTTCTACTATGACGTTGGTGGTGGGCGCATTCGGCAACGCCTCGGGCCGCATCCTGTCGGGCTGGATGTCGGATAAACTGGGACGCATCAACGTGCTCCGCACCATGATCGCCATCTCCATCTTTGCCATGCCCGCGCTGTATGCGGCGGGAGGCACCGTCGCTCTGCTGTATCTGGCGGTGTTCGTCGTCTATTGGTGCTACGGCACGCAGCTCTCGGTAAATGGCGTGGCTACCGCCGATTTCTGGGGCACGAAAAACGCCGGCATCAACTACGGTATGTTATTCACCGCCTGGGGCGTGGCCGGCATCATCGGGCCGCGCATCGGCGGAGTTCTGTTCGACAAGTATCACAATTACCAGGCAGCGTTTTATTCGGCGGCCGCGCTGGCCGCGGTCGCGCTGGTTTGCGAACTCCTGGCCAAGCGGCCGGCTGCGCGGCAAGTCGCGTAATTTTTCTTACGCCGCGACCGTGAGGGAGCGGTACTTGTTACTGAGCCGCGACCGTGAGGGAGCGGTAGCATAGTTCCTGAAAGGTATCCAGAATGTCCGTCGCCTCTCAAGTCAATATCGACTCCGTACTCACCGAAAATCGCGTATTCGAATGCTCCGACGAATTTCGCGCCCAGGCCCACGTTCGCGGGATGGAAGAATATGAGCGCCTCTACAAAGAGGCGGAGACCAACCCCGAACAGTTCTGGGCGGAGATCGCTTCGCAATTGCACTGGTTCAAGCCCTGGGACCGCGTTCTCGATTGGGATTGCCCGTGGGCCAAATGGTTTTCCGGCGGCCAGATCAACTTGTCGTACAACTGCCTGGACCGTCACGTCGCCAGCCATCGCCGCAATAAGGCCGCCATCATTTGGGAAGGCGAACCGGGCGAAGTGCAGACACTCACTTATCAGCAATTGCTGATCGAGGTTTGTAAGTTCGCCAACGTTTTGAAGTCGCTGGGCATTCAGAAGGGCGACCGCATCGCCATCTACATGGGGATGTGCCCCGCCCTTCCCATCGCCATGCTGGCTTGCGCGCGCATCGGAGCACCGCACACGGTGATTTTCGGCGGATTTTCTGCCAACGCACTTGTCGATCGTATTACCGACTCGCAGGCGTCGCTGGTGATCACGCAGGATGGATCCTACCGGCGCGGGACGGAAGTGAAGTTGAAACCGGCGGTGGATGAGGCCGTGGCGCAATGCCCGTCGGTGAAGCATGTGGTGGTATACAAGCGAACTGGCACGCCGCAGACGTTCTATGGCGGCCGCGACCATTGGTGGCATGAGTTGATGGCCAATGCTTCCGACGAATGTCCCGCCGAGCCGCTGGATGCCGAGCATCCGCTATATCTCCTGTATACTTCAGGGACCACCGGCAAACCGAAAGGCATCCTACATACTACTGGAGGTTACTCCGTAGGCACTTACATCACCACTAAGTGGGTGTTCGACCTGAAGGACAATGACATTTTCTGGTGCACGGCCGATATCGGATGGGTTACCGGCCATAGTTACATCGTTTACGGGCCGCTGCAAAACGGCGCCACCACGGTGATGTACGAAGGCGCCCCCAATTTCCCCGAGCCCGACCGATTCTGGCGCCTTATCGACCGTCACAAGGTCAACATCTTCTATACCGCGCCCACTGCGATCCGCGCGTTTATGCGCTTCGGCAACGAGTGGCCGGCCAAGCATTCCATGAAGAGCCTGCGGCTACTGGGAACGGTGGGCGAGCCCATCAATCCCGAGGCCTGGATGTGGTACCGCGAGCACATCGGGCACAATCATTGCCCGATCGTGGATACCTGGTGGCAAACGGAGACCGGCATGATCATGATCGCGCCGCTCCCAGGCGCGACGCCCACCACACCGGGCTCCGCTACACGTCCGCTGCCGGGCGTAAGTGCCGACGTGGTGACGCGCGAAGGCGATCCGGTGCCCCTGGGCGGCGGTGGCTTCCTGGTGCTCAAGCGGCCGTGGCCAGCCATGCTGCGGACTATTTACGGCGATCCAAAACGCTTCGAGGACCAATACTGGTCGCAGCTTCCCGGCATGTATTTCACCGGTGACGGCGCCCGCAAAGACAAGAACGGCTACTTCTGGATCATGGGCCGTATCGACGATGTGATCAACGTCTCCGGCCATCGGCTGAGTACTATGGAAGTGGAATCCGCTCTGGTGGCGCACCCCAAGGTCGCCGAGGCAGCAGTGGTGGCGCGCTTGGACGATTTGAAAGGACAGGCGATCGCGGCGTTCGTGACGTTGAAGGCCGGGCACGCGCCGGCTCCTGAGTTGAAGGAGGAGCTGCGTTTGTGGGTGGCGAAGGAGATCGGGTCGCTGGCCAAGCCGGACGATATCCGATTCACGGAATCGCTGCCGAAGACTCGCAGCGGTAAAATCATGCGGCGATTGCTCAAGGAGATCGCGGCCGGCGGGCAGGTCAAAGGCGATACTACGACTCTGGAAGACCTGTCGGTGATCGCTAAGCTAAGTGTGGCTGAAGAGTAGTGGCTGTGGACAAGCTGAAGCATGTCCCACGTGGGGCGTGCCTCAGCTTGCCCTACTTCTTTTCCGCAGCTTGTGCGTTACCCAGATTAAACTTCGCATTGGCGTGATTCGGATCGATGCGGAGGGCGGCGTTGCAATGGGCAATCGCTTCCTCCGCGCGGCCCAGATGCGTGAGCGCGAAGCAGAGATTGCTCTCGTTATCGGCATCGTAGGGGTTAATTGTGAGGGCGCGTTCGAATTGCCGGCGCGCTTCCTCGAATTGACCGCGCGCGGCCATGAGCACGCCCAAGTCTCCCTGAGCGCTGGCGATATCGGGCCGGAGCGCCAGCGCCTTCGTGAGGTGCTGCTCGCCATCGGCGAATTGTCCCGCCTTGAGGAGTTCGTGCCCCAGGTTGGCGTGCGCGTCGGCGTAATCGGGGACGGTGGCGAGCGCCTCCTTGTACAGCGCCATCGCCTCCTTGGAGTTCCCTTCCCGCCCCAGAATGACACCCATATTGTTCTCGATGATGTGATTGTTCTGCGTGACGGCAAGCGTATGTTCGAACAGTGCGCGGCTGGTCTTCCAATATCCCGTCTGCCGGAATGAGACGACGACAAACGCGATGAGGACAGCTACGGCCGCTGCGCCGATCGCGAATTGCAGGTCGCGGCGGCCCTCCACGAGATCCCCAACCGTCCACACGAGCGCGATTGATAATCCGACCATGGGCAAATAAGTGTAGCGGTCGGCCATCGATTGCACTCCCACCTGCACCAGGCCGATCACCGGCACTAACATGCCGAGATACCAAAACCAGCCAACGGCGAAGTATGGCCGCTTCTGAATCCAGAGCCATGCCAGGGCGGTAATGGCCACCAGCAGGATCGCGGCGATGAAGGCGGAACCGGAATCGGGACTTTGCTGCGGATAGAGGACGGCCAGGTCGACCGGCCAGAGAGACTTCCCCATGTAGGCGACGTACGAGATCGCCGCGTTGGCGGCGCGCGCCGCGAACGAAAGACGAGAGAGCGAGACCACCGCTCCGAAATTGCGCTGCGCGAGGAAGGTAAATACCGAGGCAGCGGCGGACAGGGCCAGCAGTGGTAATTTCTCGATAATCAGTCTGCGGCCCGCGATCCGCCGCAGCGGCCAGAAATCCAGCAGCAAAAGCACCAGCGGAAAGGTCACTGCCATCGGCTTGGCCAGAAGGCTAAGCGCAAAAGCGAGGACGACCGCGAGATACCGCGCCAGAGCGGGCTTGGCGACATACCGCACGTACAGCAGAAGCGTGAGTATGTCGAAAAATGTCGAGAGGACGTCTTTGCGTTCGGAAATCCAAGCCACCGATTCCACGCGGAGCGGATGCACTGTGAAGATGGCCGCCACCAGCGCGGCGCGCCAGGGGCGCCGCGTCATGCGCGTGAACACGAGGAAGAGTAGAAGCGTGGAGGCCAGGTGGATAGCCACGTTCTCCAGATGCTGCGCGCCCGGATTTTCGCCCCACAAGCTGAAATCCAGCATGTAGGAGAGCCATGTGAGCGGGTGCCAGTTGGCGTAAAAGAAGGTGGTGAAGGCCCAAGCGATGTTGGCGCCCGTCAGACCCGCTTTCACCCAATGGTTTTGGTATACGTACTGATCGTCGTCGTAGGCGACATACCCGTGCGTGGCCGTCTGCGCGTAAATCGCAATGGTAGCCAGCGCCAGCAGGGCGCAAATGATAATGAGGAGCCTGGCCGGTACCGCCGGCTCGGTTGCGGCCGGCGCTGCTTTCGGCCGGCTAGGCGGGCCGGCGGCGGGAGCTTTCCGCTTTTTCATCCCTACTTTTGCTGGCCCCCACCGCTCGCTGCCTTGGCAGGCTCGGCCACCGGCGCCGGCTTATTCATCTCCGTCACGCGCTGGTCCAAATCGTCTTTCATCTTCAGTAAGGGTATGCCCTCTTCCATCCACTTAGGCGCCGGCTTATCCATTAAGTAATGGTCGAACCACTCCTTCATGCGGACGGTATAATCCTTCATGTTTTTCGGTTTGGCCAAGCTGTGATTCTCACCTTTATACTCCAGCATGATTACCGGTTTCCCTAAGCGCCGTAACGTATTGAAGTACTCGATGCCCTGAGTCTGATCCACCGCGCCATCCTTGTCATTGTGCAGGATCATCAGCGGCGTATGGACGTTCTTGGCGTAATAGATCGGAGAGTTGCGCTGGTAGGCTTCGAGATTGTCCCAATAGCCGCCGAAGAAACGGCCCTGGCTGCTTTCGAAAATCGCCTGATTCGTGGCGCCGGTATTCCGGTAGATGAGGCTGTACATGCTGAACATGTCGGTCAGCGGCGCGCCGGCCACGGCGGCATGGAAAGTATCGGTCTGCGTAACCAGAAACGCGGTCTGATATCCGCCCCACGAATGGCCATGCAAGCCCACGCGCTTTTCGTCCACCATTCCCGTAGCGATGGCCGCCTTCACCGCCGGCACCACGCAGGCCACTGTCGACATCCCCGGGTCGTTCACCTTGTAAACGATGTCCGGCTCCAGCACGGCATAACCGTTACTGGTGTAGTAAGCGAGATTGAAACCGTTGTAACCGGGCTGCGGATAATTATTTGCTCCCTGCGATTCCTTTTCGTAAATCTCCACCATCATGGGGTATCGCTTGCCGGCTTCGTAATTCGCCGGCAGAAAGAGCGCCGCCTGTAACTTCTCCCCGCGCGTGGAAGAGTAATCGACGATCTTGACTCCCGACGTCCAAAGAATATCCTTCTGCTGCGGATTGGCATCGGTAACCTTCTGTCCGTTGTCCAACTGGCTATTGGCGGCGTACAGGTCGGGATACTCGCGCACTGTGCCGCGGGTATACACGTAAGTGTCGGCGTGCTTCGCCTTGATCAGCTGCGGGTAGCTGGCATCGCCCCATTGCAGCATGCGGACACCGGCCTTCCCCGGTTCGATCAGCCCGATGCCGTTTTTCTTACTGAACTCGCCATAGGCTGAGACATACATGGGCGCCGAAAGGTCGATTCCGCCGCGTTCCTCGGGGTCGAGCCGGAAGCGCGTGCGATAACGAATTTTGTCCTTCTTGCCGTTCCCGGTCAGGTTCACCGCCGCGCCCCCATCCACCGGGACCTTCCAGATATCCCACTCATCGCTGATGAGTACAGCGCTGCCATCTTTCGCCCACCCCAGCGTCTGCGTAGGCGGCTTTACCTGGTTGACGTCGTTCTCGGTGTTCCAGAACGTGCTGGGAATCTTGGCGGTGACAGCCGTCGCCTTGCCGGCCGCCACATCATACACATAGAACACGCCGTCATCGTAGTGCAGCAGCTTGGTTCCATCCGGCGAAGCGCTGATATAGTGCTCCGCTTTCTTCAGCGCGATCTTACGGTCGCCGGTGGCGAGGTCGACCACGTATACATCGCGAAACTGCTTGCCGTCGAGGTTGGCCTCCAGTTCATAGTCGCGGATGTCGGCGCCGATGCCGTTCTTCATGTCGAAGGAGACATTCACCTGGCGCAGACTATCGTCGGAAAGCCGGATGAACTTGGATTCTGCCGGGCGGTATTCCGAGAGGTAGCTGTAATTCTTGTCCGTGTTCTCCTGCACCTGCTGCATGGATTGCAGGCGCGGATCTTTGTAATGCCATAGCACGAGTTCGGGCCGGTCATCGTCGGACACGGCGCCGTCGTCGTCTTTCTTCTCCGCGTCGCCTTCTTTTCCTTTGGGGGCGTTCTTCTTGGGTTTGACCTCCTGAATTCCGAACATCACCGCCGAAAGGTCGTCACGCCACGCAGGCGCACGATTGCCGCTGATCGACATACCCGCGGGAAAACTGTTGTCGCTCTTGGGATCGTATTCCACCTTACGCGCGCCGCTCGCGCCGAAATCGCGGAAGGCCACGAGGCTGTACAGCTTCTCTTCGAAGCCCTTGTCCTCCACGCCGCGGAGTGCCGCCAGCGCATCCCCTTTTTCCGTCCACGTCAGGCTCTTGTACTGCGCTTTGGCGCTATCGAGCACGTCGGTGGCGCCCGAGGACATCTCGCGCAGCTCGATGCCGTTGCCTTCCTTATCCGCGGCGTCCACGAGCCACGCCAACCGATCGCCTTTCTTATCGAAAGCGAATTCGGAAACGTTGCCCACGAGCATTTCGCGCCCGGTCGCGAGCTCATAGAGGATAAGGTCGGTTCCGGTGGGCTTATTGTCCGCCGGCGGAGTCGATCCGGCGGCTGCCGGGGGAGCGGCTGGAGGGGCGCCGGGCGCCGGGTCGGCCGGACTGCGATGTAGCGCCAGCACAGTGGAGGCTTCGCCCGAAAAGGAAAATTTCTTGATCTTCTCGAACTCCACTTTCTTGCCGGTCGCCAGCTCCACCAGCGTGACCTTCACCGGAATCGGCTTTTTGGCTTTCTTCTGCGCTTTCGATTCCTTCGTGCCCGGCGACGTATTGAACGCTACCCAGCGCGAATCGTCAGAAATGGCGAGACCGGTCTGCCCCGATGCGGCCACCGAATCTCCCGCCGGGAACCGCTGCTCCTTGCCGTCCTTGAGATCGCGGATGACCACCTCGGCGTCGCCTTCCGCCGGCGCCACGCGATAGGCCAGCCATTGGCCGTCGTTGGAGACAGCGGGCGCCTGAATTCGCTTCCATGCCAGGATATCGGCGAGTTGCAGCGCGCGTGGGCCATCCGCCTGCGAGAGCGCCGTCAGGAAGCCGATCCAGATGAACAAAGTGAGGGCTGTAGCGCGATACTTCATAGTGCCGAGTATCGTATCACAGGGCAGGCTGAAGCATGCCCCATGTGGGACATGCTTCAGCTTGTCGGTGGACGCGCGGCCAACCTCCAGCAATACCAGCGGGTGCGGCGCCCTACATGTGCTTCTGCGCAAAATCCAGGAAGAATGGCCAGTTGGGCGCGTCCGTGTGTCCCTGGGCATGTTGGCGGAATGCGATATCGCCCGTGGCGAGCAGCGTTTCGATGGGCGGAAACTCGGTGGCCCCGAGATCTTTCTTGCCGAGCAGCCGGTACACCGGGCCAGCGCCCACGCCAGCCAGGAACGTTCCCTTGGCGTCGACCCATCCATCGCCTTGCGTGGCGCCGGCGCTCAGGAATACCGGACGGGGCGCGCACATCGCGACCAATTCGTGCGCATCCACGGGCAGATCGTTCCAGTGCAGCGGACCGGCATACTTAATGAAATTGCCGGCCATCCAGTGATACTCGCCCGAGCCGGCGACGTTCTCGACAATCTCGCCCCAGTCGCGCCGATTCAGCTTCGCCCCGCCTTCGCCCGACGAGCTCACATATGCGGTCCACAGGCGCGGCTCGTACGCCATCGTCACCAGCGTCGCTTTGCCGTAACGCGAATGGCCTTCGAGCGCGATATGCTTGGCGTCGACCGCTTTGTCGGTTTCGAAATAGTCGATAGCGCGGCTCGCACCCCAAGCCCAGGCGCGCAGTGCGCCCCAATCGTCGAGCTTGCGCGGTTGCCCTTTGTTCACCAGGCCGATGATGCCCAACGTTAGGCCGGAGCCGTCGTCCGCCTGAACGCTGGTGGGAATCAATTGCGCGTAACCCCAGCCCTTCGCCAGCACCTGCTGTTGCCATGTGGGACCCGTCGGACCTCGCGGCAGCGCCCCACGACCCGGCAAGTTCATCGGCGGACGCGGAGGCATGAACGCATTCGGGCCGTACGGCGGCCCTCCCGGCGGCGGCGCTTGCGGCATGCCGAAAATGAAACCGAACTGCATCGCCACCGGCACTGGACCCTTAGCGTCCGCCGGCGTCGAGAGCGTGAGCGCGATCTTGACTTCGATATCGGGGTACTGCGAGTTATCCACCACGCCTTCGAGTTTCTTGGTGATAACATCGACATCGCCGTTCTTCTCGGTAGTGGTGCTGGTGACCACCCAGTTCACTTTGGGCGTGCTTTTGGGCACGCGGCCGTAAATCTCGCGGTCGAAATCCTCCACGATTTCGGGCCGGCGCTTACGCCACCAGTCGGCCGGCTTGGTGATCTTCTTGCCGTTCTTCAGCGTGAGCGCGTCGGGCAGATCCGGGAAGGGATTCGCTTTGGCTTCGTCGTAGTTGGCGTAGTACGGCGAGTCTTTGTTCATGCCGTCACGCCCGCGCCGGATCTCGGTCATGTGGAGAAGATCCATCAGACGCTGGTGGTCTTCTTCCTTGGTGAGCTTCACGGGCGCTGCCTGCCCGCCGGCATCGGCACGCGCCGCTTCAAACAAGAAATTACTCAGGGGGACGGCGGCGAGGCCGGCCAGTGCCAATCCGCATGCCCAACGTGTCGATCGCATCGCAAATCGCTCCAAACGGGGAATTTGTTTACAACTCGAACGATATATTCGCAGCCCTGCCGATGTCAAGTTCGCGCGCGCAATAAGGCAGCAATTTCGGCGTGTCCCATCTTGCTCGCCCACGCCAGCGGCGTGGCCCAAGGCTCGGCGTCGGGTTCTTTCACCGTGGCGCCGCGAGACAACAGCAGTGCCACCATTTCCTTGCGCCCCCAGCGGCACGCCCATCCGAGCGGCGTGGATTTCAGAAGCTCGTCGCGAAGATCGAGGCGCGCGCCGCGATCGAAGAGCATGGCGGTGAAGCCGACGCGGGCGGCCTCGCTGAGGGCGGCGTCGCGCGCGGCAACGAAATGGAGGACGGTGGCGCCGCGGCGGGCGACGTTGGGGTCGATGCGCTCCAGCAGCAGCGCCATGCACGTGAAGTACGGCTCTTCGACGCCGTCATCGCCCGCGCTGCGCGGGGGCTGAATGAGAATCCAGTGCCAGCGCTGATCGTCGCTGGGCCAATCGAGGCGCGGGAGAGCGAGCGCGACGATTTCGGGGCATCCATTGCAGGCAGCCGACCAGACGAACTCGCGCGCGATTTCTTCGCTGGGGTCTTCGGCGAGCATGCGGCGGGCCGCTTCGACATCGTGCGCGAGGGTGACGGTCCAAGGTTGGGGCTTGGCACCGCGGCTGAGGAGAAGCTGCTTCATGGCGGCATCGTTGTGACAGTAGGCGCGGGCGAGGGGCCAGCCGGAGGCGTAAAGATTGGCGTTGGGGTCGGCCCCGCGGTCGAGCAGGAGTTCGGCGATGTCGTGGCGTCCGAGGTCGGCGGCGAGCCAGAGGGGTTTTCCGGCGCTTTCGACGGGCTGTTCGACGTTTTCGAGCAGGGTACGCTCGTCGACATCGGCGCCGAGGTCGATCAGGAGCTGGACCATTTTCAGCTGGCCGTGACAAACGGCGAGACTGAGGAGTCCGCGGCGGGAATCGATGGGGCTGTCGCGGGTGATGAGCTCGCGCACGCGTTCGAGGTTGCCGAGGGCGACGGCGGGGCGGAGGGTGAGAGGCGCGCCGGCGCCGAGGAGGCGATGGGCGACGGCGGGAAAATCGTCGGGGGCGGCTAGAGCAGCGCGGTCGAGGGGTGTTAGGGATTGCAGATCGGGGTGGTGCGGATCGGCGCCGCGTGCGAGGAGCCAGGCGACCATTTCGTCGCTGCCGGCTTGGGCGGCGGCGTGGAGGGGAGTGGCGCCGTTGCGATCGCATGCTCCGACCAGAGTGGAGTCGGCGGTAAGGAGCGCGATGGCGGATTCGTTGTCGCCCGCGCGGATGGCCTGGTTGATCTGCTCCTGCACGGGCGAGACGGCGGCGTTGGGGCAGCTCGCGGTCTGGCGCCGCTTCTGCTCCTCCTCTTCGATGATGGCGACGATTTCGGGGAATTCGCGGTCGCGGGCGAACGCGAAGGCGGTGGTGGCGTCGCGGTGGGGGTAGATGCCCTTGCGAGCGTCCGCGCCGGCCTGCATGAGGAGGCGCACCATGGCGGGGTCGCGGCGGAGGACGGCGTAGTGGAGGGCGCGGTGCTCGTCGTTCTCAGCCATGTCCATGCCGACCAGCTCGGGGCGGGACTTGATGAGCTTGCGGACGGTGGCGAGGTCGCCGGCGTTCACGGCCTCGGCGAGCCGCGCGACGTTGGCGCCATCGACGAAAGCTTTGAGTTTGGGCCAACTGTCGAAACCATAGGCGCGGGCGAGCTCGCGCTGGGCCTCGCTGAGAGTGAAGCCAGGCCAACCACCCATCAGTTCTTTGGCTTGTTTGCGGAGTTGTTCGAGGTTCGGCTGCCGCGGCAGGCGGCGCGTGGGGATTCGTTGAGCGGACATGGCAATCTCCTTTCGAGTTGCCCGGCGTCCGCGTAACGGGCGAAAGAAGATTGGTCGTGAATCGGTAGACCAGTTAGAAGACCGGTGGGCTCAGCCCTTCCCGCGGACCGGGGGCGCCCGACGCGCACAACGGAATCATATCACGGCGGTTCGTGGGACATGCTTCAGCTTGTCCTCGGCGGGGATCCTCGCGGACCTGACGCAGTGTCGTCTTCCGGGGGGACGTCTATGCGCTCGATCTTCATGTGAAATGGTTTGCGGTGTATTGGTGGCGCCGCTTGCGGAGGTCTGAACGGTCGCGGCATACGGATACAGTGAGCGTTGCACTCCCGGCACCCGGGCCCGCAATTGCGCGTAATTCGCGCACCTATTCTTACAGCGCGCGATGTTCGAACGTTCTCCGCCCCGCCGCACAGCGTTCGAACGCCTCGCGAGCCTCCCCCGCGGTCCGATAACGCAGGGCCGGGTCGACAGCCATCATCTTCGTAACGATCGGGCTCATCCCCAGCGGCAGTTCCGCTTGTCTGCCGTTGTGGATAGGCAACTCTCCGGTGGCCAGCTCGTACAGCACCACGCCGAGCGAGTAAAGGTCCGAGCGGCCGTCCAGAGGTTCGCAGCGAATCTGCTCCAGCGACATGTAAGGCAGCGTCCCGATCATCAATCCGCGGCTGGTAGTGTACATGATAGCCGTGGGAGAGTCCGGGCTGATGGCCCGCATCGCTGTCTGGATTTTGGCCAAGCCGAAATCCAGCACCTTCACCTCGCCGCCGGTGGTGAGGAATAGATTGGCCGGCTTGATGTCGCGATGGATCACGCCGATGGCGTGCGTCGCCTCGAGAGCGCTGGTCACACAGATCGCGATTTTGAGAAGCGTGGTGGCGGGAAGCGGTCCGGCGGCCAAATGGTGGTCCAAAGTATGCCCGTCCAGCAACTCCAGAGCGAGATAGGGCCGCCCCAGCCATTCGCCTCTGTCGTAAACCGCGCAAATATTGGGATGGCGCAGACCGGAGACAGCCGCTCCCTCAAGCTCGAAACGGCGCAGCATCTGGGGGTCGTTCGCCAGCTTTTCGGCGATGACCTTGAGCGCCACCAGGCGGCCGAAAGACGTGTCCTCCGCCTTGAAAACAATGCCCATGGATCCGCGCCCTAGTTCCTCGATAATGCGGTACTGCAGAACCATCTTGCCGATCATGGGATTCTCTATGATAGCTTACGATTCCGGGATATCCTGATGCGTATGGGCCGTGTCTGGTTTGTTTTGGCGCTTGCCGCGACTGCCGTAGCGCAGGAAGGCAGCGGACCGAAACTTTCCGCGGTCAGCGTGGTGAATGCCGCCGATTACCAACCGGGCGCCGTCGCGCCGAGTGAGGTCGTAGTGCTGTATCCCACCGGCGCCGGGCCTTCCCAGATGGTGCCGTGGGCATTGGACGCCATGCACATGTCGCAATACTCCGTCGATTCTCTGGGCGCCACGCGGGTGCTGTTCGATGGCATCGCGGCGCCTATGGTCTATGCCGAAAGCGGCCGCATTTGCGCCATCGTACCCTATCGGGTCGCCGGAAGGAAGACCACCGAGGTGGTGGTCGAGTTTGAAGGACAACGTTCGTCTCCCGTTGTGCTGCCGGTTGTCCCCAGTGCGCCGGCGCTGTTTACCTTGGATGCTTCCGGCGTGGGACAAGCCGCCATGCTGAATGAGACGGGCTGTTGTAACTCGGTGCGGAATCCCGCGGTCCGCGGGACCATCGCAAGCTTATACGCCACCGGCGAGGGCTTCCCGCTCCCCGGCGCCGCGACGGGTCCGGTAGCGCGGTTGCCTGTGAGAGTGACGGTCGGCGGAATGCCGGCGCAGATTTTGTGGACCGGCAACACCGGCGTGCTGCAGGTGAATTTCCGCATCCCCGCGAATGCTCCCGTGGGAGATGCGGTTCCACTGGTGCTCATCGTGGGCACCGCGCACAGCACCGCGCCGGTCACCATGGCAGTCCGCTCGCAGAGGCAACAGATTCTGGTGGCCGCCAGCGATCTCGCGCTTCGCCGCCGGCTGTCGGCGATCCTTACGCAGGCTGGCTACGACGTCTTTGGCGCCGGCGATGCGGCGCAGGCCATCGGCCTCGCGCAGGATCGCAATGTCGACCTCGTCGTCGCCGACCTCGCCCTGCCGCCAGCCGGGCGCGCGGACATGATGCGCGCCATCCGCGACCTTCACCAGCAGGTGAAAACTCTGGCTCTCGTGGACGCATTGAGCGCGGAAGAATTGAAAGCTGCCGACCTTCCTGGGCGCGCAAGCCGTCTTGGTTACGCCCTTGACGGCCCAAACCGCGGTGGACCGGGTTCGCACGCTACTCCGCCGGCGCCCGGCCGTTTATTAGACGTCGATTTCGCCCGTGCTATCGCCCACCTGATCCACGTCCACGCCGAGCTTGTGCATCGCCGTGAGCAACGCGTTGGCCTGCGGAGTCCCCGGCGGGCAGACGCGATGCAGATTGCCTTTCAACTGGCCGCCCGCATGGCCGGCCAGGAATAGCGGCACCCGCTGGTGATTGTGCGATTGCGAGTCGCCCATGGGACTGCCGTATAGCACCAGCGCATGATCGAGCAGGCTGCCGTCGCCATCGGGAGTGTTCTTCAGCTTTTCCAGGAAATAGGGCACGCAGCCGGCGTGATATCGGTTCAAGGTAGCGAACTCCGCGATTTTGGCTGGCTTCTCTTCGTGGTGCGACAACGAATGAAATGGCGTCTTCACGCCGCTCTCCGGGAAGGTGCGATTACTCACGTCGTGGCTCATCTTGAAAGAGGAAACGCGCGTGATCTCGGCCGCGAACGCCAGAACTTGCAGGTCGAACATGAGCTTGATGTGCTCTTCCCAGGAGTCCGGCACGCCCAGGGGAGCGGCCGTGAGCTCTCGTTTGTCGCCGCTGGCGTTGTGCCGTTCGATCGCCTGTATACGGCGCTCCACGCCGCGAATTTCGGCGCGATACTCCTCCATCCTCCGCGCGTCGCTGGGGCCAACTGTGGATTTCAGCTGCGCCGCGTCGTGCGCCGTTCCGTCAAGAATGCTGCCGGCCGCCGGAGCCGATCCGAACAGCTTTTCGAAGACCACGCGCGGGTTGATCTCGGCGTGCAAAGGCGTGGTGGGCGAAGCCCAACTGATGGCATCCGAGTAAGCCGCGCTGTAGTGGAAGCCGTACGATCCCGTGGGATCGACCATCTCAATGCCCAGTTGAATGGAAGGGCAGTGCGAATCTTGCGCCATGCTCTGCGCATAGAGTTGATCGATCGAGATGCCCTTGCGCAGGTCGGCGCCGTCGGTCTGTTTGGGATGCGCGGCGGTCAGGAAGACGGCGCTCGATCGGAAGTGATCGGCGCCCACCTCCGCCGGTTCGAAGGCGTCGGCCTGGCGGGCGTCCGTGCCGCTGACGATGGTGATGTACTCGCGGAAAGGCGCCAGCGGTTCCAGCGAGTAGGAGAATTCGAAATCGGCGCCCTCCTGCGCGGGACTCCAATAATGCCGGCTGGAAGCATCTTCCGCGCTGCCGGCCGCGCCGTGGACCATTTCGATACAGGCCAGGCGCGTGCGCCGCGTACCAGCCGCGGTCTGGCGCAGCGGCGTCTGCGCCGGCGCCATCGCGTCCAACAGCGGCAACCCCAGAGTCACGCCCATCCCGCGGAGAACTGTCCGCCGCGAGAGATGTTTCCTGGTAACAAACATTCCAGTAGGCCGTATTATCTCTCAAACGGTCTTACTCCGGCAGCGGCACGCCCTTCGTCTCGGGAGCGAACGGGAGCGCCGCCAGCCCCAGCAGGAATACCAGGCACATCGACACACCCGCGTAGCGCATAGGCTCGGCGCGGCCGGCGAACACGTCGCTCGTGAGATATCCCAGGCCGAGCGGCCCGAATGCGGCGATCAGGCGGCCCATGTTGTAGCAGAAGCTGGTGCCGGTGGACCGCAACCGCGTCGGGAACAGCTCGGGCAGATAAATCGCGTACCCACCGAATAGCGCCAGCTGCGCGAAGCCCATCAAGGGAACCATCCAGAAGATATCGCGGATGGCGCGCAGATTCCAGAATGTGTACGCGGTCATCCCCATAGCCGCCAGAAAGCCCAGAGCGAACGCTTTCCGGCGACCAATATGATGAGTGAGATAGGTGAAGGCGTAGATGCCGCAGAATCCGCCGAAGTTCTGGAACATCGAAGTGATGCCGATCCACGTGGTAGTCTTGCCCGTGAGTGCCGCGCCGCTCAAGCCCTGCGCGCGGAAAGTTTTCTCCAGCACGGGCAGAAACAAATCGTAACTGAAAAAGCCGATGCCCCACAGCCCAACCACTCCCGCGACCGCCAGCAGCAGCCCTACAGCGGCGTTCCGTCCCCAAGGCGGTTCCGAAAATAATTCCCGCCACGATCCCATCGGCGTCTTCGCCGCGCGCGCTTTCAGCCATGCCTCGGGCTCTTTCAGCTTACGGAACACCAGCAGTGCCAGCGGCGCCGGAATCGCCCCGGCGAGGAATTCGTATCGCCACGCGCCCACGATGGCGCCCGAGTGCTCGAGGTATCCCAGTAGAATGCCGATCGACGCCGCCAGCATGTTCCCCACCGTCGAGAAGGCTTGCAGCGTGCCCAACGCGTAAGGGCGCGCACGCGCCGGCACCACTTCGGCCACCAGCGATACTCCCACCGAAAACAGTCCGCCCACTCCCAGCCCGCAGAGGAAGCGATAGAGGTTGAAATCCCAGATGCCGGTGGCGAACATGCTCGCGCCGGTGAAAAGCGAATACAGCAGGATGGTGAGCGCCATCGTCTTCACGCGCCCGATGCGGTCTCCGAGAATTCCGAAAACGATGCCGCCCACGGCCCATCCGATCATCAGCACCGAAGTCGCGAATCCGGCCTGCTGCGCCACTGCGGCATCGCTCGCGTGCCCGCCCAGCAGCTCTCGCACCGCCTGTTTACGCGCCAGGCTGAACAACTGCTGCGCCATCAGGTCGAACATCCAACCGAAGGAGCAGACCAGCAGAACGAACCACTGGTAGCGATTGAGCTCGCGATACCAGGCGTATTTACTTGCCATCGGCGCGTCTCTCCGCTGCCCGCCGGTCTTGGACGTGGCGCAGGCACTCGTGCCTACTGGGTCGAGACTCTCCAGAAACCTCGCTGTTTCCGGTTGAAGCTGAAACCGCTTGCTGACGCGCGCGGCTCGGAAACGCAATCCGCCGATACCGAGCCGCGACCGTGAGGGAGTGGTCCCGGACGCGAAACGGGCCTGTTCTCGACCCGTCACTCCGAGTTATCTTACCCCGCACCTTCTCAACCCTGCCTCGCAGCGCGATCCAGCGCCTCCACGAAAAAGTAATCTCCCCACATCACCGATTCGTTCACGCCCAATCCCTTGCGCAGATGGTACACGCCGCCCTTGAGAATGCCCTCCCACCTGGGATCGCCCTCCGCCGAATGATGCGCGCACAGGCTGGTGAGAATGCGCCGCGCCATTTCGTCGTAGTACGTTCCCATCGACGGATCGCCCGCGACCGCCGCCAGCTGCAGCAGGCCCGAAGCCGCAATCGCCGCCGCCGATGTGTCCAGCAGATCGTGACTCGCCGGCGGTGCGTCGAAATCCCAAAGCGCCACGCCGTCCGCCGGTGTGTTGCCGAGATAGAAAGCGGCGCACTGTTCGGCGGTCCGCAGGAAGCGCTGATCGCGCGTATATCCGTATGCCGTACCGAAGCCGTAGATGGCCCACGCCAGGCCGCGTGACCAGCAGGAGTCGGCGCGATATCCCTGCTGCGTACTCTGGCCGCGAAACTCTCCGCTGTGCACGTCGAACAAGCCTTCGTGAGCCGTCGACCCATCGCCGCGCACCAGCACGCGCCGCGTGGTCAGGCAATGCCGGATGGCCATGTCGAACAGCTCGCGGTCGCCGGTCTGGCGCGCGGCATAGAAAACGATTCCCACGTTCATCATGATGTCGATGAACAACGAGTTTTCGCCCATGAAAGAGCGCAGGTACGAGCCTTTTTCCTGGAATCGAAGGGCCATGGTGCGGCCCGCCTGAATGAGCACCGAATTCAACGCCGGCTCGTGGTTGAGCGCATACCAGCGGCCATAGGTGGACATGAAGAGGAAGCCCAGGTCGTGCACGTCGCGGTCGAACTGCCGCGGCGCTAGGCGCTTGGTGTAGCGTTCGGCCGGCGCGCGCCAATCCGCATCGCCGCGCGCGCAGAGAATCCACATGATTCCCGGCAAAAAGCCGTCGCACCAGTGAGTCCACGCTTCCAGTTCGTGGCGCCAGCGCCCGTGCTGCGTGTACATCGGGTAGAAATCGGGATCGCGCTCGATGAGGGCGCGCACTTGCCGTGAGGCGAATTCGAGAGTGCGTTGATAGAGCTGATTCACTTTGGTCCTCTCGCGGCATCGCACGCCGTCTTCATAATCTGGCCATACCCATCTTTATCGAAGGGCGGGCAGCCGGTGGGAAATTGGCCGAGGGGATGATTTTTCTGGCGCATCAGGTAGCTGCAATACGTCAGCGTCTTGCAGACCCGCCGCTCCGAGAGCGCCCCACTCTCCAGCGCTTCGCGCGCAAAGTCGGGATTGGCGAGGGCATTGCGGCCCATCCCGAAGAATCGCGCCGCGCCGGTCTGCAGATTGTACGCTCCCGCATTCACGGCGAACTTTTGCAGCCAGCTATAGCCCGCGCCAACCATCGGCAGATGGGGAAAGGCGCGCTGCAACTCGCCCGTCACGTAGAAATGCCGGTCGACCCCCAGCAGCGGATGTTCCGGCTGTTCGTAATTTCCTTCGTCGGGCTTTTCGAACGGCCGCCCGATATGCGGATTGAAGTACGGCACGCCCAGCGACACGCTCAGCAGTTCGACGCCGTCGTCTCGGAACCACCCGACGGCGCGCTTTACTTCATCCAGATCGACCGACTGCGGATTCGCGGTATCCACGCCGAATCCGTAATCGTAAGGGACGGCGTAGTCCATCGGCGCGCCGATCCCCGTGGCGGCATCGCGCACGTACGGCAGCCCCTCATAGCAGCCGAGCCGCATCGCGATCAGCAGCCTCCTGCCGAACCGGGCGCGGATCTTGCCGACGATGTTACGCACGAATCGCGCGCGATTCTCCAGCGGTCCGCCGTAGCGCCCGGGCCGCGTCCGCGCGCCGAGCAACTCGAACGCCAGGTAACCATGCGTGACCTTCACGTCGACCGCGGTGAACCCCGCTTCTTGCGCTCGTTGCGCGGCCTCCGCGAACTCGTCTTCCATGCGCTCCAGTTGGTCGTCGGAGATCGCCGGCAGATCGGCCGGCGTGCCGGTCTTCAGATCGACCAGCGGATTGTGCACCGCGACGATGCGGTTCGGCCAGGAGAATCGCCCGGAATGCGTCAGTTGCACGGGCATCAGCAGATCGCTGTCGTCCCCCCAAGTCTCGCGGTGGGTGCGGTGAATCATTCTCACCAGACGTGCCATCTCGACGACGCTGCCATCGTGAAGCCACAGCTGCCGCGGATTGGCGCGGCCCTCGCGGCAGGCCGCCGTAGCCTCGAACCAGATCAGCTTGGCGCCGCCGCGCGCGAAACGCTCGTATCGCCGCCAGGTGAGCTCGGAAGGCCGGCCGTCGGCATCGCCATCGCACCCTTCCATCGGGTGGATGGCGATAGCGTTCCCCACGGCGGCGCCGGCGACTATCGGCTTTTGCGCCAGGGCCGCGCGAACGGCCTGCGGGTCGTCCAGGAATCCAATGTGCCGCGCCCCGGCGTCGGCCGCCGCCAGCCGGATTTCCGCCACGGTATCGAAATGAAAATGCCGCATGTCCCAGCAAGCACTTTAGAACGGCGGGACTGCGCGGCGCAACATGGATCGCTGCGACACAGAGAGCCGCGACCGCAAGAGAGCGGTAGCTTTTCCTCCGCGCTCTCTGCCCCCTCAGCGCTCTCCGGTTTTGACTTTGACTTTTCTTTCCCTCCGCGTCTCAGCGTCTCTGCGGTGAATATCGTGCTGGCGGGAACGTATCGGAGTCGAACCGATCAGCGGTTTTTGGACCGCTCGGTAGTTTTGAAGACTACGCCCACCACCGGATGAAATACGCTCCCAAGCGAATCATAGCAAATGGCCCATGAATCCTCGGGCTGGTTTTCGCGATCTATGTAGCTATGGCAAACGCAAAAAAGATCGCTCTGATTACAGGGGCAAATAAGGGGCTGGGGTTCGAGATGGCACGGCAACTGGGTAAGCAGGGGGTGATCGTGGTGCTCGCGGCGCGCGATCGCCAAAAAGGCGAAGAGGCGGCAGCGAAACTCCGCGATGAAGGCATGGATGTACACTTCCTGAAGTTGGACGTTACCGACAAGAACGACCGTGCGGCGGCGGCGGCCTTTCTGGAAAAGCAGTTCGGACACTTGGACATTCTGATCAACAACGCGGGAATTTCCGCGGAGCCTCTGGGCAGTGGCAAGCCCAGCACCACCACCGACGAAACGATTCACCGCACATTCGAGACGAATTTCTTCGCGCCGGTAGCTCTGACGCAGGCGCTGCTCCCCCTGCTCAAGAAGAGCGATGCCGGACGGATCGTGAATATGTCGAGTATTTTAGGATCGCTAACGCTGCATGCCGACCCGAAGAGCCCCATCTACGACTTCAAGTCGCTCTCCTACGATGCTTCCAAAGCGGCGCTGAATTCATTCACCATACACCTGGCGCACGAGTTGAAAGATACCAACATCAAGGTGAATTCGGCCCACCCGGGCTGGGTCAAGACCGATATGGGTACCGACGCGGCTCCCATGGAGATTCCGGAAGGCGCGAAAACCGGCGTTCAACTGGCGCTGCTCACCGACGACGGTCCCACCGGGGGTTATTTCCACCTGGGCAAGACTCTGCCGTGGTGACCCCACGTGGGACATGCTTCAGCTTGTCCAAGCGAGCGAAGCTCGCTATGAGCGGAGCGAGCGAAGCTCGCTATGAGCGGAGCGAGCGAAGCTCGCTACCTAGAACATCAGATGCAGCGACAGTTGCAGGAAGCGCGAGCTGCCGAGGGTATGTTGGATGATCCCCAGGCTGCCCTCGGGCGGAAATGAAGCCGGCCCGGAATAATTCGGGAAGAACGTCACGTCGTTGTTCGGCGCGTCGAAATCCGGATGGTTGAAGAGGTTGAACGCGTCGAAATTGAACCGCAAGGTGGTTCGTTCGGTGATGTTGAAAGTCTTTCCCAGCGTCATATCGAAGCGCACCTGGAACGGCCCCCGGAATATGTTACGCCCCGAGTTTCCGTACAGCGATTCATACAAATCGCAGCCGGAGGCGTCGCAGGGTGGAACGCCGCTCTGCCCCGGCGCCACGAATTGCGGTGCAAAGTCGTTCACGTTCAGCACCGGCTTGCCTGCGTTCACGCCGGTCGTGCCTTGCAGTTGCGCCTGTGCGGTGGTCACGCCCGGCAGCAGCGGAACAATCGGATTGCCGATGTAGTCGGAGGTGCCCAGATACAGGCTGGCCACCGAGCCCGAGTAATCGTAGATGCTGTACGGCTGGCCGCTTTGCGCCACCGTCTGCCCGCCGATCACCCACCCGTTGAGTAGGTTTCCAAGCTTTTTGTCGCTGGTCAGTTTGGGAATCTGGTAGCTGTAGTTAATCAGGAAAACGTGCGTCTGGTCGAAATCCGAAGAGGCGTAGCTCGATCGCGGCGTCACCGGGTTGTTGCCGGTGAAAAACAGACCCAACCCGCTCTGTTCATCCAGCGCGTGCGACCACGTATAGCTGGCCGTGAACTGCAGGCCGAACGAGAGCCGCTTGCGCGCCTGCAACTGGAGCGCGTTGTAGTTGGAAATTCCCTCCGCTTTGAACAGCACCGAGTTCATGTCGTAACCGATGTACGGCACGCGCACGGGCGCGTTGCCCGAGTATTCGCTCGTGGAGATCGGCTCGGTGTCCAGGTACAGCGGGGTGGTGCCGCCGTACGAGTAAATCTGACCGTTCACGGGATTCTGCGGCGTGGCGATCAGCGCCTGGTTGAACGGAATCGGCAGTACCTGGTGCAGGCCGTGGTTGCCCACGTAACCGGCGCTAAACAGCCAGCTATTGGACAGCTGGTATTGCAAGTCGAATGTCCAGTTCTCCGTGTACGGCAGCTTGTTGTTGATATCGTAGCCGCCGAACAGGAAGGGTCCGAAGTAATTGCCCGCCGGATAGTCGCCGGAGATAGTTTGCGCCATGTTCGGCAAATAGCTCAAAAAGGAAGCAGCGTTACCCGCCGGGGCGGCCGGCCTCGTTGTCCCGAAGGGCGCCTGGAACGTGGCCCCGCTCTGCGCCGCGATGGGGGAAACGAACGGCGGCGCCAACGTCACACCGAAAGGCCCGTTAAACCCGCCGCCGGCGCTGGGCGAAAGATAGCTGAACAATTCTCCGCGGTCGTAATACATGCCGAAGCCGGCGCGAACCGTCAGCTTCGTCAAAGGCGACCATGCGATTCCCACGCGCGGCGCCAAGCCCCACTGCCGCTGTTTCATGAGCGAATCGCCCCCGCCGTTCGCAATTTCAAGCCCCGAGCCGCTGATAGTATCGCTGCCCGCGTTATAAGAATAGAGATTCGAGTTGAACCCCGTCAGTTTGCCGTATTTCTCCGTCAGCGGGCCATCGAAGTCCCAGCGCACCCCGAGGGTCACCGTCAGATTGCTGCGCACTTTGTAGTTGTCGTTCACGAACGCGCCCACGGTATCCGAGCGATAGTAGCGGCTCGCCGAACCGGTGAAAGCCACCGAATCGATACCCGGCCGCACCGCACCCTCCACAAAACTCAGGAAGGTCTTGAAATTGATCACATCGCTGTTGGTGTTGTCGTTGACGATGTTGAGCTGCGTGTGATCCCAAAGGCCGCCGAAAGACAGCGTGTGCTGCCCCTTTACCCAGTTGAGCGTGCTGCCGAACTCCCATTGATTCTGGAACATTCCGGCATTGCCGAAGCTGGCGCCCGGCCCGAATTGGAGGCCGCTCGATATCGTCGGATCGGCATTGCTGATCTCGATCTGCGGGAAGATGTTCGACCCTAGCAGGTTCATTCCCAGCTGACTCGGCGAGTAAGCCTGTCCAGTCTGCGCAAAAGCTCGCAGCCTCGTGAAGCCCGCTCGCTGCTGCCACGTCAGGGTAGGCGACAGCACCACTGTGTTGTTGATCGACGCCACATCGCTGCCCGCTGCCAGCGTCTGCGGAAATCCCAGAGTCGTGCCAACCGATCCGAACGGGTTGGTGGTCGGGTTGTCCTGGATGAAGTATTTTCCCGTGAGTTGGTCTTTATCGTTCACCACGTAATCGATGCTGGCGATGCCTTGGTTCACCCTCGACTGAGCGTTCGGCCCCTGCACCACGGCGTCGAAGCCTAGAGCGACGGCCGTATTGGGATTGGTGATCTGCGCGCTTGGAATCATGTACTGCCCGTTGGGGAGCTTTGCCTGCAGGATCGAGAGTGCAACCGGGTTGACCTGGCCGGTGGAAATGGTCTGCCCATAACTCGACTGAATCGCATTCACAATGCCTTGTGCGCTGCGATCGTCGGTCAGACCCAATGGCACGACAGCGTCCTTCGTCGCATCGGTTGCGTCGGCTACGCGGATGCCCTGGTAGGACACGAAATAGAACAGCTTGTTCTTCTTGATCGGCCCTCCGAAGGTGGCTCCAAACTGATTGCGGTTCATGAACGGATCCTTTGTGGTGACCGCCGGGTCGGCATTGTAAAAGAAGGGCGCCGCATTCAGGTCGCTGTTCTGAAACCGATCGTAAAGCTGCCCGTGAATCGTATTGGTGCCGGACTTGGTGATCACGCTGACGTGCGCGCCCGAGTTCGCCCCCTGCGAAGCGTCGTACATGGCGGCGTTCACGGAGATTTCCTGGATTGCTTCCGAGGGCGGCGTCGGCAGCGCCTGCCCGATCGCTCCGTAGACCGAAGTGCTGGTCTGGATCTGGCCTCCTGCCCCGAAGCTTTCGCCCGTGTTCAGCACGAACCGGTTCTCGCCCACCTGGCTGGTGGAATTGCCGTTAAAAAGATTGTTAGTGCCCACCCCGTTCAGCGAGAAGCTATTGCTGGTGTCGCGCTGGCCGTTGGCGAAAATCGCCTGGTTGCCCAGCCCGGCGTTGCTCCCGGCCCCTCCCAGAAAGTCGGCGTGCACCCCCGGACTCAGGATTGCCAATTGCGTGAAACTGCCCGTTCCGAGCGGCGTATCCTGGATGGTCAACTGGTCCACCACGTATCCGTTCGTCGTGTCCACTTGATTCATCAGCGGGGTGGCAGTGACTTCCACCGTGGTCGATACCGCGCCAGGACGCATGTTGCCGTCAACCGTCGACGTGCGGTCGGCGTTCACCAGCACTTCGGTGTGCGTCTCGGTTTCGAATCCTTCCTTGGCGAAGCTCACGTGATACGTTCCCGCCGGCAGGTTGGACAGCGAATAGGAGCCGTTGCCTTGCGTCTTGGCGGTTACCGAAAGATTGGTCTCCATGTTGACGGCTTTGACCGTCGCATCCGGGACCGCTCCCCCCGATGCGTCCTTGACCGTCCCTGTAATGGCGCCCAATACCTGTTGCGCGTGAAGCGGGCCGTGGAGACCAGTGCCCAACAGCAACAGCAAACCATAAATGAGCACGCGACAAGAAGACATGGCAGTACTTTTCATGCGAGAACACTCCTCCTAATGGCGCAGAATGACTCTGTCAAAAAAGGCTAGGCTACCAAGGGTACGTTACGGGTTGATGAACTCTCCGACATGGGAGCTGAATCGCAGCAAACGGACGGCAATTCTCAGCACGCTCCATAACAGGCAATCAGCTTATCACAAGCCTGTCCGCCTCGTGGGGGGTGTCTACATGAATCTGTGGGTAACCCGAAACCGGCCCGCCTTCTTCGATCGCCCGCAACACCATCCGCATCTCCCGGTCGAGCCTACCCGTGTCCACGCGCTCGCAAACCGGCAGATAACCCGCCAGTTTCCGCAGTCCCTTGCGCAATTGCCGCACGGCGCCCATCGGATTCCCGCGCGTGTGGTGATAAATCCCGACCGCCATGTGAATCAGCGACTGCAAAAACAGCCGCCGCTCGCCGCGCTCCGGAGTCCAAGCCTCCTCCAGCACTTCATGGCACTCGAAATACTCGCCCTGGTTGAACAGCGCGATCCCGCGTGCCAGCAGCGGATCCATCGTCACGGCTTCAGCAGGTCGGGAAATTGTCCCTGCAGGGCTTTCAGCTTGGGGACGATGTTCTCCCCCACGTGCGGATCGTTGGGATTGCGCTTCAGGTACCACCTGTCGCAATCGGCGTCTGAAAAACATGCGCGTGCTCGATCTGGTGGATGTAGGCCTGTGCCACCTGCTTCTGTCCATCGGTGGATAAGAAGATGACCGGGCGATGCTGCGGTCCCGCGTCCGGCCCTTGCCGATCGATCGCCGTGCTTGGTCCGGCCCGACGCCACTCTGGATTCCTGTGCGTCTTCGGCCTTTCCCCCGGCGTATCCCACGACCGCTGCGATCCCGCCATGCAGGCGCTCGAACACCGCCTCCATGCTCCGGAAAGGGCCGCCGGCAAGCACGGTCGTCGCTATATTCCCGCCGACACCGCGAAGGACGTGGCGCAGGCACTTCTGCCTGCAGCGCCGAGACTCTGGACTCCTGAAGTCGTCTCCGCAATTGTGTGGTGGCGGGGAAATTGACTTGAGCCAGTTTGGCGTCACGCCCACTGCTCCCTGTGGTCGCGGCTCATGGCAAAATTCCACTACGTCAGGAGTTCGGAGACTCATCTCGGCACGCCGGGTCGCGATGAGCACCCACTCCCTCATAGCCCCTCCTTCGACGCCGCCAGGTAAATCGCCGCCAGACTCTCGCATCCCACGCGATCCTCCTCGTCGAACCGTCCCGGCGAAGGGCTATCCAGATCGAGCACGCCCGCAACCGCCTCACCTAAAATCAGCGGAACCACTAACTCCGACCGCGAGGCCGCGTCGCACGCGATGTGGCCGGGAAACGCATGAACGTCCGGCACCACCACCGACTGCCGCGCTTCCGCCGCCGTCCCGCACACGCCGCGCCCCAGCGCAATGCGCACGCACGCCGGCTTGCCCTGGAACGGACCCACCACCAGTTCGCCGCCCTTCAAAAAATAGAAGCCTACCCAATTCACATCGGCGAGAGTGTGGTACAGCAGCGCCGACATGTTGGCCGCGTTCGCCACAGCGTCGCGCTCGCCGCTCAGCAGTCCGCGCAACTGCAGCGCGAGTTCCTTATAGAATTCCTGTTTGTTCGCCGTTTCCGGCATTTCGATGGAGTGCGACACAACGTTTTCATGGTATCGTGAACCGCCGGTACATCTCCGCCGCGTTCTCCTTCGTCACCATCGCCGAGTCGATCACGTACTCCTTGTCCGGCTGAAACCCCGGCTCATGCAGCATGCGCCGCCCGATCTCCACCGCCTTATCGACGCACAGAGGGTACACGAACGTCGCCGCCAACACCCCATCGATCACCTTCTGTATGCCGCCCGCCGGACCGCCGAGGCCATCCACTCCCACGAAGATCATCTCCTGCTCGCGGCCCAGTTCCTTGGCGGCCAGATACGCGCCCACTGCCATCGGGTCGTTATGCCCGTAGACCGCGTCGATGTGAGGCTGCGCGCGCAGCACCTCGGTCATGCGGTCCTTGGCCTTCGCCTGGATCCAATCGGCCACCGGATCGGCGACGATGTGAATGCCCGGATACTTATCGAAAATCTCCTTCGCTCCGCGGTCGCGATTGATCTCACCCTCCACCCCCAGCAGTCCGCGAATCGCCACCACGTTCCCCTTCGGCTCGCCGTACTTCTTCTTCAAGTGGTCTACGATGAACTGGCCGGCCAGCCGTCCGATGGCCACGTTGTCGCTATGGATATAGGTGCGATAGTTCGGCTGCAGGATGTCGCGCTCGAGACAGATCACCGGAATGCCGGCGGCCATCGCCTGTCCCATCACCGCCGTCAGCGCGGCGCGCTCGTTGGGCGCCACAATCAGCAGGTCCGGCTTCTGGCGAATGAAAGTCTCCACCTGCGCCACCTGTTTGCTGTTGTCCTGTTGCGCATCGGAAATCGCCAGCCGAACGTCCTTGTCCTCGGCGAACAGCTTGGTCATGAGGCCGTTTTGCGCCGCGCGGTAAGGCTCCGCGTTGTTCGCCTGGCTGAACGCTACCGCCAGTTGTCTTTTCCCGCCGCCGCAACCGGCCGCCAGCAGGGCCACGCACATCGCCACAGATAGGAAGCGTCGCCTCATCCGTTTCTCTCCCGTTGCACCGCCACCGCCAGCACGATAATCACCGCCTTGATCATCATCTCCACATTGCTATCGACATTGTTCAATCGCAGCATATTCGTGAGCACGCCCATTATCAGCGTGCCCACGATGGTACCCGAAATCGACCCCTTGCCGCCCGAAAGCCGCGTGCCGCCGATCACTACCGCGGCGATCGCGTCCAGCTCGTACGCCACCCCCGCGTTGGGATTCCCCTGGTGATTCTCCGCCGCGTACAGCACGCCCGCAACGCCCGCCAGCAGTCCGGTCAGCGAGTACACCCAGACCTTCGTGCGGCGAATGGGCAGCCCCGTGTACTCCGCGGCTTTCTCGTTATCGCCCATCGCCCGCACATGCCTGCCGAATACCGTACCGTCCAGCAGCGTCCAGAAAATCGCCGCCGCGCCGGCGAACGCTCCGATCACGATGGCCTTCTCGCGGAAGATTTCGGCGAACCGCGCCGCCACATCGCGGCCGAATCCGATGTCGATATTCTCGTTGTTGGTGAGCCATTTCGCCAGGCCGCGGAGTCCGATCATCGACGCCAGCGTGACGATGAAGGGCTGTACCTTCAAGGTCGCGATCGCCACACCGTTGATCGCCCCCGCTAGCGCCGATATTGCCACCGCGCCCAGAATCGCCATCGCGATGTGGCTGCCGTACGAGGCCGCAGGCCACGCGCGCGTCAGCAGCATAGCCGTCAGCGACGTGGACAGCGCCAGAATGCTGCCCACGCTGAGATCGATTCCACCCGTCAAAATGACGAACGTCATCGCCAGCGAGATCATGCCGATGAGCGAGATCTGCCGCAAAATGTCGGTGAGGTTGCCGGCTTCCAGAAAGATGCGCGATCCGTCCGGCGCCACCGGGCTGATAATCACCGCCAGTACCAGAATCGCCAGCAGCGCCACTGCGCTCTGTGCCCTTCGCAGAATGGCGCGCATCAGGCGCGCGCCTCCGCCAGCGTGGCCGCCGCCATAATCTTCTCCTGGGTGGCGTCTGCGGAGTCGAAAATGGCCGTCACCCGGCCTTCGCGCAGCACCAGGATACGATGGCAACAGCGCAGCAGTTCGGGCAGTTCCGAGCTCACCAGCATGACCGCCTTCCCGGCAGCCGAAAGTTCTTCCACCATGCGATAGATGTCCTGCTTGGCGCCGACGTCGATGCCGCGCGTCGGGTCGTCCAGGAATAATACCTCGGGATGCAGCAGCAGCCAGCGCGCCAGCAGGACCTTCTGCTGGTTTCCGCCGCTCAGCCGGCTGACGCTGCTGTCGGGTAACGGACAATTGAGCGCCACCTGACGCGATACCGCATCGAGCTCGCGGCGTTCCCTCGACGGCCGCAGCAATCCCAGGGGATGAATTCGGTCCAGCGTGGCGAAGGCGGCATTTTCGCGCACGCTCATATTCATCATCAGGCCTTGGGAGCGCCGGTCTTCCGGAACCAGACCGATGCCGCGTCGCATGGCATCGCGCGGCGATCGCGGATCGAGCTCCGCGCCCATCAGCCGCATGCGGCCGCGGCGAATCGCGTCCAGCCCGAACAGCGCCGCGCCCAACTCGCTTCGTCCCGCGCCCACCAATCCCGCGATGCCGAGCACTTCGCCGCGATGCAAAGTGAACGAGACATCCCGCAGGCGATCGGTCGAGAGATTCTCCACTTGAAGCACCGCCTCACCGCGGGCGCCCTCTCGCGGACCGCCCGTGAGATTCAGCTCCCGCCCCACCATCATGCGAATCAACTCGGCGGTATTCGTCGATGCGGCCTCGCGCGTTCCCACCGTCTGGCCGTCGCGCATTACCGTCACGCGGCCGGAGATGCGCAAGATCTCGTCCATCTTGTGCGACACGTAGACCACCGAAACGCCGCGCCCCCGCAGGCCGCGGATCAATCCGAAGAGCCGTTCCACGGCATCGTCGAAGAGCGCACTGGTCGGCTCGTCCATCAGTAGCAGACGCGCGTTCATACTGAGCGCGCGCGCGATCGCCAGCAGTTGCCTTTGTCCGATCGACAGCCGTTCCGCAGGTTCCCGAATACCGCACGTGAGACCGGCCTGATCGAAGTACGGCCGGCAAAACGCTTCCATGCGGCCGAAGCCCGTCCAATACCCCTCCTGGAAGCGGAGATTGCCGATGACCATGTTCTCGCCAGCGCTCAGGTTCGGGAACAGATCGAGCTCCTGGTGAATGATGCCGATGCCGAGGCGCTGGGCGTCGAGCGGGCTCGAGATCGTCACCGTGCGGCCGTCCACGCGGAAACTCCCCGCGTCAGCCCGGACGATTCCGGCGACAATCCGCGCCAACGTGCTTTTTCCCGCGCCGTTTTCACCCATCAGCGCGTGGACTTCACCCGCGCCAACCGCCAGCGAAGCGCCCCGTAGCGCCGCCACGCCGCCAAAATGTTTTTCGACACCGCTGACTTCGAGCAGACTCTCGGCCATCAATGCTATAGACTACCGCCAATAGATTCGTGATTGGCGGCGCGCCTGGAAGCTGAAGAGCCGCGCCCGAAAGCTGAAGAGCCGCGGCCGCAACGGAGCGGTGCCTTTACCCCCCGAACTGAGCGAACGTCACAATATGCCCGGCCGGGTCCTTCACCCCGAACTCCTTCGACCCGTAAAACGTCGTCCGCTCCGCCATCGCTATCTCCGCGCCGGCGACCGCCGTCATGGTAGCCCCCAGATCGTCCACCTCAATATAGAGAAAGGTGGGGCCCTTGCGCGCCAGCATATCGGGCTGATCCTTCTCCACGCTGGCGTAGGTCTGGTACATGATTTCGGCGCCGTCCTTTTGCAGGATGGCGAAAGCCACCTTATCGCCATCCGGCACTTCGGCCGTCTTCTCGAAGCCCAGGCGTTCGGTCCAGAACCTCACGCACGGCTCCACTTCGTCCACTAACAGAACTGCGGTTATTCTCTTGACGTGCATACTAGTCTAAATTAGACTAGTGTTCGATGGGAGTCAAGGAGAAATTTGCATGATCGCCGAACAACGACGTTTTCGCGACCTGGTCTCGGTTGGGCCGAAGATCGCGGAAGATTTTGAAATGCTGGGCATTCGCAGCGTCCCGCACCTGGCGCGGCAGGACCCAAACCGCATGTACGAGAAACTCAGCTCACTCACCGGACAACGTCAGGACCCATGCGTGCTCGACGTCTTCTGCGCCGCCGTCGCGCAGGCGCGTGATCGCCGCCTGCCCGCCGAGCAATGCCAGTGGTGGTACTGGAGCCGCAAGCGCAGGGCGAAAGCCGCGAAATGAAAGACCGCGCGCTCACCACCCCAGACCTGGTGCTCCTTAGCCTGTTGGCCGAGCGTCCCATGCACGGCTACCAGGCAAATCTCGAGCTGGAGCGGCGCCAGGTGCGCGATTGGGCGGGCGTATCCCGGCCGCAGGTCTACTATTCGTTGGAAAAGCTGGCCCGCTCCGGAATGATTCGCTCCGGCGCCGATGAATCGCCCGCCGCCGGTCCCGGCCGGTCGGTCTACAAGACGACCGCCAAAGGCCGTGCGGCCCTAGCGGATGCCCTCGAACGCGATGACTGGACCACCGGCCGCGACCGGCCGCCATTTCTTACCTGGCTGGCGCTGTCCTGGCAAGCGACTCCCGCGGCGGTCCAGCTTCAGGTGAAGCGTCGACGCGAGTTTTTGGAGAAGGAACTGGCGCGCGAAAAAGCGACTCTGAGAGCCATCCGCGACGAAGTCGGTCACGATTACCACGAAGCGGTCTGGATGGTGACCCTAGTGATCGGCCAGTTCCGCGTCGAACTACGCTGGCTACGCAAACTCGCCCAAGAGCTCGGCCGCCGCGCCCCGGCAGGTGGCGCAGGCACTCCTGCCGGCAGCGCCGAGTCGTCTCTTGTCGACCCGTCCCGCCGAGATGAGTTTCCGAACTCCTAATGTCGTGGAATTTGCCATGAGCCGCATCCCGCTCCCTGTGGTCGCGGCTCGGAAAACGCAGTCTGCCGACACTGAGCAGCGACCAAAGGGAGCGGGATGCGGGACGACAAACCGGCTCAACCCAATTCCCCGGGTCGATCGAAAATTCGTCTCAGGCTAATTTCCCAATCACCTCACCGTGCGGGGACGACTTCAGGAGTTCGGAGTCCCGGCGCTGCAGACACGCGTCGAAGGCTACCCAGCCGCGAGACAAGTTTCCAGCGTCTCCAGCGCAAAATCGCATTGATCGCGAGTAATTACCAGCGGCGGGCATAAGCGGATGGTATTCTCGCCCGCGCCCAGCACCAGAAGTCCGCGCTCGAATGCCTTATTGACTACGCGATCGCGCAGTTCGGGAGCGCGCTCGCGCGTCGCCTGATCGCGCACCAGTTCGATGCCGATCATCAGGCCCAGCCCGCGAACCTGGCCAACCGCCGGGAAGCGCGCCGGCCAATCGCGCATACGATCGCGCAGATACTGCCCCATGCGCGCGGCATTCTCCATCAGGCTTTCTTCCAGCAGCGCGATGGTGGCCAGCGCGGCGGCGCAGGCGACCGGATTGCCGCCGAAGGTGGAGGCGTGCGCCCCGGGCGGCCACGTCATCAGGTCCGCGCGCGCGACGGTGGCCCCCAGCGGCATGCCGCTCGCGATCCCTTTGGCCACCGCGAGAATGTCCGGCACGAGGTCGAAATGCTCGCCAGCCCACATCTTACCGGTGCGGCCCATGCCCGACTGCACTTCGTCCGTGACCAGCAGAATACCGTTTTCGTGCGCAACGCGCGCGAGTTCGTCGAAGAATTTCCTTGGAGGGACGACATAGCCGCCTTCGCCCTGGACCGGTTCCACCACGATGGCAGCGGTCTCCTCTGCCGGCGCGATGGTCTTCAGCAGAACGTCCTCGATGTGGCGGACGCACTCCACCGCGCAGGTCTCCTCGCGCTGGCCGAACGGGCACCGGTAACAGTTCGGATAGGGCGCGTGCACCACCCCCGGCAGCAGCGGTCCGAACCCGGCTCGCTGCACCGATTTGCGGGCGGTGAGCGAGAGCGCTCCCAGCGTGCGGCCATGGAAGCTGCCGAAAAAGGCGATGATCTTGTCGCGTTTGGTGGACCAGCGCGCCAGTTTGATGGCGCCCTCGATGGCCTCGGCGCCGGAGTTGCCGAAGGAAACCCGCCGCGGCACCTGGCCGGGCGCGATCTCCGCCAGCTTTTCCGCCAGCGCGACTAATTCCTCGTAATAGAAATCCGTGCCCGACATGTGAATCAGGCGGGCGGCCTGCTTTTGGATGGCGTCCACCACGCGCGGATGGCAGTGCCCGGTGGCCACTACCGCTATGCCGGCGTTGAAATCGAGGAAGCGATTGCCGTCGACGTCCTCGACGATGGCGCCTTCGCCGCGCTCCACTACCAGCGGGTAGCAGCGCGTATACGAAGGCGACAGCACCTGCTCGTCGCGCTCGATGATGGCTTGCGCCCGCGGCCCGGGCACGCGGCCGCTCAAATGGGGGAGGTCCTGCCGGACCTGGTCCATGGCCTTGCTCATGAGAAACTCCTATGCAATTGTGGAAGCTACGGGACGAGGGTTGCAGCGGGCGGGAAGCTAGTCCGAGCCGAACAGACCGGGGCGATTTGTGGAGGGGGTGCACTCCATGGCTTTAGTTTAGCTCAGAAAAACCAGCCGGCTGCGCTAAAATACGAGCTTGTCCTTCGTCAAACGGGGAAAGAGGTAACGCATGAAACGATTGTCCATTCTGGTTCTTCTGGCGGCCCTGACCGTAGTGGCAGCCGACAAAACGCTTGTCGGGAGCTGGAAAATCACCATTAACGTGGCCGGCGAGAGCCATGAGGTGTCTTGCACCTTCCAGCAGGACGCCGAAAAACTGACGGGAACGTGTAAGGGCGAGTCGGGTGATGGGCCGCTCACCGGGACCATACAGGGCGAGAAGATTACCTGGGCGCACCAGGTGCCGTACAACGGCGATACTCTTACTCTGACTTATACCGGCGCGTTCAGTTCCGAGACTGAAATCAAAGGAGACGTGGCCGTGGCGCCATATGACATTACGGGAGATTTCTCGGGCACGAAGATCCCTCCGGCCACGGATAAATAGGTCCGCCACACTACTGAGCCACGAACGCGAGGGAGTGGTTGTGCGGCCAGCGCCTACGTTCAGCGACTGCTCCCTAGCGGTCGCGGAACGGTAAGAACATGCGCAACCGAGCCGCGCGCGTGAGCAAGCGGATGTCGCCACCTCAATCTACGCGCCCGCTTCACGCCCGAAGACGCGGGCGAAGATCTTATCCACATTGCGCAGCTGGCGTTCTACCGAAAATGCCGCGGCGATGCGCTCCGCGGTGAGAAACGCGCGCACTTCGGGGTCGGCCTCCATCATGGCGCGGAAGTCGCCATCTTCTTCCCAGGCGCGCATGGCATTCGACTGCACCAAGGCGTAGGCCTTCTCGCGGAGCATTCCGGCGGCCACCAGATCCTGCAGGAGCGGGCTCGAAAACACCAGTCCTTTGGTCAGATCGACATTGCGGCGCATGCGCTCGGGATAGACCACGAGTGTGTCCACCAGGCGGGTCGTCTTGGCGAATAGATAGTCGGCCAGGATAGTGGAATCGGGCAGGATGACGCGCTCCACCGAGGAATGCGAGATGTCGCGCTCGTGCCAGAGCGCCACGTCTTCGAAGGCCGCCTGGACGTTGGAGCGAACCACGCGCGCCAGGCCGCAGATCTGTTCGCAAGTCACGGGATTGCGCTTGTGCGGCATGGTGGAACTGCCCTTCTGCCCGCGCGAGAAATATTCTTCCGCCTCGCGCACTTCGGTGCGTTGCAGATGGCGCACCTCGAGGGCGATTTTTTCGCACAGCGCGGTGGCCAGCGCCAGCGCGGACACGAAGAAAGCGTGGCGGTCGCGCTGGATCACCTGCGAGGCCACCAGCGCCGGTTTGAGGTTCAGGCGCGCACAGATGAGTTCTTCGGTCTCCGGTGCGAAATGCGAGAACGTCCCTACGGCGCCGGACGTCTTGCCGACGCGCAGGTCTTCGGCGGCGGCGCGCAAACGCGCCAGATCGCGGCCCGCCTCTTCGTACCAGATGGCCAGTTTCAAGCCGAACGTAATGGGCTCGGCATGCACGCCATGGGTGCGGCCGATCTGCACGGTGTGTTGAAACTCGAGCGCGCGCCGTTTCAGCACGGCGCGCAAATCCTCCAGCCCTGAAATGAGGATCGCGGACGCCTGCTGCAGCAGCAGCGCCTGAGCGGTGTCGACAATGTCGTTGGAGGTTAGGCCGTAATGCAGCCAGCGGGAAGCTTCCGCGTATCCGGCTCGGGCCATGGTTTCGGCAACGGCGGTGGTGAAGGCGATGACGTCGTGCTTCACCTGCTCTTCGATCTCGTGAATTCGTTTCACCTCGAAGCCGGCGTGCTGGCGCAGCAAGGTCGCGGCATCGAAGGGTACAACGCCTAACTCGGCGAGCGCTTCCGTTGCCGCGAGCTCCACTTCGAGCCATTGTTGAAAGCGATTTTGATCGCTCCAGATCCGGCCCATTTCGGGCCGCGTGTATCGGGGAATCATAGAAGAAAAGGGGTCAGCCTTTCAGCTTAGCGCGTCTGCGTAAGCGGCAACCAGAACAATATTCACCGCGGAGACGCGGAGACGCTGAGGAAGACAGCATCAAGTTCAAAACCGGAGGGCGCAGAGGTGGCGGAGAGCACGGAGGGCTTAGAAGCTGAACACTTCCGAGGGCGCGTTCTGCGTGGCGATCGACATACGCGTCGCCAGGCCGCGCTGTTCGAGGGCCTGGGTGGCGAACATATTGACGATCGCCGGATGATTATTCTGTTCGCTGAGATGGCCGAGCACCAGATTGTTGGTGCAGGAATCGAGATCCTGCGCCAGAAACTCGGCCATCACGAGGTTGGAGAGATGGCCCACGCGGCTCATCACGCGCTGCTTGACGCTCCACGGATACGGCCCGACCTTCAACATGTCGAGATCGTGATTGGCTTCGAGCAGCAGCAGGTCGGTGCGGCGCAGGTGAAACTTGATGGATTCCGGGATGTAGCCGAGATCTGTGGCCACGCCGATACGCACGCCCTGCGCTTCGAAGGCGAAGCCCACGGGGTCGATGGCATCGTGGGGGATGCCGAAGCTCTGCACGTCGATATCGCCGATCCGCAGCCGGGCGCCTGCTTGGAACGGTTCCAGGCGGGGCACGGTTTCTCCCCAATCGATAGCCGGCGCGGTGAGTCGCGTCATGTAGATGGTGGCGGCGATCTTCTTATTGCGCGCCAGCACGGGGAGTCCGGAAACGTGGTCGGAATGCTCGTGCGTGATGAGGATGGCATCGAGCGTTTCCAGGTGCTCGCCGATGGACGCGAGGCGTTTCGCCAGTTCCTTCATGCTCAGGCCGGCGTCCACCAGAATGCGCGTCTTGTCGGTTGCCAGCAGGGCGGCATTTCCGGAACTCCCGCTGGCCAGCACACAGAACTTGACGATGAGGCTTCCTCCCTTGAACAGAATACTACGAATCGCTTGGAAACAGAATAAGGCAAAAATGTTTGGGTGTGGCGCAGACTCTTAGTCTGCTGGGTCGAGACTCTTCTCGACCCGTCCCGCCGAGAAGAGTCTCGGCGCTGCGGGCAGGAGTGCCTGCGCCACTTGCCCATATAGTGGCGGCATCTGCCCAGCGTGCCCGCCAGCACCGGGGTCGGCGTTAACAAGTGTTGTGTTTTCAATCGTCCGCGAGCGGACACAAAATTGCCTCATTTACAGATATGAAGTATCTCGCTTTTGCAATACTGGCACTCGTTGCGGCCCACGCCGACACTCCGGCCGTCGATGCTGCCAGACAGCTTTACGATTCGGGCATGCAACAAACCGCGGAGGGGAAACTCGCCGACGCCCGCACCACCCTGCAAGACCTTATCGGCCGCTATCCGAAAAATCCGCTGGCGATCGACGCCAAGGGCGCCATCGACGCCACCCTGCTCTTTGAAGAAGGACAGGCGCGCGCCAAAGCCGGCAGATATGAGACGGCGCGCCTGGCGTACGAAACGTTGATCGCGGTATATCCGGAAAATCCGCTGGCCGCCCGAGCGAAATCGGCCGTCGACTGCATCGCCGATAAGGAAAAGGTCTCCCGGCCGCTTTTGAAGTCGGTGGAATTTCGCGATGTCGATGTGGTCGCACCCGACGAGATTCGCGCCGAAATGGAAGCGCGGGAGATTCGTCTGAGCATCGGCCAACCGTGCCGCTCGAAGGATGTGAAGCAGGCCAAGGTGGCGCTCGAAGAGATTCTGGCCGAGAAGGGCTTGGGGCGCGTCAAGGTGGAAGCGCGCACGCGGACCGTGGCCCCTCACTCGGTAGCGGTCATCTTTACCGTAGAGAAGTCGCATGCGTGGCTCTGGCGGCCCAAAGCGGCGCCTGCCACGGAGTAACTGGAACTCACCGCACAGCTCGCCCGCGCGGCGAATGCACTAAGTTATGATTGAATTTAATACCACCACATCTGAGGAGATGGAATGTTCAATCGTGTTGCATTCGTCACCGGCGCTAGCCGTGGAATCGGCCGGTCGATTGCATTGACTTTGTGCCGCGCCGGGTTCGATATCGTCGTGGCCTCGCCGGAAATCGAAAATAACGAAGCGGTCGCCGAGGAAATTCGCGCCTGCAGCGGCGAGGCGATGACCTTGAACCTGGATGTGACGTCGGCGGAATCCGTCAAGGAAGGGTTCGCCAAGGTGCTGGCGGCAAAAACCCGCATCGACGTGCTGGTGAACAACGCCGGCATCACGCGCGACGGGCTCGCTGTCCGCATGAAGCCGGCCGATTGGGAACTGGTCCTCAAGGTCAACCTGCAGGGCGCCTTCCTCTGCACGCAACAGGTGCTGCCCAGCATGATGCGCAACCGCTGGGGCCGGATCGTGAACATCGCCTCGGTGGTGGGACAGGCGGGCGCTGCCGGACAAGCCAACTATGCGGCGTCGAAGGCCGGCCTGATCGGCCTCACCAAAGCTCTGGCGCAGGAAATGGCGTCGCGGAGCATCACCGTGAATGCCGTCGCTCCGGGATACATCGCCACCGACATGACGAAGGTGCTGCCCGACGAAGTAAAGCAGAAAATCCTCGCTTCCGTGCCGCTGGGACGCATGGGCACGCCGGAAGACGTCGCCGCCGCGGTGAAGTTCCTGGCTAGCGAGGATGCTTCCTACATCACCGGACATGTATTGGCCGTCAACGGCGGCATGTACATGTAGGGCGGCGAAATTTTCTCGCACCTGTCACAAAAGAAAACGGTCGACTTGGGTAACAATAGTCTGGAGGCTTTTGCGATGCCCAGACCTGCACATTTCGAGATCCCTACGGACAATCCCGAACGCGCCATCGCGTTCTATTCGACCATCTTCGGCTGGACCTTCCAGAAGTGGGATGGCCCCATGCCCTATTGGCTGATCACCACCGGGCCAAATGAGGAGCCCGGTATCAATGGCGGACTACTGCCCCGCCGCGATCCGGCGCAACCCTGCGTCAACACCATCACCGTGGCCGATATAGACGCCACCCAGAAGGCCATAGAGGCGCATGGCGGGTCGTGCTGCGTTCCGAAGATGCCCGTGCCCGGGGTGGGGTGCCTGGCCTACTATAAAGACCTCGACGGCCATGTTTTCGGCTGCATGCAGATGGACCCGGCCGTCACCGGCTGATCGCCGTAGTGCCGTACGATTCCGATACCGCCATGGGCGGTCCGCACCGCCCATTTCCGACCACACGGCACTCGCTCATCGTGAGCGCCGCGGGCACCGGAACTCTGGCCGCCGAAGCTCTGGAGGCGATTGCGGCAGTGTATTGGAAGGCGGCGTACAAGCACGTGCGCATCCAGTGGAGGCGCTCCAACGAAGAGGCCAAGGATCTGGTGCAGGGCTTTTTCGCCGCGCTGATCGAGCAGCAAATCCTGGCCGGCTTCGACCCCTCCAAGGCGCACTTTCGCACTTATTTGAAAGGCTGCCTGGACCACTTCGTTATGAAGCAGGATGAACACGCGAACCGCCTGAAACGCGGCGGCGGAGCCACGATCCTGTACGATTTCGAGGCTGCGGAACGCGAAATCGCGGGCACACCTTCGGTGGAAGACGTCTTCCTGCGCGAATGGCAGCGGCAGATGTTCGCCCTGGGGCTGGAAGACCTGCGCGCTTTTTGCGAGAGCACCGGCAAGAGCGTGCAGTATGCCATTTTTGCGCAATACGACCTCGCGGAGGACGAGCGCCCCGGCTACGCCGCGCTGGCCGCGCGGCACGGCATCCCGGTCACCAGCGTCACCAACTATCTAGCCTGGGCGCGCCGCGAATTGCGCCGCCTGGTATTGCTGCGGTTGAGCTCGGTCACCTCCGGCGACCCCGAATGCCAGGCCGAGCAGCGCGTGCTCTTCGGAAAATGATATGAGCTTTCTACCCGATCGCGCCCTCGACCATCTTCGCGACGTCACCGAAACGCCCGATTTTTCGGACACGCGCTACCAGGTGGAGGAAGAGATCGGCCGCGGCGGAATGGGCGTCGTTTACCGCGCCTGGGACGCGCAATTGGAGCGGCGCGTGGCGGTGAAGGTGATGAACGCCGGGTACGCCATCAATCGCGAGGCGAAGCTGCTGGCGCAACTCGATCACCCCGGCATCGCGCCCGTCTACGACGCCGGCAGCTTGCCCGACGGCCGCTGCTATTACGCCATGCGGCTGATTCAGGGCCGCCGGCTGGACGAGTTCCTGCGGGCCGAACCGGCCTTGCCGCCGCGCCTGCGTCTGTTCGAAAAAATCTGCGAGGCGGTGGCCTTCGCCCACAATCGCGGCGTAATCCATTGCGATCTGAAACCGCAGAACATCATGGTGGGCGAATTCGGCGAGGTCTTCGTGGTGGACTGGGGCGTAGCTCGCGCGGTGGATGGCGCGACGGCGCCCGCCGCGGGCACTCCGCCGTACATGGCGCCTGAACAATCGGCCGGAAGTGCGGACGCCCGCAGCGATGTTTTTGCGCTCGGCCGCATCTTGCGGGACCTCATGCCCGATCCGCCGCCGCGTCCCTTGGCCGCCATCGCGGGGAAAGCCTCGGCGCAGGAACCCGCGGCGCGCTTCGGCGACGTGCAGCAACTCGCGGCGGACGTGGGACGGTACCTCGACGGACAGCCTGTGGCGGCCTACCGCGACACTGTGCCCGAGCGGCTGGCGCGTTTTTGGCGTCAGAATCAGGTGCTGCTCCTGCTGCTCGGGACGTACCTGGCGGTGAAATTATTTTTGTATTTTCTGGCGCCGGCACTAAAATAGTCAGCTGATTAGGGGAGAGAACGATGAACAAGCCCATGGTAGGCATGATCGCCGGCGCGGTGCTGGGCGCTATCGACGGAGGCACAGCCTGGTTCGTGCCGGCGGTACGCTCGGAGATGGAAGGAATCCTGATGTGGTCCAGCGTGAAGGGGATGTTGGTGGGAATCATCTGCGGCTTGATCGCGCGCAAAGTGCACTCGACGGCGGCCGGCCTCGCAGCGGGCGCGGGCTTCGGACTGCTGTTCGCGTACCTGGTGGCCATGATGCCCGAGCCCGACGGCACGCATTACTATTTGCAGATCATGGTCCCCGGCTTTGTGCTGGGAGCGCTGATCGGTTTCCTCACGCAGAAGATGGGAACGGCACCGGAGAAGGCGTGACGTGGGACATGCTTCAGCTTGTCCTTTCTGGCGCAAAATGCGCCAGAAACTTTCCAGTAACTCCTTTGTTCTCGATGATGCGAGCTTGATTTTCGGCACATCTTGATCCGAATTCCGGACAAGCTGAAGCAAGCTGAAGCATGCCCCACATCAGGCGCGCAGGCGTTTGCCGAGTTCGGCGATGCGGTGGAGCATCTCCTTGCGGGCCGCGGAGTAGGCTTTCACGTCGCGATTGCCGGTGAGGGCGCACTCCAGGCAGACCGCTTCGCAGGCGACGAATTCGGCGGCGGCATGGGCAACTTCCGACGCGATGGAATCGGGGATGGAGCAGACTCCGTTGGCATCGGCATGGAGCAGATCGCCTGGGCGCACTTCCATGCCGCCCACGCGGACGGGCTGGTGGACGGACGTAATGTGGCTATAGGCGTGGGAACAGACCACGCCGTTGCTGAAGGCGGCGAAGCCGAGGCGGCGGACTTGATCGAGGTCGCGTGCAGGACCGCTGGTGACGATGCCGGCGGCGCCGAAACATCGATAGCTGGCGCACATGACTTCGCCGAAGGTGGCGCCGATGGCCGGGTCGTCGAGATCCTGGAAAACCACGATGGCGGGGCCGGGGAGTTCGGCGAAACGAGCCACCTGTTCATCCAGACCGCTATAGACATCGCCCTCGCTACGCGCCCATGCGGTGCGCATAGTGGCGGTGGAAGCGTACCCGACTACGGGCGGCATCTCGGGAAAGCAGGCGCGGATGCGGCCGTCCATGTACCCGGCGCTGCGCGGGCGGACTTCGAAGAGTTCGATGACATTCGATACGGTGGGGGTGTCGTAGCGCGCCAGGAGTTCGAGTTCGGCAGTGGAAACAGGCATAAACTCCAGCATACTCGTGTAAGCTGATACCTATGATGAAGTGGATTCCTCTCCTGGCGGCCGCCACCGTTTTGCCGGCCGCTACCCCCGACGCCAATACGGAAAAAGAAATCATGGCGGCGATGAACGCCTACAGACAGGCGATCGTCAAGAAAGACGATGCCGCGCTGCAGAAGGTGCTGAGCGAAGATTTGGTGTACACACACTCCAACAATCTCCACCAGGACAAAGCGGCGCTGATCGAGAGCTTAAAGGGAAACGCCATCACCGAGGCGATCGACTTCAAGGATCTGAAGGTGCGCGTGTACGGAAACACTGCGGTAGTGGTGGGCGACGTGGACTTCCATATGAACACCGGCGGCGTACAGACCGTGAACCATCTCAATGTGTTGCACGTGCTGGTGAAGGGTCCGCATGGATGGCAACTGGTGGCGCGGCAAGCGGTGAAATATCCCGAGGCCGCGCCCGCAGGTAAGAAGTAGGTCCTCGCGCCGGGGACGTGGGATGTGGCAGCGTATTGGGGGCGGTCCTGAGGGCTCGTGGGACATGCTTTAGCTTGTCCAGCGCGACTACCCCGGCTCTGAAGTCCACGGGCGAGCTCCGCTCGCCTGGGCAACTAAAGCTAAAAGCTTACCCCACCAAGGCAAGAGCTATAGTTCTATTCCCAACGAATCGGCCACCCGGACCAAGGTGTGGATGAGGCGGTCCACATGGGACTCGGTGTGCGCAGCGGTCACGGAGATGCGCAACAGGTTCTGTGCGGCGGCGGGGCGCAGTACCGGGTTGATGTAGATGCCTTCTTGCAGCAGCTCTTTGCAGAGGCGGCAGAGGTCCAGTTCCTTCTCGATTACCACCGGCACGATGGCCGTTTCGCCTGGCAGCACGTTAAATCCGCGGGTCCGCAATTCTTCGCGCAGGAGGCCGGCGATGCGGAGCAGGTGGGTACGGCGCTGGGGCTCCTTCTTCATGATCTGCAGCGCCGCGGCGACGGCCGCCACCGAAGCGGCCGGCAGGCTGGCAGAGAAGACGAAGGGGCGGGC
>Ga0182018_10000461_pt1 | contig 53498 bp, 48 predicted proteins | sample 812P2MmetaG_FD_120490 | JGI IMG/M metagenome (GOLD analysis project Ga0182018, IMG submission 120490) | Permafrost microbial communities from Stordalen Mire, Sweden - 812P2M metaG | ecosystem: Environmental > Terrestrial > Soil > Wetlands > Permafrost | place: Sweden: Stordalen | collected... | reverse complement strand
CTCCTCTTTCGCCGCTTCGGTCTGGTCGACGTTGGGCAGCCAGCTATTGGCGTGGTGGAATTCGCCCTTTTGAATGGATAACACAACGAAGGAATACCACGGGCAGGAATTTTGCAGATCGGTACTGGAGAAATAGGCGTCGCAATCGGGGTGCGAGTGGTAGATACCGATGAGGTCCATGTGGCGTTCGCGGGCGGCCTTGTCGGCGGCCAGCAGGTCTTCGGGGCGCAGTTCGTAACGCGCGGCCTGGGCGCCTTCGAAAGCATTGCGCAGGGGGAGCGCGACGCTGACGGTCTTTTGATCGCCGTCGGCTGTGCCCAACATGGTTCCGAGCATGGCGCCGCAGCATTCATTGGGATAAGTCTGGCGTGCGTGCGATACCATTTGCGCCCAGGGATCGGATTCGATGCGGATCATTAATCGTCCCAGAAGTGTTCGCTGAGGTACTTTTCGGCGCTATCGCAGAGCACGGTGACGATCATGGCCGGCTCGTTGCGGGCCACGGCGTCGCGCGCGATCAGGGTGGCGGCGTGCACGTTGCAGCCCGACGAGATGCCCACCAGCAGTCCCTCTTCGCGGGCCAGGCGGCGCACCATGCGGTAAGCGTCCTCGGTTTCCATCCACAAATTGCCGTCCGCCAGATGCTCGTCGTAGATGCCGGGGACGATGGCGGTGGGCATGTGCTTGAGGCCTTCCAGTCCGTGGAAGCCGCTGGAAGGCTGCACGGAAATGCACTTCACTTCGGGGAGGTCGCGCTTGAAGCGGCGGGTGTTTCCGATGAAGGTGCCGCTGGTGCCCATGGCGGCGACGAAATGCGTGAGGAGTCCGCCGGTCTGGTGGATGATTTCCGGGCCGGTGTGTTCGAAGTGGGCTTTCCAATTGGCCGGATTGTTGTACTGGTCGGGATAGAAGTAGCGATCCGGGTCGGCATTGTAGATTTCGCGGCAGAGGCGGATGGCGCCGTCGGAGCCTTCGGCGGCGTCGCTGTAGACGGCCTCGGCGCCGTACGCTTTGAGGATTTTCTTGCGCTCCTCGGAGGCGTTGGCGGGGAGGACGAGCTTCACCTTGTATCCGCGGTTGGCGCCGATCATGGCGTAGGCGATGCCGGTATTGCCGCTGGTGGCGTCGAGGATCGTGCGGGAGTGGTTGAGCTTGCCGGAGCGTTCGCCGTCGAGGACCATGTTGGAGGCGGCGCGGTCCTTGACGGAGCCGCCGGGGTTGAAGTATTCGGCCTTGGCGAAGATCTCGACACCGGGGAATTCGGCGGCAATCTTGTCGAGACGCAGGAGTGGGGTGTTGCCGATGGTCGAGAGCAGGGGCTCGGCCTGGGTCCGGGCGAGGTGTGGAATGGGGAGAACGTTGGCCATGCTCACCTTCTTGGATTCATCCTGGGGAGTAAAGATGCAAACACCGCATGCATCTGACACCAAAGGAATTATCGCGTCTCTGAGTCTGGGACTATTGTAGCATCGCCCTAAAGTCTGTCAACGAAGTGGGGAAAGGGGGCGGCGAGAGCGGCGGGGGAATCCGGGGGAATCGGAGTAGGGGCGTTAGCGTGTGGGTTGCGGTATCATTGAGTGATACCACGTGAACAGGCACCGGCGGATCATTCAGGCGGTTTTCGAGAAGCAGCGCAACATCCTGTGGTCGGATATCGAGAGCATGCTGATTCATCCCGGTGCGGAGGTGAGCGAAGGGAGTGGCTCCCGAGTGCGGGTTGCGCTCAAAGGGGTTCGCGCCGTGTTCCATCGGCCGCACCCACAAAAAGAGACGGATCGGGGAGCCGTGGCAGCGGTTCGCCGATTCTTGATAGAGGCGGGAATCGATGACATATAAAGGATATGAAGCGGTAGCCGAATTCGATGAGGAGGCCGGGATTTTCAGCGGCGAGGTGATCAACACGCGAGATGCGATCACGTTTCAGGGCTCATCCGTAAACGAACTGAAGAAAGCCTTTCGGGATTCCGTGGACGATTACCTGGAGTTTTGCGCCAAGCGGAAAGAAAGTCCGGAGAAACCATTCTCCGGCACGCTGAGTCTGCGATTGCCGCCCGGGGTGCATCGCCGGATTGCCTTGGAAGCCCGGCGTCACAGTAAGAGCTTGAACTCCTACATCCTGGAGCGACTGAATCCCGAGACGATCGACGCCACTGGGCGATGAGGATACATCCCCGCTCGAAATTCTGGTTCCTCACTCGCAGGCGCCGGTTTCCTACGCGGCCTGGCCGGACGATGCCTGGTAGCCGCCATCGCGAATGCTCCAAGGTGTATTCGGCGTGGCCATCGACGTTCCGGAGAAGCGGTGGATGATCTCCGGGGCGGCCGGCTCGAAGTGGGCTTTCCAATAGGCCGGATTATTGTACTGGTCCGGATAGAAGTCGCGACCCGGGCCGAACGGTGCTGCCTCCAAAGCCACCGCGGAGGTTGCGTCGTATCATAGTCTGTGTTCGCTGCACCCTTGGCGGCAAGGCTTACCTATGAAAAACACGACGCAGATGGCGATGGCGGTGGCGCTGCTGATGGGCGCGGCGGCCTGCCACAAGGACAACAAAGAGGCACAGATGAAGGCGCTCGACAACGCGTACAAGTCTGGGGTCTTCACCAAAGAGGAGTACGACGCCAAGAAACAGGCGCTCCTGGGAACGCCGCCCGCGCCGGCTGCCGCGCCAGCCAGTGCAGCGGCAGTTCCGCCAGCGAATCCGCCCGGTGACGCGCCACCGGACTCTTCGGGAGTTCCGGCCGCTGGTGGCGCTCCGGCCTCGGAACCGGCGGTGGCGGCAGCCCCACCGCCCGCGCAGTTGCCGCCGTCGACGCCGGCGCAGCCACCGCGTTCGCCGGCGCCGCGATCGGCGGTCGCGCCGCCTGCCCCGGAGCCGCCTCTTCCCGCGCCGCCGCTACCGCAAGCCCAACCGAAGGCTGCCCCGCGGACTGGCGCCGCGGAGCCCGACGAAACGGAGCCGGCTCCGTTGGCCGGCTGCCGCGACGCCGGGTCCAGGGCAGGGGGCCCGAATGGAGTGCAGGAGCGCTTTTTTCCGGTATCGGTGGAAGCGGTCCGGAAAGCAGCCACCCTGGCGTTCACGAACCTCGACTTCACCGTCCACAGCGATTCCGGCCATGAAATGGAAGCCAGCAAGCGGCGGCACCTCAGCGCCGTGATCGGAGCGGGCGGCGAGAGGCTGATTCTGCATTTCGCCAGTACCAAACAGGGGGGACAGAGCGGCACACGGGTGACGGCCGAAACCAAGAAATCCGTCGTGGGCCGCCTGGCGCAGAAATCGTGGACCACCGCCGTGTTGGCGCAGATCTCGTGCAACTTGGGAACGGGCCGTTAACCGGATGGGGCGCGGGACAAGAAGAGGCTTCAGCCGCCAGAGGAGTCTGCCCTACGCCACCGCGCCGGCTGAAGTTATTACAGCGTTCTCATGAAGCGAATGCCCGGAAAACGCCACGCAACTCCGTAGTTCGCGCCCCGACTAATGCCGAATCATTACGTACGTTTAATGGCGTCTTTTCACGAGCCTCCGGCGTCTCTATGCTAGATTGAAAATTGGAGATGAATTGAGCTTCCCAGCTCCCATTGCCTTCCTCCTTACAGACGTGAATATCTGGCAGATGATCCAGGGCAGTCCCTTGACTCTCGCGGTCATGGGCGTCCTCTTCTGTTTTTCCATCTATTCCTGGACCATTATCTTTTCCAAATGGCAGGCCCTGCGCGGCGCGCGTAAGACCAACGACCGCTTTCTGCGAGCCTTCCGCAAGTCCTCTGGCCTGGAGGCCGTCATGGTGGCCAGCGAACGGTACCGTCCGTCTCCGCTGGTCACGGTTTTCGATTTCGGCTACGAAGAAGTGGAGCGGCAGGTGCGAGGCCGCAACAAGATGACCAACCGCACCTCCGTGGAGCGCGCCCTGCAACTGGCGGTGAGCGAAGAAATGACCCGCCTGGAACGCAACATGAGCTGGCTCGCCACCACCGCCACCGCCAGCCCTTTCATCGGACTGCTGGGCACCGTGCTAGGCATCATCCAGGCCTTCATGGACCTCAGCCAGCAGGGCAGCACCAGCCTGCGCACCGTGGGTCCGGGAATCGCGGAGGCGCTGATCGCCACCGCGGTCGGCCTGATGGCGGCCATTCCGGCGGCCATTTTCTACAACGTGCTCAGCGGCAAGATCCGCGATCTCGGCACCCGCATGGACGATTTCGCGATGGAGTTCCTGAACATGGTGGAGCGCAGTTTCGGAGAGTAGCTTATGGCGATGTCCGTGAATGGCGGCGGATTCGGATTGCGGTCGCGGCGGCGCGGCGGCGGCACCCTCTCGGAAATCAACGTCACTCCCTTTGTCGACGTGGTGCTGGTGCTGCTGATCATCTTCATGCTCACCGCGCATGTGATGGAATTCGGTATCGAGGTCGACGTGCCGGAGGTCCGGTACGTGCAGAATACCACCCAGGAAATGCCGGTGGTCACCATCGACAAAACCGGAGACTACACCCTCGGCAGCGGAACCCATGTCAATATCAACGACCTCGTGGCTCAGATCCGCAGCAAGTATCCGTCCGCCAAGGGCGTCTACGTACGGGCCGACAAGCAGACCATCTGGGACCCCATCGCGCAAGTCACCGCGGAATTGGGCCAGGGCAACCTTAAGGTGTACATGGTCACCCAGCCGGTGGACTCCCCCGCCAGGAAGCGCTAGCCATGCCTTCCCACGCCGACATCCTGGACCGGCCCGAACCCCTGACGATCCCGTTTTGGGTGTCGCTGACCCTGCACATCCTGGTGATAGGGGGCCTGTCCGCCGGCGTCTTTCTGGAGAACCGGAATCATCTGAACATGGGCAGCCTTACCGGCGGCGGACTCGGCGGCGTCCTGGTCAACCCCGTGGCGAGCATCCCGCTGCCCAATCGTGGCGGGCCGGAAAATCCGGTCGCCAACGACACCCAATCCCAGGTGCCCACGCCTCCCGCGCCCAAAGCGAAGGCCAAGCCCGCTCCCAAAGTGAAGGCTCCGCCACCCAATGCCATCGCTCTCAAGAGTGACAAAGCGCCCAAGCGGCCGGCGGAAACGCCGTCGCAACCCAACAAGTTTCGCGACCAGCAGAAATACGACGACAGCCAGCTTTATAGCAATGCCGGCCAACGCATGAGTTCGCCGGCGCTCGCGGTGCAAGGCGGCGGTGGTGTGAGGTTGGGCGACAGTTCGCCGTTCGGCGAGCAGTTCGGAGCCTACGCCAACCTGATCCGCGATAATATCGCGCGCAACTGGAAGCCTTCCAGCCTGGGCCCGCGGTCGTCCGCCGCGCCTGCCGTGGTGGTCCGGTTCACCATTCGCAGCGATGGCTCGGTGACCAACGTGAAAATCGGCACAAGCAGCGGCATCAGTGCCATCGACATTTCGGCGCAGCGCGCGGTGGAGGACGCTCAACTGCCCGCGCTTCCGCCCAACTTTCCGCGCAAACAGGCCGATGTGGAACTCAAGTTCGAAGTGGGGAATTAAATGAAACGAATCGTCCGGATAATGGGAGGGGCCGCCGCAACGCTAGTGGTCCTGGCGGCGCAACAGACCGATTTTAGCGGAGTCATCAGGAAGAATGGGCAACTTCCCGCTCTCGCGGTCCCCGATTTTCGAGGCGACGCCGGGGCGCAAGCCTTCATGGCCTCGTTCAATCAGACGCTCTGGAGCGACCTCGACGGCGCCGGCATCTTCCGCATGGTTCCCAAGGGTCAATATCCCCTCGCCATCCCGCAGCAACTAGCCGATTTCAAAATGCCGTCGCCACCGGACAACACCCCGTTGCGCCGCGGCCAGGCTCCTCCGCCACCGCCGACTGGCGGTGGCCTGTGGTTGTCGGATTGGTCGAACCCCCCGGCGCAGGCGAACTACGTGACCGTGGGGTACAGCGCCGTGCAAAATAGCCTCTTCGTGCTGCGCGGGTGGCTGGTGGATCTCAGCATCTCCTCACCGGCCAATGCCGGGGCGCTGGCCAAGACTTACATCGAATCCTTGGACGAAGCCGGCGCGCGCAAAGCCGCCCACGAGTTCGCCGCCGATATCCTGGAGCGCTTCGGCGCCAAGTCGCTGTTCGGTTCGCATATCTATTTCCTCCGGCACACCGGAACGCTGAAGGCGCCGGTACAGGAAGTCTGGGTGATGGATCCCGATGGAAAAAATCAAAAGCAGATCACCCACTTCAATGCCATCTCCGATTTTCTCGATGTCTCTCCCGACGGCGGTAAAATAGCATTCACTAGCTGGGTTCGCGGCAATCCTGGTATATTTGTATTTTCGGTGGATCCAGTCCGGGATTTGCGGTTTTACAATCAACGGGGCGCGTCGGTGACGGCCAGTCCTGCGTTCACTCCCGATGGAAAACAGATCGTTTTCGTATCGTCGGTGTCAGGCTGCTGCGGAATTTTCGTTGCCAACGCGGATGGCGGCAACGTGCATCCGATTACGACGTCCAGATCGAACGATGCCGAGCCTAAGGTGAATCCCAAGACTGGTTCGCAGATCGCTTTTTCTTCGGGCCGTTCCGGTCCCGAGCAGATTTACCTGATGAGCATGGATGGAGCGGATGTCGAGCGTCTTACCGACGGCACCGGCGAAGCTTCCAATCCGTCCTGGCATCCCGATGGGCAATTTCTGGCGTTCGCCTGGACGCGCGGATTCATGACCGGCGCGTTCAATATTTTTATCATGAACGTGGCCCGGCGCGATTATCAGCAGTTGACACATGGCGAAGGGAAAAACGAGAATCCTAGTTGGGCGCCCGATGGCAAGCACATCGTGTTCATGTCGACGCGCTCGGGTTCGTCCCAGATCTGGTCCATGCTTGCGGATGGAACGCAGTCGCAGCAGCTCACTACGCAGGGTTCTAATTTACACCCGGTGTGGGGTAAATAGTCGAAGATTTTTGAGGAGGCGATGTTCATGTTCAGCAAACGGAAGATTACATTCATCTGTCTTGCAGTCTCGATAGCGCTATTCGCCGAGGGTTGCAAGAAGAAGGTTCCGGCCCCCCCGCCGCCACCGCCGCCGCCGGCCCCGGCAGTGGTCGCGCCGCCGCCGGCTCCCACGGCTCCCACCGTGGCGCAGTTCAGCGCGGAGCCGAGTTCGATTCAACGCGGACAATCCGCCACGTTGCGCTGGGAAGTCAGCGGCGACGTGTCCAATGTGGCCATCAACCAGGGCGTTGGAACCGTACGCAGTACCGGAAGCCAGAACGTTACACCCACCAGCTCCACCACCTACACTCTGACGGCCACCGGTCCCGGCGGCTCGGTCACCTCTTCGGCCACGGTGTCGGTTGTGACCCCGCCGCCACCAGCGCCGCCGCCCACACCCATGGCGGCGCCCAGAGCCACCGTGGAGCAGCGCTTGGGGTCGGACGTGCAGGATGCCTTCTTCGACTACGATAAGAGCGAACTCAACGCCGAGGCGCGTGACGCCCTCACCCGCGACGCCGGCTCGCTGAAGGCCATTCTGTCGGAGTTCCCCACCGCCACCATCACCATCGAAGGCCATTGCGACGAACGCGGCTCGGCCGAGTACAACCTCGGGCTGGGCGATCGCCGCGCCAGTTCCGCCAAGGAATTCCTGGTGTCGCTGGGCGTCCCTGCCGACCGGCTGATGACCAGAAGCTACGGCAAGGAACGGCCGCAATGCACGGACGCGAACGAAACCTGCTACCAGAAGAACCGGCGGGCCCACTTCTCCCCCGGGCAGTAGGATAGAAACAGAGACTTGAAATACCGGGCGGGGGCGTGCCTCGCGGCCGCTTAGCCGGTCGGATGTCACGGCTTCCCGCCCCGTTCAGGAGAGTTGTATATGTTCCGACGTTTTGCGGTGTGTGCTCTGGTTGCCGCGGCGGCGCTTGCGCTGGTCCCCCTGCGTTCGCCCGCCGCCAGCAAGGAAATCATGGAACTGCAGCGGGATGTCGCCGGCCTGCAGGAGCAGTTGCGCCTTTTGAAGGAGTCGCAGGATAAGCAGTTGTCGGCCCTCACCGTACTGGTGCAGCAGGCGCTCGATACCTCCAAGACATCCACCACTGGAGTAGCGGTGATCCAGAACAACCTGCAGCAGAGCCTCAAAGATCTGGAAGCCAAGGTGGTCACACCGGTGGCGGGACTCTCCACCCGCCTCGACGGCATGGATCAGGATATGCGTATTTTGCAGCAATCCGTGAGCGACCTCACCGGCTCCATGAACAAGCTCCAGCAGCAACTCACCGATCTGAACCGCGCCGTGGCCATTCTCCAGGCGCCGGCGCCGGCGCCCCCCGCCGCCACCAGCCCCACCGGTGGAGGCGCCCCCATGGCAAACGCGGTACCGGAAAACGCCCCATGCCCTCCGGCCAGCCAACTGTTTCCCGACGCCAATTCCGACCGTGGCGCCGGCAAGTACGATCTTGCCCTGAAGGAATACGCCGACTACCTGCGCTGCTACGGCAACCTGCCCCTGGCCCCCAACGCGCAGTTCTATATCGGCTCCGTTCATAGCCTCCAAGGCGACAATGAATCCGCCGTCAAAGATTTCGACGTGGTCCTGGAGAAGTACCCCGACAACAACAAGACTCCCGACGCCCTCTATTCCAAGGGTTTGGCGCTCGAGAAGCTGGGACGCCTCACCGACGGAGCCAACGAGTTCGCCGAACTGATCAAGCGTTTTCCCAAAAGCGACCTGGCCGCGAAGGCCTGCGACCAGAGAAAAGCCATGGGGTTGAACTGCGGCGTTCCTCCGAAAACCGCCCCGGCGAAGAAGAAAAAAGCGTAGCAGATAGTAGCCGCCGATGAACGCCGATAAACGCCGATAAAACAAAACCCCTCTTCGTCGGCCTTTCTTGTCTTATCGGCGTTCATCGGCGGCTACTCCCTGTTTTGCATTTCTCGGGTCCCCGGCACGGTATGATGGCCGGATGGCTGCTGTCGCCCCCACGGTCGCGCTCCCCACCAACCACTGGATCGTCGGCCGCGGCGTAGACCTTTCCCTGGTCATCGGCAGCGCCCTCGCAGGCTACGCCTACCTGCTTCTCTACACCGCTTTCCACGTCCCCATCACCCTGCTGTGGTGGTTCTGGTCCGTGGGCTTCGACGGCACCCACATCTTCGCCACCGCGTCGCGCACGTTTTTCGACCGCGAAGCGCGCGCCCGCCATCCCCGTCTGCTCTACGGCAGCCTGATCTTCTTCTTCGCCATCGGACCCGCGATGGTGCTCGCCGGGGCCGTCAAATACCTCGCCATCCTGGTGGGAGTCTGGGCCTACTATCACGTCATCCGCCAGCACTACGGCTTCATGGTGCTGTACAAGGTGAAGTGCCGCGACCTGCACCCGCTCGACAACACCCTCGACCGCGTTTTTCTGGGCGTCATGCTGGTCTTTCCTCCCTTTCACCGCTTCTTCATTCACCACCCGGAGGAATTGGGCCTGCACACCGCCGTCCCCCAACTGGAGCCCTTCTTGTGGGCCATCGTGACCGCGACCCTGGCCGTTTACCTGGCCCGCCAGTGGAGGAATTGGCGCGCCGGCCAACCGGCCAACGTGCAGAAGTACCTGTTGTTCGCGGCTATCATGCCGCTGCACTGGCTGACCTTCGCCTATATGAGCTGGCAAGCGGCCGTCCCCACCGTGACCATCGTGCACAACCTGCAATACCATGCGATTGTCTGGTTCCACAATCGCAACCGCTATGCAGGCCAAGGCCAAGCCGCTCACGGACCGATCCCCGCCGCTGTCAGCCGCAGCCTGCTGGCGTATGTCGCGGCAGCCTTGGCGTTCAGTCTGCTCTATCGGATCCCCGGCTTCGAGTTGGGCAAAGTCTCCGAGCTGGCCTTTGGCTTCTTCTGCGGCTTCGGCCTCACCCACTATTACCTCGACAGCCGCATCTGGCGTGTCCGCCACGACCCCGGCCTGCGCGCCGCCCTCCGCATGGGGTGAGTGCTAAGGTCCTCCCCGCCGGGAGGTATGGGATGTGGCAGAGCGCGGCTTCGCCGCCAGGTGTCAGCTTTCAGCCTCCTCACGCGCCTGCGGCGCTATGCATGGAAACCACTGACTGCTCCGAGAGCCGCCGTTGAAAACAAAGGGTCGGGGAAGCAGTCAGTGGAGAGCGTTCAGCGTTCAGCTTTTGAGTCATCGCCGTGAGCGTGCGTTTAATCCTAAAAACGGCGGTTGAGACGCCGCCGGAATAGTCTTCACCTTCAGCCGCAAATGCTTGTAGCAAAACCAGTTGTCGCCCATTTGGTGAACTGCGCGGCAGTTGAAACTTCAGACAGGTCGCGGACTTGCCAACCGTGCTGAGGGGTCAACTGCCGTTTTTCGGTTAATTAACTTCTGTGGTTTCGTTGGCGGTGTCGTGGTCGGCGGAGAGCTTCCCTCTCCTCATGCCCGTACCACGGACGAGCTGGAGACTTTTCTCCGCCAACAGCTCGCGCCGTGCTGCCGCTATGGAGCCACCACCACCTACGCGAATTGGGGCAACGCCATGCACGGCGCACTCCCCGGCCGAGGCCCGTTGGCTTTCGGAGCGCACCAACCAGCCCGCCCGTATCATGCTGCCATTGGCCATGCAGGTCTGCTGGGATGGCCGTGTCTCCGCGTGTTCCAGCCAGCCCGTTTCTGCCCCGCGGGTCGACGCCCAGGGCGGGCGTCTCCGGTAATCGCACCGGGGAAGACACCACCCCCAAAGCGGTCGCGGGATGCCTTCACCCAAGACCGGCTGTGGAGGCCCGTGGAGCCCATTGGAGCCCATTGGAGCCCATGCGCCTGGAATTGACACGCCAACCTTTGCGGTTATACTGATGAGACTGAGCATGCCGATCAAAAGAGCGTTGATTACGGGCATTACCGGGCAGGATGGATCGTACCTGTTGGAGTTGCTCCTGGCGAAAGGCTACGAAGTGCACGGGATCGTGCGCCGGGTGGCGCTGGAGGATCCGGTGCACCGTCTATCGCGCATCGTAGCTTACCGCGACCAGGTGCAACTCCACGCCGCTTCCATCGAAAGCTATGCCAGCCTCCACCAGGTGGTGGCCAAGGTGCAACCCGACGAGTGCTACCACCTGGCCTCGCAGAGCTTTGTCAGCTACTCCTTTGACGACGAGTTCTCCACTCTGAATACGAACATCAGCGGCACGCACTATCTGCTCGCGGTCGTGAAGAATTGCGTTCCGGCTTGCAGGGTTTATTTTGCCGGATCCAGCGAGATGTTCGGCAAGGCGGAAGAGTTCCCACAGAATGAATGCACCCGTTTCCACCCGCGTTCGACGTACGGGATCAGCAAGGTCGCCGGGTTCGAGTTGACGCGCAATTATCGGGAAGCCTATGGCTTGCACGCATCCAGCGGCATCCTGTTCAACCACGAGTCGCCCCGGCGCGGCTTCGAGTTTGTGACGCGCAAAATCACTTCCGGTCTGGCGCGGATTGTGGCAGGCATGCAAACCGAGCTGCGCTTGGGAAACATGGATGTGCGGCGCGACTGGGGGCATGCCCGCGAGTATGTGGAAGCCATGTGGCTGATGCTTCAACAGCCGGAACCGGACGATTACGTCGTCGCCACCGGAGAGACCCATTCGGTCCGCGAGTTCGCGGCCGCGGCCTTCGCCTGGGTGGGACTGGACTATCGCGATTATGTGACGAAGGACCCGGTCTTGTTCCGGCCGGCCGAAGTCAACCTGCTCCTTGGAGACGCTTCCAAAGCCAAGGAACGGCTTGGATGGAGTCCGCGTACCGGCTTCCACGAACTGGTTCGGGAGATGGTTGAGGCCGACTGCCGGGCCGTCGGCGTTGGCGACGCGGTGCGCACGGAGTTGGGCGCCCTCGCGAGCTGAAGCCGCCGGCCGCATGCCGCCAGGCTAACCCCGCTGACCGGCGGAATTTGGCGCGCCGGATAGCACCACGGTTGTGGGTGCTTAACCGGGGGGGAAGCACAATGCCACGTACTTTTCCCGCGGCCCGGATTCTGTATTTGTTGTGGGGCAGCCAAGCCTCGCTGCAAGCCGCCTTTTGGGCGGTCTTCGGTGCGTCGACAAGTCTTCGTGCCCCGAAAAGGCCGGACTGAAAGCCGGCTGCAAGCCAGGGTTGGCTTGCCCAGTCCGGCCCCCATTGCCCCAAAACGGTTAAGCACCCCCACGGTGTCCCGTCCCGCGCCCAAGCCGGAGCTTCGGGTATGATGAGAGCCAATGCGGATCATGCTCGATGCGACCAGCCTACTACTACCCAGCGCCGGCGTAAAGACCTACATGTACTACTGGATCCGCTCGCTGCAACGTTCCGGAACTCAAGACACAATCCGGCTGTTCCCCTTCTTCGGACGGCTCGCGGAACTCGATCACCAGAGTTCTTCGGTCGGAGCACGGCGGACCGCGCTAGCCGCTATGGCCGTGTATTTCTCCAATATCGGGTGGAATCCCATACTGGAGGTTGTCGGATGCGCCGCCGATGTGTTTCACGCGTCTCAGCACTTGCGGAATCCTCCGCACCGGGCCACGCGGCTCACCGCAACCATCTATGACATGACCTGCTGGCTCATGCCGGAGCTGCACGTTTCCGCGAACGTGAATGCCACCCGCCGGTACGGAGAGAGGGTGTTGCGGCGTGCGGAAGCCTGTATCGCGATCTCCGAACAGAGTAAGCAGGACGCTGTCGAGATACTCAAACTGCCCGCTGACAGGATCGAGGTGATCTACCCCGGCGTAGCGGAGGAATTCTTCACCGTGGATCGGCCGCAAGCGCAAGCCGTTGCGAAGCGGCACAGGCTGGATAAACCTTACTTGCTCTACGTGGGCACCATCGAGCCGCGAAAGAACGTCGATCGCTTGCTGGACGCGTACCGATCGATCTGCGACCCGGTCCGTAAGGAGCACGAGCTGGTTGTCGCGGGGCCGCTCGGGTGGTGCTCGGAGGCGACCAAGGAACGGCTTCGGGCACCCGAACCGGGAATCCGGTATCTGGGTTACGTGTCCGAGGCCGATCTCCCGGGTCTCACCGCGGGTGCCGCGGCGTTCGTGTATCCCTCTCTGTACGAAGGCTTCGGACTGTCGGTTGCCCAGGCGATGGCTTGCGGCGTGCCGGCCATCGCGTCACGTGGCTCGGCGCTCGGCGAAATTGCCGGCGGCGACGCGATCCTGGTGGATCCCAGGGACACCGGCGCGATCGCGGCGGCCATCGAACAGCTTCTGGGTTCGCCTTCCCTGAGGGAGGACCTGGGGCAACGCGGCCGCTTGCGCGCGGCCTCGTTCCGGTGGGAACGCAACGCCCAACAGTCTCTGGCCTTTTTCCACAAGTTCGCCTCCCGCTGAGCGCCTCCCGGCGAATCGCCGGATCGGAAACGCCGACGGCGAGACAGATCTCGATGTCCCTCCGCGGGAGGTAGTTGCGTGAAGAGGACACGGGCGTGATCCTGCCGCACCTCCTCGAATAACGCCGCGGGGCCAACTTCCGGGTGGCTGAAATTAACCGTCCAAATCTGTTTGAACCATGATTTTCAGCGTAAGCGCTCTAGAATCAAACAGTTTGGCCGGTTATTTTTGGCATAACCGGTCCAATCTGTGCACGCTGCGCCTAACCTTCAGATTCAGGCCGAGTTAAGCCTAAGCGGGCATCATGATTGGCCGGTTATGCCGACCATACACCCAGAGACTCCGCTGGGCGGTTTCCGCCGGCAAAACGCTGTGCATGCATGGATTTCTTGTGCGAAGGGCTGTTCCCGCCGGCAATCGGTAAATTACAGGCGGTTGATCGACTGCCTCTAGTAGTCAGCGTTCAGCCCGGACATTCGGGCTTGAAATGCCTAAAGCCGCGGCCATCTCTGGCCGATGACTACATAGGATGTCTCTCCCGATGCGGATCATCTGGATCGCCAGCCTGTGGTGTCTGTGCCCCCTGCCAGGAGAGGCGCAACACTGGTCATTCCAGATGTATGGAACCGACCAAGGCTTAACCAATCCCACGATTCTCGCATTGCAGCAGGATCGCCAGGGTTTTCTGTGGGTTAGCACGGAAGGCGGCCTTTTCCGCTACGATGGCGACCGCTTTCAACCTTTCGCTGCGAAGTCCGTCACGAAACACGGCAATGGCAACTCCATACATAGCTCGGCCGACTGCCAATTCTGGACGGGATCGAACGCCGGCTTATTCCGGTGGACTGGAGATGCCTTCGCGGCGGTTCCGGGGTTTGAAGACGTCGAACTGATGAGCGGCCAGGCGATCGGCAGCGATGCCACAAACCTCTATGTGGCCGCGCCATCGGGACTTCGCTCGATGCCTCTCCACGGCAACGGACAACCGCGCGTGGTGTCGCCGAAACAGTCCTATAGCGTATTCGTGGCATCCGATCAAACGGTGTGGTTCAGTTGCGGGCTTGTGCTGTGCTCGCTCAAAGGTGCTCGGGAGGAGGAGTGGGCCGGCGACCGCGGCGTGACCGGCGGGCCTTGGAGAAGTATCGTAGAGGATCATGCCGGGCGCCTGTGGATTCGTTCCCCCGAAAAAGTGCTGGTACGCGATTCGCCTGGGTCGCCGTTTCATGAAGTGCCAAACCTCCCCAACTTAAACTCCACCCACAACGCGCCCTTGGTAACCAACCGTCTCGGGCAGGTCCTGATTCCGCACAGCGCCGGGTTGATGATTTGCGACAGCGGCCAGTGCCGGAACTTCGGCGCGGAAAGCGGCCTGCGGCACGCCGAAGTGACCAGTGCCTTTGAAGACCGCGAGGGTTCGCTTTGGATTGGTTACAGTGGCCACGGAGTGGCTCGCTGGCTGGGACGCGAACAATGGCAAAGCTTCGGCGAGGAAGAGGGACTTGCCAATCCGTCCATATGGCGCATCGTACGCGACCACGCCGGTGACCTGTGGATCGGCACCAGCCGTGGCTTATTTCACGGCACCCAGGCTGGCGGCCGTTGGCGGTTTCGGCCAACGGATGCCGTGGGCGAGTTGTCCGTGTATGGATTGCAAGCGGAAGCCGACGGCTCCCTCTGGGTGGGCACGTTTAAGGGCGGGGCGAATGGGCTGGTGCGATATGACCCCCGGACCCATCAGCGGCGCATCTATCCTCCGCCCCAATCTGTCGCGCGGTTCTCGGTCAATGCGATCGACCGCGATGACAAAGGCACGGTTTGGGTTGCGACGGGACACGGCGTCATGCGCCTCCTGCCGGGCGCCGGGCGGCTTGAATCCGTTCCCCTACCGATAGGCGACGCCGGCATCTCAGAGGTCAAGTCCACCGATCAAGGCCTCTTCGTAGCCGGCAACAAGGGGCTGTACATTCAGCAGGGGCAGGTGCACCGTTGGCTTACCGTAGCAGATGGGCTGAAGGATAATTGGGTTCAGTCCGTCGTCATCGGACCCGATGGGGCACTCTGGATTTCCTACTTCGCGCCTGTAGGGATTACACGCATCGAAATCAATGGCGGGAATTTGCGGATGCGGCACTTTACAACCGCCGACGGACTCCCCAGCGATGTCGTCTACTCGCAGTTCTTCGATGCAGGCGGCCGGCACTGGCTGGGTACCGACAGCGGCGTAGCCGTACTCGAGGGTGATCGATGGATCCACTACGACACCTCCGACGGCCTTGTCTGGAACGACTGTAACGCGCACGCGTATCTCCCCGAGGCCGATGGCACCGTCTGGGTGGGAACCAGCGCGGGCCTGTCCCGCTTTCACACAGTGGCCCCGCCGAAAACCATCCTGCCGGAGGCGCTGATCACCTCCGTGCTGCGCAACGATGTGCCGGTCCGGAGTACGGAATTCGATTCCTCGACCCATTCTTTGGTCCTTCGTTTCACGATGCTGTCCTACCAGAGGCGGGCAGTAGGATTCCGGTATCGGATCGGAACCGAATCGAGCCCGTGGATGCACACACAAACACGCGAGGTCCGTTTCGCCGAGCTTCCGTCCGGACCGCATCGGTTCGAGGTTCAGGGGGAAGCCGAACCGGGAGTGTGGACTCACTCCGCCGTCCTGCGGTTTCGAATTCGTCCGCCCTGGTTCCGGGCCTGGCAGTCTCAGGCGGGTTTGCTCCTGGCTCTGGCTGGGCTCTCCTGGTGGTGGTGGCGGCAGCGGGAGATGCGCCAACATACGCTGCGAGCGAGGCTCGAAGCGGCGGTGGTGGAACGGACGCGGGAACTGGCCGCCGCGAATGCCGCGCTTCAGGTTTCCAAGGAGGCTGCGGAAGCGGCCAGCTTGGCCAAAGGCGAGTTTCTTGCCAACATGAGTCACGAAATCCGCACTCCGATGAACGGAGTGATTGGGATGACGGGCCTGCTGTTGGACACGGATCTCACGATTCGGCAGCGGGAATGCGCCGAGACCGTGCGCCAGTCCGGTGAAAACCTGCTGAGTCTGATCAACGAAATACTCGATTATTCCAAGATCGAGGCCGGCAAGTTGGACATCGAGACTTATCCGTTCGACCTTTGCGAGGTCATCGAGGAAGTCCACGATCTGCTGGCCGCCGGGGCCAGCCAGAAGAACATCGACTTGCTCCTGGAATATCCCACGCGAGCGCCCCGGAAGTTTATGGGAGACGGTGCGAGAATCCGCCAAGTAGCCACCAATCTTGTAGGCAACGCCATCAAGTTCACATCTAGCGGCCATGTGCTGGTCTCTGTGCAGGGCGAGGAGCAGGACACCGGAAGCTCGCAGATACGGATCTCGGTGCAGGACACAGGCGTGGGAATTCCCCAGGACAAAATCGGATTGCTTTTTGGGAAGTTCAGCCAGGTGGACGGCTCGACCACGCGGAGATATGGCGGCACGGGACTGGGCCTGGCCATTTCCAAACAGCTCGTGAACCTCATGGGAGGGTCTATCGGAGTCGAGAGCCGACTGGGCGAAGGATCCACTTTCTGGTTCGAACTGACTCTGCTACTTGATACGCACCCGCATGCCGCACCGCCTCTTGTGGCTGACATCACCGGCCTGCGGGTTCTGATTTTGAGCGACAACGAAGTCAACCGGCGTGTGCTCGATGAACAAATCACCGGTTACGGAATGCGCACCGGAAGCCTTGCAGCCGGCGAGCAGGCCCTGCCGGCGATGCGCGCGGCGCAGGGGGCCGGCGACCCCTATCACCTCGTCTTTCTCGATTGTCCGCTGCGCGAAGGCGGCGAGATCGCATTCGCCCGGGAGATTCGCTCCGACCCGTCCGTCCGTGGCTGTGTAATTGTGATCTCTAGTTCCATCGGACAATGCCAGGAACTCAGACTCGCCCAGAGCGGCATCATCGATGCGTGTCTCAACAAACCAGTGCGCCAGTCGCTACTGGTCAATACCCTGGCGAGCGCCTGGGCCAAACGGCAGGGAGCGGAGCCTTCCCCAAGCCTTCAGGCGAAACCGAAGACGGCGGATCTGAATCAAACCTTCGCTGGTAAGTTCGCGGCGTGCAACAGCCGGATTCTGGTTGTGGAAGACAACGTCGTCAATCAGTTGGTCGCGTGCCGATTGCTGGAGCGCCTCGGTGTGCGCACGGACGTGGCTGCCAACGGCCGGGAGGCGGTCGAAATGTCCGCATTGGTGCCTTACAGCCTGATCCTCATGGACTGTCAGATGCCCGAGATGGACGGTTACGAAGCCACCCGTGAAATCCGGCGCCGGGAAGGCTCGACGCGGCAGGTGGCCGTGATTGCGATGACGGCCGAGGCCGTGACGGGCTCTCGCGAAAGGTGCCTGGAAGCGGGGATGGACGACTACATCTCGAAGCCCGTGAAATTGGATGAACTGTACCATGTGCTGAGTAGATGGCTCCCGCAAGAGCAAACCGAGACCCCACTAACACTGAACCGAAGGGGTTAAAGGAGCTAATAGCTGTCGCGAAATCCCCTTCTCCCCGCCACTTGGCACGTACGGTGGCATCGTTACCCGCTGTTTCCGTCGAAGAAGGCGGTCCAAAAGAAGAAGCCGGGCCGTCTGATCCTAAAAACGGCGGTTGAGACGCCGCCGGAATAGTCTTCTCCTTCAGCCGCAAGTGTTTGCAGCAAAGGCAGTTGTCACCCATTGGGTGAACTGCGCGGCAGTTGAAACTCCAAACAGGTCGCGGACTTGCCGACCGTGCTGAGGCTCAACTGCCGTTTTTCGGCTGATGCAACATTTGCAACGGCGCGGCAGCGGCCGTACCGGCATCCCGAAGGGGAGTCCTGGTGGCGGCATCCGGGGTGGTTGGGGCTGATCCGTCTATCGGAACTTGTGCCTGCATGAGGCGAGAGCTTTCAGGAGAGCCGGACGCTGGAAATCCGCACCTCCGGTTCGACGAGGGGGGAGTGGGTCGCGCTGTGCGCGTCGCCCTCTCTCCTACTCTACCGGCTCGGTGAGAGGCTCTCATCCGCCGATCCGCGACCGGGCTAATCTTCCAGTATCACGTGCGCCATCCCCAACTCCGCGGTGTGCGTTATCGAGAGCGACACATTGCGGACGCCCAGTTTCTCCGCAATCCGCGCGGCCACGCCGTGAAGGCGCAGGGTTGGCTTCCCAGTGCGCAGGTTGGCCACCTCGAAATCGTGCCAGGTAACGCCGCGGCGCCAACCCGTGCCGATGGCTTTCATGCCGGCTTCCTTGGCGGCGAAGCGCGCCGCATAACGTTCGAAGCGATTGGCCTTTCGCTCCACATAGTCGATCTCCGCCGGTGTGTAGATGCGCTCGACGAAGCGCGCCCCAAACCTCTCGATGGAGGCCTTGATGCGCGGCACTTCCGCCAGGTCCACTCCCGTTCCGACGATCATCTCAGACCGCTCCCGCCGTGGTGATGGTCAGCCGCCCGTGCTTCACGCCTTTGGTGCTGATCAATTGGTCGGCCACTTTCCGCACTTCCGCCGACTTGCCTTTCACTACCAGCACTTCCAGGCAGTTATCGTGGTCGAGGTGGACGTGCAGGGTGGAAAGAATCGCATGGTGGTGGTCGTGCTGGATGGCCGTCAGTTTCTGGTTCAGTTGCCGCACGTGGTGGTCGTAGACCAGCGTCACCGTGCCCACTACCCGGCTTTCCGGCGACTCCCAGGTCTGTTCCACCAGTTCGTCGCGAATCAGGTCGCGAAACGCTTCGGAGCGGTTGGTGTACCCGCGCCGCCCGATGAGGCGGTCGAACTTGTCCAGCAGGTCGCTATCGATCGCGACGCCAATCCGGCTGAGGCCGCTCATTGCTACCCAATGGTAGCACCCGGTAACCGGGGGCTTGGTGGCCGAGTTCCCGAATCGCCCTACACCGCGGATGAGCGGCGTAGGTATGTCGTCCAAGAGTAAGTCGAAACCTTAATCGCCGGCCTTGCCTGACGCGGCCTGGCGCTTGTGGTATTCGGCCCAGCGCTTTTTTTGTGCGGCGGCGATGCGCGCGCGGGCGGCACCGCTCATTACCCGCTTCACCCGCACTATGCCGGGTTTCTTGGCTGGCGCCTTCTTGCCTTTCAACTGGGCTTGCAACTCGCGAATTTTTCCTTCAATTTTCTCTTTCTCGACCTGATAGCCAATAAGGGCCATCTCCAAGATGCCGAGATCCTGTGAAGCTTGTGCCATGCGAAATACCCCCGCACAATATAACATAATAGTGAACTAACGTGTCAATATATTAAATTCTTGATCCGAGCCGGAGCTAAGTGCATGCGACTGGTTATCCAGCGGGTGAAAGAATCCCGGGTAATTGTGAATGGTAGTACCATCGGGGCTATACGTAGCGGACTCGTGGTATTGCTGGGCATTTCACGGGAAGACACCCGCGCGGAGGCGGACTACTTGCTTGATAAGCTGCTCGGGCTCCGGATCTTTCCCGACGATGCCGGAAAGATGAACCGCAATATCGTGGAATCCGGCGGCGCCTTACTGCTGGTTTCGCAATTTACGCTGTATGGAGATTGCCGCAAGGGACGGCGCCCGAGTTTTGACCGGGCGGCGCCGCCGGAGATGGCCCGCATCCTCTATGAGTACTTCGTGCAATCGGCCAGACAAGGACCGGTACCCGTGGAAACAGGTGAATTTCAGGCGGCGATGGAGGTGCACCTGGTGAACGACGGCCCGGTGACGATCCTGCTGGACTCCGACGACCGGCAAAAGAAAACCGCTCCCTGACGGCCGGGCCATCGGGGAGCGGAAATGGTTACGGAGCGGCTCTTACTGGCGGCTCATGTACCGTTCGTATAGGCGGACCTGCTTGTTCGAAAGAGTAATCTCTTTACCTTTAATAAAAAGATGGCGGATCTGCGTGCGCACGTCCATGGGATCGCCGTCCACAATCATCAGGTCGGCCAGTTTACCTTTCTCCAGGGATCCGATCAGGTCGCCGGCTCCCCAGATCTGCGCCGGATTGATGGTGAGGGCCTTCAAGGCTTCGTCGTGCGGGAGACCGTAGGCCACGGCGGTAGCTGCCTGATAGGGCAGATCGCGGACGAATTCGTTAGTGAAGGTGCCTAGCGCGAACTTCACGCCGGCCTTGTACGCTTCAAACGGCTGGGTATAGCCCTGGTCATATTCGGCGTCCTCATTTTCCGGCAAGGCCAGAACGCGGCCCAGGATGATGGGGATGTTCTTGGCCTTCAGTTCGGGACCGGCTTTGGCAATGTCACGGGGCTGCAGAATCACGATTTTCACGTTCTGCTTTTCGGACCAGGCAATGGCGTCGTGGATGGCCGCGGCGCGCGATGCAGTTACTGCCAGCGGCATCTTCCCCTCAAGCACCGGAAGCATGGCCTCGAACTTGAGATCCCTGCGGAAATCCGGCAGGTTGGCGGCTTTGGCAGTCTTGTATTTGCGGGCGTCGTCGAAGAAGGCATTGAGTTTGGCGATCTGGTCCAGGACGGCGCGCTGCGCGTTGCCCGCGGCGTTGGCCGCGTTGGGGAACATATCCTGCATGTCGGCCGGCATCCCGCCGCCGCCGCCGCGCCCGCCCCGTCCGCCGGCGCTCGGGAAGTTCAGGACCATGGCCGCCGAACGGTTGATCTCCATCTCTTCCCAGGTCCAGCCGTCGGTATGCATCAGCGCCGCCTGGCCGGAAATCAGTTGGGCGCCGCCGCCGCCGCGTCCTCCACTGCCCTCGGGAAGCGTGATCGCGGTCGTGATGCCGTTCACCCGCACCACGCCGAAATGTTCGCTATCCGGGTTGACCGAGGATAAGGCTTTGAGTTGCGGCATGAAGTCGCCGATCTCGCCGGTGTCGATGGTTTCGCGAATCGACTCGATTTCTTCCAGGCCCAATTGCGTGGCCGAATCGATCCAGCCCGGATAAACCCGGAGTCCCTTGCCATCGAGCACCGTGGCGCCTTTCGGAGCGACGATTTTGGCGCCGATATCGATAATCTTGCCATCCTGAATGAGCAGCGATCCGCCTTTGAGCGGCGCGCCATTCATAGGATAGATGTCCGCGTTTTGGATGAGCACGGCGTCGCCGGCCGCAAAGGCCGCTACCGCGCCGAGCATCAGCAATCCCAAAAGTTTCATTGATTGGGCCTCCTGGTGGGCTGCTGCTTTTGGGCAGCTTTTTCTTTGTCCAGCAGTTTCTTTTTCTCCGCTTCCTTGGTTGCCTGCGCGGCAATTTCCTTGTCGCGGTCGAAATACTGCGTGCCGTCGATCCAGACCTTCTGAACCTTGGCGAAGTCCGACATCGGGAAGCCGTCGTAGAGCACCAAGTCGGCATCCTTGCCGACTTCGATGGAACCGACGGTCTTATCGATCCCCAACTGCTTGGCCGGATTGATGGTCACCATGGCGAGAGCCTCGGTCTCGTTCATCCCGCCATACTTCATGGCCTTGCCGGCTTCGGTATTGAGGTGGCGCATCAACTCCGCGTCGTCGCTGTTGAGACTCACCAGCACGCCCTTCTTGGTCATCAGAGCCGCGTTGAAGGGGATGGCGTCGATGGCTTCAATCTTGTAAGCCCACCAATCGCTGAAGGTGGATGCGCCCGCGCCATGGGCGGCGATTTCTTTGGCCACTTTGTAGCCTTCCAGCACGTGCTGGAAGGTGCGCACTTTGAAGCCGTTGTCTTCGGCGGCGCGAATCATCATGAGGATTTCATCGGCGCGGTAGCAATGGACGTGCACGTAGCGCTTGTTTTCCAGCACTTCCCTGAGCGCTTGCAACTTGAGATCCACGCGGGGTGGGATAGGATGCTCGCCCTTGGCCACTTTGGCGTCGTAGGCGTCCCAGTCCGCCTTGTAACCCTTGGCGTCGTTGAAGGCTTCGCGGATCACGTCTTCCACGCCCATGCGCGTGGCGGGGTAACGCGCCACGGGGGCGGTGGCTGCGCCGCGGCCGCCCTGTGGGTTGCCCGAGCGCTTGGGGTTTTCGCCCAGCGCGAACTTGATGCCCGGGGTGGCCCCGGCGAAAATCAGTTCCTGCGCGCTCTTGCCCCAGCGCATTTTGAGTGGCAGGGTCTGTCCGCCAATGGAATTGGCCGATCCGTGCAGGATGTTGGCCGTGGTTACGCCGCCCGCCAGCGCGCGGTAGATGGCGATATCGTCGGGGTTGATGATGTCCCTGATGTTGACCATCGCGGAGACCGACACGCTGCCTTCATTGATTCCGCCCGACCCGGCGATGTGCGAGTGGCAATCGATAATGCCGGGGATGAGATACTGTCCGCCGGCTTCGATAATGATGGCGCCGGCCGGCACCATTACTTTCTCGCCGATTTCGGCGATCTTACCGTCTTTTACCACCACCGAGCCCTTGAAGATTCCCTGGGGGCCCTCCGTCATGACGGTGGCATTTTGAATCACGATGATGTCGGCGCTCAATGGCGCCAGCGCCAGCAGTGTTCCCAATATGATTTTCTTCATTGATTCCCTCCCTGTCCCGGGTCGTCGGTGGCCGCGCCACCACGGCCGCCCGGTGCAGCCGTTTCCGCCGGCGTATATTTCTTGCCGTCCACAAACACCATCACGACAGTGGTGCGATCGTCGAAGATTTCGCCTTTAGTTACGACGAGGTTGGCGATCTTGCCTTTTTCAATGCTGCCCACGCGGTCGGCGATGCCGTAGATTTCGGCCGGCGACAGCGTCAGAGCGCGTAGCGCCTCGTCGCGCGACAGACCGTTGTCGATCGCCTTCTTCACGGCGCGCTGAAAATCGCGCGGCGTGTCCTGGCCGTCGGAGTATAGAGCGAACTTCACTCCGGCCTTCTGGAGCACTGCGGGCGCGGTGGGCGCCTGATCGCGCTCAATCAAAGTGCGCAGCGATTCGTTGGTATCCTCGTCATCGGCGGCAGCCGCGCGAGCAGGTGGCGTGGGCCAGCGGAGGCTCAGCAGCACCGTGGCGTTGGCCTTCTTCAAAAGCTCGACCGCTTCCGGCCGATAGGCCTCCCGCGCACCGTACAGAATCATGGGCTGCTTCAGTTCGGCCCCGAAGCGCAGCATGCGGTCGATCTCGATCAACTGGTTGGCCGGCAGCAGAATTCGCTGCGAGGCCAGCAGGCCTTCGAGCGCGCGGTCGTATTCCGGCCGCTGCATTCCGCGCGGATCCTTGGCGTAAGCATCCTTCACCAGCTTGTAGTGTCCGGCGTCGAGGTAGAGCTGGCGAATGTAGGAGATGATCCCCATGAGCGAACTGGGGAAACCGCCGCCGCCACCGCCGCCGCCACCACCGCGCCCTCCCGCGCCCAACGATAGATACTGTCCCGCCGCCGGAACCAGCACCATCTCGGCCGCCTTCTCCCCGGAAACCAAGTCGATGACCGAGCCTTGGCCGGCGAAAATACCGCGTGTGGGAAAGGTCACCGCGGTGGTGATTCCACTGCCGCGAACCGTCTCCACGCGCCGGTCTCCGGCTTGCAGTTCGTCGGCTGCCAGCAACCAACTGGTCGTTTGCGGCCGATCTTCCGGTCCCCAGGAGCGTTCCGCCGGTGCGGTGGCCACTGCTGCCGGAGCGGCTGTCTGGGCCGGCGCCGCGTTATTGCCGCGCCCGCCGCGTCCGCCGCCACCCGCGGCTGCCGCGGCGGGAGCCGCGCCGGGTATTCCCACGGTGCTCAATGCATCGATCAAGCCCGGGTAGACGGTCATGCCCTCGCCGTCCACCACCCACGCATCGGCCGGCACCGTAACATTCTCGCCGACCGCTTCAATCAATCCATTGCGGACAATGACCGTACCCTTGGCAATCACCGGGCCGCTCACTGTCACGATCTTCGCGTTGCGGATCGCTACGGTCGAGGGAGGCCCAGCCATAGCGCATGCACAACACCAGAGAAACGAAAGCCATAGTAGTTTCTTCATAAGGCAATGCCGGTATTATATACCTCGAAAACTTGCTGTGTGAATCGATATATGGCGCTCGGAACCTGGTCCAGGTTACCGTTACCGGCGTTCGGCCACGCCGCTTTATACTGGGATTTGTCCACTCGCAAACAGGTCCGCTACCGAGATGCCGGTGTCGATATCGACGAAGCCGGCCGCGCACTCTCTTCCATCAAGAAACTGGCGCGCCAGACGTTCACTGGCGGCGTTCTCACCGACATAGGCTCGTTCGGCGCGGCATTTCAGCTTACGGGATTTCGCAAGCCCGTGCTGGTGAGCTCCGCCGATGGCGTGGGCACCAAGCTGAAGGTCGCATTCCTAACGGGTCGCCACGACACGGTGGGGGAGGACCTGGTAAACCATTGCGTCAATGATATCGCGGTTCAAGGCGCGGTGCCGCTCTTTTTCATGGACTACTTCGCGGTAGGGAAGCTGCATGCCCCGGTGGCCGCGGCGGTGATCGCAGGGATTGCGCGCGGCTGCAAGCATAATGGTTGCGCGCTGATCGGAGGCGAGACTGCCGAGATGCCGGGTTTGTATGCCGACTCCGAATACGACCTGGCGGGCTTCATCGTAGGCGCCGCCGAGCGATCGCAACTGCTGACCGGGCGCGCGATTCACGCCGGCGACGTGTTGCTGGGGCTGCCTTCCACGGGTCTGCATACTAACGGATATTCGCTGGCGCGCAAGCTGCTCTTCGAGATCGCCGGCTACGGTCCCAAGACGCTGTTGCCGGAGGTGGGCGCTACGGTAGGGGATGCGCTGTTGGCGGTGCATCGCAGCTATTTGAAACCGATCCGGGCGTTGATGGCTGCCGGCCTACTGCGCGGCGCCGCGCACATTACCGGCGGCGGGATCACCGACAACACGCCGCGCATCCTGCCGAAGGAAACGGCTGTCGCCATCGACACCGGGTCGTGGCGCATTCCGCCGATTTTCGAAGTGTTGCGGCGCATCGGCAACATTCCGGTGGACGATTATCGCCGTACCTTTAATCTGGGTGTGGGCATGATCTTGGCGGTGCCGGCACGAGGGGCCGCGCGCGCGGAGACGGTACTGAGCAAGCTGGGCGAGTCGCCCTTCCGCATCGGCGAAGTGATCGACCGCAAACGCGGCCGGCCGCTGGTGGAGTACCGATGAAGCGGCTCGCCATTTTGATCTCCGGGCGCGGGTCGAATTTCGAAGCTATCGCGGATAGGGTGGCCGATCGAAGTATAGAAGGCGCCGAGATCGCGGTGGTGATCTCTAATCGGGCCGGCGCGCGCGGATTGGAGATTGCCCGCGGGCGCGGATTGAACGCGGTGTGCCTGCTGTCCAAGGGGCTGGATCGCGAAGTGTACGACCGCATGCTGCTGGCGGAGCTCGCGAGGTACGACATCGATTTGGTCTGTCTGGCCGGCTTCATGCGGCTGCTCAGCGCCACGTTCATCCGGCAGTTCCCTTGCCGTATTTTAAATATTCATCCGTCGCTGTTGCCGGCCTTTCCCGGGCTGGATGCGCAGCACCAGGCGCTGGAACACGGAGTGCGCATCACCGGTTGTACGGTGCATTTTGTGGATGAAGAGCTGGACGCGGGGCCGATTATTTTGCAGGCGGCCGTGCCGGTGCTGGATAACGATACCGTGGAGTCGTTATCTGAGCGCATTCTGTTTCAGGAGCATCGCACTTACTACGAGGCGATCCGTATCGTGCTTGCAGGGAAGTATCGGATCGTGGGGCGCCGGGTGGTGTTGGTGGCGGGTTAGTGTTTACAGCACCGCAGTGAGCTGAATCTCGCCGGCTAGAGGAGTGACCCATTTCTGCCTGCCGTGCCCGGGAAGTGGCTTCTCCGTGACCTGAATCACGCCGAATCGCTCCAGTATTTGGACATCGCGAGTGACTGCGCTTCTGTCACGGTTCAACTTCTTCGCCAGCATGCTGATGGACGTTGGTGTCTCTTTGACCTGCTTGAGCAGGAGCACTCGTTTCGCAGTCAGCAGGCAGAGAAGGTCCTCGACATCTTCAAAGGCGACCACCCTGCTGTCGGGAATGCGGTCGCCCCGGTCCGCCGCCTTCGCGAGTTTACGGCCCCGTTCGAAGAACGAGTCCACCGATTCCACCCGAATTTCAGCCTTGCGCATGTCTTGCCTCCTTCGCCAACCGAGTCCACTCTCTTTGAAAACCGTGCCTCGATTGCTTCGAAGCTATCAAACTCTACGGCCGTTACCTTGCCCTGGTAATGACGATGATGATAGCCGTCAGCCGAGTCATAACCCAGCACTCGTCCATTGTCGCCCACATAAATCAGATGGTTCATGTAGGCCAGGTTGTACCGGACAACGCTGCCCCGGCGATCAACCCAAATCTCCCGGCGGAGCATTCCGCCGCCCTTTGTGCTGGACAGGTAAAACCGTTCGTCCACAGTTTCCCGACTGCCACCAGCCTATATCACGGCTGATGGGGCTGTAGACCGAGGCGCGCACCTACGGCCCCATACGGTCCCTGCGCGACACTCGCCAGCGTTATCTCGATGCCGGTACGGCGTGACGCCGGCACCCACGCCGCCGGCTCCGACTGCATTACAATAGCTCAATTATGCTTTTCCGACGCGTTTCTCTCCGCGCTCTGGCATGCCTGCTGTTCGCGGGCCTGCTGCTTTCGGTGTCGTTCGCCCAGACGGCGAAACGGCCCCTCAATCATAAAGATTACGACGGCTGGCGCACCATCGCCGGTCAACACCTCTCGGCTGATGGAAAGTTTCTGGCGTACGCCGTCTTTCCGCAGGAAGGCGACGGAGAGGTTGTGATTCGGAATCTGGTCACCGGGCACGACACGCATTTCCCCGCCGGAGCGCGGCCGCAGCCGGCCGGCGCGGCTACCGAAGAGGGTCCGGCCCCGGAAGCGCGCGGCACCGCCATTGCATTTTCGTCGGACAGCAAGTTCGCGGTCTTCTCTACTTTTCCTTCCAAGGCGGATATGGAGAAAGCCAGGATAGAAAAAAAGACCGCGGATCAGATGCCCAAGGACGGCATGGTGATTGTCGAACTGGCCTCGGGTAAAGCCACCACCATCGAGCGCGTGCGACGTTTCATGCTGCCCGAAAAGGCTGCCGGCTACCTGGCTTACCAGAAAGAAGCCGCGGAGCGTCCGGCCGCGAACGCGCCCGACGGGGCCAAGCCCTTGGGCGGCGGCGACTACTACGCCGATCAGCAGGGCGGTCGCGGTGGTCGGGGTGGGGCGGCGGGCGGAGCGGGTCGCGGCGCCGGCGGTGCGGCACGCCCGGCGTTCGGCACCGATCTGGTTTTGCGCGCCCTGGCTGATGGCGCGGAACGCACCTTCACGGAGGTGGCGGAATTCCACTTCACTGACGACGGGAGGCAATTGGTTTATGCCGTTGCGGCCCGCGACACCGCCAAGAACGGCGTCTTCGCAGCCGCGCCCGGCTCGGCTGACGCGCCGTTGGCGCTGCTGGACGGGAAGGGCAAGTATTCCAAGTTGACCTTCGACGAGAACCAGACGCAAATGGTCTTCCTGAGCGATCGCGACGATGCTGCCGCCAAACAGCCGAAATGGAAAATCTACCGTTGGGATCGCAAAGTGCCCGCCGCGGAACTGGTATCCAGCCAGACGCCGGGTCTGAAGGGCGGATTCGTCATTAGCGACAAGGGCGCTCTGAGTTTCTCCCGCGACGGTTCGCGACTGTATTTCGGAGTGGCGATGCCGACGCCGGAGGCCGAGCCGAAAGCCGATGCGGCCGAAGCGTCCACCGAAGAGAAAGCCGTAGTGGATGTTTGGAGCTATAAAGACGAGTACCTGCAGCCCGTCCAGAAAGTGCGCGCCACCCGCGACCGCGACCGGACCTTCACGGCCGCTTACCTGATCCCCGAGCACAAACTGGTGCAACTGGCCGACAACGAGATGGAGAGCGTCACCACTTCCGAGAGTCCGCAGTGGGCCATGGGTGGCGACGACCGCGCCTACCGCAAGGCAGCCGATTACGATGAGCACTACACCGACCTCTACCTGGTGGACGCCACCACCGGCACGCGCAAGAAAATCGCCGAGAAGAATCTGGGCGCGACCACCTGGTCGCCCTCGGGCCGCTATCTGCTGAACTTCGACGGCAAGGATTGGAGCACCATCTCCGTGCCCGATGGCAAAAAAGTGAACCTCACCGCCAGCCTGGGAGTGAAATTCCTCAATGAAGACACCGACACCCCGAGCGTTCCCGGATCCTATGGCACGGCCGGTTGGACCAAGGACGGCAACGCGGTGCTGCTCTACGACCGCTACGACATCTGGCGCATTTCGCCCGACGGCACCGGCGCCAAGAATATCACCGCCGGGTATGGGCGAAGCCACGACGTGCGGTTGCGGTACACGCGCACCGAAGCCGAATCGCGCGAGCGGTGGATCGATCCCGCCAAGCCGCTGCTGCTGGCGGGCGAGAACCTGAAGACGATGGAATCGGGATTTTTCCGCGGCTCGATCGACGGCGCGGAGCCTAAGCAACTGGTGATGGCGGCGAAGTCTTTCAGCACGCCGGTGAAGGCCAAGGACGCCGATGTATACCTGATGACCGAGCAGACCTTCAACGAATTTCCGGACCTGCTGACCACCGATGCCTCGTTCAAGGAGCTGCGCAGAGTCAGTAATGCCAACCCGCAGAAGGCGGGTCTGGTCTGGGGCACGTCGGAGTTGGTGCCGTATAAGAACGCCGATGGCGTGCCGCTGATGGCCGCGCTCTACAAGCCGGAAAACTTCGATGCCAAAAAGAAGTACCCCATGATGGTGTACATCTACGAGCGGCTCACGCAGAACGTGAACCATTTCGTGAATCCCGCGCCAGGCACGTCCATCAACATCAGTTACTACGTGAGCAACGGGTACCTGGTGCTCACTCCGGACATCGTCTACACCACCGGCTACCCGGGCCAGAGCGCGCTTAAGTGCGTGTTGCCGGCGATTCAAGCGGTGGTGGACCGCGGCGTGGTGGACGAAAAAGCGATCGGCATCCAGGGCCACAGTTGGGGCGGCTACCAGATCGCGTACATGGTGACGCAGACCAATCGGTTCCGTGCGGTGGAAGCCGGCGCGCCGGTGGCGGACATGATCAGCGCGTACGACGGAATCCGCTGGGGCACGGGCATCACGCGTCAGTTCCAATACGAGCGCACGCAGAGCCGCATCGGCGGATCCATCTGGCAATATCCCACGCGCTTCATCGAGAACTCGCCGATTTTCTGGGCGGATCGCGTGCAGACGCCGGTGCTGATTCTGCAGAACGACGGCGACGACGCGGTGCCATGGTATCAGGGGATCGAATTCTTCCTGGCGCTTCGCCGCCTGGGCAAGGAAGTCTACCTTTTCAACTACAATGGCCAGCCGCACGGTCTGCGGAGCCGGCCGGATCAGAAGGACTACACCATCCGGATGCAGCAGTACTTCGATCATTATCTGAAAGGCGCCCCGGCGCCCGACTGGATGACCAAGGGCGTGACGTATCTGGATCGCGATAAGACGGAGTTGCAGGCGATGCAGGGCGGCGGCCAGTAGACCGATGGCCTTCGATGGTTTGCGGGTGCTCTCGCTGGAGAGCCGGCGCGCGGTGGAGATGGCCGAATTGATCCGCAGACAGGGCGGCGAACCTTTTGTGGCGCCCTCCATGCGCGAAGTCCCGCTCGAAGCGGACGCGGGCGTGCAGAGCTTTGCCGAGCGGCTCTACGCCGGGGAGTTCGACATGATGGTGCTGCTCACGGGAGTGGGCACGCGCCAGTTGAATCGTCTGCTGGGGCCGCGTTTCGGTGAGGCATTGCGCTCGCTCACGCTGGTGGCGCGTGGTCCCAAGCCGCTGGCGGCGCTGCGCGAGATGGGACTGGCTGCGGCTGTGGTCGCGCCCGAACCCAATACGTGGCGAGAACTGCTGCAGGCGCTCAAAGGGCGGACGGAAAAGCGCATCGCCGTGCAGGAATACGGCCGCTCGAATCCGGAACTGCTCGCGGGGTTGCGCGAGCGAGGCGCGGAAGTGACCGCCGTGAAGGTCTACCAGTGGGACCTGCCGGAGGACACCGCACCGTTGCGCGAAGCCGCACGGCGGTTGGCGGAGGGCCAGTTCGACGTGGTGCTGTTTACGACTGCGATTCAGGTGTCGCATCTGGCGCGAGCGGCGCGGGAACAGGGGATTGAGGAGGCCGCTATGGACGCGCTCGGCCGGTGCTTCGTGGGCTCGATCGGGCCGACCACCACGGAGGCGCTCGAAGAATTCGGCGTGCGGCCGGCCTTCGAGCCGTCGCATCCCAAGATGGGGGTGCTGGTCTTGGAGGCGGCGCGGCGAAATCCGGTGGCGTGACGGCTCCCCTTGCGGCCGCGGCTCCATGTGAGGTATGTTCTGATCTACATAGGGAGCCTCATGAAAAAGCAGGCTTTTCAGACGATCGCTCTGGCGGCGGTGTCCGCCGGCGCGCTGTTCGCGCAGGACATTACCGGCACCTGGCAGGGCACATTAGTGCCTCCCAGCAAACAAGAGCTGCGGACCGTGTTCAAGATCTCGAAGGAGGGCGCGGCCCTGAAGGGTGTGATGTACAGTATTGACCAGACACCGCAGGGCTTTGCCTGCGAGGTTGCTCTCACCGCGTCGTCCGTAAAACTTACGGTTCCGTCAGCAGCGGGCACATACGAAGGAAAGCTGGATTCCGACGCGGTCAATCTCACGGGAACCTGGACGCAGGGAAATGGCGCACCGATTCCCTTGAACCTGAAACATGTCGGTCCCAAGAACCCGGAGTGGCCCATGCCCGAGGCTCCAGCCCGACCCAAGGCGATGGCGGCGGATGCCAATCCGGAGTTCGATGCCTGTTCCATCAAACCGAGCAACCCCGGGCAGCAGGGGAGAGGACTTACGGTTCGCGGCCGGGAGATTGTCACGATCAATACCCCGGTCAGCTTTCTGGTCGCGTTCGTGTACGGAGTGCACGCCCAGCAGATCGTGGGAGCTCCAGGCTGGACCGACACCGAGAGCTACGATCTGGATGGAAAGCCCACCCAGGAGGGCATGCCGAACCAGAAGCAGATCAAGATCATGATCCAGAAACTACTGGCCGATCGCTTCCAGTTGAAATTCCATCGCGAGAAGAGGGAACTGTCCGTTTATGCCATCCAGGTCGGCAAGAACGGAATCAAGCTTACCAAGAGTCAAGCCGATCCTAGCGGTCTCCCGGGGCTGGGTTTTCGGGGACTCGGTGCGATGAACGCATTCAATGCCACGATGGCGGATTTCGCCAGCCTGCTGCAGACAGCGGTATTGGACCGGCCGGTAGTGGACCAGAGCGGACTCGACGGGCATTACGACTTTACCCTGAACTGGACGCCCGATGAGAGTCAGTTCGCCGGCATGGGGATTAGAGTTCCGCCTCCTTCGGACAAGCCCGACGCACCGCCGGAACTGGGTACGGCCATGCTGGACCAGCTCGGTTTGAAACTGGCGGCTACCAAGGCGACGGTCGAGGTGATCGTAATCGATCACGTGGAAAAACCGTCGGCGAATTAACCACCGGCGGTCCCGCTACACTATCAGTAGTGGCCCCCAAGAAAACCACCGCGGCGAGGTACGCCGAGTATACCGGCCTCGCGGTCGTCTTGCCGGTCTCCACGTTCGTGGGCTATGGGATCGGCCACAACCTCGACAAGGCATCGGCACCACCTGGCTGCAGATTGTGTTTCTGATCCTGGGCAGTGTGGGCGGCTTCGGAGCGCTCATCCGCCAGATCACGAGGGACTCCCATGACGACGGCGCCTGACCCGTTGAGCTTCGAGTGCGCGGCCGCGCGCATCGGACGCATCCTCACCGTGGTCGCGGTGCTGGGAACGTGCGGCGCACTCGCCTTGGGTGGGTGGAAAACGGGCGGCGGATTCCTGCTGGGAGCGCTGATTTCGGGGCTCAATTACCACTGGCTTCACAAATTGGTGAAAAGCCTCGGCCCCGGTACGCGTCCACGCTATCGGAGCGTGATTCTGGGGTTCCGTTATCTGATTTTGGGGGCTGTGGACGCAGTCATGAGCGGTGAGTTGTTTAGGCTGAACCATCGGGATATCGCACCTGAGTTGTGAGGCTGCCCTTGGAGTTTGGCTATTTCCAGCGCGAGGAGGGCACGCTAAAGCACAGCTAAAGCATGCCCCACACATGGCGGCGATCCTGGTGGGGCAGGCTTAAGCCTTGCTTAAGCCTGCCCGGGAGGGTCCGCCCCACCAACATCATGTATTGGTTAACGAGTGAGCCGGCCAGCTATGGGAAAATGAACCATAGTGATCGTACTCGACGGCATCTACTACGCGGCGGCTTTCGCCGCGGCGGGCGGGCTGGTCATCTGGCTGGCGGGGCCGTGGTTCGCGGCTCCGGCCTGGATCCTGGCGCTCTTCTGTCTCAACTTCTTCCGCGACCCGGATCGCGCCATCCCCGGCGGTCCGGTGGCGGTTTCGCCGGCCGACGGCAAGGTAGTCGCCGTCAAGGCCGAGAGCCCCACGCTGAGTCGCATCAGCATCTTCTTGAACATTTTCGACGTTCACGTGAACCGCGTGCCGATTGCCGGCGTGATCCGCGACGTCCATTACCAGGCGGGCAAGTTCCACGTGGCCAGCCGCGAGGAGTGCTCGGAGACGAACGAGCAGAACGTGGTGACGGTGGAAGGCGAAGGCACGACGGTGGTGTTCAAGCAGATCGCGGGGCTGATTGCGCGGCGCATCGTCTGCCGTAAGAAGGTGGGAGACCAGGTGGCGGCGGGGGAGCGCATGGGGCTGATCAAGTTCGGGTCGCGCGTGGATGTGCTGCTGGGGCCGGAGTGGGAGATCGCCGTTCAGCCGGGCATGCGGGTGGCCGCCGGCTCCAGTATTCTGGCTCGCCGCCGCGCGGGGTATCGATCCTAATGGGGCTTAGAGAACGGCTTATCGATCCGAAGTCGTCCGATCGCCGTCCGCGGCGCGCGGCTTACGCGCTGCCGACGCTGTTTACCGCCGGCAACATTTTTTTGGGATTTCTTTCGATCTTGCAGTCGTTCCGGGGCTCCATGATGGCGGCTACGGGCGGGCTGGGCGCGGCCGAACATTTCGCGGTCGCGGCAAAGGCCATCGGGGCGGCGGTGTTCCTGGATGGGCTGGACGGGCGGATCGCGCGCATGACCAACACGACCAGCGATTTCGGACGCGAGATGGATTCGCTGGCGGACGTGATCAGCTTCGGAATTGCGCCGGCGGTGCTGGCGTACGCCTGGGGGGTGCAGTTCATCGATACCACGATCGGTCCCAACGTGCGCGAGCAGATCGGCCGCGTCGGCACCTTCGCGGCGTTCCTGTTCTTGCTGTGCGGGGCGGCGCGGCTGGCGCGCTTCAACATTCAGAAGAACCCGGTGCCGAAGAACCCGGGCCGGCCCGACCGGAAGTATTTCGTGGGCCTGCCGATTCCGGCCGCCGCCGCCATGGTGGCCGGCGTGGTGTTCGCTTTCGACGGCGAGCCGCTGGGCTATTGGCCGCTATCGGCCGCGTGGCTGGTGCTGCTGACGGCGCTGGGGCTGCTGATGGTGAGCACCTGGCGCTATTACAGCTTCAAAGGCATCGGCCTCGGCAAACCATATACGCCGCTGCTGATCATCTTGATTGGAGGATTTATCTACCTTACCTGGAACTGGCCTCAACCCGTGCTGCTGGCGATGCCCACGGCTTACGTGACCAGCGGCATCCTGACGCGGATCGGCGGAATTATTCGCCGGCGTCTACGCCAACAACCGCCTCCGCCGAAGCCCGCTCCGGGGGCAGTGGCATGAGCATGATCGTACTGATCGGGTCGGAAGGGCTGCTGGGGCGCGAGATCCGCGACATCGTGGCGACGTCGGACACGGAGATCGATTTGCGGTTGGTGGCCGACACGGAGGAGATTGCAGGCGCGCTCACGCGCGTGGGAGACGAGCCGGCGGTGGTGGGCGGGCTGACGGCCGATAGTCTGGCAGGGGCGCGGGCTATCTTTCTGGCGGGCTCGACGGGATCGAGCCACAAAGCGCTGGAACTGCTGGAGCGGGAACCGGGGCCGACGATTATCGACCTGACGGGCGCGGCGGAGGAGCGGCGGGACGCGCGGCTGCGGGCGCCGCTGGTGGAGTCGCCGGAAGAGATGGACGAGGACGGGTACGAACCGGGGGTGCAGGTGATCGCGCACCCGGCGGCCATCGCCCTGGCGCTGTTTTTGCGGCGGCTGCATTCGCTCGAGCCGGTGCGGGCGTCGGTGATTCAGATTTTCGCTCCGGCGAGCGAGCATGGGAAGGCGGGAGTGGAAGAGCTGCAAGGGCAGACGGTGAGTCTGCTGTCATTCAAAGGCCTGCCGCACGCGATTTTCGATACGCAATTGAGCTTCAGCATGTTGGCCAAGTACGGGGCGGAGGCGGTGGTCTCGCTGGACGAGACGGAACTGCGCATCGAACGCCACCTGGCGAGTCTGCTGGCATTGCCGGGGGAGGGTGAGGGTGCGCCCATGCCGTCGCTGCGGCTGGTGCAGGCGCCGGTGTTTCATGGATACAGCTTCGGCGCGTGGGTGGAGTTTGAATCCAACCCCGGGGTGGAAACTTTGGAGAGCAGCCTGGCCACCAGCTCGATTGAGGTTCGCGGGAGCGAATTTGAGGCGCCGACGAATGTGGGGCAGGCGGGACAGGGCGGGATTGCGGTGGGCGCTATCTCGGCCGACCGCAATCGGCCGGAAGCCTGTTGGTTCTGGCTGGCGGCGGACAACCTGCGGCTCACGGCGGAAAACGGCGTCGCGGTGGCGCGGCAACTTTTATGAGATACTCTCGCGGTTTTTTGGCCGTCGTTCTTGTGGCAGCGCTGTTTGCGGCGGGGTGCGGGTATCACGTCGGCGGACAGGCCGATATGATTCCGAAGAGCGTCAAGACGATTGCCATCCCGGCGTTCTCCAATGGCACGGTGCGCTACCAGATTGCCACGTTGCTTTCGGCCGACGTGGTGCGCGAGTTGCATTCGCGCACGCATTACAAGATCGTCACCGACCCGGCTCAGGCGGATGCGGTTCTGGCGGGAACCGTAATTCGATTCGACGTCCTGGGCGGCATTACGACCGATCCGACTACCGGGCGCGCCACGGGCTCGCAAATCATCCTCACGATGCAGATCAGCCTGACGGATCGTCATACCGGCAAGGTGCTGTACGCGAAGAGCGGGTTGGAAATCCGCGAGCGCTATGAAATCGCCACCGATCTGACGGCCTATTTCGACGAAAGCGGGCCGGCGATGAAGCGGGTGAGCCGCGATGCCGCGCGGAGCGTGGTTACGGCTATTCTGGAGGCGTTTTGACAGCGTCGCAGTTGCTGGCGCGGGCGAAGAAGCGCGACGTTCCGGCGGCGGTTTTGCTGCTCGGGCCGGAGGCTTACGAGCGGCGGCGGATTAAAGAGGGGCTGACGGCGGCGTTCGCGGAAGGCGCGGTGGCGCAGTTCGACCTGGCAGAACTTTCGCTGACGGCGATTCTGGACGATGCGCGGGCGCTCTCGCTGTTCGCGGCGGATCGGCTGATCTGGGTGGTGAACGCGGAGGCGGCGCTGCCGCGTACGGCGAAGTCGAGCGAGGACGACGAATCGGAGACGGAATCCGGTGGGGGCGCCGGGGATGCGGCATTGCTGTCGGCGTACCTGAAGGATCCGACGCCGGGTGTGGCGATGGTGTTCGAAGCGAACCGCTTCGATTTCGAGGGCGAGGACAAGCGCAAGCAGGATCGGGTGCGAAAGTTCTTCGCGGCAGTGCGGGATGTGGTGGAGTTGCGGCGTTATGCGGCTCACGAAGCGCGTGCGGAAGGCGAATCGCTGGCGCGGCGGGCGTCGCTCGCGATCGATGCGGCGGCGCTCGATCTGCTGGTGGAAGCGCTGGGCGCGGACATCGCGCGCATCGCCGTGGAAATCGAGAAACTGGCGCTGTATGCGGGAGGGCGCAGGGTTTCGAGCGACGATATCGCCAACCTGGTGCCGGATGCGCGCGCCACCACGATTTTCGCGCTGGTGAACGCGCTGGGACGGCGCGATCGGACGCGGGCGCTGGAGCTATTGGATACGCTGACGAGCGAAGGCATCTACCTGCCGCTGGCGCTGACCTTCCTTTCGACCCAATTCCGGCTGGCGATGGCGGCTCGCGAGGCCGGCTTGAAGAGCGCACAGCAGGTGCAGGCGCACTTCACGCGCATGGGGATGCCGATGTGGGGATCGCGCGCGGAACAAGTCTGGCAGACAGTGGCCAAGTTCGGCAAACCGCAGCTTGAGCGGGCCATGAAATTGATTTCGGAAGCGGACAGGGAACTGCGAGACGCACGGCCGGACGACCGCATCGTCATGGAGCAATTCCTTTTGAAGTTGACTGCCTGAAAGCGCGCGGGGTTAGACCGCGAGCGCTTTGACTTTCCGATGCAGCTTGGACTTGTACCGTGCCGCCGTGTTCATCTTGATGACGCCGATTTTGGCCGAGCGATCGATCAGAGAGAACGTCTTGGGCAGCATTTCGGCGGCTGCTTTGGCGTCCTTGCCGGTGAGCGCTCGCCGCATGGCGCGGATCTGGTGGCGGAGGCGGGTCTTGTTCTGACGGTTGACTTCAGTGCGGCGTTCGGCTTGACGCACCCGCTTAATCGCGGAAATTGTATTTGCCATCTTTTGCTAACTTGATTCCTTACAGAGTGATCGAGTCTCTAGGATAGCGCAAGCGGGGTACTGCCGGCAACCGGCCCAAAGTTAAGTTTAGGTTTGGGAAGTTTGGGCGGCTTGCCTGGCGCCACCGCCGGGGGATAGTATCGGTTGCATGCACCGGCGCGACCAGACGCGGCGCCAGTCCGCCGTCAACCTGGGAAGCCAGATTACCGCGAATTGGATGGCGGCCGGCGTCGGGGTCGCTCTTCTGGCGACCATTATCGGCGGGGCGATCGCGATGCATTCGGCGGGCGACCCCAAGGTCGTCATTGGGACCAACGACGAGGTCTACTACTATCGCCGCGCAACCAAAGAAGACGCCCTCGCGCTGGGCCGGGCGCTCCAGAGCACGGGCTTCTTCAACAACCGCGGCACCAGCGTGCTCTTGTGGATGGGCGGTGACCGCACGGTGGTCTCGTTTGTCTTGAATGAGGGCGCCTGGGATCATCCGAATGCCGTGTCCAACTTTGCGGAAATCGGACGGCGCGTGGCGACGTCAGTCGGTGGATTCCCCATTCAGGTGCGCCTGGTCGACGCCCGGCGAACCATTCGAAAACAGTTGACGGTCGGCAAGGCGGCCATCGGCGCCAAGGACGCGATCTACTATTTCGGCGCCGCGACGGCGGCCGACGCCAGGGCGCTGGCCCAGGCACTCCAGTCCGCCGGATATTTCACCGGGAGCGGCTTCACGGTGGCGTTGTTAAAGGGCGAAGGCACCGTGATTTCGTTCGTCGTGCAAGAGGGTGCTTGGGATCAGCCGGCGGTAGTCGCCACTTTGGATCGTCTGGTGCGCCGGATCGCGGCGACCGCCGGCGGGCTGCCAGTCGAGCTGCGCCTGCTCAATCGGGACATGGAGATCGAGAAGGAAGTGGCCGTCCGGTAGCGGTTGGCTAGCGGTTGGCAAGGTAGTGTGTCGGCGGACGTGCAATAAGGTATACTCGACCGAACACACCAAGCCAGGAGGTATCCGATAAATGAGCAGAGTCCTTTTTTCACGCGGCGCCCAAGGCGGTATTGTCCGCCGCTTGCAGTCCGGGCTTAATTTACCCCCAGCGCAAATCGACGGACAATATGGAGGGATCACCGCACAGGCGGTGACCAGCTTCCAGACTTCCAACGGATTATCCGCAACCGGCGAAGTGGACGAGGACACCTGGGTCAAACTCATGCAAGCTCCCATTCCGGAGGTGAAGGAAAGGGCATTGCAATTGACCGCCGCGTTCGAGGGCCACGGATTCTCGTTAGCCGAGGGCAATTTCGACGGGGCAGGCATTACCTGGGGAATTATCGGCTTCACATTACAGGGCGGCGAATTGGGCAGGATCGTCAAGCAGATCGAGGCGGATCATCCCGGCATGGTGGGAGATGCGTTCGGCGATTCGGCCTCGCAACTATTTGAGATTCTCGACGCCGGGTGGGCGGAACAGATCAACTTTGCGAACAGCATCAGCCAGGGCGTGTCGAAAGGGGTACTGGCGGAGCCGTGGCTGTCCGGGTTCCGGCGATTGGGGGAACAACCGGTGGTCCAGCAGTTGCAGCTTGCCATCGTGGACAAGGATTATTTCGAACCCGCGCTCCTCACGGCGAGCCGGTTTAATCTCAATACCGAATTGGGCATCGCGTTGGCATTCGATATCCATGTCCAGAACGGGAGCATCCCGGCGGCGGCCGCGCAACAGATCCAGGAAACGCTAGCCGGGCATCCGTCCGATAGTGAACAGGACTTGAGAATCGCAATCGCGAATGCCGTCGCCGATAGCGCTGTTGAAGCATTTCGCGAGGATGTTCGCCAGCGGAAGCTAACGGTCGCGACGGGTTCGGGACAGGTCCATGGCGGAACGTACGTCCTTCGCAACTGGGGTCTGGCAGAGCTTCCGTACGCCTGAACGCGGCTTGTCAGTGATCGCTCCGCCTCTCTAAGCTCAGCCGGCGGCGCAGCGAAGGTTCTATAATCGAATTTGGCCAAGGCCCAGCCACCGGACGAGCCCCTTGCGTTCATCAAAGCGTGCCTTGCCAGCGGACGGATCCGCTGGACGTATCACGTGACGATGCGCCTTGAGCAACGCGGGCTAAGCGCCGAGATGGTTCGAAACGCAATGGAAACCCTGGAGATCATCGAAATGTACCCGCAAGATAAGTATTTGCCGAGTTTTCTCGTGAGGGGTGAGTCCGTGGGTTCCGTCTTTCATGCCCAGATTGCAGCGGATGTGGAGGGTGGCAACATCCGGATGGTTACGATGTACTCACCCGATCCTGGCGAGTGGGATGCGGGCTTTCGGCTCAGGAGGACGACATGAGATGTCGAATCTGCGGGGGACTCCTAGAATCGCGCGTTACGGATCTGCCGTTCAAAATCGGCGATTCTTCAATCGTGATCCTCCGGTCGCTCCCGGTTCTTCAATGCCGGCAGTGCGGCGAAACGGAACTGGAGCACGCGACGATGACCCGTGTCGATCAACTCCTTGCCACTGTGGACGAATCGGCGGAACTTGAAGTCATCCGGTACGCTGCCTGACGCTGGACAATTAGCATTAGCAGTGCTGAGCGCCTGTCAGGAAATAACCGCTGCGGACTGCTGATCGGCGTGGCAGCCTCACGCAGCCTCAACGGGAATGAGCTCGTCTTTGACATAGTGCAGTTGGATCAGCCTTAGCTGCACCTCTGCGTCCTCAAAGTGGAGATTGGCGGCCTCCAGGACGTTGGCTCGCAGTTCTCCCCAGTTTTCGGCTTCCGTGAAGATCGCATGTCCCAACGCCCGCGCGCAAAGCCGCCGCCTTCGGCATCGCGAACCTCAAAAATCAACTCCATGCACCGTTAGGATACCGAATCACACCGGCAATCGGCATCACCCACCCTGCTATCATTGAGTTTACATGTCCAATGCCAATCCCACAGTGGTCATCGTGGGCCGGCCCAACGTTGGAAAGTCCACACTCTTCAATCGAATCACCGGACAGCGGCGCGCGATTGTCGGCGACGAGCCCGGCATCACCCGCGACCGCCTCCATGGGCAGGCGGAACACGAAGGCCGCCACTTCGAATTGATCGACACCGGCGGCATCGTCGTCGAGGACCAGGATTACATCCCCGCCCAGATCCTCCATCAGGCCGAAGTGGCCCTGCGCAAAGCCTCCCACATCGTCTTTCTGGTGGATGGCCGCGCGGAAATCACCGGCTCCGATCGCGACCTCGCGCGCATGCTCATCAAGCTCGGCAAGCCCGTCTCCCTGGCGGTCAATAAAGTCGATACCGTGGAGCGGGAAGGGCTGGCGAACGAGTTTTATGGCCTGGGAATCGCCGACGTCTTTCCGCTTTCGGCTGAGCACGGCACGGGCGTCTATGCGCTGCTGGACCGCGTCACCGCCGGCTTTCCCCAGGGGCAGGTCCCCGTGGTTCCCAGCAACGAAAACGTCCCCGAAGGCATCAAGGTGGCCATCATCGGACGCCCCAACGTGGGCAAGTCCACGTTGCTCAATACGCTCACCGGCCAGGAGCGCGCCATCGTTTCGCCCATCGCGGGCACCACCCGCGACGCGGTGGACGAGAAGATCACGCGCCACGGAGCGGACTACGTCTTCGTCGACACCGCCGGCATTCGCCGCAAGGGCAAGACCCGCGACATGGCCGAAAAGTTGAGCGTGGTCATGGCGCGCCGCCATATCCGCATGGCGCACGTGGTGCTGCTGATGCTGGATGCCACTGAGGGGGTGGTGGGGCTTGACGCCACCATCGCCGGCTATGCGCACGAAGGCGGCCGCGCCGTGATTATCTGCGTCAACAAGTGGGACGAAGTACAGGGCCAGAAGGGACAAAAGAAGCGCGAATTCGAAGAAAACATCCGCGATGAGTTCAAATTCCTCGACTACGCCCCCATCGTGTTTCTATCCGCGCTCACCGGCGCCGGCGTGGAACCGCTCTTCAAACTGATCCGCGAATGCTACGAATCGGCTTCCCGGCGGGTCACTACCGGCGAACTAAACCGCTTCGTGGAGCATCTGAAGTTCGAAGAACGTAAGATCTTTTACATTACGCAGCACTCCATCCGGCCGCCGGCTTTCGCGGTTTTCGTGGACCGCGGCGGCCCGCTGCACTTCTCGCACGAGCGCCATCTGGCCAACCGGATCCGCCGGCAGTTCGGATTTCGCGGTACGCCCATCTTAATCGAGACCCGCGCCAAGGGTTCGGCGGGTAAACGGTAACATATTGACATTGCCATTTCCGGTAGCGACCCTTAGACTAGAGAGCAGCACCATGTATAACGTACTCATATTTGCAACAGGAGGGCGGCTCGATGTGGAATAAGCGCCGCGAAGAGGAACCGCCAAAACCCTTCAAACCCCTGGCACCGCAAGGCGTTTCGCCCATCCCTGCCAGCGCGCCGGCTCCGGTAGCGTACAGTTCGGTGGAAGTGAAAAAGGAGATCACACCCGTGTCGAGCACCCCCATGGCAAGAGTCGACCCCGATGGTCGCGCCAATTCAATCGGTAAATCGGTCAAAGTGGTTGGCCAGATTTACAGTAAAGAAGATCTTTTCGTAGACGGCACGGTGGAGGGAACGCTGGAAGCTTCCGAGCACAAGCTGACCATCGGGCCGCATGGCACCATACAGGCCTCCATCAAGGCGCGCGAAGTTCTGGTCCTGGGAACCATCCAGGGCAACGTGGAAGCCTTCGATCGCCTGGAGATCCGCAAGGACGCCAAACTGCTGGGAGACATCCGCACAGCCCGCATCGTCATTGAGGACGGCGCCTACTTCAAAGGCAGCATCGACATCATCAAGCCCGAGCCCGTCAAGGCGGCCTCGAAGCTGCCTGCCATCGCTCCGGCCGCTGCCGCGCCAGCCAACCCGGCCCCGGCTGCGGCCCCGGTGGCGGAAAACAGGCGATAGGCCTGGCGGGAACCGATGCAGTTGCCTGGATCGCTGCGAAACATGTTGCGGGGATCCCGCGGCGGTCCGCCTGCCGATAATGGTTCCGGCCGCCCGCCGGTCCTCTCGCGGGTCGTCCCCGCGCGGGAAGGGATGAGCACGCGGCCCAGCCGCGGCCTGGAAGAATTTTTCGGCCACATTCACGGCCAGTCCGGGCTCACCCTTCTGGATCTCGGCGGAGCCACGCAACAGAACGTGAACTTCATCACCGATCTGGGGCATCGCCTTACCTCCGAAAACTTTCTGCAGATTCTTGGCGAAGTCTCCGGGGCCGATGGACTGGCCGCCCAGTCCAACCCCGGCCGCATCGAATACTTTCTCCGCCAGGCCCTGGATTTCCCCGACCAAAACTTCGATGGTGTCCTGACCTGGGACGTGCTGGAGTATCTCTCTCCCGCGATGCTCACCGCGGTGGTGGAGCGGCTCCACAGAATTGTGCGTCCCGGCAGCTATCTGCTGGCCTTCTTCCATGCCGACGATAAGCTGGAAGCGGTTCCGCACTATGCTTTTCGAATCCAGGACGTGAAGACTCTGCACGTGTCGCAGCAGGGCATGCGCAAGCCGGTCCAACTCTTCAACAACCGCAGTCTGGAAAAACTCTTCGCCCGGTCCGAATCGGTGAAATTCTTTCTCACCAAGGACCGCCTCCGCGAAGTGGTGGTCAAAGCGTAACCGCCCGAGTTCTCATTTAAACTAGTGTCTGGGGGGACTCGCCCATCTCTACGCTTCCGTCAACCATCGCGCCAGCCTCTGCCTCCGGCCCCTGTGAAGGCCTAGAGCCCGAGCAACTCATCCGTGCGTTCCGCCTGATGCACACCTCCCGGCGGTTGGATGACCGCGAGGTCGCACTCAAACGCCAGAACCGCATTTTCTTTCAGGTCAGTGCCGCCGGACATGAGGCCATCCAGGTGGCCGCCGGCATGGTCCTGCGGCCCGGGCACGACTGGCTCTTTCCCTATTACCGCGACCGCGCGCTCTGCCTGGCTCTCGGCGTCACCCCCTACGAGATGCTGCAACAGGCTGTCGGCGCGGCCGCCGACCCCGCTTCGGGCGGCCGCCAGATGCCTTCCCATTGGGGCCACCGGCAGCTTCACATCGTCAGCTCGTCCTCGCCCACCGGCACGCAGTACAACCAAGCCGTGGGATGCGCCGAAGCCTCGCGCTACGCGGGCGACCCAACCGGCGAGATTACGCTGGTCACCTCGGGCGAAGGCGCCACCAGCGAGGGCGAGTTCTGGGAAGCGCTCAATGCCGCCTGTTTGCAGCGATTGCCGGTGCTGTTCCTCATCGAGGACAACGGCTACGCGATCTCCGTCCCCGTCGAAAGCCAGACCGCCGGCGGCAGCATTTCGCGCCTGGTCTCGGGCTTTCCCGGCCTGCTCCGCGTGGAAGTGGATGGCACCGATTTCCTGGCCTCCTACCGCGCCATGAGGCAGGCCGCCGACTGGTGCCGGGAAGGCCGCGGACCGGCGCTGGTGCATGCCCACGTGGTCCGCCTCTACTCGCACTCGCTCTCCGACGACGAGCGCCTTTACAAGACGCAGGCCGAACGTCAGGCCGAGAGCGAACGCGATCCCGTCATCCGCTTCCCGCGGTTTCTCATCGAGCAGGGCGTGCTCGATCGCCAACGGCTGCAGCTCCTCACTCACGAGATCGACGAAGAGGTGCATCACGCGACGCATCGCGCGCAGCACGACGAACCGCCTGGGGCCGGTACCGCCCTGCGCCATCTCTATTCCGAAACCGTCGACCCCACTGCAGTCGAGTTCGCCGTGGAGCCCGCTTTCCGTGGTGCGCCCATGACCATGGTCGACCTCATCAACGCCGCCCTGCGCGAGGAGATGCGGCGCAATCCCAAGATCCTGGTCTTTGGACAGGACGTGGCCGATTGCAGCCGCGAGCAGAACCTTTCCGAACTCAAGGGCAAGGGCGGAGTTTTCAAAGTCACCGGCGGACTGCAGCGGGAGTTCGGCGCGCGGCGCACCTTCAACAGCCCCATCGCCGAGGCGTCGATTGTGGGCCGAGCCATCGGGATGTCGCTGCGCGGCTTGAAGCCCGTCGCCGAGATCCAGTTCTTCGACTACATCTGGCCGGCGATGATGCAGATCCGCGACGAGCTGGCCATCATGCGCTGGCGCTCCAACGGCGAGTTCGCTTGCCCCGCCGTGATTCGCGTGCCCATCGGCGGCTATCTCAACGGCGGCGCCATCTATCACAGCCAGTGCGGCGAAGTGGCCTTCACCCACATCCCCGGCCTGCGCGTGGTTTTCCCCTCGAACGCGCTGGATGCCTGCGGCCTGATGCGCACCGCGTTGCGCGCGGACGACCCGGTACTGTTCCTGGAGCACAAACGCCTCTACCGCGAGCCTTATAATCGCTCGCCCCATCCCGGTGAGGATTTCACCATTCCATTCGGCTGCGCCAACATCGTCAAGCCGGGGCAAAATCTGACGGTGATCACCTACGGCGCGCTGGTGCAGAAGTCCTTGCTGGCCGCGACCCAGGTGGAAAAGCGCATGGCCCATGCCAGTATCGAGATCCTCGATCTGCGCAGTCTGGCGCCCTACGATTGGGCGGCCATCCGGGCGTCGATCGCGAAGACCAACCGCGTGATGGTGGCCCACGAGGATTGCGTTTCCTGGGGCTATGGCGCCGAGATCGCCGCGCGCATTGCGGACGAGCTGTTCCAGCACCTCGACGCCCCGATCCGCCGCGTGGGTGCGCTCGATACCTGGGTGGGATACCATCCGCAACTGGAAGCCGCCATCCTTCCTCAAACCGAAAACCTGGCAGTGGAGATGGAGCGGCTGTTGGTCTATTAGGGGCGGAGCCGGCAGCCGCTCCTTGTGGCCGCGGCTCGGAAGCTACCTCCAAACACGCGGCGCCCGCAACCGAGCCGGGGCCAGAGGGCACCTCAGGGAGCGGTTGGCGCTGCTGAACCGCGAAAATCCCCAAAACGGCTGAGCACCAAGATGACCCCGGATGAGCGCGTTGGCCGCGACCGCGCGGAGCGGTGAGCTATACTGAATGTTTCGACGCCCGTAGGGTCAAGTCAACATACTGAAGGAGTTTCATGATTTCAGCAACACAATTGCGCCCCGGAATGATCATCAAGTTCAACAACGAACTGTACTCGGTCTTCTCCATGACGCATCGCACGCCCGGCAATCTGCGCGGCTTTGTGCAGGCGCGCATGCGCAGCCTCCGCAGCGGCGCCATGGCCGAGCACCGCTTCTCGTCCGAGGACAAGGTGGAGAAGGCTATTCTGGACGAGCAGGAGATGGAGTATCTGTACGACGATGGCGAGTACTACTATTTCATGAATACCGAGACCTTCGAGCAGATGCATCTCATGAAGGACATTCTGGGCGATGCCGTCCAATATCTCATTCCGCAGCTCAAGGTGAAGGTGGAATTTTACGAAGGCAAGCCGCTCGGGGTGGAACTGCCTCCCACGGTAGACATGACGGTAGTCGAAACAGAACCGAGCCTCAAAGGCTCGACTGTGTCCAACGTAACCAAGCCGGCCAAGATGGAAACCGGGCTCGTGGTGCAGGTGCCCGCGTTCATTGTGGAAGGCGAAAAGATCAAAGTGAACACCTCCGAGGGCACTTACCAGGAACGCGCATAGGCGGTGTTAGCTTAGCTATAGCTAATAGCTAGTGGAGAGTGCCTGCGCCACATCGGACAGCGATGCGTGAGAAAGGCGGACTTGGCCATCCGGGAACTATATCCTCTTCGGCGCTTCGGCCAGACTATTTTTAATGCACATCGCGGCGTAGAGGACAAGCACGGATGCGGTGCAGTCCCGGAAGCGGGCCGAACCGTAAAAGATCGCTACGGTGACGAGGTTCGCGACGATCACGGAATGTACAATCAACCAGGAAGGACTCCGAAGTGCCGCCGCCTTGGCGTTGCGATAGAATCCTACCAGGATCAGGGCGGCTAGCGGCGGATAAGTTACACACTCCGCCAGTACAAATACTTTGTTTTTGGTCCAGAACTCGGGCAACAGGAAGCGGCCTATCTTATAGAAGGTCAGCAGAGGCATCCATGCCAAATGGCCGCGAACCCACACCAGCCCGAGATACCATTCCATCCGGTCGTGACTCACTTCATCCGGCGTGGCATCGATCCAATCGCGGTGCGGCAAGTCTGTCGTCGAGACCCATCCGCCCTTATAGCCGGCATCGTGGAGCGTTACATCGTTATTGCTTCCGTAAAAGGTGGACCCTCCATTGGTCGTAAATAGGACTACGTGGTGGTAGATTCCGTAGTTTCGATAGGCCCACGGTGCGATCACGACGGCTAATGCGAGCAGGAAACATAACAGCGGCCCGACGATCTTTTTGCCCGACCGCATGCCGTCCCAGAGAATAACCGCGGCCACCAGGGGAACGCATAAGAAAGCGAATGGCCGTGTGAGCGAAGCGCAAGCGAAGGCCGCGCCCGCGCCAATCATCCACCAGGCGGCGCCGGATCTGACGAATCGAATTGTCAGCAACATCCCCAACGTTAGGAGGAATGCGGCCAGGGCCTCCGCTAAGAACACACTGGAAAAGTAGGCGTGCGGAAAATAGATAGCCAGGAGCGCCCCCGATAGTCGAGCCGCCCGCTCACTTAATAGAAAGCGACCTATATAATACGTGGCGACGCAGGTGAGAGCTCCCATCGCGCAGAATGTGAGATAAGCCAGGAAAAAACTTTCATACGAGACGCGGTATATAAGAGAAAGCATTGCGGGAAAGCCCGGCGCGCGAAACGCCGTTACTTTACCGTTCATTTGATAGCCCTTACCAGTTGCCAGGTTCAGTGCCAGTTGGTTGAACTCGATGGCGTCGGCCCCGCAGCAGGAGAGGTTGGGAAAACGATGAAGATTGCGCATCGTAGCGGTGAGTCCCAGGCGAATCCCGAATGCGAGGATGAATAAGAGCAGGGCAAATTGCCATCCGGACAGCGTGAAACGCCTTTGCGGCGTAAGGCCTGCAAGGTTCGCGGTAGGTGTCATCGTGAGAACGCTCTCCCGAGTATACACCCAGGTTGAGCGTGCCCCGCGGTGCCTGGTCCTAGCAAGTCCTAGCGGGAACCGGTCACGCGGCGTAACCATTATATGTTGGGCCGCGAGGCGGCCAGGGCAAGCTAAAGCAGGGAGCCTATTAGAATTCTAAGAGCCAGACGTTTTCTTTTAGGCTCAACCGTTTACAGCCGTCAAGGAGTTCCGGATTCGATGTTCCTTCGCTGGGTCGACCGAATCCGGAATGAATTTACGCGTTTCTTCGATCCTCCGCGAGAACACCGTCGGCCCCCCGGCGTACTTCGAGCGCCGGCAGGCTGAGCCACAACGTTGAGACCTCGGCCAAACCGGCACTTTGCAAATTCCCGCTCACAGCCGATTTTCGGCGCACTACGCTACCGGGTCTTGAAAGTAAGCGCCATACCTTCCTGGATGGAGAAGCGCGGCTGCCAGCCCAGGCCCACATGCGCCGCCGTGCAGTCGCAGGGCCATAAGGGAGTGATGGACCTGACGCGGTAGGGCGTGAGCGGCACCGGCCGCTTCAAGACTTTCCCTAGCATCTCGACCCCGAACCCCGCCAGCTTCAGAAACCACGCCGGCACATACGACACGCGCACCGGACGGCCGGAGCGGCGGACGTAATCGACATAGTCGCGCTGGCGCATCCCCTCCGGGTCGACCAACTGGAAAATGGAGCCGTTGGGCAAATCTTTGCTGGCCGCCAGCATCAGCGCATCCACTACGTTGTCGATATAAACCAGGGGGACGTGGCGATCGCCGGAGCCGACCACCAGCCAGCGCCCGCCGATGCCGATGGTGCCCGAAGGCGGGACGTGCTCCACTCCAGGCCCGTAAATCTGTCCCGGACGCAGCACCACGGCGTGGATGCGCCGATCGGCTACGGCCTGCAGCACCATCTTTTCGGCTTCCAGCTTGGTCTTGGTGTAGAGCCCACGCTGCTGCGGAAACGGTTCATACGGGGAAGATTCGTTGACCGGGACACCGGGCTGGTGTCCGGCGTGGTCGAGCACGCTCATGGAACTGACATGCACCAGCAGGCGGACTCCGTGACGCTCGCAGGAGTCGATCACGTTGCGCGTGCCCCAAATGGTGCCGCTGTTGAACTCGAAATTCCCGCCCTTCATGGACGCGCCTACATGGAAGACGATCTCGATGCCCTGCATCGCGCGGTCCACGGCGGCAGGGTTCCCAAGGTCGCCGTAGACCAATTGCAGATCGGCGGGCGGCGGGTTTGGGGGCGGCCTGCGCACCAGCAAACGGAGCGGCTCGCCCATTTCTTCGTGCAGGCGTTTGACCAGTGCCTTGCCGAGGAAGCCGGTGGCGCCGGTCACCAGGATACGAGGCTTGAGACCGGGGTTTGGTTCGGCCAGGTAGGCGCGCTTATCGTCGTCGGCGCGGCGGGAAACCTCTTCCAGCAAGGCAATCGCGCGCCGTCCCTCTTCGGCCGGCACGGGAGGCAATTCGCCCCGGCGCAAGGCTTGGTGGAACTTGACCACGGAAACGTGAATTCCCGGCGACGGCAGCAGCCGCTTGGTGGCGAAGCGGATGGTGTTGACCGTGACTTTCGACAGCATGTGCAGCGCGCCAAAACCCGCCCCCAGGATGCGCTGCACGGGCTTGGGAGCCGGATAAGTTTTGCGCAGGGTGATGATCTGGAGATAGCAATCCACGTGCATCACACCTTTGGTGCCGTGGATGACGAGCTCGTTTTGAATCGGCCGCACGTTCCAGGAAATGTACATGTGGCCGGTGCCCCGGTCGGTCTCCACCAAGGTGCGCCATTCGTCGAAAACCAGGCTGGGATCGCCGATACCGCTGGCGTAGTAGCGCGTATCGGCGCGGCGGATGGGGCCCAGAAAGGCTTCCAGCAGGTAGAGCCCGTGGACGCCGAGGTCCTGAAAAGGGTAGGAGCCATTGCGGAAATGCGGGGGAATCACGGGACCCCCGGAATAGGCCTGGTAATCGGAACTACGGAAAAAGTCGACCCCTTGCACTTCGCCACAGGCGCCGTTTTGAATCATCGCCAGGGCTTCGAGAACAATCGGATCCATGCGGGCGGAATGGTTCACCGAGAGCACCAGGCCCTTTTGACGGGCGCTGTGGATCATGCGGTCGCAATCCGCGATGCTTTCGGCCATGGGCTTTTCCACGAAAACGTGGCACCCCATTTCCAGGGCCTCCATTGCCAGGGCGGCGTGCGTGGCGGGAGGCGTCAGGATGTGGATCACCTTTGGTTGGGCTTCCGCCATCGCCTGGAGCGACGGATAGGTTTTGGGGATTTGAAATTGAGCCGCCAGAGCGTTGGCGCGATCCTGGTCGCGGTCGGCGACGCCCACGATCTCGACAAAGGGCAGGCTGCGCAATGCCCGCGCGTGATACGTGCTCACGTACCCCGCGCCCACCAGTCCGACCTTTACAAGCTGGTCTCGTTCCAAGATTGCGGTCCTTTAAGCGGACGATTGCGCGATTCGCAATGGCGGCGGGGCAGAGGGATTCCAGCGGAAGCCCCGCGCCCGCTCGGAAAAAGCGGCGATTCGCGAATGCTTATTGTAACGAGGATCGGGGACCGGTGGCGGCTCGGAGGTGCTGAACCGGATTGGGGGGAAACAGCGTGCAATGGGCTCCGGGGGACAACCTTGTCCCCGGAGCGGGGCTGCCAGAGAGAACAAGAGTGGCAGGCATTTGTGGTCGAACCCCTGCGCTCCCTGACGGTCGCGGCTCGGTGTGCAGCCTTCTCGTACTTACGGCCACGCTAGAGACCCGGCATGCTCTACCAAGATCGGCCGTACGCCTTTAAAGCTGCTTCGCCGCGTCCCGGCGCGGCGCGGCCGCAAAACGTTCGGCCCAGCGTTTACCGACGTTTCGGCCTGGCGCGAAGGCGATAAGGGCTATGAAACCTTCTTTCCGGAAAGTGGACCCACACCGGCCCGTCCTTGTGGGAAATTGATGACGAGCGAGACCCTCCGTGCGGATAACGCGCCACTCGGAGAAAGGGTGACTGCGGCCAGCGGCGCTCCCGGACCGCCCATTGCTGGAATTCGTCTCGTGAACGCCCGTCACGGAAATTGATGGGGGTAGACAGCCAGCGCCCGGCGCGGCCGGCGAGGGCAGCCTCGGCCTTCATCTCCCAGAAGCGGACATATGGCCAATTAGGGCACATCCGCGCAGGAAAGTCTCGCGGCGGAGTGGATTGCGAAACGCTGGCAAATTGTCCGATCCTGAGTGTGAGCGGCGTTGAGCGCTGGCCGGGACTTGGACTTCTGCGCAGACGCCGACAGGATCTCATGTCCGATGACAAAACAAGTGAAGCTCTCGATCCTGAGCGCCTGAGGCTAACCGGGGCTATCGAGGAGATCAATCGTGAGTACCAGGGAAAAATGACCGAGGTTGCGGCCGATTTCCGTAAGCGCGGACTAGGCATCTCTGGTCCTTTCGGGAAAGCCATCGCCGATACGCAGATGGCCCGCGCCAAGGCAATCATCGCAAAACATCTCGAATTACGCCGCGAAACGCTCTCCAAGGTGCCCGACGTTGGGACAGACGAGTCGTACCTGGCGCTGACCGTCGCCCTGGAACGCACAGTTGATATGGTCGGCCAATCGATTGCCGACCAAATACAGCGCCAGATGGGTGCAGCCCTTGAGGGGCCACCAGCCGCATCAATTGCGCGGAGGAGCGGAGTGGACATGGCCGCACTGAAGGCGTTTCTGAGGCGGGAGATTGAGATTTTGAAAAGAGAATCCCGCATGAGAGAACCAAGATCAATACAGCGGCAAGGCAAGACCCTCCCGGCGTCCGAGCCCAATCCCCGCAAGGTTTGGGTAGTCTACGGAAGAAACGAGGCGGCACGCCTCGCTATGTTCCAATTCTTGCGTGCAATCGGATTGGAGGCCGCTGGAATGGCACGAAGCCACAGCCCTGGCCCAGGCGGGTGCACCCTACGTCGGGGAGGTGCTCGACCGCGCGTTCGCCGAGGTACAAGGCGTCGTCGTGTTGCTGACAGGTGATGATCTCGCTCACCTCCGGATGGACTTTGTGAACGCTGATGACGGACCCCACGAAACGACACCGACGCCACAAGCGCGCCCAAACGTCTTATTCGAACCTGGCATGGCGTTCGGCCGCCACCCCGAGAGCACGATACTGGTGACACTTGGGTACACGCGGCCGTTCAGCGACGTGGCGGGGCGGCACACTATCAAGATAAGCAACGCCCTCGCTCATCGCCAGGTACTGGCGGCCCGCCTGAAGACAATCGGGTGCGCGGTCGTGACGGAGACTCGGACCGGCTGGCACGAAGCGGGAGATTTTGACGCGGCCGTTCCGAAGCTGCGGGATTCGGCGGCTTCTAACGAAACCGGCGTTCAAGAGCACGCCGTGGCTCTGCGGAATGAAAACCAAGCCCTGCGCGACGAGATCAGGCAAATCAACACGAAGCTGGCTGAAAGCGTCGACGCGGAACCGTGTCCGCGCTGCCGCCGGAAGGGCTGGCACGTCGAATCGAGCGAACCTGATCCGGAGTTTGGAGAGCTTGGCGGGGTCCGACGGCTTTATAGGTGTGAATTCTGTGGGTTCACCGAGAGTCAATTGAAGACCGCGAAGTGATTCGCATCGACGGAGGGCTTCGAAAGCGCGTTGCAATCTCCCACAAGGGGACTCCACGGGCGCGAATCGCCGAGATGCCGGCGCCGGCTCTCTCCGAGTGGGCAACGATACGGACGGAGCCGATACTCATCGTTCGGGCCATGGTTAGAGCCGAACTCGTCCGCCACGTTTCAGTTGAGGTGCTGCTGCTAGAACGGCCGCGGCTTATATCCGCTTGGGGATTTTTATAAGATGCTCTGTACCACTCACTGAAGTCTGCTCGGGCCAGTAAAGGGCCCGCGGCTCCACATGATAGACTAGCGGTTCATCCGAGTAGAGTACGTCCCTTCCGCCGTGTGATGTTTTCGAATATGTCCAACCAAACGACGCAGTCACCTTCACGTCGCCCAGACGCGATCTTGGATAGCAGTCTTCACCCCCGGCATTACACTTCGTATCTCGAACAGCGCAATTCCACGTTCTTCGCCGACCCACGCTTAAGAAGCCACTTCGCGAGCCAGTTGCTGCTTTACGAGCATGTAATCATCCCGACCAACGATTTTGCGATCGTTCCAGCAGCCCTGCGGTGGATGGGGGAAGCCGCCTTCGAGGAGGCTCTCGATTCCGAGACACTCCTATTCTTGCGGCGAAAGGGCTCGTTGATGTACGCCGGGGCCGGGCTCGGCCTAAACGAGTTCAAGCTTTCCGAGGGAACGGGAAAGCCCTTTGACTGGGCGGCTCGAGCTTTTTGGGGACCGTTCGGAGAAGCCATCGAGATCCAATTGCAGCACGCGCAGCCGGAACTGCCGGGGAGTGAACGAGAGCGATTGGTGCAGAAGGCGGCAAATCAGTCCCAGACGGTGGAGTACGAAAACAACGATTATTTCGTCAAGAACGTCGCTGTCGGAAGCTACACAGACATTCGCGACGCTCCTGAACTTCGGTCCGCGTTCATGCAATTGGCAATCGCAGGAGGACACAAGCCGGGCGAACCCCTCGACATGGCGCGTTTGCCTGGCGTGGAGGCGAATTCCTTTCAGATAGTAGGCGGTCCGATTTCGAGCCTTCCGCAATTCGTAGTACAAGTTGCTGAAGCCAACCTCGACATCGTGTTGGCTGAATTTGCGGGTGGCGCCGATATTTACACTTCCCGCGGGATGGATGCGGTTCTGAGGGCCAAGCTCCTGCGCGCGGGATATAACTCGTCCCGGCTTGAAGGCTTCATTAAACTGCTCAAGCTCAACAGCATTCCGGATATTCGTCCCGCGATTGAATCCGGGGCCTTAACCCTCCCACAGGTTTGGAAGATGCGGCAGAGTCGGAGATCCCAGCTCTTTCGGGAATGGCTGGCGAAGGCCGACGCGGACTCGCCCGACGACCTTGTGCGGCTGTACCGCGAGAGCCTTGAACAAACTTCACTGATGGAATCATTGCCGGCGCGAATTATCCGTTATGGCATAATCACGGCACTGGGGTTCCCCCACCCTCTCGTGGCGGCCGGCGCGGGCTTGGTGGACACGCTATTTACAGAGAAGTATATAAAAGGCTATCGCCCCAAGCTAATGTTGAATGAACTTGCAAAGCTGTTTCCGTCAGCCCAGTGAGCCGGACCAAAATCGGGGAATTCTGATCGTCTACGTATCATGCGGATGATCAACTACAGTTCGGCGTGTTCAACTTTGTCTCGCTGGAGGACGGGGTTCAGATGCGCCGTCGCGGCAGCTCCGGTCGGATCACGCGCCACTCGGAAAGAGATCCCGGGAGCAAGCCCGCCCTGGATTAGTAAACGACAAACGCGCCTGGATCCGGCTATCCACAGGAGCGAGTCGCCAACCCCCTGACGCGACCATTACCCGATTACTTCCCACAATTCGGCTTTCGAGCGGCCGGCCGCCGCGAGGCGGCTATTCCCTGTGATTGGCCGGTAAACCGTTGAACTAAACCGCTGCGCGGTAATTCAAAGTCGTGCGTCTTCGCTTTCGTGGGGACGATTGCGGTATCATCGGTTCGGCATGGTAGCGGACGAGAATCAAAGGACACCGCCCAAGAGAGCTT